>JGI24890J29729_1000052_pt1 | contig 107242 bp, 55 predicted proteins | sample FreactcultureFD7_FD_29729 | JGI IMG/M metagenome (IMG submission 29729) | reverse complement strand
GGAGAGTGGTCAGTGATCCCGACACTCAAGCCATGCCCGTTCTGTCAGGCAACACATTGTGACCAATACCAAGCGCCCGTCGTTACTCAGCCATCGCCTTGATTCGAAGCATGGACACAAATGCCAAGTCGGTGATGGTCGCATCTGAGACCCTGAGATCCACAACGCCCCACCACCACCCAGTGCTGGAATGTTGGGCGTAGGATTCAATTTCACCCCAAGGCATCGCGCAGCCCACCTCAACCATTGAGATGCTGTCTGTAGGTCCGATCTTTGGGCTGTCATGACACTGGCGGCGGTGGGTGTGACCTGAAACAATCGGACACACTGCGTCGTTAGCGGCTCGTTGCGGACCCGTCTTTCCCCCAAACGCCCGACCAGCTCCGTTGACCGGGTGGTGAACGAAAGCTACGCCGTTGACGTAGTACAGCTCGCCGTAGGGTCGAACCCTCCAGCCAAATTGGGCGAACAACTCATCCCGTTGCAGCGTGAAACTCTCAGCCGTTTCTGGGTTGGCGTTGCACCACCGCTCCAAGCGGTATTCGTGGTTGCCAAGCAGAATGTCCTGTTTAGGTCGGTAATCCGGTGCCATGCCCAAGCGCCACGCCTGCAAGCTTTCCTTCAGGTTATCCATGTCCTGGCGAATCGAGGGCTTGTGACGACCGGCCAGAGTGTCGTTGCGATCATGCGCGGAAACGCTATCCCAGCTGGACCAGTCACCCACTTGTATAATGCGGTCAAACCGTTCCCGTGATGCGTATTTGGCAATCCAGGTCAGCACGTCAACTCGGTGGGGTTGCCCTGGGTTTTGATGCAAATCCCCAATAACAAGAAGCCGGGAACCTAGCCCTGGCGTTGAAATAACTGGCTGTACAGCTGGTGTGATGATCTGTCGCGGGACGGGTTGCTGATACCGCGCAGGGCGGTACAACGTCCAATCCGGTTCAAGACCAAATGCCGCGCAACGAGTTACTCGAGATTCAAACGCGGAAACCGTGCTTACGAAGCCGTCAACAATAGCTTTTTTTGCAGCCGCTGTAATCGCCGCGTGACCGTGACCGCTCATCCCTTTCGGGCGGTAGCCTGCCCGTAACTCGTCCTCGACCCGGCGAATGGTTTCTCGCGCCAACGCCAGATCATAAGACGGCGGCAACATCAGGGAGCGGGTGACGCTGAGAGCTTGGCAAGCTCGGTCTTCACCAGGTCAATGACGTTGACCGCGAAGAGATCGCCAGCCGAGACAGAAATGTACTTTTCCAGCTGGGTCAGCAGCCAGTTTTCCACGGCAATGACGCCAGGGATCACCTGGAACCATTTGACGGCCTTCATCACGTCAGCAGCGGCCTTCACCGCAAATTCTTCCGGCGTGATCTGGTTCTTGAGCAGTTGCGAAGTCAGAGACATCAGGAACCCTTCAGCATGTCTTGCTTGTGTTTGTATGAGAGGTAGATGCCGATCGCGGCCATTACGCCTCCGACCAGCGCCTGTGATTGATCGTTTGTAGCGTAACCATGCGCCACAAGCACTCCGGCAAAACCGGTCAATGCATGGCGGATAACGGCGTCGATCATCTGTTGAATCATGATGCACCTCTTGCCGCGCTATATCATCCAAGCCGTTGTTTTACAACCACACTCGTTCGTTCAGCAGCATCTGCCGAGCTTGTCGTTTCCACCGGGCAGGAGTTTGACATGCAGCGCGAGAATCCAGCATGTGCGCCGCAGCACCGGACCAGTCACCGCTTCTCAGGCAGGCAAGCGTTTGATTGAAAGTCAGCAGCCCACCGATCCCGAGCTGGTAGGCCATCTGGACCACCACATCCTGGCGAACATCGGACAGGTCACGCCACCAAGGAATCTTTGCATCCAGCTCGCCGCAGATCATTTCCACCCGGTGGTCTAGCTCAGCATCCACTTGGGCGTCGGTCATCGTCGTATTGGGTCCGATGTTAGGCCCCGTAAAGCCTACACCCACGGTCCACGGCGACGCATGAGTCAGCGGATCGGGATAGGCGTGGAGGAACCGGCCTTCCTCGTTTTCAATGTCGTCTGCAACAAACGGCGTGGTCATTTATCAGCCTTGCCATCCAGCTTGTCTTCGATCCTACGCAGAGCCGCTCGCACTTCGCTCATCATGTCGCGCAGATCATCGCGCCTGGCGTAGGTGTTTGGCAGCTCTTGCACCAGCTCCGTCAGGTTCTGTTCAAGGGACCGCATGTCGCGGTACAGCGTGGACAGAAACCACCCTATGCCAGTGAAGACCAAGGCTACCGCGCCATCAAATGCTTGCTGCCAATCGGTCATCGCTAATGCCCCAATGCGCGAATGTAGATGGTCGTGGCCGTTCCACTGCCGTTCGTTCCGCCGTTTACCTGCCAGAACCATGCGACTTGTGATGCGCTAGTGGAAGCAGAGTTTACTGTGATGATGTAATTCAAGTTTGGACTGAACACGGACGGGGCGGTGAACGATATCTGTACGTTGTCGCACGCGGTCGGAAATGCCACGGGCCAAGTATATGAGCTATTGGTGTTGATGTTGCTTGAAACCGCCGTCCATTTTTCAATGTACCCACCCGGTAGTGAGATGGACCCGCTGGAACCTGTTGTTACGTTGCCAGCAATGGACGACGGGGTCAGCACAACACTACTAGACGAAGCCTTTGCCTGGGCGTTGGTCGCCAATCCCGCGCCTGCAAAACTATCAACCGTCAAACCGTTGGTAACGGTGGGAGCATTAAGATAGCCCGTCGATCCGGTGTTTGACATGACCCAACTGGTGCCGTTGTAAACACAGACGCAAGTGCTGCCCGCGAGGATCTGGTTGGCAATCAATGCAGCGCCAGCTTGGTTGACGATATTTTTAGCGCCAAGACCGGACACGTTTAACGTGGAAGCGGTGGTGTTTGCGGCGGTGGCAATAAAGGTAATGATTTGCCCGGTGGTCAGAGACGACAGCACGTTGGTCGGATTTACGACATACGCGTTGGCCGATCCAGATTCGGGACCGTAGAGCACGGGTTGGCTGTTTATCGAAAGGTACAACGCAAAGCCACCAGCGCCCGAGTTCAGTGCGCTGTTGTAGACCGCGATGATAATTTCACCGGCCTGGATTTGTCCCGTCGTCGCCTGGACACCGTTGATGTAGGCGTTGAGATATCCCAAACTTCCAACTTGCAGCGTCACAGGCCCCGTGGAGGTCGCTGGAGCGGCAAAGACATACGTATTGTAGTTTGAGTACGACGTCAGCGTTGGCGTGTTCGTGCCAGGCGTCAGCGCAATAGCGTTAGTCCCCGCAGCCGCGTAGCTGGTGCCGGTAAGCTGGCCAGCGGTGATGTTGTCAATTGTCCAGATGGCATTCGTCGGCGGGTCGGTATCCGTCGAAGGAGACAGCACGAACTTGTATGCCGTGGAGTTGGTCAGCCAAAGCCCCACCGAGTTGCCAAGCGTGTTCTGCGGTTCCCCTCTGGCATTCAGGACAATCGGGTTTGTCTGAGGAGTGGATCCCGTGGAATCCGTATAGGTCGCGAGCTTGGTCGTGGTCCCTGCGGCATAGGTGTACAGCAGCCCGCCGCTAGCCGGTACGCCCTGGATCAGAAACTCGGGAATGATGCTGGGGAGGAGCGAGACGGACATTAGGCGACCCTTGTGTGTGTGAAATCAGCCAACCCATTTTTCACCGCAACCGGTTTGACAAGCTTGGTTGCGCGCATGTCGAATTTCACATTCTCCCGTTTCCAGGAGGTGTGCGAAAAATCATGCAGCGTGTCGTAAGCGCCCATTAATTATCCAATACGCCAATTAGTTCCGTCACTATAGACAGGAACTTTATTTGATCCTCCGCCAGCGACTATTGCACCAAAATTCCCAGAAGCTGTAGCATTACTATCAGTCACAAATGTACGAGTATATGCGTTGCTTGATGCAGACGGTAAACCAGATACAACATAAGCACCTAATGTGATGGATGTAGTCGCCACGTTTGACCACGCAAGACCAACTACCCCCAATGCATATGAATTGTTGGATCCAGGCAGAGCCGCTCCACCTCCGATTTGAAACACCGGCGCCCCTGCTATAGTACAAACATCTCTTATGTTAGTTGTATCGAACGACCAATAATGTTTTCCGCCATATGTTACATCTTCACTTGGATCGGTACCCATTAGTCTTTTGTGTGCGTGAAATTGTACACATCCTTGGTTTACCCCCGCTCCATATCCCTTGGTATTCAAACCAAAATCAATACCTATACCTCCCGGGGTAACTCCTAGGCCTCCTGTAGTTGCTCCATTTCGAAATAAAATACCTATTGGAGGGCTAGCTTGAAAATCGGCCCCGTATTGCGTTAAACTTCCTGCTTGTGTAAAAATACCCGTATAAAATTGACCAGTTGATGCAGCACCCATACCAATTGCTAATGTATTTTTATTTCCTGCTGCACCATAAATCCATAATCCCTTTGATGCAGGATTGCTGAAGGTAATACTTGCGCCAGTTACTGTACTAGTTGTTGAAACAGAAATTGTTATTGATGTAGATGAATTGATAGCCGTTACTTTAGTACCAAATACAATATTTGGACCACTTACGGCAGTACCAATAACCACATTTGAAATTGATGCTAATCCATCAATTGTGGTATTGGAATATGTATTTCCTGTTGTTACTATGGATGATCCGCCCTGGGGTAAGTTGGCGTTATAAGTATAATCTGTTCCTGCAAAAGTAACACTTACGCCGGTTGCTGTAGCAGTTGCTGATTGTGTCATAGTTACTGAACTAGATGAAACGATACTGGCTACTTGTGTTCCTGCGGGTACATTAGACATTACAATATATGCCCCAACCGCCACCCCTGCGGTAGATGCAAGACCAGTCAATGTATTATTACTATTAGTATTCCCCGTAGTGGTTAAGAATCCAGTTTGACTGGATGAATTACCAACGTCTAATTCCAAACCAATAATAGATCCAAAATAATTTCGATTTAGGGCATTGCCATATAATGCCCACCCAGCACCCCCGCCAGTTTGATTCATAGTCGATCCAATAGCAACCGTTTGAACAGTAGGATCGGTGATCTGTGATTCAGTATATTGATAAAAACTTTGTCCATAGCCACTTGAAGTAGGATTTCTTACATGTACATTATACATTGCACGACGAATAGCCGTAGATGCATTTGCTCCCTCTATATATTGTACATATGCAGTTGGATTAATATCTGCGCTTGGTGTTGCGGTTGATCCTTGTCGAACTGCAATTTGATCACCTTGTAATGGAGGTGCATTTGGATTAGCATCTGGATAAGAAATGGTTGCATTTACTGAACCTTGGAGTCCAAGGTTGGTCAACGCAGTAAATATTGTTGATCCACCCGTTCCGCCATTGGACACGGTCAGCGTGCCGGTGACGCCAGTCGTTAATGGCAGGCCCGTCAAGTTGGTTGCAACACCAGACGCGGGTGTTCCAAGTGCCGGAGCTACGAATACCGGATTGTTCGACAGAACCAGGTTGCCAGTGCCGGTCAGCGTGGTCGTGCCAGTGCCGCCTCCAGTGGTGTTCAGCACACCGCCGGACGTAATGTTCTCAGCAAACAGCGCAAGGTTCCTGGGGATAGACATTAGGCGATCCTCACCTGAACAACGGAGCCGTTACGATAAAGCTGGCCGACCTGAATGCCGCCCGCCGAAGCTGCTGCGTCATTTGCGTAATTCGACAAAGACACGCTCGCCACATTGTTCAAAGACGTGGTTGCCGCGTTGTAGATTGAAATGGTCGAAAGGCTGAACACGTCCACCGTGTCGCCCGTGCCCGCAGCCAGAGACAAGGTGATGGTTGTCCCGTTGGTTGCCGTATAATCGCTTGGCGCAAGCAGTACGCCGTTCAGGTACACAAGCACATAGCCTGGCGAGTAGTTTGCGGTGATAACCGTTTGGCCCACAGTTGTATTGCGGACGTAATTTTGGCTGATCGTGTTCAGGCCGGAAGATCGGTACCAATAGGCGGGAGGATATGTTGCGGGAACCACCGTGGTGATGCCGCCGTCGTCGGTTCCAGACCCAAGCGAATAATAGAAAAATCCCTGTCCGCCGTCATTGATGCTTGAGAAGCCCCGAACGTAAACCATCTGCCCAGGCGCAGCCGGGAAAGCCCGAAGCTGGGCCATGTTGTCGCAGGATTGAATGAACGTGTTGAGCTGGTCGCCGGTGATCGCAGTGGCTGGCGTTCCCGTGGAATAGCTTGTCAGCTTGGGTGCGGTCATGGCTGCATGTCCATCGCATAGCCGAACTTGTGCAGCTCGGGCAGTTTCTTGATGACGCCATCGCCTACGTCGTTGCGGACGATCATGTTGGAGAACTTGATCTGATCCACCGCGCCATAGACCTTGTCTTTAGCCTTGGAAACCGTCTTCCCAAGTCCGGTGACCACCATAACATATTCGCCGCTGGTTTGATAAATCGGCTTCTCGACGACCTTGCCATCCTGCATGGCCGGACCCTTGCCGATCATCATATCCACCGGGTGAACCTGGTCCCAGACCTCATCCGCACCAGCAATCGGATTCCCCTCAACCTCCTTGGGTTCAGCGTCGCCGTAAGGATAACGAGGCTGCGCCAGCACCACACCCATGGAAACATCGCGGGAGACCTTAAGGCTGTCCTCACCTTGCAGGAGGTCATACATCCACTGGGCGGGGTCGCAGGGGTGTGACGCGCACTGGATGAAGAATGCAGGCCAGCCGAGCCTACAGGTGAACTCAAACGGCCATGCCTTGCCCTTGGAATCAATGCCGCAGCCAATGGCAAAGTCGCCCCGATGGCCAGCCTTCAACAGTTCAGCCTCCATAGGCATCAGCATTTCTTCGGCCATCTTGTCTTGCTCGACGTATTGGCAGACCGTGCCTTGTTCGCCCGTGTTGGGGCCGAAATTCCCAGGCATCAGCTTCTTGTGTTCGAAACAAATTTGCCACTTGTTGGGCAAGAAACCTTCCGGCCCAAACCAGCCCGACACGCCGACTTCCGCGATCATGTCGATCTTTTCTTGCAGCATGACCTGGCCCTTGGGGTTCAGCCCTTGGGCCTGTTTGCGTTGGAGCCAGCCCACGAGATCCGCCGGGTCGGTCGAGACGTAGGACAGGGACTTGTCCTCATTGTCCCCCATAGTCTTGAACACAAAAGACTTGTCGGACTTCCGCGCAAACGTTTCTGCTTCCTTCAGGCCGTTGAACACTTGATACTCCGGCACGTCGATGCCGACCCGCTTCATGGCGTCAAGTCCCGCCTTACGGTCGATCTCCAACCTGGAGGACCGAACCGTTGGTGAGAATATTAAAAACCCCATGTCACGGTAACGATCCAGCTCGGGCATGTACTTCGCGTTGGCCGTGGTGACGATCAAGCCATTCTTCGCCCAGGACATGGACGGCTTCCAATCGTCGACAATGGTGACGCCGGGGAAGCCTTCACCGTTGCGCGTAGGTTTTTTGCTGTAGCGATACCACCGGACCTCATGCCCATAGGCTTCGCAGCGCACCGCAAAGTCGAGGCCGATGTTGTCTGCATCAATGATCAACACCCTCATTTGCAAACCCCGTAACCATCGATCCCCAATTCATGGGCCATTAGCATTTCCATGAGCATGGCGAAACGGTGTTCGCGGCGATACGGTGCACGGGGATCGTCACCAGGCTCGGCGTCGTCTGGATGCAGCTTACCTTCCAGTTCAGCCTGGAACCGCCAGTCATGGGCGTCTACCGCCTCTTGCGTCACACCCCGCCGCTTGCAGAGATAAGCCTCCACAAGCTCGTGCAAGGCGATCAGGAAGGCTTCCGGCTCATCACCCGTTGCGCGAATGTGCAAGCAGTCTTCCGCAAACCACCAGTCGCCTAGCGTATCGTAGCGTTGTTCTTCACCGGGGATGAAACGGATGTCGATGCGGTTCATTGTTGCATGCTCGGAGGCAGAATTTGCCCAGCCGCTTGTGTCGTAACCGGCAGGGCATTAACGTTGGGGCGTGGCGAAGTTTTTACTCCTCGCCGCAGCATTTGCGATGCAAGCGCATTGGTTGTCGGTGCCACAACAAAATTGTTGAACAAACCGCCTACGCCTTTTGCGGTTGAACGTTCAGCGGTTCCAGAATCTGGCACAAGGTCGCGCATGACCGTATGATTGCGTTCAGCAAACGGTTGCAGCAACGCATCACCCGCCGCATAAACTTTGTGTCTGACGCCACCAGCTTGACGTTTCACCTCGCTAAGAAGATCGCCAGTGCTGAAAATGCCTTCGCTGTTCAACCTGCGAGCTGACGCCTCCTCAACTCGAGTAAGCATCGCGTAGGACTTGTTAGTTGCTCGCAAGGCATCTTTGACAGCGGGATTAGAATGCCGTTCGGCTGCCGACCGCAAAGCCATTTGAACGTTGGACAATTCATCGCCTAACAGTTGCTGCGCGGTATCTCCAGAACGTTTGTATATTCTCGACAAATGACCCAGTTGCGATTCAATGTCCTTGAACGTTTGACCGTCAATCTGGTCGCCGGGCTTGAGACGTTTGAGAACGCGGCCATTAATAATCGCTTCAAGTTGCTTTTCTTGCGCGGGAGGAAGTTCGGCTCCACCAGCCCTGATCATGTTGAGATCGTGAACAAACTCATTGTCTGCCCTGACCCTAATTTTTGGGATTATCTTTTCGTACTGATTGCTCAAGATTTGCTGAAGGTTGGCAATACCTTCGCGTCCGACCTTGCCGGTGTATTTGATGCCAAGAGGCTCTAGTACCTTGTTGTAAGCCGCGACGTTCATGCTGCGAACAGAACGATCCTCTTCCTGGCGGATCGCTTGGCTGACAAAGGGATTGCTCTTTGCGCGTTGTTCAGCACGAGCCAAAGAGCCACCAGCTTTTCGCCCTGGCGTTAGATAAATGCCGTCAGATTCCATGCCGGTTACATGCTGCGGATTGATTTCAAAGGTTTCCGATTCCCAAGGCTCACGCACCACGGGCTTGACCGCGCCTTTCAGCGCGTTCTTTCCAGCCGATACAGCACCGCCAAGGCCAGCTTCCAGGACGCGACCTCCCATGACACCAGCAGCGCCTTCGGGAACATCCATAGCCGCACGCTTGGCTTGCTCGGTGAGTGTAGTCCTTGGAGCCACCCCACTCTGCTGAGTGGCCCAATCATATAGCTGACCGCCAAGGCCAGCGCCCAGACCAACACCCGCAGCCTCCGTTGCTATACCGCCAATGCCTAATGTCGGAATCGCCGCCACACCGGCTTCAGGAGCTGCAAGAACCCCGCCTATGATTCCCCCTGCGCCCGTAGCCAAGGCCCGCCCAGTGTCACGCCATTTGTCAGCCGTCGTTTGAGCGCGTTGGACGGGTTGTGATTTCTTAGCTGGCATCCCGATCTTTGCCTTAAACTGCTCTTCGGGCATGTCGGCGTAGAATTTCTTGTGCAACGCCGACGCCAACTGATCGTCTGACAGATCGCTGTACTGCGGGAATTTCTGGCGAACTTCTGCGATTGTAGGCATCAGCGAATCCCCAGCGGATCTTCTTTGGGCGCACCGCCACCCTTGCCACCGCGTCCGCCTTCAACCGCACCCATGCGGCTGGCCGAAGCTTGCTCGGCAATGTCGGTCTCTTTCTTGATTTGAGCCACCAGAGCGTCAACCTGGCCAGAAGCAAGATACGGAGCAATCAATTTGCGCGTAACCGCCTTGTCGCTTTCCTTCGGCGTTCCTCGCGATTTAAGCGCCGCCCATTCCGATGCCAAGAAGTCAGCAGATGCCAACGCTGCCGTAATGTTCGGGTCTCCGGTTTCAAATTGACCGGCTTGCACAAACTTGTTGAGCGTTTGGCTGGGAACCTTCACGTTCAGGGCGCTTTGCGTTTCACGGAAATTGTCAGCAGCTTGGCGAACTGTCGGGATGACGTATTCCATGGAGCCAGCCAGCTTGCCAGTGGTCCGAGCCTCCGCAGTTTCAGCGGCCAAGCCCATCCTGGCACGGTTAAGTTGTTCCGGATTGATGCCTCGCGCCGCAGCAGTGCGGGCCAAGAGGTTGTTTAGCTTTTCAAGATTCTTTGCACCTTGCGTTCCGCGACCGTAACCCTGGAATGCGGTTGGATCGCCGCTGAGATAACGGTCCACCGCGAACTGTGCGCCTTCGTCGGTCAGCCCACCGGCTTCCTTTTGCTTTTGCGCTCGTTCTTCCCTGCTCTCACGCCGTTGTTCAACCCCAAGCCGCCCGCGTTCGATGCCGATCCTTTCAGCGTCAATCTTTTCCTTGAAGGTTTCTTGGCGGCGCTTGTCCTGACGATCCACATAATCCTTTGACGCAACAGCGAAGACGCCAGCGTCAAACTGGCGAGGCATCTTGTGGCCCTTGGGTGCGATCTCGTTAAGGTCGGTGAACTCTTGATCCCACACCTTTTGCGCTGCGGCCTGCTTTTCAGCCACAGAACCCTTCGTGTCGGTGTAAGCCTGCATGGCTCGCCCCGCAGCGTCGTTCTGCGCCTCTTCAAACTTCAACATGCGGTCGGTTTGTTTGGCGTCCGTTTCAGCCTGGGCGCGGGCGGTCTCGGCAGTGGTTTTGTCCATCAGCTGGTTGGCAGTGGCAAGTTTGGAGTAGGTATCAAAATCAACGCCGCGAATCTTGGCGAGCGTGTTCGCATCCACCTTCCCACCGGGCTCAAAATTGCTTTGAGAAAGGATGTCCTGGATCGCGTTGGCTTTCTGAGAAGCCGCCGCAGCCGCCTGCGTCTCCATCTGTTGCTGACGGAGCTGTTGCAGCATGTTCGCCTGTTTCATCGCCGCAGAGGGATCAAACTGCGGGAATTGCGTGTTCAGGTTCTGATAGATGGATGTGTCAATGGGCATCGGTTACGGTCCCGGTTAGATGACTGTCGTCGGGCTGGATGCGAAGTCCATCGCGGTGGTTGGCAGAGGCGCTCCGGTCATGGTGTAGTTGGAAGACACAAGCGGTTGTCCAAACACACCACCTGATCCACCATAAAGCTGTTGCATCATCATTGCGTTGGACAGGCTACTCACGCCACCGCCAATGGCTCCGGTAATCGCGTTTGCTCCAGCAATACCCGCCGCGCCTTGAGCGTTGGCAGCGCCTACCAGGTTAGACCCAACCTGGTTAGCGTATTGTTGTTGTGCCGCACCGACACCCGCCGCGGACGCCTGCCCAATGCCGGTTAAGCCCATCAGTTGATTGTACTGTTGTTGCTGTTGCGATTGATAATTTTGAAGTTGTTGCTGGTAGTCCATCTGCGCCAGCCCCTGACCCTGCTGTTGCAAGGCAAGAAGCTGATTGCCGCCAAGGCCACCCGTTCGGGATGCCGCGTTCTGGGCTGACTGCGAACCCTGCTGCAATTCAAATTGATAGGCCGGTGAGGCTTGAAACGCCTGCTGGCTGAATGGCGTGTTGAGAGACCCTTGCCCAATCGCGCCGGTAGATCCCGGCATCAGGCCCAAGCCTTGTTGCAGCGCAGTAACGGCTGGCAGACCCGCCTGCTGATAGGGCGCAAGGTTGGCCTGCTGTCGCGCCAAGGCTTGGGCCTGGAGTTGGTTTGCCTGTTCAGACGCTTGGCTTTGCGCTGCGGCGGCATCGGATGCAGCACCGGACGAAATGATAGAGCTGCCAACAGTGGCAGCGCCCGCGACGGCGGCGGCAATGAAAAAAGGCATGGTTTATTCCTTCAATTCGTCAGGCACCCACCATTCGTTGACACCGTGCGCCATCTCGACGTTATAGCGCAGATCGCTCTGAATGTTCAGATGCATAAGTTGATGGAGCATCGGGTTGGTCGTTCCCGGCGTCAGCCAATCAATGGCGTCGGAAACAGCCCAATAATCCAACTCATCGTATTGTATCACTCGCACCAGCGGATGATCTTCGTACAGTCTGAGCATCTCGTTTAATGCGTCCAGCCGCTTACGCAACCCCGGCCCTGAAACACCGTATGCGTCGAGGCTTTGCTCGACCTGATCCACGGACCGGCGGACAATCAATGTGCGCGGGCGGAGTTCATCCAGAATCGACGGCAGCAACATTCCAAGACCAGCGTCCGCAATGCCGACATATCGAAACTTGCTTTCGGTCCACAACCGCACCAACTCGGGCCAATCACTCAGCCAGGCGGTGGGTTCATGATGGCAAACGCTTTCCGGTGTTGAGGTCGCTACGGATAGCCAGGCAGTGCGGGATCTCGGCAAACCGGTGATGAAGAACGGTGTGCTCATGGACCCGTGAGCGCCGCGATAATGGCGTTGACCGCAGTCACAATCTGCGTCGTGGTTGGGCTGACCGGAAGCGGGGTGATGGTAGAGCAAGACTTCTGCAAGTTGCTGACCGCGTTGGCGAGCGTGACATTGTATTGATAATACGCCGGAACGGGCTGACCGTTGGGCTGGACCCACGGACTCGGAGCAACCGGGGAAACCTTGACGACCATCACCCGATCTCCGCAGATAGAAGTGCTACCTTGTAGGGATCGGTCGAGGATAGTTCAAACACCCGATCTTGCGCCAAGCCGCGCCGTTCTACCCCAAGCCGGTTAAACTTGATCCGCTGCGCGGTCTGTCCAATCAATCCGACAGGCTGGAAGAACTCAGAAGTGAAGCTGGACGTGTCAAACGATTGACGAAGCATCATCTGCGGGTTCGCAACCGTGGAATAGCCTCCGGTCTCCGCCTGAATTTCCAACCAGCTAATACGAAACGCCGTGGTGGTCGTTTGAGGCAATGCCCGCCAGCTACGGAGCCATTTACGGTTAGCGCCGTTGTCCGTGTAGGTGTTGAGATTGTAGGCGTAGATTTTCCCGGCATTATAATCCCCGACAACAACGCGACCCGCAAAGAATTGACAGGTTGCTGTCTGATGCCGGGAGAAATTGCCGTTACTGAACGCCAGGCGCTTGTGCCACGCGGGATAACCCAACTGACGGGTTGCGGTGAGATCAAGCACCCAGGTTTCATTGCCCGACGGGAATGTCAGCTGATAAAAATAATGGCCTTCTTGTTGGTAGGCGTAAGCGATGGCATCCGTCAGCGTCGGGTATTGAGCCGTGGCGTACTCCATGCCATGCGTTGATACCCGTTCCGGCTGATATCCGTTGGCGAGGTAGACCACGCCCTGGCCCTGGTCGTTCTGCGAGAGCCACAACAGGTTGTCACCCACATTGCAGATTGATCCAGCCGCAATACAACCGATCTCAAGCGACACACCGTCCAGACGCTGGAACGCAAACGGAGATAACCCGGCATTGACCCACACAAACGTCCCGCGTTCCTTGAACACGTAAATCTGCCGGTGCAGCTCACCGATGCCGACAATGTTGGAAAGCTTGCCGTTCTCTACGCCGAAGTTCAACGCAGGCCAGCTGGTCAGGTCGTTGATTGACGATTGCCAGATGTTCGACGTGCCGTTCTGGCTCACAACGCCAAAGCCGTCCTGATAGACCGCCGTGCCGGGGTTGGTGAAAGGCAACGTGATCAAATTCAACGCGCCATTGACGATGCTGTAACCGTTGATGCCATCGAACAGCGCCACTTGCGTCGAGTTGGCAATCATTGAGACTTGGCCCGAACCCGTTGCAATGTTGCCTATGGACGAGACGTTGAAGTTGGACGTGACGATATAAACGCCCGTTCCCGACACCACGTAGAGATTGCCGTTGAACGTCAGCATCCCGCGAATCGGACCCGCGCCGACGTTTGCCAGAAGATCCAGTCCAGGCGTACCGTAGAACGCACCAACCTGTGCGCCCTGCTTGGTTTCTACAATCTCGGGATAAAGGTTGATGCACTGTTCATACGACAGTTCCCGAGCGCGGGACGTGTACGCAGTGCCAAGGAATGGCGTCTTCATTCACTTGCCATCCAGTGCTGAAGATATCGCGCCTGCAAGCCCGTCAGAGCTGCCAGCATGGTGTGTTGACCGGCATTGTCGCCGTTGCACCATCCAATGGTTATGTCCCTGTTGGGCGCGGCACAGGCGTAGGCAATGGCCACAATCTCGCCACGCTTGGCTTCGGCCAACATGCGCTCAAGATCCTCAACAATGTCCGTGTCCGGCGAACCAGGAGCGAACTTGCCAAACGGCGTGACCACTTCACCCATTTACGTTCCTCCGGCTCGGTCTCTATAGATGTTGTAGGTTGGCGAGGCGCGGCTGACGATCTCGGGATCAAACACCGCCTTGATCGGCGTCATGTTAGTCCGCTTGATGTTGCCGAGCGCCTTTGCAGCAGAGCGCATCAGCAACGGATTGACTTCCGCGTCCGTGAAATAAGGTTGCAGCTCAAGGGCAAGGTTTGTGGTGATCGCCAGCTTGTAGCCAAGCGGCAGCGACATATTGGTCGAAAGGCTTGGGAACTCTTGAAGCTGAAGGTAGCTGTCAAAATAGAGCGTGTAGCCAATCTGCGGGACCGGAAAGATATTGATGATGCCCAGAGGATATTGCGGGTCGTAGAACAGCGTGTCGGGAATGTTGGAGCTGTTGGTTTTCAGGCCAATCAGGTTCCATTGATCCTGTGTGATGACCGCCATGTCGTAATCGTTCAGATTCGTGTCCCGAATCCGCGCACGACCAGGGCCTTCGGGAATGCGAAGCGGGCGCACGGAAACACCCGTGCCACCCGGTCCACACGTATAAACCGCAGTGCCTGGAACCAGAGTGAATGACTGTTCCAGGTTGGCATACGTCACAAGGTTCTCATTCGACCATGAATCCATCATGTCGTTGAGAACAGACAAACCCAGTTGGGCGTCGGAGCTGTTCAGCGTTTCCGTCGCGGCATACACCCCGATCTTTTGGAGTGCGTCCAGAATCAGCTGACCAGCGTTGACGCTCATGACGGTTCTTTCTGCCTACCGCGCCTGACCGGAGTCAGCTCGCGTTCTTCTTCCTCGCTCTGGACGAGCTTGTCGCCAACCCACTTCGGGTATTGCTGCGGGATGTAATCCGGCGCGGGAGGAATCGCCGCAGCTTGGGCGAAGGCTTCCGGTGAGGAGGTTCCCAGCGTGTAATACCCTTGGGCGCGGTGTTGCTCTTCCTGGTCGGCATTATACACCAGAACAGGCGGATATTTATCGGGCGTGCCTTGCCAGTTTGCCTTTTTGTCCGAAAGATACTCCTCGACCTTTTCGGTCTTGCCCCGCTGGCTGTGCGGGTGATGCATGTGCTTCGGATATTCGTTGTGATCCATTGATCTTTCTCGCCCGGTCTCTGAAGGTGGAAACACCCTGGGTCAGTGTGCCGGTCCACGTCTTGGACCCCCGGTGCTTGAAGGCAATGTCAGGATCAACCCACATTTCATAGCCAGCTGCGGTCAGAGCGTTGGAGAAAGCGTAGTCTTCGCCCCACCACCACTCGTCCGCGCCAGGCCCTGAGTTGAACACAGCGTGATATTTCACTCGTTCGCCGCTGATCTCCACATCTCGGAAGACCGGCGCTTTGTAATAGATATCTTCCAGTACGTGGCGTTTGATGCGGAGGAAGCCCGTCGGGACATGGGTCGCCATGATCAGGCCATCACGTTCCACCAGCTTGCGGGTGTCTGCGTGAGCCGCCAGCGATACCGGCCAGTCAGGCGTGTCCTGTTTCTTGGGATAAACGCCACAGACCACATCTTCCCGCCTGTTCAAAAACTCAATGACCTTGTGCGCTGGCCATCCGAGATCATCATCCAGAAAGAAAAGATCGGTGGCCGCAGGCGTATCAAGAAACTCCGCGACCATCTTGCTGCGGGCCTTGGCAATGAACGGATCGCCGCACCGTTGCGCCCAGCCTCTGGTGAATCCGGCCTTCTCGCAGGCCGCGTCGGTGGCCAGGGCTGAACGTAAAAAATCCACCGTGACTTTGTGATCTAACGAGGGAGTCGCAAAAATCACGTAGGTCACGGTGGATATCCAGTCGGGGAGGGACGCTCTCCGAGATACTATTACGGACCAGCGATCAGGCCAAGCGAAACAAACGAGGCGTGGTCGGCAGTGGGTCCGCCGTTCATCGAAGTGTAAGCGGTGGAGGAACCCGCCGCCGGAACCGCACCAGGGAACACGCCGATGGTGTAGCTTTCCGAGGGAGGCACAATCGCCGCCGAGGTGTTGTTGACGTAGGTGATCGCCACAGTGTTAGCCGCCGAGACGCGATAGCCACCAATGCCGAGACCCGTGGTGAACGTGGGCTTGTTGACGTAGATCTGCATGTTGGCGTTGATGCCGTTGACGGTGAACGTCTGTTCCACCGTGGTGTTCGCAGCCACCGAGGTCGGGGTCAGCGTGGCGGTTACGGTCTTGAGAACCGGCGCAACCTGAATTTCCGGCGAAGCATACACGAGGTAGCTTTCTGCGGCGGTCGGGGTGATCGTCGCAGCAGTGAGGTTCTGGTAGGTGATGCCCAGGGTGTTGGCAGCCACGGCGCGAGCACCGAGGATGGCCAGACCAGCCTGAGAGGCCGCCTTGTTGACGATGACCGGGGAGCCAGCGGCAAGGCCCGTAACCGTGAACTGCTGTTCGATGGCGGTGTTGGGACCAACCGCCGAAGGGGTCAGCGTGGCCGTCAGCAGCATGGTCGCCGGGATGGCAGTGACCAGGTAAGTTTCGCCAGCGGTCGGGGTGATAGCCGCCGCCGTGTAGTTTCCAAAGTTCACAGCCAGGGTGTTGGTTGCGGAGACGCGAGCCGACGGAGACAGGGCAAGGCCCGCCTGCGTGGTAGGCTTGGTCACCACGACGAGCTGGCCGGTGGCGAGACCGGTAACCGTCAGGGTCTGTTCAGCAGCCGTGTTGGCGGCAACGGAGACCGGGGTCAGCGTCACAGCGTAGGTGGTCACAACGCCGACGTAGCCCTTCAGGGAACCCTGAGAGGCAGGCTGCACGATGCCGGGGTTGGCACCGTAAAAGCCGATGAGATCGGTCGAGGAAGCGCCGAGGACAGTGCCTTGGCTGTTCTGATCCGAAAGCTGCTTCGGACCTTTCGTGGCAGTGGAGGCAGCGGAGACAACAGGCATGGTTCTGGTTCCTTAAGCGGGCTTGACGAGCATCATCTGCGGGTTGGACCAGCGTGTTTCCATGCCGGTCTTGATCGATTGAGCAATGGCATCCTTGAACGGGCCAAGCACTTCCTTGGTAGCCATCGGGCCGACCGGGAGGCGTTTTCCATCCTCAGTCCGCTCGACAACCACCTGGTAGAGATCCACCTTGAAGGGCGACTTCCACCCTTTCGGCATCTTTTTCCGTTCAAACATTCTTGCCTCAATCAGCCGGTCAGGCGAACGCCCAGTTCAGGGTAGAAGGTAGTGGTGCCGTACAGGATGTCGATACGAGCCGGGAACACATCGTTGTTGATGTCGTAGGCTCGGATGATCCGCATGGAGATACCCTTGTAGGTCTCCCGCGCCTTGAAGTCGACGCCTTCCGGCAGTTCCAGCGGGACGGTGACGAGACCGAAGCAGTCCTTCACAAACCCCACGTTCTGCGGATAGGTGACGTTGGCGGAGCCAGAGATCACGGTGATGCCGGACAGGTTGGCCGGAGCAACCGAGACCGTTTGGTATGCACCAGTGGTCGTGATCGCGGGATAGATCGGGATCGATGCGTTGCCGCTCGCGTCCGAAGCAACCGGGCCGGTGACCAGGAAGTTCTGAAGGGCACCAGTGGACTTGCGGCTCTTCGGGTTGATCGCGTAGACGCCCGCGATGGTGATCACTTCACCGCCGAGGAACAGGGTCGAACGCGAAGCCGTCCAGCCGTTGGTGACCAGCGTCGAACCGGTCTGGCTGGCACCGTTGACCACACCCGTACCGGCATAGTTGCCGTTGGTGAGATTGGCGACGTTCTGGTCTTCGTAGATTTCAAAGTTCGCAATGTTGGCGAGGTAACCTTTCAGGGCGGGTTCGGCCACCGACTTCACGTAAACGCCGATCAGGGCATTGGCGAGCGCCCAGTAAGCGGCGGGGTTCAGAACCAGAACGCGGCCATCTTGCGGCACAGCGCCTTCGTCCATCCGTTGACCCACAGCAGCCAGGGCGGCAAAGCTGTTCGGGGCCGTACCAGCACCTTGAGGACCAACCCAGTTTTGCAGGGCGGTGGTGTTCTGGAGAACGTCGTAGTCCAGCTGGTTGGCAAGCTCGGCAGCTGCGGGCTTGATGTACCGCTCGGAGAACTCTTCAACCGTCAGCGTCAGATCCTGAGACGAAAACTGGAAGTCCACGTGCTTCTGGTTGGAGATGGTGATGCTGGTCGAGGGTTCGGAGATGTCCTGAATGGACAGGCCGGGACCGGAAGACACGAGGAAGCGGTTAGGCTTGCGGATCGTGACCGAGGAACCGATCTTCACGAATTGATTCTCGAACTGGCGGTTCACCTTGCCAGCAGCGACCAGATTGTTTTCAAGGATAACCAGCGTCTCCTTGGTGATGACGCTAGGATTAAGAAGAGCGTTGTTAGACATCCGAGGCTTCCTTATGACGCCCCGGATGTCCGAGGCTTAACGGCGACGAGAGGCAGCTATTTCGGAGGCTCGCCTTGCAGCGTATTCCTCCATGGTTTCCTGGTCGGGAGATTTAGGACCGGCGTTGGAACGCGAACCGACAGGCTTGATTGGATCAGGCTTGCGGCTCGGCGTCGGTGCTTCGCTTTGAGCACTCAACCGGGCTTCAATCTTCCCAATTTCTCGAACAGCCTGGATCGGGTCCAGTTTGGCAATCCGCGCCGCAGTATCTGGGTTCTGACCAAGATAATACGCGACGGCAGGACCGTCTTCAGACTCAAGCATGGCTTGCGCCATCGGCAAGCTGATCTGTAGATCGTCGCGTTCGGCAACCGCCTCGAAGTCGGGATGGTCAGCCATGAACGTTGCGCGGCGATCAGACCACTGAGCCTGTGTGCGCTCCATTTGAGCCTTCTGGCTTTCGTTAGAAACCCGCTGCCGCTCCTCTGCCCTCGCAAGCTGTTCAGCTCGTCGGGAGGACCAAGTGATCAGAGCCTCGTCATACGAATCAGGGTCATCGAACTGATGCCGCGCAGGGCGGGGATCATCAGTCTCGACCTTCTTCGCTTCGCCCTTGGTGCTGATAGCCTCAAGAGCGCGAGACAGATCCTGTTGGAGTTGCGTGGCTTTCTCTTCCGCCGCCCGACGTTTGTTGCGTTCGATAGTAATCTCGCGCTTCAACCAAGCCGGTGTGCCATCGGATTTGTCATCCTTTGGACTTTCGCCTGCTGATGTCTCAACAGTATCTGCCTTATCCTCTTTTTCCGGCTTGGCGTCAACTTGACCAGTCGGGTTAGCCTTGAACTGGGGGAAGTCCGAGGTCGCTGACGTCGGAGGCCCCGCCTTGGGAGTTGTTTCCATCGTCGTTGCGAGTTGATCCGGCATTCATCATTCCTTCTGCTTGCCCGCTTGATTGCGGTTTCGGTAGCGCAGACATCAGCTGCGTTACGTTCTGTGCCAGGTCCTCGATCTTCGATCCGACCTGTTTGTTCATGCTGTCTTCGGCCTTCTGGATGATGGCCATCAGCTTGACCTCGAAGTCGGCATTGATCTTCGCCATCATGATGTCGCGGTCCTTCTGCTTGTCGTTAAGCTGGAACGCCGCTTGCTGGAGCTGGGCCTGTGCCGCCTTCAGCTCCTGTTGCATGTTGTTGATGGCCGCTTGCACCTGCGGGGGGATGTCCTTCATGTCCTGGCCCATCAGGTTGGCAGGGACAGCCTTGGCCAGACGGGTTGCCATCTCTTCAGCACCCGGCCAGTCTTGGTTCTTGGCAATGAGATCCGCAACCAGTTGGGCGGTCTGCGGCATGGCACGGACGAAGTCCATCATGCTCTCGCTCGCCTCAATGCGCTTGGAGGCATAGGACGGGCCGATATCCACCGTCACACCGAACTTGCCGATTGTCGGGTTGAAGACCTTCATCTTCTTGCCGTTCGGGCCGGGCTGTTCCTGGTAAGGAAGATTGGCCGACGGGTCGATGACTACCTTCTCTTCCTTGTCGTCCTCGCGCAATATGGTGATCTGGCGCTTGGTGTCGTAGATCTTCGGGATCAGATCGATCAGCTGCCGACCACAGTGCTTCAGCGAACGTGCCAGGTTGTCCATGTAGTGGAACGAGCCAAGGTCGCCAGAACGGCGAAGCTCTCTAATAGCGCGGCCAGACTCATCCATCATCCTTTCATTCGGAGACGCATCAAACCTGATGCCCGTGGTCGCCATCATGTCCTGTGCAGCGCCTTGTGCAGCCTGGACAACACCCGCAGGTACGCCCGCAAACTGCTGACGTTGCGGCGGAGGTGCCAGAGTACCACCGAGCGACACACCTCGGTACGGGAGGTAAGGATAGTTCCTCACATTGGCCGACCGCCATTGTTCCTCGTAGCCTTCGATCTGGCCCTCTTCCACAATCCAGGGAGCCTTCGGAGCCAGAGCAATCAGCTCGGTCTCGCTTGTCTTCCAGTAGTTGTACATGCGCTGAGGGTCTTTGGCGTTTCGAATGACGCCGCTGTAGAAGACCTTGCCCTCGATATCGATCTCTTCGCCGATGACGGGGATGATAGGTATCCACAGGCCGAGCCATTCAGACTCCTCGAGAACTTCAGTTGCGGTGATCTTGTACCATTTGATGGTACGCTTCTCGGACTTCCTTTCGTCCACGATCTCAAGCGCACCGGAGCGGAGCATGTCCTTCGTCAGCTTTGAGAGATCAGCCTTCCAGCCGACGTATCCGTTGGACAGCTTCACAAGGTCTTCCATATCGACCTTGATTTCAAAATATTCCGCAACGCGGATGCCGTCCTTGCTGCTCCATTCCTTGTACTTGTCGCCGATCCCGCCCTGGTCGTAGGCTTCCGTGTCCGCGTCAGGGTACAACGCCTTGAACTCGTCCATCGGAATCATCTCGGTGACGAACGCATACTTGCAGTCGGCACCGTCCGGTTCCTGATGGTCTGGGTCGAGATAGACGGTGAACGGGTTCCTGATCCGCTCAATCTTGATCACCTGGTCAAAGCTGTCAGGGGCTTCCCAGTCCGTGCGGATGCGGAAATACCCAAAGCCGTTGGAGACCGCAGATTCAAACGCCGTGTCATAGGCAATGTCCGCCGTGCTTTCGCGTTCAATCGCACGTATCAAGCCACGATACACTTTCGCCGCGTCGGGGTCGGAGCGATCTCCGACAGGCGACACGTTGATGGCTGGGCGGTTCTGGCGTTGGTCGTTCGTGATCTGATGCACAAACGTCTGCATCTTGTTGATGGTCAGGCATGGGCGTTTGTCAGTGTTGCGTTGCGCTGCAACATCGGCAGGCCATTGCTCACCACGCTTGAACTTCAGATCTTCCAGCGCAGCCTTACGGTTATCGCTTTCGGACTCAATGCAACGCGACATACGCTTGCGAGCGCGTTCAAGAATCTCATCATGGGCTTCCTGCTCCTTGGGCTTGTCAGTGCCTAGCGGTTTCCAGTCGTCGCCCCATTCGTCGTCGTCGTACGCTTTCTTGTCGCCCTTGCCCATCATAGGACCGCGCTTGTTCATGCCCGCCTGAACACTCGGCATCTTGATCTTGCCGTCGTTCGGAGCCTTGCGGGGATTGTTCAATTCGGCCACGGAACTACCTCACCTGGGTCGAGGCGCAGACGCATAGCCTCCTCAATCAATTCTAACGCTTCCGCCCTCTTTTGGCGATAGGCTCGTCCTTCAGGGAACGGCATCACCATGTAGTATTCCTGACCAGCGTGATCGAACATCGACAGGCGCACCGCGTTGCAGCCCAGCACCACCGACCAGAAGCGAAACTCCTTATGCACTCAACCATCCTTGCGAGCCGGTGATGGTGGTGACACGGGACGGAGATGTCATCTTCGGCCTGGCAATCTTGTGAGCCACACCAAGCGTCCTTAGCGCATCAGCGCCGTGAGAAGACCAATCATGCACTGGGCTAGACTTATACTCGCCAAGTCGAGAATTATAATCACGCCGATAATGGCTAAGCGCGTCCAATCCAGCCTTGCACCGCGTCTCGTCGAACCATAGCTTGGGGAAGAGCATCCGCGTTGCGTGAATCCCGTCCTCCAGCCCAAGGCTCGGCGAGGTCTCGAACTTGATGCCAAGGTCTCTAGCCGCTTCGATCCGAGAACGGCCAGTGCCAAGCTCTCGCACAGCAATGTCCGCTGGTGCTGTGTGCCGTCCGTAGAGATAGCCTTTCTTGTCGAGGACTGCTGCATAGTGGGGGAACCCTTCTCCTGTGCACTCGTAATAGTCTATCACGCGGATCTCGCGGCCCACATCCTGGGTGAACCAGATGCACATGGCGTCCCGCATACCGAGATCCCACCACGTGTCCACTCTGATGGTAGGCTCTACAGGGACGCGAGTGATCCGACCCTCCGCCCGCGCAGCCTGGAGCTGGTCGGAGTAGATCGCACCTCCGACGATAGGTTCATCCCACCGGCCATCAAGCAAAGCTCTGCGGGTCTGGTCAGGCAGCATCATCAGGCGTTCGCGGTAGCCTGAATTGGTCAGATGCGGGTTGTCGTACAGGCGGGAGGGAATGAACCGCCTACGCCAGACGCGGTCCCCGTACGTGGTCTTGGATAGTGTCGCGTCGCCTTCGGGTCCAATCCCGAACCGGTCGGCAATCCACTTGGCACCTGGCCCGTCGGGATTGCATGTAGCCCTCACATACACCGGGATGTCTAGGCGGTCAGGCGCCCGCAGCCGGGAGATCATGTACTCGTAAGCGGTCGGAGACGACCATTGCGCGAGCTCTTCCCAGCCGATCCACTGAAACTGGCGGGACTGATACCGTTGCACGTCGCTGTCGCGGTCAAGGTAGCCAAACTCGATGCGAGCACCGGACGGAAACCGCCATTCGTTGCCCTGAGTATGGAATTGAGCGGTGGGGCAGATAATGGGATAGATTGCCCTGGTCCGGTCCACGACCTCCTTCAGCTCTGAGTAGGTCCGACGAAGGATCAGGGCGCGATACTCGGGCTTCGTGTAGGCATCCCAGCCAAGCGCATCCATGATGAGCGCATCGGTCTTCCCTCCACCGGCAGCGCCGCCGTATAGCACTTCGTCCTCGGAAGCGGCCAAGAACTCAGCTTGGCGGGTTGTGGGGGTCCATACGGTGGGTATCATGGCCGGTGCGGCACTCCGTCGGGTGGCAGGATGCCCGATAGCATCATTTCGACAGCCACGCTAACCGGGCCACTAATGCGGGTGGTTCCACGTTCATAGTCGCGGATGCTTTCGCCGGGATCTCGCCCGCCTAAACGTAAGCAACGCCCCATCTCAGCCATTGAGACAGGACGCCCAAGGTTCCAGAGGACGCCTAAGCGCCCCCTGGCTTCATTGAGTTCAGGTCCGGTCATGCCGGCACCTTAGGCTTGAATGCCAGCAGCAATGCCGCTTGAACGTCGCGGCGATGGTCCCAGCATCCTGCCAAGACCTCGCGGGCGAACGCGTGTTCCCCGTCCTTGGTGGCGAGGTCTGCAATGATGCGGCGGGCTTCTTCGATGGCGCGCATTTGCTTTTCTCCTAGAACAGCGAGGGAGCCATGAACGGCTGGGCGGCTTCGATTCCAGCCTTCTTCGCCGCAGCGTAAGACCGGAAGAAACCCTTGCGGTCCAGCAGCACTTCGCCATCGTCAGCGGTGATGACGTATTCAAACACCTTCCCGTGCAGGCGATAGTCGCGGCAGACAACGAGGGAGAGGTTTTCGTATTGCTTGGTCATTTTGTGGCTCCTTGCCTGGGGCGTCGCCCCGTTGATGAGCTATATAACCACGGCATTATCCGTATTGCAAGCGGGAAAATTAGGGACATTGTCCGATAATGCGCTTGACGATGCGGAGAATATCCGTATTATGTACATATCAACGGGGCGACGCCCCAGGCAAGGAGCCACAAAATGACCAACTACATCTCCACCACCGACACCGCCAAGCTCATCCGCGCCGCTTTGAAGGCTGCGTTCCCCGGCGTGAAGTTCAGCGTCAACTCTGACAAGTACGCTGGCGGCTCTTCCATCCGCGTCAAGTACACCGACGGCCCTGAGCTGGCCAAGGTTGAGGTTGTCGCCAAGGAATTTGTGGGCAGCGTTCGCGACTATGACGCTGATTGCAACATCACCCGCGCTGTTGAAATCGATGGCGTCCGCACTGTGTACGGGCCGGATTATGTGTTTGTGTCGCAGCAGGTGTCGCCAGCTCGTCAGGCTGCCATCAACGCCGCTCTAAGGTCCATGACGCAAGGCGAACGGTCTCGCCTGGCTCGCAAGCTGGGCCTGCCGTCTTATCTCAATCTTGAGCCGGACGGGTTCGACTGGGGTTGTCTGGTCCACAATGTTGCTGTGAGCATTCCAGCATAACGGGGGGCTTCGGCCCCCTTACTTTTTGCGGCTTAGAGCGATGGCAATGGCCTGATTCAACGGTTTCCCCGCCTTGCGCTCGGTCTTGATCTTCGAACTGGTGGCTTTGCGGGATTTGCGCGGCATCAGATCAGGTTCTGCACAGTGGATTCGGGTTGCCACATTTGGGCAAGCAGCATCATGGCTTCGTCCTGGTCTTCACCTCGTGCCATCCTGACAGACAGAGCTGCATTCAGGATAGCTAGGTTAGGCTCAAAAAGTTCCAGCGTGTTGAAGTCGTCAAACATCTCGCGGCGGATCCTTTCTAGGCAGCTCGGCAATCCCAAGCGGCATCAGGCTTGGATCTTGGCCCACTGCCACCGATTGCTGGGCTTTGCCGTAGCCTCTGTCTAGTAGCTCCTTGATGGCAGCTACCCGAACGGATTCGGTTTGAGAGTTCAACGCCAGCCGGGCAAGTTCGCGAATGATGTCGCTTGCATGCTCATTGGCCAGCGCCTTGATGTCTACCTTATCCTTTGAGCCTTTAGGTCTGCCCATGCCTGCGCGTGTCAAATTCGCGAGGCTACGCGGGTTAACAGCCATCTCTAATCAATCTCTAAATTGAGATCACTTCGACTTCATCTTCATGCCCTTAATGGGGGCAGTCGGACGCTTCGGTTGCATCTTGGTTTCAACTCCAAGAGCGCCAGGCACATGACGGCTGTCAAGCATTCGCGGATGGTGCGGTGAGCTGGTATGGATCGGATGCATGGCCTTGGTCGGACGCGAACCGCTGCCCACGTAGTTTTTGTGAGGCGAGGACATCCTGTCCTGAATGGCGTTGCCCTTGCTGATCTTGGCAAAGTGCGGAGCGGTCGAGCCGGGGGCGTCGTGAAGAATGGCCATTGTAAACTCCTGCCCGGTGGGCGCTGAATTAGTGACTTAAAATACTCTTAACGCTAGGCATATGCAACGGTCAGATCGGTTGCGCCGCTTGTAACCACCGTAAGTCCAGTGCTGAACGCGATATCATATGGAATCACCAGCGGAATCGCCGTCAAGCCTAGCGTTATGGTGCCTATCTTTGTTCCTGATGCGGTGAGGCTATCGTAAATGGTGATGGTTGCCGAGGCCACGGCAGTGTTGACAATGATGGCCCGCAAGCCGCCGGAACCTGATTTTACCGTGGTTGTGGTCGCGGTGGTGATGTTTGAATAGGATCGCCCAGCTTCAATCACCCTCGCGACGCCGGTCCCTGATGGTCCAACACCTACCGAGATCTGATTCCCGTTGAGCTGGTCAACGTTGGTAGACCAATGCAGGTTGTCTTGCATCACGGTCGAAACGGTAGCGGACGGTCGCAAAGTAATTGTCGCGGTGCCACTGGTTACCGTGTTGCCTCGAAACCTTACACCCGTGAGACCGGCGAATGATCCTTGGCCGGCGGCATTGGCGGTGAATGCGCCCACTGCTGCACTGTTCATGGGTGTTGCCGTCGTTGGGTACCAGTTGGTCCCGTCTACGGTAGCCTCCAGAACAATCAGACCCGCCCACGTTCCACTTATTGAAAACCCAAACGTGCTATAACCGCCCACCGTAGTTGTCAGAGAAACAGATTGATTTGACGTAATCGTCCCCGTTACCGACGAGCCATCCGGCGATGATACAAATACTGGGTTTGAAGGCCCATTGGTCTGCATCACACCGTTGTTAATGACGTCAATCGTAGCCACTAGCTCATAGCTTCCTGTGCGATCAAACTCGCGCCGACCGATCCCGCAAAACCGGACGGCGTGGTGATTGCCACCGTCAAAATGTCCGGCTGGTTGCCCTGAACGTTGTTGTAGAGCGGGAAAAACTGACTGAGGTCGTAGGTTTGCAGACCGCCGGCCGGAAGCGGCGCGTTGTAAACCACTTCCCCTCCAGTGAGAGCGGTTGCCGAAACGTCCCGCTCGCCAAATGAATTGAGAGACCCAAGGCTGTACATGGTCGCGAACGACGGAGAGGTCAGCACAACAGGTGACGAATACGTCGAGCTGATGAGTTCCAGTGTACAGTTGGCGCTGGAGTAGATTTGCAGGGTTTGCGGGAGAATCTGGCCTCGGTCGATCATGCCAAGAATGTAGGGACCGCTGGTAGCTGGCAACACAGGAAGCGGCCCGCCCTGGACGTTGTCCACTACCGTCAGAACGCTATTGGTGTTGGCGATAACGCGGCCAACAGTCCCTTGGCCAGTCGCATAGGTAATGGTCCCGGTGACGGTACCGCTGGCGGCGGTGTTGAATGTGAACGTGCTTGCAGTCACGCCAGTGATTTGCACCTGGCCGTTGATTGTTCCGGTTGCCGAGGCTCCGGCAATCGTGACCCATCGTCCCACCGTGAGGTAATTTGGGTTGGCCGACGTTGTGGCCGTGGCGACGCCGCTTGTGATTGTGATGCCGGTGATGGATGCCGTAGCGCCTCGACAGTAGATGTATTTTCCGACCCACGCGCTCTGCGTTAGCGGAGTACCCGTCAACGTAATCAAGGAGCTGGTCGCGGTTGAGCTGACCGCGCTGATGTTAGCGCCGCCAGTGGGGAGCGTACCGTTAGAACCGGAGTAATTGCTGTCCACGCCGTATTCCATCGTGCCCATCGGACGGTAGCGGAGCGACAGCAGCGGATAACGAGTCGCAGCAGATCCAGGCGAACGGGTCGGCGTACCAGCCGCCATGCCGTATCCGTACGTAAACCCGCGTTGGGCGTCGCGCTGACCCTCAACGATCACAGACACACCCCAGTGATTCATTGTCTGAGCAGCGGCGACAGTGCCTGTGTTGCGAAGTTCATATCGAACCGGGAGGTTGCCAGTTCTGGCCCACGGAATATTCTGCCCGCCGTTACCCTGGCCGATCTGGTGCAGCGTGTAGGGTTCGCCGTTCAGTATGCAGCCCCAGCGCATCAAGCCTGCACCGTACCAGGCGTATTCCATCCACATCATCTGGATTTGCTGCCAGTTGATGCTTTGGGCAACGCCGTAGGGGTCTTGCCACTGGTTGAGCGGGATGACGGTGTCGTAGGGCACTCCGCGAATGTCGGAACGATACATCACCTGCATGCCGGTGGGGTTGGTCGTCGTCGGAGTGAAGATCTGAAAACACATGCCATTGGCATCGTCGAGGAATCCGACCCGTTCGACGTGGTTTACAGCGGGACCGCCGAACGTAAAACCGGTAGCCATGTACATGGTTTTACCGGGCTGGTAGCGGTGATAGGGCCGGGTCTGGCGAATCGCGAGATCCCCTGACGCAGTCGTGACGGCAAGCTGAACGCCGCCAATTCCAGAAATCGGAGTAATGGTTGCGCCGCCGACCGTGTAGTTTTCCCAGCGCATAAGCTGGCCGCCGTATTCGAAGTCCGCTTCATAGACGTTGTTGTGAGACGTGATCTTGAGGCGTCCGGTGTTATCGCGTATGCGCTGCGGGAACTGAGTGACCAAGCTGTTTTTCTCGCCCACCGTCGTCATGACGTTGGTCAGGTTGTTGAATTGGTCAATCGTCGCCATCGTCAGACCCTTAAATCGATTTTCCGCACTTTATCACGCCGCAACCGCTCTTCATAGGCTCGCACCCCGTGCACAATGGTGGAGTGATCGCGCCCACCAAACAGCTTGCCAAGGAGGGGATAGGACAGGCCAGACAGCTTTCTGGCTTTCCACATTGCCTCATGCCGAATTTTTGAGATGTCCGCATGGCTGTCGTAGGCCATCATCCGGCAAACACTGATCGTGTAGGATTCCGCCACTTCCTGAATGGCTTTTTTAGCGAGCTGGTGGCGGGTTTGCGTGGTCGGCTCAACGTTACCCCGCCAAATCGAGAGCATCGTCCACCTCCGCCGCCTTGTTGGTTTCACCGTTTCCGCGAGGTCTCACTTTCGGTCGGTAAATCTTGGCTTCGGGAAGACCCATATACCGCCGCCAGACTGCGCGGCTAAATCGATACCAGTTCTGTTTTTCAATATCGGTCATTTTTGGCCACCTTTACCGGGTCAGGTCTTACGGTTGAAAACATCAAGCCAATGCCTTTTGCCTTCAAGTATTTCCCGGCCACCTCCTGAATCTTCGACATTGCAAAAGAGTGTCGGGACACAATCGTGTTTTTAGCCACCAGATAGCTGGCCGGGTCAATGTAGCTGCTAACCCAGTCAATGCCGTAGAGGTCTATCATCTCTTCCCGCAGAGCTGATGGGCCAGCGAACAGGGGCATGCCGGGGTTTGGCTTGTTGTGGAACTCATGCACTGAGACCTTCTCCTCTTTCATACATGGCCAGCAGTTCCTTCTGCCGGCGGTTGTGTGCCTCCAGGTCGAACCCGGTGTGTGTTTGCTCCTGGCGTTCATCGTCCCACCGTTCACCGTTCAGCCATGTGCTGGCGTGAGGGATAAAGTCTGCTTTGGCGGTGAGTGTGGGGAGCAATCGTTTCAGATCGGTTAATATCTCATCAGGTGGGTGTTTCTTGATGGCGGTGGCGTAAGCCTTCCGCGCCGCACCCTTCCCTACTTTTTTGGGATACATCGACCAAAATTCGGCGAAGCCGTCAGGCTTGGCCAAGAGTGTTTTAATCTTATTAGGTTCTAATGTTGGTTCTGGGGGTGTCACTGTGACCGGGGGGGGGTGTCTCTCTGACACCATGCCAGGTGTCACTGTGACACCTAGGCGCAACGTTATCAGGTCGGTCGTTCGAGATCCGTTGTCGCGAATCCGATGCTCTCGCCCGATAAGCCCCTTCTCTTCCAAATTCCTTAACGCCCGCTTGATGCTGGCCAGCGAGAGGCAAGTGATATCGGCTATTTTCTGCTGCGACGGCCACGCCTGATCATCCTGGTTGGCGTAATTCGCCAAGGCAATCAGCGTTAGCTTTTCTGGGGGTGATAAATCCTTGGCTTTCAAGGCCTGGAATATGGCTTCAATGCTCATCGGACACCTTTGCGGTTGTCCGGCAGACGCTCTTCGCCTATCATCTGAAGGCTTTAAGCAATCGCCGGTGGTTGGCGGTTTCAGAGGGGGTCGAGTTTGCAGCTCGGCCCCTTCGCCCTAACATCTCCCAATTTGAGCGGAGGCGCAAGCCATGAAGAAGCCGATGAAGTCCAAGGGTTCCAAGCAGACGCCGCTCATGAAGGCTTCTGAGATGAAGGCCATGAAGGGCGCCAAGCCGTCCAAGAAGGACATGCGGAAGGCGAAGAAGTAGGTCACCGGCCCACGATTGTCCGCCAGTACCACCGGATGCGAGCGCAAAACACTTGCACCTCTAAAGTCTCTTGACCCGTCATGGCCCAGGTTCTGGCAACACGCCCGAGCCTTGGTTCATGGCGGCTGTTCATGGCTCGCCCGACCGCCTCGTCGATTAGTTTTTCTCTCAGGTCCACCGCCTGATCCTCCGGTGTTCCAAGTCCTTTACGCCACCTTTCCACGTCGTTTGCACAAACGCTCTCGTCATATGATACGGGCAATATATTTTCCCCCCGGTAGGTTCAGCGCAAAATAAATGCTCGTCGGTCTGTAATACCGGCCAGTGACATTCAGATCTGCCAAGCTGACCGAGTGTTTTCATTTTTCCGCCGCCAAGCTGAGAAGATGGAGGAACGTGTCCTCCTCAAGGTAGAAACGCCAGTCACCGTGATCGGCCCTGATGGCCAGAATTTCTACACCCGCCAGCCAGCCCTCCAGCGTCATAGGCGGAAGCTTTCGGCGTTTGACCTCCACGCGGAACGTTTGATCCCCAAACACCATGCGGAGATCGCCTTGGAGGCCAGCGGATCCGATGCGGGTCCCAAATGCCCCGGACGCTGGCTGTTTACGCACAGTGACGCCAGGCACTCGCTCCAGTAGCTTGAGCAGCTCTGTCTCACCCCGGGAGCCTTTGGACTTGGATTTTATCGCCAAGTGACGCACTCCACGCCAAGCTCGACTTCCATGCGTATGGCAAGTTTCAAGCTGGGTTTGTGAACGCCAGAGATCATCCGGCATACAGCGGCGGCGGATATGCCAAAGCGCCGCGCCAGCTCGGACTGGCTGATGTCGTTGTCGAGCAGATACTGTTTCAGGGTCATGAATACGGTATGCCGTTTTTTTGCGCGAGACGCAATAGACGCTTGACACTCTGTAATCGCCGCGCAATGATGGCCTTACAAACGAGGGAGCAAGCACATGTCCACCTACGCAACCACATCGCTGGAAATTGAGATTGGCATAAGCGGCACTTACGAGAGCGGAGACCGCAGCGTCGGCTGCCCCGGCGGCTACGTTGACCACGAGGTCGAGCAGTTGGGCGTACTGAGCCACGAACGTAACGCTGCCGGAAAGTCCGTGTGGATTTCCAAGAGCCTGATGAAAGGCGTGGATGTCCGGTCAAAGGACATCCAGCAGCTCTTTGCCAACATCCTTGAGCATTGCGATCTGGAAGCCTGGGCGGGAGAGGCCGACGCTAACGAATGCGATTTTTACGATTACGAGCGCGACCCGTATGCGTGACGATGCGCTGCTCGCCGGTCAAGCTGGACGGGTGCTGTGATGATCTGGCACAGTGGTGGCGACGTCATGTGGAACGGCGCTCGCTTGCAGGCTTGGCAAGCTGAGTTTCTGGATGACTTGTGGGCGGACGAATGCCGCGCTGCGTTCCAAGCTAACGACCAGCGCAACGCCGCCCGCATCCTTGTCCTTCGCGATGAACTCAATGCGGCGCTGGATGCCGCTATCAATTGGAAGAAGTGCTCATGACTCCCGAATTTGCAAAGGCCCTTGTGGCCGCTCAGAAGGCCACCTATCCGGTGTACAAGCAGGCCACTAACCCTGCGTTTCGGTCAAAGTATGCCGATCTGGCGGCGGTTGTTGAGGCCACTATCCCGGCGCTCAATGAGGCGGGGATTTCCGTCCTCCAGATGCCAGACTTTGACGGTGAGCAACTGATCCTCACCACGGTGCTGATGCACGTTTCCGGCGATAGCCTCACTCACGTCATGCGTATGCCGGTGAGCAAACGAGATCCGCAGGGTATTGGCTCCGCCACTACCTACGCTAGGCGCTATAGCCTGCTGGCCATGACCGGGGCCGCACCGGAGGATGATGACGGCAACGCAGCATCCGGCCCAGCTCCTGCTGCAAAGAAATCCAGCGCACAGGCGAAGAAGGACGGCGACTGGGACCGCATCATAACAGCCATCAACGGCTGCGACACCGAACAGGATCTAGACACGTGGTGGGCCAAGATGGAAAGGTTCTGGGGTCAGATGCCGGTTAGCTGGCCCGACGCTGCCGCCAATGAGGTGGAGAAGCGCCGGAACGAAATCCTGGACCGATTGGCCGAGGCATGAATAGCGGAGGCAACCAGATTGTGGCCGAGTTCAGTGTGGACGATAAGACCGTCAGGCACTGTCTCGCCATCCTCCAGTCCCCCGACGCAGCACGGGCAAGAGCGGCTTACGAGTGGAGCGAAAAGCACCTCAAAGTCGTCCTTGCCCAAGTCGCCGGTCAATCAAACGCTACAACCGAAGCCGCCCGAGAGCGAGACGCTCTTCGATCCGAGGCTTACCAGGAGGCGTTGAATCAATACCGCCTGAACGCTGAATCATATTTTACGGCCAAGGATCGAAGGGACGCAGCGTCTGCGACTTTTGAAGCTTGGCGCACCTTACAATCGAACGAACGAGCATTTGCGAGGACATGATGGCTTACGAACAACGCCCCGGCGACATTTCCGTGTTCAAGGAAAAGACCAAGACCAACCCTAAAGCGCCCGACTGGCGGGGAACCTACACTGACCAGGACGGGATTAAGTGGGAAGTCAGCTTCTGGGATAAATCTCCCACCATGCTGGCTGGCTCAATCAAGCCTGCATTTGTGAAAAAGGTTCCCGTTTCCGAGCCCGATGACGAAATTCCTTTTTAGGGATTGCTTAAGGATTCCCCGGTAAAACAATGACAACAGGAGAACACGCTATGTGGAATTACGTACCCAAGCACCGAGACGGCGGCATCTTTGACGGTCTTACCTTCAAGCAGATCGCACAGATCGCACTGGAAGGCTCACTCATTGGCGCGGTCGTGTTTGTTGTTCTGGTGATGACGCTATGAACGAGTGGGAACGCGCATACGCAGAAGCGTATCCCGACCGTCTCCGGGAATACGTAGAGCACGGCTTGGCGGATGCAATTGTGCCTGACGGTGGCGTGACTGACGAGCCGCCAGTGCCGGAATCGTTGAGGGAACGGGCATCAACGCCCAGCCGATGCGGGAGTTCTGGGGCCACGCGAAGGCCGAGGCTCTCGACATCAAAGCCCAGATCGAAGCCCGCCACGCGGCGCTGGCAAAGGAAGAGGAAACCGCAGCATGAAGCGCCTGGCCTTTCAGGAGGCGGTGCGCCGCCTTCACTGCATCGACTTCGACCCGTTGGTCGCCGCTGGGATCATGGCGGTCGACGACCCGCGCTGGCGGGAGTTCAGGGACAACCCGGCTGGATTCATGATCCGGGCCGACGACGAGACCGCCGACAAGCTCTGGGACCTGATCACGGTCGGGCGGCGGCCGTTCCCTGGCGAGGGCGAGGGATGACCGCCCGCGACGTCCCTGAGTGGATCGGGGCCAAGCCCGACAGCGCCATCCCGCCCCGCGTCAAGCTGCGGGTCTGGGAACGCCAGGACGGCCGCTGCGCGCTCACCGGCAAGAAGATCATGCCGGGCGACCGCTGGGAAGTGGACCACATCGTGGCCCTGATCAACGGCGGAGCGAACCGAGAAACAAACCTGCAGGTCGTCCTCGCCACCGCCCACAAGGTCAAGACCCGGGCCGACGTGGACGCCAAGGTCAAAGCCGTTCGGCTCAAGCAAAAGCACCTCGGGATGCGCCCGCCCAAGCGCGGCCTCTCCCACCCCACCCTCCGCCGGAAAATGAACGGCCAAGTCGAACAGAGGAACAAATGACCGAGATCATCATCACCGCGTTCGGCGCGGCACTCGTCGGCGGCGGCCTGGCTGCCTGGGTTTTCTATCACATTGGCCACATGCACGGCCACGCGGCGGGCTACCTCGTCGGCTGGCGGGACAAACAAGCCGTCAGCGGAGTTGCTGAGACCCTTGAGCGTGGCCGCCCCGAGCGCGGGCCCGACGGGCGCTACGTGAAGCGGGGGGGCGTGATGACCGCCCTACAGGAGACTACACCGTGAGCCTACGAGAGAAAATCAGTAACCTCATAGTGCCGCCTGTCTTCGGGCAAGACCCGGCACAGCGGCTTTTCGCCGACGGAACAGCCGACGCCATCCTCGCGCTGGTCCGGGGGCACCTGACCTCGGACGAGGCGGTGGAGCGGGCGCATTCAGCTTATGTGGCCGAAGTCCGCGAATTTAGTCCGACCAAACAACTGCATCGCGCCGCCATCCTCGCAGCCCTAGGAGACACCCATGACTGACATTGATGCGCTGGTCGCTGACCTTCAGGCGGTTGTCTCAGTGTTGCATGACGAAAGGTTGGTCGTTTCCGCCAACACGGTCGCCCAAGCCGTCACCGCCCTCACCACCGAACGCGCCAAGGTCTCGGCGCTGGAGGCTGAAGCAAAGGACGCCCGCGAAATGTTTGAAGGTTTGGTGCGTACCCACACCGACAACGTGCGAGAGTACGATAAGCTGAAAGAAACCCACGCCGATCATGTGGACTATCTGTGCCGCGATCAAGCTGACCTTCGCGACAAGCTATCCGACGCCAAGGCCGAAGCCGCCCGCTGGCGTGAGGTGGCGAGGGAGTGTGCGGGGGCGCTGGACGAGACTTTGGAGATTGCAAGAGACTTCGTGCCGGTTCCGCTCAAAGCTACGTGCTTTAAACGAGCATACGACGCCCTCGCCCGCTTTGAGCTGGAGAGTGGTCAGTGAGCAGAAGCGAATCCAGAGACCATATGGTCGGCACAATCAAAGCCGTTTTAAGTAGTTACCCTGACCTCGCGGGCGAGGCGTCAGCTGCTATATCTGAGGGTGTTAACGCGGCCATTTGTGACCTTCGGAACGAACTCAGCGATGCCCGTCTCGGACTCGCCGTGTCATTGGCACTTTTGCCTCCGAACCGAATCAATGATGAAGCCCGAGCCACGTTGTCAGCCATCGTGACCCGAGCAATTGGTAACCCAGCCTGTGAAGCGGAGCGGCGGTTTCTTGCCACCCAAACGCGGGAGAGTGGTCAGTGATCCCGACACTCAAGCCATGCCCGTTCTGTCAGGCAACACATTGTGACCAATACCAAGCGCCCGTCGTTACTCAGCCATCGCCTTGATTCGAAGCATGGACACAAATGCCAAGTCGGTGATGGTCGCATCTGAGACCCTGAGATCCACAACGCCCCACCACCACCCAGTGCTGGAATGTTGGGCGTAGGATTCAATTTCACCCCAAGGCATCGCGCAGCCCACCTCAACCATTGAGATGCTGTCTGTAGGTCCGATCTTTGGGCTGTCATGACACTGGCGGCGGTGGGTGTGACCTGAAACAATCGGACACACTGCGTCGTTAGCGGCTCGTTGCGGACCCGTCTTTCCCCCAAACGCCCGACCAGCTCCGTTGACCGGGTGGTGAACGAAAGCTACGCCGTTGACGTAGTACAGCTCGCCGTAGGGTCGAACCCTCCAGCCAAATTGGGCGAACAACTCATCCCGTTGCAGCGTGAAACTCTCAGCCGTTTCTGGGTTGGCGTTGCACCACCGCTCCAAGCGGTATTCGTGGTTGCCAAGCAGAATGTCCTGTTTAGGTCGGTAATCCGGTGCCATGCCCAAGCGCCACGCCTGCAAGCTTTCCTTCAGGTTATCCATGTCCTGGCGAATCGAGGGCTTGTGACGACCGGCCAGAGTGTCGTTGCGATCATGCGCGGAAACGCTATCCCAGCTGGACCAGTCACCCACTTGTATAATGCGGTCAAACCGTTCCCGTGATGCGTATTTGGCAATCCAGGTCAGCACGTCAACTCGGTGGGGTTGCCCTGGGTTTTGATGCAAATCCCCAATAACAAGAAGCCGGGAACCTAGCCCTGGCGTTGAAATAACTGGCTGTACAGCTGGTGTGATGATCTGTCGCGGGACGGGTTGCTGATACCGCGCAGGGCGGTACAACGTCCAATCCGGTTCAAGACCAAATGCCGCGCAACGAGTTACTCGAGATTCAAACGCGGAAACCGTGCTTACGAAGCCGTCAACAATAGCTTTTTTTGCAGCCGCTGTAATCGCCGCGTGACCGTGACCGCTCATCCCTTTCGGGCGGTAGCCTGCCCGTAACTCGTCCTCGACCCGGCGAATGGTTTCTCGCGCCAACGCCAGATCATAAGACGGCGGCAACATCAGGGAGCGGGTGACGCTGAGAGCTTGGCAAGCTCGGTCTTCACCAGGTCAATGACGTTGACCGCGAAGAGATCGCCAGCCGAGACAGAAATGTACTTTTCCAGCTGGGTCAGCAGCCAGTTTTCCACGGCAATGACGCCAGGGATCACCTGGAACCATTTGACGGCCTTCATCACGTCAGCAGCGGCCTTCACCGCAAATTCTTCCGGCGTGATCTGGTTCTTGAGCAGTTGCGAAGTCAGAGACATCAGGAACCCTTCAGCATGTCTTGCTTGTGTTTGTATGAGAGGTAGATGCCGATCGCGGCCATTACGCCTCCGACCAGCGCCTGTGATTGATCGTTTGTAGCGTAACCATGCGCCACAAGCACTCCGGCAAAACCGGTCAATGCATGGCGGATAACGGCGTCGATCATCTGTTGAATCATGATGCACCTCTTGCCGCGCTATATCATCCAAGCCGTTGTTTTACAACCACACTCGTTCGTTCAGCAGCATCTGCCGAGCTTGTCGTTTCCACCGGGCAGGAGTTTGACATGCAGCGCGAGAATCCAGCATGTGCGCCGCAGCACCGGACCAGTCACCGCTTCTCAGGCAGGCAAGCGTTTGATTGAAAGTCAGCAGCCCACCGATCCCGAGCTGGTAGGCCATCTGGACCACCACATCCTGGCGAACATCGGACAGGTCACGCCACCAAGGAATCTTTGCATCCAGCTCGCCGCAGATCATTTCCACCCGGTGGTCTAGCTCAGCATCCACTTGGGCGTCGGTCATCGTCGTATTGGGTCCGATGTTAGGCCCCGTAAAGCCTACACCCACGGTCCACGGCGACGCATGAGTCAGCGGATCGGGATAGGCGTGGAGGAACCGGCCTTCCTCGTTTTCAATGTCGTCTGCAACAAACGGCGTGGTCATTTATCAGCCTTGCCATCCAGCTTGTCTTCGATCCTACGCAGAGCCGCTCGCACTTCGCTCATCATGTCGCGCAGATCATCGCGCCTGGCGTAGGTGTTTGGCAGCTCTTGCACCAGCTCCGTCAGGTTCTGTTCAAGGGACCGCATGTCGCGGTACAGCGTGGACAGAAACCACCCTATGCCAGTGAAGACCAAGGCTACCGCGCCATCAAATGCTTGCTGCCAATCGGTCATCGCTAATGCCCCAATGCGCGAATGTAGATGGTCGTGGCCGTTCCACTGCCGTTCGTTCCGCCGTTTACCTGCCAGAACCATGCGACTTGTGATGCGCTAGTGGAAGCAGAGTTTACTGTGATGATGTAATTCAAGTTTGGACTGAACACGGACGGGGCGGTGAACGATATCTGTACGTTGTCGCACGCGGTCGGAAATGCCACGGGCCAAGTATATGAGCTATTGGTGTTGATGTTGCTTGAAACCGCCGTCCATTTTTCAATGTACCCACCCGGTAGTGAGATGGACCCGCTGGAACCTGTTGTTACGTTGCCAGCAATGGACGACGGGGTCAGCACAACACTACTAGACGAAGCCTTTGCCTGGGCGTTGGTCGCCAATCCCGCGCCTGCAAAACTATCAACCGTCAAACCGTTGGTAACGGTGGGAGCATTAAGATAGCCCGTCGATCCGGTGTTTGACATGACCCAACTGGTGCCGTTGTAAACACAGACGCAAGTGCTGCCCGCGAGGATCTGGTTGGCAATCAATGCAGCGCCAGCTTGGTTGACGATATTTTTAGCGCCAAGACCGGACACGTTTAACGTGGAAGCGGTGGTGTTTGCGGCGGTGGCAATAAAGGTAATGATTTGCCCGGTGGTCAGAGACGACAGCACGTTGGTCGGATTTACGACATACGCGTTGGCCGATCCAGATTCGGGACCGTAGAGCACGGGTTGGCTGTTTATCGAAAGGTACAACGCAAAGCCACCAGCGCCCGAGTTCAGTGCGCTGTTGTAGACCGCGATGATAATTTCACCGGCCTGGATTTGTCCCGTCGTCGCCTGGACACCGTTGATGTAGGCGTTGAGATATCCCAAACTTCCAACTTGCAGCGTCACAGGCCCCGTGGAGGTCGCTGGAGCGGCAAAGACATACGTATTGTAGTTTGAGTACGACGTCAGCGTTGGCGTGTTCGTGCCAGGCGTCAGCGCAATAGCGTTAGTCCCCGCAGCCGCGTAGCTGGTGCCGGTAAGCTGGCCAGCGGTGATGTTGTCAATTGTCCAGATGGCATTCGTCGGCGGGTCGGTATCCGTCGAAGGAGACAGCACGAACTTGTATGCCGTGGAGTTGGTCAGCCAAAGCCCCACCGAGTTGCCAAGCGTGTTCTGCGGTTCCCCTCTGGCATTCAGGACAATCGGGTTTGTCTGAGGAGTGGATCCCGTGGAATCCGTATAGGTCGCGAGCTTGGTCGTGGTCCCTGCGGCATAGGTGTACAGCAGCCCGCCGCTAGCCGGTACGCCCTGGATCAGAAACTCGGGAATGATGCTGGGGAGGAGCGAGACGGACATTAGGCGACCCTTGTGTGTGTGAAATCAGCCAACCCATTTTTCACCGCAACCGGTTTGACAAGCTTGGTTGCGCGCATGTCGAATTTCACATTCTCCCGTTTCCAGGAGGTGTGCGAAAAATCATGCAGCGTGTCGTAAGCGCCCATTAATTATCCAATACGCCAATTAGTTCCGTCACTATAGACAGGAACTTTATTTGATCCTCCGCCAGCGACTATTGCACCAAAATTCCCAGAAGCTGTAGCATTACTATCAGTCACAAATGTACGAGTATATGCGTTGCTTGATGCAGACGGTAAACCAGATACAACATAAGCACCTAATGTGATGGATGTAGTCGCCACGTTTGACCACGCAAGACCAACTACCCCCAATGCATATGAATTGTTGGATCCAGGCAGAGCCGCTCCACCTCCGATTTGAAACACCGGCGCCCCTGCTATAGTACAAACATCTCTTATGTTAGTTGTATCGAACGACCAATAATGTTTTCCGCCATATGTTACATCTTCACTTGGATCGGTACCCATTAGTCTTTTGTGTGCGTGAAATTGTACACATCCTTGGTTTACCCCCGCTCCATATCCCTTGGTATTCAAACCAAAATCAATACCTATACCTCCCGGGGTAACTCCTAGGCCTCCTGTAGTTGCTCCATTTCGAAATAAAATACCTATTGGAGGGCTAGCTTGAAAATCGGCCCCGTATTGCGTTAAACTTCCTGCTTGTGTAAAAATACCCGTATAAAATTGACCAGTTGATGCAGCACCCATACCAATTGCTAATGTATTTTTATTTCCTGCTGCACCATAAATCCATAATCCCTTTGATGCAGGATTGCTGAAGGTAATACTTGCGCCAGTTACTGTACTAGTTGTTGAAACAGAAATTGTTATTGATGTAGATGAATTGATAGCCGTTACTTTAGTACCAAATACAATATTTGGACCACTTACGGCAGTACCAATAACCACATTTGAAATTGATGCTAATCCATCAATTGTGGTATTGGAATATGTATTTCCTGTTGTTACTATGGATGATCCGCCCTGGGGTAAGTTGGCGTTATAAGTATAATCTGTTCCTGCAAAAGTAACACTTACGCCGGTTGCTGTAGCAGTTGCTGATTGTGTCATAGTTACTGAACTAGATGAAACGATACTGGCTACTTGTGTTCCTGCGGGTACATTAGACATTACAATATATGCCCCAACCGCCACCCCTGCGGTAGATGCAAGACCAGTCAATGTATTATTACTATTAGTATTCCCCGTAGTGGTTAAGAATCCAGTTTGACTGGATGAATTACCAACGTCTAATTCCAAACCAATAATAGATCCAAAATAATTTCGATTTAGGGCATTGCCATATAATGCCCACCCAGCACCCCCGCCAGTTTGATTCATAGTCGATCCAATAGCAACCGTTTGAACAGTAGGATCGGTGATCTGTGATTCAGTATATTGATAAAAACTTTGTCCATAGCCACTTGAAGTAGGATTTCTTACATGTACATTATACATTGCACGACGAATAGCCGTAGATGCATTTGCTCCCTCTATATATTGTACATATGCAGTTGGATTAATATCTGCGCTTGGTGTTGCGGTTGATCCTTGTCGAACTGCAATTTGATCACCTTGTAATGGAGGTGCATTTGGATTAGCATCTGGATAAGAAATGGTTGCATTTACTGAACCTTGGAGTCCAAGGTTGGTCAACGCAGTAAATATTGTTGATCCACCCGTTCCGCCATTGGACACGGTCAGCGTGCCGGTGACGCCAGTCGTTAATGGCAGGCCCGTCAAGTTGGTTGCAACACCAGACGCGGGTGTTCCAAGTGCCGGAGCTACGAATACCGGATTGTTCGACAGAACCAGGTTGCCAGTGCCGGTCAGCGTGGTCGTGCCAGTGCCGCCTCCAGTGGTGTTCAGCACACCGCCGGACGTAATGTTCTCAGCAAACAGCGCAAGGTTCCTGGGGATAGACATTAGGCGATCCTCACCTGAACAACGGAGCCGTTACGATAAAGCTGGCCGACCTGAATGCCGCCCGCCGAAGCTGCTGCGTCATTTGCGTAATTCGACAAAGACACGCTCGCCACATTGTTCAAAGACGTGGTTGCCGCGTTGTAGATTGAAATGGTCGAAAGGCTGAACACGTCCACCGTGTCGCCCGTGCCCGCAGCCAGAGACAAGGTGATGGTTGTCCCGTTGGTTGCCGTATAATCGCTTGGCGCAAGCAGTACGCCGTTCAGGTACACAAGCACATAGCCTGGCGAGTAGTTTGCGGTGATAACCGTTTGGCCCACAGTTGTATTGCGGACGTAATTTTGGCTGATCGTGTTCAGGCCGGAAGATCGGTACCAATAGGCGGGAGGATATGTTGCGGGAACCACCGTGGTGATGCCGCCGTCGTCGGTTCCAGACCCAAGCGAATAATAGAAAAATCCCTGTCCGCCGTCATTGATGCTTGAGAAGCCCCGAACGTAAACCATCTGCCCAGGCGCAGCCGGGAAAGCCCGAAGCTGGGCCATGTTGTCGCAGGATTGAATGAACGTGTTGAGCTGGTCGCCGGTGATCGCAGTGGCTGGCGTTCCCGTGGAATAGCTTGTCAGCTTGGGTGCGGTCATGGCTGCATGTCCATCGCATAGCCGAACTTGTGCAGCTCGGGCAGTTTCTTGATGACGCCATCGCCTACGTCGTTGCGGACGATCATGTTGGAGAACTTGATCTGATCCACCGCGCCATAGACCTTGTCTTTAGCCTTGGAAACCGTCTTCCCAAGTCCGGTGACCACCATAACATATTCGCCGCTGGTTTGATAAATCGGCTTCTCGACGACCTTGCCATCCTGCATGGCCGGACCCTTGCCGATCATCATATCCACCGGGTGAACCTGGTCCCAGACCTCATCCGCACCAGCAATCGGATTCCCCTCAACCTCCTTGGGTTCAGCGTCGCCGTAAGGATAACGAGGCTGCGCCAGCACCACACCCATGGAAACATCGCGGGAGACCTTAAGGCTGTCCTCACCTTGCAGGAGGTCATACATCCACTGGGCGGGGTCGCAGGGGTGTGACGCGCACTGGATGAAGAATGCAGGCCAGCCGAGCCTACAGGTGAACTCAAACGGCCATGCCTTGCCCTTGGAATCAATGCCGCAGCCAATGGCAAAGTCGCCCCGATGGCCAGCCTTCAACAGTTCAGCCTCCATAGGCATCAGCATTTCTTCGGCCATCTTGTCTTGCTCGACGTATTGGCAGACCGTGCCTTGTTCGCCCGTGTTGGGGCCGAAATTCCCAGGCATCAGCTTCTTGTGTTCGAAACAAATTTGCCACTTGTTGGGCAAGAAACCTTCCGGCCCAAACCAGCCCGACACGCCGACTTCCGCGATCATGTCGATCTTTTCTTGCAGCATGACCTGGCCCTTGGGGTTCAGCCCTTGGGCCTGTTTGCGTTGGAGCCAGCCCACGAGATCCGCCGGGTCGGTCGAGACGTAGGACAGGGACTTGTCCTCATTGTCCCCCATAGTCTTGAACACAAAAGACTTGTCGGACTTCCGCGCAAACGTTTCTGCTTCCTTCAGGCCGTTGAACACTTGATACTCCGGCACGTCGATGCCGACCCGCTTCATGGCGTCAAGTCCCGCCTTACGGTCGATCTCCAACCTGGAGGACCGAACCGTTGGTGAGAATATTAAAAACCCCATGTCACGGTAACGATCCAGCTCGGGCATGTACTTCGCGTTGGCCGTGGTGACGATCAAGCCATTCTTCGCCCAGGACATGGACGGCTTCCAATCGTCGACAATGGTGACGCCGGGGAAGCCTTCACCGTTGCGCGTAGGTTTTTTGCTGTAGCGATACCACCGGACCTCATGCCCATAGGCTTCGCAGCGCACCGCAAAGTCGAGGCCGATGTTGTCTGCATCAATGATCAACACCCTCATTTGCAAACCCCGTAACCATCGATCCCCAATTCATGGGCCATTAGCATTTCCATGAGCATGGCGAAACGGTGTTCGCGGCGATACGGTGCACGGGGATCGTCACCAGGCTCGGCGTCGTCTGGATGCAGCTTACCTTCCAGTTCAGCCTGGAACCGCCAGTCATGGGCGTCTACCGCCTCTTGCGTCACACCCCGCCGCTTGCAGAGATAAGCCTCCACAAGCTCGTGCAAGGCGATCAGGAAGGCTTCCGGCTCATCACCCGTTGCGCGAATGTGCAAGCAGTCTTCCGCAAACCACCAGTCGCCTAGCGTATCGTAGCGTTGTTCTTCACCGGGGATGAAACGGATGTCGATGCGGTTCATTGTTGCATGCTCGGAGGCAGAATTTGCCCAGCCGCTTGTGTCGTAACCGGCAGGGCATTAACGTTGGGGCGTGGCGAAGTTTTTACTCCTCGCCGCAGCATTTGCGATGCAAGCGCATTGGTTGTCGGTGCCACAACAAAATTGTTGAACAAACCGCCTACGCCTTTTGCGGTTGAACGTTCAGCGGTTCCAGAATCTGGCACAAGGTCGCGCATGACCGTATGATTGCGTTCAGCAAACGGTTGCAGCAACGCATCACCCGCCGCATAAACTTTGTGTCTGACGCCACCAGCTTGACGTTTCACCTCGCTAAGAAGATCGCCAGTGCTGAAAATGCCTTCGCTGTTCAACCTGCGAGCTGACGCCTCCTCAACTCGAGTAAGCATCGCGTAGGACTTGTTAGTTGCTCGCAAGGCATCTTTGACAGCGGGATTAGAATGCCGTTCGGCTGCCGACCGCAAAGCCATTTGAACGTTGGACAATTCATCGCCTAACAGTTGCTGCGCGGTATCTCCAGAACGTTTGTATATTCTCGACAAATGACCCAGTTGCGATTCAATGTCCTTGAACGTTTGACCGTCAATCTGGTCGCCGGGCTTGAGACGTTTGAGAACGCGGCCATTAATAATCGCTTCAAGTTGCTTTTCTTGCGCGGGAGGAAGTTCGGCTCCACCAGCCCTGATCATGTTGAGATCGTGAACAAACTCATTGTCTGCCCTGACCCTAATTTTTGGGATTATCTTTTCGTACTGATTGCTCAAGATTTGCTGAAGGTTGGCAATACCTTCGCGTCCGACCTTGCCGGTGTATTTGATGCCAAGAGGCTCTAGTACCTTGTTGTAAGCCGCGACGTTCATGCTGCGAACAGAACGATCCTCTTCCTGGCGGATCGCTTGGCTGACAAAGGGATTGCTCTTTGCGCGTTGTTCAGCACGAGCCAAAGAGCCACCAGCTTTTCGCCCTGGCGTTAGATAAATGCCGTCAGATTCCATGCCGGTTACATGCTGCGGATTGATTTCAAAGGTTTCCGATTCCCAAGGCTCACGCACCACGGGCTTGACCGCGCCTTTCAGCGCGTTCTTTCCAGCCGATACAGCACCGCCAAGGCCAGCTTCCAGGACGCGACCTCCCATGACACCAGCAGCGCCTTCGGGAACATCCATAGCCGCACGCTTGGCTTGCTCGGTGAGTGTAGTCCTTGGAGCCACCCCACTCTGCTGAGTGGCCCAATCATATAGCTGACCGCCAAGGCCAGCGCCCAGACCAACACCCGCAGCCTCCGTTGCTATACCGCCAATGCCTAATGTCGGAATCGCCGCCACACCGGCTTCAGGAGCTGCAAGAACCCCGCCTATGATTCCCCCTGCGCCCGTAGCCAAGGCCCGCCCAGTGTCACGCCATTTGTCAGCCGTCGTTTGAGCGCGTTGGACGGGTTGTGATTTCTTAGCTGGCATCCCGATCTTTGCCTTAAACTGCTCTTCGGGCATGTCGGCGTAGAATTTCTTGTGCAACGCCGACGCCAACTGATCGTCTGACAGATCGCTGTACTGCGGGAATTTCTGGCGAACTTCTGCGATTGTAGGCATCAGCGAATCCCCAGCGGATCTTCTTTGGGCGCACCGCCACCCTTGCCACCGCGTCCGCCTTCAACCGCACCCATGCGGCTGGCCGAAGCTTGCTCGGCAATGTCGGTCTCTTTCTTGATTTGAGCCACCAGAGCGTCAACCTGGCCAGAAGCAAGATACGGAGCAATCAATTTGCGCGTAACCGCCTTGTCGCTTTCCTTCGGCGTTCCTCGCGATTTAAGCGCCGCCCATTCCGATGCCAAGAAGTCAGCAGATGCCAACGCTGCCGTAATGTTCGGGTCTCCGGTTTCAAATTGACCGGCTTGCACAAACTTGTTGAGCGTTTGGCTGGGAACCTTCACGTTCAGGGCGCTTTGCGTTTCACGGAAATTGTCAGCAGCTTGGCGAACTGTCGGGATGACGTATTCCATGGAGCCAGCCAGCTTGCCAGTGGTCCGAGCCTCCGCAGTTTCAGCGGCCAAGCCCATCCTGGCACGGTTAAGTTGTTCCGGATTGATGCCTCGCGCCGCAGCAGTGCGGGCCAAGAGGTTGTTTAGCTTTTCAAGATTCTTTGCACCTTGCGTTCCGCGACCGTAACCCTGGAATGCGGTTGGATCGCCGCTGAGATAACGGTCCACCGCGAACTGTGCGCCTTCGTCGGTCAGCCCACCGGCTTCCTTTTGCTTTTGCGCTCGTTCTTCCCTGCTCTCACGCCGTTGTTCAACCCCAAGCCGCCCGCGTTCGATGCCGATCCTTTCAGCGTCAATCTTTTCCTTGAAGGTTTCTTGGCGGCGCTTGTCCTGACGATCCACATAATCCTTTGACGCAACAGCGAAGACGCCAGCGTCAAACTGGCGAGGCATCTTGTGGCCCTTGGGTGCGATCTCGTTAAGGTCGGTGAACTCTTGATCCCACACCTTTTGCGCTGCGGCCTGCTTTTCAGCCACAGAACCCTTCGTGTCGGTGTAAGCCTGCATGGCTCGCCCCGCAGCGTCGTTCTGCGCCTCTTCAAACTTCAACATGCGGTCGGTTTGTTTGGCGTCCGTTTCAGCCTGGGCGCGGGCGGTCTCGGCAGTGGTTTTGTCCATCAGCTGGTTGGCAGTGGCAAGTTTGGAGTAGGTATCAAAATCAACGCCGCGAATCTTGGCGAGCGTGTTCGCATCCACCTTCCCACCGGGCTCAAAATTGCTTTGAGAAAGGATGTCCTGGATCGCGTTGGCTTTCTGAGAAGCCGCCGCAGCCGCCTGCGTCTCCATCTGTTGCTGACGGAGCTGTTGCAGCATGTTCGCCTGTTTCATCGCCGCAGAGGGATCAAACTGCGGGAATTGCGTGTTCAGGTTCTGATAGATGGATGTGTCAATGGGCATCGGTTACGGTCCCGGTTAGATGACTGTCGTCGGGCTGGATGCGAAGTCCATCGCGGTGGTTGGCAGAGGCGCTCCGGTCATGGTGTAGTTGGAAGACACAAGCGGTTGTCCAAACACACCACCTGATCCACCATAAAGCTGTTGCATCATCATTGCGTTGGACAGGCTACTCACGCCACCGCCAATGGCTCCGGTAATCGCGTTTGCTCCAGCAATACCCGCCGCGCCTTGAGCGTTGGCAGCGCCTACCAGGTTAGACCCAACCTGGTTAGCGTATTGTTGTTGTGCCGCACCGACACCCGCCGCGGACGCCTGCCCAATGCCGGTTAAGCCCATCAGTTGATTGTACTGTTGTTGCTGTTGCGATTGATAATTTTGAAGTTGTTGCTGGTAGTCCATCTGCGCCAGCCCCTGACCCTGCTGTTGCAAGGCAAGAAGCTGATTGCCGCCAAGGCCACCCGTTCGGGATGCCGCGTTCTGGGCTGACTGCGAACCCTGCTGCAATTCAAATTGATAGGCCGGTGAGGCTTGAAACGCCTGCTGGCTGAATGGCGTGTTGAGAGACCCTTGCCCAATCGCGCCGGTAGATCCCGGCATCAGGCCCAAGCCTTGTTGCAGCGCAGTAACGGCTGGCAGACCCGCCTGCTGATAGGGCGCAAGGTTGGCCTGCTGTCGCGCCAAGGCTTGGGCCTGGAGTTGGTTTGCCTGTTCAGACGCTTGGCTTTGCGCTGCGGCGGCATCGGATGCAGCACCGGACGAAATGATAGAGCTGCCAACAGTGGCAGCGCCCGCGACGGCGGCGGCAATGAAAAAAGGCATGGTTTATTCCTTCAATTCGTCAGGCACCCACCATTCGTTGACACCGTGCGCCATCTCGACGTTATAGCGCAGATCGCTCTGAATGTTCAGATGCATAAGTTGATGGAGCATCGGGTTGGTCGTTCCCGGCGTCAGCCAATCAATGGCGTCGGAAACAGCCCAATAATCCAACTCATCGTATTGTATCACTCGCACCAGCGGATGATCTTCGTACAGTCTGAGCATCTCGTTTAATGCGTCCAGCCGCTTACGCAACCCCGGCCCTGAAACACCGTATGCGTCGAGGCTTTGCTCGACCTGATCCACGGACCGGCGGACAATCAATGTGCGCGGGCGGAGTTCATCCAGAATCGACGGCAGCAACATTCCAAGACCAGCGTCCGCAATGCCGACATATCGAAACTTGCTTTCGGTCCACAACCGCACCAACTCGGGCCAATCACTCAGCCAGGCGGTGGGTTCATGATGGCAAACGCTTTCCGGTGTTGAGGTCGCTACGGATAGCCAGGCAGTGCGGGATCTCGGCAAACCGGTGATGAAGAACGGTGTGCTCATGGACCCGTGAGCGCCGCGATAATGGCGTTGACCGCAGTCACAATCTGCGTCGTGGTTGGGCTGACCGGAAGCGGGGTGATGGTAGAGCAAGACTTCTGCAAGTTGCTGACCGCGTTGGCGAGCGTGACATTGTATTGATAATACGCCGGAACGGGCTGACCGTTGGGCTGGACCCACGGACTCGGAGCAACCGGGGAAACCTTGACGACCATCACCCGATCTCCGCAGATAGAAGTGCTACCTTGTAGGGATCGGTCGAGGATAGTTCAAACACCCGATCTTGCGCCAAGCCGCGCCGTTCTACCCCAAGCCGGTTAAACTTGATCCGCTGCGCGGTCTGTCCAATCAATCCGACAGGCTGGAAGAACTCAGAAGTGAAGCTGGACGTGTCAAACGATTGACGAAGCATCATCTGCGGGTTCGCAACCGTGGAATAGCCTCCGGTCTCCGCCTGAATTTCCAACCAGCTAATACGAAACGCCGTGGTGGTCGTTTGAGGCAATGCCCGCCAGCTACGGAGCCATTTACGGTTAGCGCCGTTGTCCGTGTAGGTGTTGAGATTGTAGGCGTAGATTTTCCCGGCATTATAATCCCCGACAACAACGCGACCCGCAAAGAATTGACAGGTTGCTGTCTGATGCCGGGAGAAATTGCCGTTACTGAACGCCAGGCGCTTGTGCCACGCGGGATAACCCAACTGACGGGTTGCGGTGAGATCAAGCACCCAGGTTTCATTGCCCGACGGGAATGTCAGCTGATAAAAATAATGGCCTTCTTGTTGGTAGGCGTAAGCGATGGCATCCGTCAGCGTCGGGTATTGAGCCGTGGCGTACTCCATGCCATGCGTTGATACCCGTTCCGGCTGATATCCGTTGGCGAGGTAGACCACGCCCTGGCCCTGGTCGTTCTGCGAGAGCCACAACAGGTTGTCACCCACATTGCAGATTGATCCAGCCGCAATACAACCGATCTCAAGCGACACACCGTCCAGACGCTGGAACGCAAACGGAGATAACCCGGCATTGACCCACACAAACGTCCCGCGTTCCTTGAACACGTAAATCTGCCGGTGCAGCTCACCGATGCCGACAATGTTGGAAAGCTTGCCGTTCTCTACGCCGAAGTTCAACGCAGGCCAGCTGGTCAGGTCGTTGATTGACGATTGCCAGATGTTCGACGTGCCGTTCTGGCTCACAACGCCAAAGCCGTCCTGATAGACCGCCGTGCCGGGGTTGGTGAAAGGCAACGTGATCAAATTCAACGCGCCATTGACGATGCTGTAACCGTTGATGCCATCGAACAGCGCCACTTGCGTCGAGTTGGCAATCATTGAGACTTGGCCCGAACCCGTTGCAATGTTGCCTATGGACGAGACGTTGAAGTTGGACGTGACGATATAAACGCCCGTTCCCGACACCACGTAGAGATTGCCGTTGAACGTCAGCATCCCGCGAATCGGACCCGCGCCGACGTTTGCCAGAAGATCCAGTCCAGGCGTACCGTAGAACGCACCAACCTGTGCGCCCTGCTTGGTTTCTACAATCTCGGGATAAAGGTTGATGCACTGTTCATACGACAGTTCCCGAGCGCGGGACGTGTACGCAGTGCCAAGGAATGGCGTCTTCATTCACTTGCCATCCAGTGCTGAAGATATCGCGCCTGCAAGCCCGTCAGAGCTGCCAGCATGGTGTGTTGACCGGCATTGTCGCCGTTGCACCATCCAATGGTTATGTCCCTGTTGGGCGCGGCACAGGCGTAGGCAATGGCCACAATCTCGCCACGCTTGGCTTCGGCCAACATGCGCTCAAGATCCTCAACAATGTCCGTGTCCGGCGAACCAGGAGCGAACTTGCCAAACGGCGTGACCACTTCACCCATTTACGTTCCTCCGGCTCGGTCTCTATAGATGTTGTAGGTTGGCGAGGCGCGGCTGACGATCTCGGGATCAAACACCGCCTTGATCGGCGTCATGTTAGTCCGCTTGATGTTGCCGAGCGCCTTTGCAGCAGAGCGCATCAGCAACGGATTGACTTCCGCGTCCGTGAAATAAGGTTGCAGCTCAAGGGCAAGGTTTGTGGTGATCGCCAGCTTGTAGCCAAGCGGCAGCGACATATTGGTCGAAAGGCTTGGGAACTCTTGAAGCTGAAGGTAGCTGTCAAAATAGAGCGTGTAGCCAATCTGCGGGACCGGAAAGATATTGATGATGCCCAGAGGATATTGCGGGTCGTAGAACAGCGTGTCGGGAATGTTGGAGCTGTTGGTTTTCAGGCCAATCAGGTTCCATTGATCCTGTGTGATGACCGCCATGTCGTAATCGTTCAGATTCGTGTCCCGAATCCGCGCACGACCAGGGCCTTCGGGAATGCGAAGCGGGCGCACGGAAACACCCGTGCCACCCGGTCCACACGTATAAACCGCAGTGCCTGGAACCAGAGTGAATGACTGTTCCAGGTTGGCATACGTCACAAGGTTCTCATTCGACCATGAATCCATCATGTCGTTGAGAACAGACAAACCCAGTTGGGCGTCGGAGCTGTTCAGCGTTTCCGTCGCGGCATACACCCCGATCTTTTGGAGTGCGTCCAGAATCAGCTGACCAGCGTTGACGCTCATGACGGTTCTTTCTGCCTACCGCGCCTGACCGGAGTCAGCTCGCGTTCTTCTTCCTCGCTCTGGACGAGCTTGTCGCCAACCCACTTCGGGTATTGCTGCGGGATGTAATCCGGCGCGGGAGGAATCGCCGCAGCTTGGGCGAAGGCTTCCGGTGAGGAGGTTCCCAGCGTGTAATACCCTTGGGCGCGGTGTTGCTCTTCCTGGTCGGCATTATACACCAGAACAGGCGGATATTTATCGGGCGTGCCTTGCCAGTTTGCCTTTTTGTCCGAAAGATACTCCTCGACCTTTTCGGTCTTGCCCCGCTGGCTGTGCGGGTGATGCATGTGCTTCGGATATTCGTTGTGATCCATTGATCTTTCTCGCCCGGTCTCTGAAGGTGGAAACACCCTGGGTCAGTGTGCCGGTCCACGTCTTGGACCCCCGGTGCTTGAAGGCAATGTCAGGATCAACCCACATTTCATAGCCAGCTGCGGTCAGAGCGTTGGAGAAAGCGTAGTCTTCGCCCCACCACCACTCGTCCGCGCCAGGCCCTGAGTTGAACACAGCGTGATATTTCACTCGTTCGCCGCTGATCTCCACATCTCGGAAGACCGGCGCTTTGTAATAGATATCTTCCAGTACGTGGCGTTTGATGCGGAGGAAGCCCGTCGGGACATGGGTCGCCATGATCAGGCCATCACGTTCCACCAGCTTGCGGGTGTCTGCGTGAGCCGCCAGCGATACCGGCCAGTCAGGCGTGTCCTGTTTCTTGGGATAAACGCCACAGACCACATCTTCCCGCCTGTTCAAAAACTCAATGACCTTGTGCGCTGGCCATCCGAGATCATCATCCAGAAAGAAAAGATCGGTGGCCGCAGGCGTATCAAGAAACTCCGCGACCATCTTGCTGCGGGCCTTGGCAATGAACGGATCGCCGCACCGTTGCGCCCAGCCTCTGGTGAATCCGGCCTTCTCGCAGGCCGCGTCGGTGGCCAGGGCTGAACGTAAAAAATCCACCGTGACTTTGTGATCTAACGAGGGAGTCGCAAAAATCACGTAGGTCACGGTGGATATCCAGTCGGGGAGGGACGCTCTCCGAGATACTATTACGGACCAGCGATCAGGCCAAGCGAAACAAACGAGGCGTGGTCGGCAGTGGGTCCGCCGTTCATCGAAGTGTAAGCGGTGGAGGAACCCGCCGCCGGAACCGCACCAGGGAACACGCCGATGGTGTAGCTTTCCGAGGGAGGCACAATCGCCGCCGAGGTGTTGTTGACGTAGGTGATCGCCACAGTGTTAGCCGCCGAGACGCGATAGCCACCAATGCCGAGACCCGTGGTGAACGTGGGCTTGTTGACGTAGATCTGCATGTTGGCGTTGATGCCGTTGACGGTGAACGTCTGTTCCACCGTGGTGTTCGCAGCCACCGAGGTCGGGGTCAGCGTGGCGGTTACGGTCTTGAGAACCGGCGCAACCTGAATTTCCGGCGAAGCATACACGAGGTAGCTTTCTGCGGCGGTCGGGGTGATCGTCGCAGCAGTGAGGTTCTGGTAGGTGATGCCCAGGGTGTTGGCAGCCACGGCGCGAGCACCGAGGATGGCCAGACCAGCCTGAGAGGCCGCCTTGTTGACGATGACCGGGGAGCCAGCGGCAAGGCCCGTAACCGTGAACTGCTGTTCGATGGCGGTGTTGGGACCAACCGCCGAAGGGGTCAGCGTGGCCGTCAGCAGCATGGTCGCCGGGATGGCAGTGACCAGGTAAGTTTCGCCAGCGGTCGGGGTGATAGCCGCCGCCGTGTAGTTTCCAAAGTTCACAGCCAGGGTGTTGGTTGCGGAGACGCGAGCCGACGGAGACAGGGCAAGGCCCGCCTGCGTGGTAGGCTTGGTCACCACGACGAGCTGGCCGGTGGCGAGACCGGTAACCGTCAGGGTCTGTTCAGCAGCCGTGTTGGCGGCAACGGAGACCGGGGTCAGCGTCACAGCGTAGGTGGTCACAACGCCGACGTAGCCCTTCAGGGAACCCTGAGAGGCAGGCTGCACGATGCCGGGGTTGGCACCGTAAAAGCCGATGAGATCGGTCGAGGAAGCGCCGAGGACAGTGCCTTGGCTGTTCTGATCCGAAAGCTGCTTCGGACCTTTCGTGGCAGTGGAGGCAGCGGAGACAACAGGCATGGTTCTGGTTCCTTAAGCGGGCTTGACGAGCATCATCTGCGGGTTGGACCAGCGTGTTTCCATGCCGGTCTTGATCGATTGAGCAATGGCATCCTTGAACGGGCCAAGCACTTCCTTGGTAGCCATCGGGCCGACCGGGAGGCGTTTTCCATCCTCAGTCCGCTCGACAACCACCTGGTAGAGATCCACCTTGAAGGGCGACTTCCACCCTTTCGGCATCTTTTTCCGTTCAAACATTCTTGCCTCAATCAGCCGGTCAGGCGAACGCCCAGTTCAGGGTAGAAGGTAGTGGTGCCGTACAGGATGTCGATACGAGCCGGGAACACATCGTTGTTGATGTCGTAGGCTCGGATGATCCGCATGGAGATACCCTTGTAGGTCTCCCGCGCCTTGAAGTCGACGCCTTCCGGCAGTTCCAGCGGGACGGTGACGAGACCGAAGCAGTCCTTCACAAACCCCACGTTCTGCGGATAGGTGACGTTGGCGGAGCCAGAGATCACGGTGATGCCGGACAGGTTGGCCGGAGCAACCGAGACCGTTTGGTATGCACCAGTGGTCGTGATCGCGGGATAGATCGGGATCGATGCGTTGCCGCTCGCGTCCGAAGCAACCGGGCCGGTGACCAGGAAGTTCTGAAGGGCACCAGTGGACTTGCGGCTCTTCGGGTTGATCGCGTAGACGCCCGCGATGGTGATCACTTCACCGCCGAGGAACAGGGTCGAACGCGAAGCCGTCCAGCCGTTGGTGACCAGCGTCGAACCGGTCTGGCTGGCACCGTTGACCACACCCGTACCGGCATAGTTGCCGTTGGTGAGATTGGCGACGTTCTGGTCTTCGTAGATTTCAAAGTTCGCAATGTTGGCGAGGTAACCTTTCAGGGCGGGTTCGGCCACCGACTTCACGTAAACGCCGATCAGGGCATTGGCGAGCGCCCAGTAAGCGGCGGGGTTCAGAACCAGAACGCGGCCATCTTGCGGCACAGCGCCTTCGTCCATCCGTTGACCCACAGCAGCCAGGGCGGCAAAGCTGTTCGGGGCCGTACCAGCACCTTGAGGACCAACCCAGTTTTGCAGGGCGGTGGTGTTCTGGAGAACGTCGTAGTCCAGCTGGTTGGCAAGCTCGGCAGCTGCGGGCTTGATGTACCGCTCGGAGAACTCTTCAACCGTCAGCGTCAGATCCTGAGACGAAAACTGGAAGTCCACGTGCTTCTGGTTGGAGATGGTGATGCTGGTCGAGGGTTCGGAGATGTCCTGAATGGACAGGCCGGGACCGGAAGACACGAGGAAGCGGTTAGGCTTGCGGATCGTGACCGAGGAACCGATCTTCACGAATTGATTCTCGAACTGGCGGTTCACCTTGCCAGCAGCGACCAGATTGTTTTCAAGGATAACCAGCGTCTCCTTGGTGATGACGCTAGGATTAAGAAGAGCGTTGTTAGACATCCGAGGCTTCCTTATGACGCCCCGGATGTCCGAGGCTTAACGGCGACGAGAGGCAGCTATTTCGGAGGCTCGCCTTGCAGCGTATTCCTCCATGGTTTCCTGGTCGGGAGATTTAGGACCGGCGTTGGAACGCGAACCGACAGGCTTGATTGGATCAGGCTTGCGGCTCGGCGTCGGTGCTTCGCTTTGAGCACTCAACCGGGCTTCAATCTTCCCAATTTCTCGAACAGCCTGGATCGGGTCCAGTTTGGCAATCCGCGCCGCAGTATCTGGGTTCTGACCAAGATAATACGCGACGGCAGGACCGTCTTCAGACTCAAGCATGGCTTGCGCCATCGGCAAGCTGATCTGTAGATCGTCGCGTTCGGCAACCGCCTCGAAGTCGGGATGGTCAGCCATGAACGTTGCGCGGCGATCAGACCACTGAGCCTGTGTGCGCTCCATTTGAGCCTTCTGGCTTTCGTTAGAAACCCGCTGCCGCTCCTCTGCCCTCGCAAGCTGTTCAGCTCGTCGGGAGGACCAAGTGATCAGAGCCTCGTCATACGAATCAGGGTCATCGAACTGATGCCGCGCAGGGCGGGGATCATCAGTCTCGACCTTCTTCGCTTCGCCCTTGGTGCTGATAGCCTCAAGAGCGCGAGACAGATCCTGTTGGAGTTGCGTGGCTTTCTCTTCCGCCGCCCGACGTTTGTTGCGTTCGATAGTAATCTCGCGCTTCAACCAAGCCGGTGTGCCATCGGATTTGTCATCCTTTGGACTTTCGCCTGCTGATGTCTCAACAGTATCTGCCTTATCCTCTTTTTCCGGCTTGGCGTCAACTTGACCAGTCGGGTTAGCCTTGAACTGGGGGAAGTCCGAGGTCGCTGACGTCGGAGGCCCCGCCTTGGGAGTTGTTTCCATCGTCGTTGCGAGTTGATCCGGCATTCATCATTCCTTCTGCTTGCCCGCTTGATTGCGGTTTCGGTAGCGCAGACATCAGCTGCGTTACGTTCTGTGCCAGGTCCTCGATCTTCGATCCGACCTGTTTGTTCATGCTGTCTTCGGCCTTCTGGATGATGGCCATCAGCTTGACCTCGAAGTCGGCATTGATCTTCGCCATCATGATGTCGCGGTCCTTCTGCTTGTCGTTAAGCTGGAACGCCGCTTGCTGGAGCTGGGCCTGTGCCGCCTTCAGCTCCTGTTGCATGTTGTTGATGGCCGCTTGCACCTGCGGGGGGATGTCCTTCATGTCCTGGCCCATCAGGTTGGCAGGGACAGCCTTGGCCAGACGGGTTGCCATCTCTTCAGCACCCGGCCAGTCTTGGTTCTTGGCAATGAGATCCGCAACCAGTTGGGCGGTCTGCGGCATGGCACGGACGAAGTCCATCATGCTCTCGCTCGCCTCAATGCGCTTGGAGGCATAGGACGGGCCGATATCCACCGTCACACCGAACTTGCCGATTGTCGGGTTGAAGACCTTCATCTTCTTGCCGTTCGGGCCGGGCTGTTCCTGGTAAGGAAGATTGGCCGACGGGTCGATGACTACCTTCTCTTCCTTGTCGTCCTCGCGCAATATGGTGATCTGGCGCTTGGTGTCGTAGATCTTCGGGATCAGATCGATCAGCTGCCGACCACAGTGCTTCAGCGAACGTGCCAGGTTGTCCATGTAGTGGAACGAGCCAAGGTCGCCAGAACGGCGAAGCTCTCTAATAGCGCGGCCAGACTCATCCATCATCCTTTCATTCGGAGACGCATCAAACCTGATGCCCGTGGTCGCCATCATGTCCTGTGCAGCGCCTTGTGCAGCCTGGACAACACCCGCAGGTACGCCCGCAAACTGCTGACGTTGCGGCGGAGGTGCCAGAGTACCACCGAGCGACACACCTCGGTACGGGAGGTAAGGATAGTTCCTCACATTGGCCGACCGCCATTGTTCCTCGTAGCCTTCGATCTGGCCCTCTTCCACAATCCAGGGAGCCTTCGGAGCCAGAGCAATCAGCTCGGTCTCGCTTGTCTTCCAGTAGTTGTACATGCGCTGAGGGTCTTTGGCGTTTCGAATGACGCCGCTGTAGAAGACCTTGCCCTCGATATCGATCTCTTCGCCGATGACGGGGATGATAGGTATCCACAGGCCGAGCCATTCAGACTCCTCGAGAACTTCAGTTGCGGTGATCTTGTACCATTTGATGGTACGCTTCTCGGACTTCCTTTCGTCCACGATCTCAAGCGCACCGGAGCGGAGCATGTCCTTCGTCAGCTTTGAGAGATCAGCCTTCCAGCCGACGTATCCGTTGGACAGCTTCACAAGGTCTTCCATATCGACCTTGATTTCAAAATATTCCGCAACGCGGATGCCGTCCTTGCTGCTCCATTCCTTGTACTTGTCGCCGATCCCGCCCTGGTCGTAGGCTTCCGTGTCCGCGTCAGGGTACAACGCCTTGAACTCGTCCATCGGAATCATCTCGGTGACGAACGCATACTTGCAGTCGGCACCGTCCGGTTCCTGATGGTCTGGGTCGAGATAGACGGTGAACGGGTTCCTGATCCGCTCAATCTTGATCACCTGGTCAAAGCTGTCAGGGGCTTCCCAGTCCGTGCGGATGCGGAAATACCCAAAGCCGTTGGAGACCGCAGATTCAAACGCCGTGTCATAGGCAATGTCCGCCGTGCTTTCGCGTTCAATCGCACGTATCAAGCCACGATACACTTTCGCCGCGTCGGGGTCGGAGCGATCTCCGACAGGCGACACGTTGATGGCTGGGCGGTTCTGGCGTTGGTCGTTCGTGATCTGATGCACAAACGTCTGCATCTTGTTGATGGTCAGGCATGGGCGTTTGTCAGTGTTGCGTTGCGCTGCAACATCGGCAGGCCATTGCTCACCACGCTTGAACTTCAGATCTTCCAGCGCAGCCTTACGGTTATCGCTTTCGGACTCAATGCAACGCGACATACGCTTGCGAGCGCGTTCAAGAATCTCATCATGGGCTTCCTGCTCCTTGGGCTTGTCAGTGCCTAGCGGTTTCCAGTCGTCGCCCCATTCGTCGTCGTCGTACGCTTTCTTGTCGCCCTTGCCCATCATAGGACCGCGCTTGTTCATGCCCGCCTGAACACTCGGCATCTTGATCTTGCCGTCGTTCGGAGCCTTGCGGGGATTGTTCAATTCGGCCACGGAACTACCTCACCTGGGTCGAGGCGCAGACGCATAGCCTCCTCAATCAATTCTAACGCTTCCGCCCTCTTTTGGCGATAGGCTCGTCCTTCAGGGAACGGCATCACCATGTAGTATTCCTGACCAGCGTGATCGAACATCGACAGGCGCACCGCGTTGCAGCCCAGCACCACCGACCAGAAGCGAAACTCCTTATGCACTCAACCATCCTTGCGAGCCGGTGATGGTGGTGACACGGGACGGAGATGTCATCTTCGGCCTGGCAATCTTGTGAGCCACACCAAGCGTCCTTAGCGCATCAGCGCCGTGAGAAGACCAATCATGCACTGGGCTAGACTTATACTCGCCAAGTCGAGAATTATAATCACGCCGATAATGGCTAAGCGCGTCCAATCCAGCCTTGCACCGCGTCTCGTCGAACCATAGCTTGGGGAAGAGCATCCGCGTTGCGTGAATCCCGTCCTCCAGCCCAAGGCTCGGCGAGGTCTCGAACTTGATGCCAAGGTCTCTAGCCGCTTCGATCCGAGAACGGCCAGTGCCAAGCTCTCGCACAGCAATGTCCGCTGGTGCTGTGTGCCGTCCGTAGAGATAGCCTTTCTTGTCGAGGACTGCTGCATAGTGGGGGAACCCTTCTCCTGTGCACTCGTAATAGTCTATCACGCGGATCTCGCGGCCCACATCCTGGGTGAACCAGATGCACATGGCGTCCCGCATACCGAGATCCCACCACGTGTCCACTCTGATGGTAGGCTCTACAGGGACGCGAGTGATCCGACCCTCCGCCCGCGCAGCCTGGAGCTGGTCGGAGTAGATCGCACCTCCGACGATAGGTTCATCCCACCGGCCATCAAGCAAAGCTCTGCGGGTCTGGTCAGGCAGCATCATCAGGCGTTCGCGGTAGCCTGAATTGGTCAGATGCGGGTTGTCGTACAGGCGGGAGGGAATGAACCGCCTACGCCAGACGCGGTCCCCGTACGTGGTCTTGGATAGTGTCGCGTCGCCTTCGGGTCCAATCCCGAACCGGTCGGCAATCCACTTGGCACCTGGCCCGTCGGGATTGCATGTAGCCCTCACATACACCGGGATGTCTAGGCGGTCAGGCGCCCGCAGCCGGGAGATCATGTACTCGTAAGCGGTCGGAGACGACCATTGCGCGAGCTCTTCCCAGCCGATCCACTGAAACTGGCGGGACTGATACCGTTGCACGTCGCTGTCGCGGTCAAGGTAGCCAAACTCGATGCGAGCACCGGACGGAAACCGCCATTCGTTGCCCTGAGTATGGAATTGAGCGGTGGGGCAGATAATGGGATAGATTGCCCTGGTCCGGTCCACGACCTCCTTCAGCTCTGAGTAGGTCCGACGAAGGATCAGGGCGCGATACTCGGGCTTCGTGTAGGCATCCCAGCCAAGCGCATCCATGATGAGCGCATCGGTCTTCCCTCCACCGGCAGCGCCGCCGTATAGCACTTCGTCCTCGGAAGCGGCCAAGAACTCAGCTTGGCGGGTTGTGGGGGTCCATACGGTGGGTATCATGGCCGGTGCGGCACTCCGTCGGGTGGCAGGATGCCCGATAGCATCATTTCGACAGCCACGCTAACCGGGCCACTAATGCGGGTGGTTCCACGTTCATAGTCGCGGATGCTTTCGCCGGGATCTCGCCCGCCTAAACGTAAGCAACGCCCCATCTCAGCCATTGAGACAGGACGCCCAAGGTTCCAGAGGACGCCTAAGCGCCCCCTGGCTTCATTGAGTTCAGGTCCGGTCATGCCGGCACCTTAGGCTTGAATGCCAGCAGCAATGCCGCTTGAACGTCGCGGCGATGGTCCCAGCATCCTGCCAAGACCTCGCGGGCGAACGCGTGTTCCCCGTCCTTGGTGGCGAGGTCTGCAATGATGCGGCGGGCTTCTTCGATGGCGCGCATTTGCTTTTCTCCTAGAACAGCGAGGGAGCCATGAACGGCTGGGCGGCTTCGATTCCAGCCTTCTTCGCCGCAGCGTAAGACCGGAAGAAACCCTTGCGGTCCAGCAGCACTTCGCCATCGTCAGCGGTGATGACGTATTCAAACACCTTCCCGTGCAGGCGATAGTCGCGGCAGACAACGAGGGAGAGGTTTTCGTATTGCTTGGTCATTTTGTGGCTCCTTGCCTGGGGCGTCGCCCCGTTGATGAGCTATATAACCACGGCATTATCCGTATTGCAAGCGGGAAAATTAGGGACATTGTCCGATAATGCGCTTGACGATGCGGAGAATATCCGTATTATGTACATATCAACGGGGCGACGCCCCAGGCAAGGAGCCACAAAATGACCAACTACATCTCCACCACCGACACCGCCAAGCTCATCCGCGCCGCTTTGAAGGCTGCGTTCCCCGGCGTGAAGTTCAGCGTCAACTCTGACAAGTACGCTGGCGGCTCTTCCATCCGCGTCAAGTACACCGACGGCCCTGAGCTGGCCAAGGTTGAGGTTGTCGCCAAGGAATTTGTGGGCAGCGTTCGCGACTATGACGCTGATTGCAACATCACCCGCGCTGTTGAAATCGATGGCGTCCGCACTGTGTACGGGCCGGATTATGTGTTTGTGTCGCAGCAGGTGTCGCCAGCTCGTCAGGCTGCCATCAACGCCGCTCTAAGGTCCATGACGCAAGGCGAACGGTCTCGCCTGGCTCGCAAGCTGGGCCTGCCGTCTTATCTCAATCTTGAGCCGGACGGGTTCGACTGGGGTTGTCTGGTCCACAATGTTGCTGTGAGCATTCCAGCATAACGGGGGGCTTCGGCCCCCTTACTTTTTGCGGCTTAGAGCGATGGCAATGGCCTGATTCAACGGTTTCCCCGCCTTGCGCTCGGTCTTGATCTTCGAACTGGTGGCTTTGCGGGATTTGCGCGGCATCAGATCAGGTTCTGCACAGTGGATTCGGGTTGCCACATTTGGGCAAGCAGCATCATGGCTTCGTCCTGGTCTTCACCTCGTGCCATCCTGACAGACAGAGCTGCATTCAGGATAGCTAGGTTAGGCTCAAAAAGTTCCAGCGTGTTGAAGTCGTCAAACATCTCGCGGCGGATCCTTTCTAGGCAGCTCGGCAATCCCAAGCGGCATCAGGCTTGGATCTTGGCCCACTGCCACCGATTGCTGGGCTTTGCCGTAGCCTCTGTCTAGTAGCTCCTTGATGGCAGCTACCCGAACGGATTCGGTTTGAGAGTTCAACGCCAGCCGGGCAAGTTCGCGAATGATGTCGCTTGCATGCTCATTGGCCAGCGCCTTGATGTCTACCTTATCCTTTGAGCCTTTAGGTCTGCCCATGCCTGCGCGTGTCAAATTCGCGAGGCTACGCGGGTTAACAGCCATCTCTAATCAATCTCTAAATTGAGATCACTTCGACTTCATCTTCATGCCCTTAATGGGGGCAGTCGGACGCTTCGGTTGCATCTTGGTTTCAACTCCAAGAGCGCCAGGCACATGACGGCTGTCAAGCATTCGCGGATGGTGCGGTGAGCTGGTATGGATCGGATGCATGGCCTTGGTCGGACGCGAACCGCTGCCCACGTAGTTTTTGTGAGGCGAGGACATCCTGTCCTGAATGGCGTTGCCCTTGCTGATCTTGGCAAAGTGCGGAGCGGTCGAGCCGGGGGCGTCGTGAAGAATGGCCATTGTAAACTCCTGCCCGGTGGGCGCTGAATTAGTGACTTAAAATACTCTTAACGCTAGGCATATGCAACGGTCAGATCGGTTGCGCCGCTTGTAACCACCGTAAGTCCAGTGCTGAACGCGATATCATATGGAATCACCAGCGGAATCGCCGTCAAGCCTAGCGTTATGGTGCCTATCTTTGTTCCTGATGCGGTGAGGCTATCGTAAATGGTGATGGTTGCCGAGGCCACGGCAGTGTTGACAATGATGGCCCGCAAGCCGCCGGAACCTGATTTTACCGTGGTTGTGGTCGCGGTGGTGATGTTTGAATAGGATCGCCCAGCTTCAATCACCCTCGCGACGCCGGTCCCTGATGGTCCAACACCTACCGAGATCTGATTCCCGTTGAGCTGGTCAACGTTGGTAGACCAATGCAGGTTGTCTTGCATCACGGTCGAAACGGTAGCGGACGGTCGCAAAGTAATTGTCGCGGTGCCACTGGTTACCGTGTTGCCTCGAAACCTTACACCCGTGAGACCGGCGAATGATCCTTGGCCGGCGGCATTGGCGGTGAATGCGCCCACTGCTGCACTGTTCATGGGTGTTGCCGTCGTTGGGTACCAGTTGGTCCCGTCTACGGTAGCCTCCAGAACAATCAGACCCGCCCACGTTCCACTTATTGAAAACCCAAACGTGCTATAACCGCCCACCGTAGTTGTCAGAGAAACAGATTGATTTGACGTAATCGTCCCCGTTACCGACGAGCCATCCGGCGATGATACAAATACTGGGTTTGAAGGCCCATTGGTCTGCATCACACCGTTGTTAATGACGTCAATCGTAGCCACTAGCTCATAGCTTCCTGTGCGATCAAACTCGCGCCGACCGATCCCGCAAAACCGGACGGCGTGGTGATTGCCACCGTCAAAATGTCCGGCTGGTTGCCCTGAACGTTGTTGTAGAGCGGGAAAAACTGACTGAGGTCGTAGGTTTGCAGACCGCCGGCCGGAAGCGGCGCGTTGTAAACCACTTCCCCTCCAGTGAGAGCGGTTGCCGAAACGTCCCGCTCGCCAAATGAATTGAGAGACCCAAGGCTGTACATGGTCGCGAACGACGGAGAGGTCAGCACAACAGGTGACGAATACGTCGAGCTGATGAGTTCCAGTGTACAGTTGGCGCTGGAGTAGATTTGCAGGGTTTGCGGGAGAATCTGGCCTCGGTCGATCATGCCAAGAATGTAGGGACCGCTGGTAGCTGGCAACACAGGAAGCGGCCCGCCCTGGACGTTGTCCACTACCGTCAGAACGCTATTGGTGTTGGCGATAACGCGGCCAACAGTCCCTTGGCCAGTCGCATAGGTAATGGTCCCGGTGACGGTACCGCTGGCGGCGGTGTTGAATGTGAACGTGCTTGCAGTCACGCCAGTGATTTGCACCTGGCCGTTGATTGTTCCGGTTGCCGAGGCTCCGGCAATCGTGACCCATCGTCCCACCGTGAGGTAATTTGGGTTGGCCGACGTTGTGGCCGTGGCGACGCCGCTTGTGATTGTGATGCCGGTGATGGATGCCGTAGCGCCTCGACAGTAGATGTATTTTCCGACCCACGCGCTCTGCGTTAGCGGAGTACCCGTCAACGTAATCAAGGAGCTGGTCGCGGTTGAGCTGACCGCGCTGATGTTAGCGCCGCCAGTGGGGAGCGTACCGTTAGAACCGGAGTAATTGCTGTCCACGCCGTATTCCATCGTGCCCATCGGACGGTAGCGGAGCGACAGCAGCGGATAACGAGTCGCAGCAGATCCAGGCGAACGGGTCGGCGTACCAGCCGCCATGCCGTATCCGTACGTAAACCCGCGTTGGGCGTCGCGCTGACCCTCAACGATCACAGACACACCCCAGTGATTCATTGTCTGAGCAGCGGCGACAGTGCCTGTGTTGCGAAGTTCATATCGAACCGGGAGGTTGCCAGTTCTGGCCCACGGAATATTCTGCCCGCCGTTACCCTGGCCGATCTGGTGCAGCGTGTAGGGTTCGCCGTTCAGTATGCAGCCCCAGCGCATCAAGCCTGCACCGTACCAGGCGTATTCCATCCACATCATCTGGATTTGCTGCCAGTTGATGCTTTGGGCAACGCCGTAGGGGTCTTGCCACTGGTTGAGCGGGATGACGGTGTCGTAGGGCACTCCGCGAATGTCGGAACGATACATCACCTGCATGCCGGTGGGGTTGGTCGTCGTCGGAGTGAAGATCTGAAAACACATGCCATTGGCATCGTCGAGGAATCCGACCCGTTCGACGTGGTTTACAGCGGGACCGCCGAACGTAAAACCGGTAGCCATGTACATGGTTTTACCGGGCTGGTAGCGGTGATAGGGCCGGGTCTGGCGAATCGCGAGATCCCCTGACGCAGTCGTGACGGCAAGCTGAACGCCGCCAATTCCAGAAATCGGAGTAATGGTTGCGCCGCCGACCGTGTAGTTTTCCCAGCGCATAAGCTGGCCGCCGTATTCGAAGTCCGCTTCATAGACGTTGTTGTGAGACGTGATCTTGAGGCGTCCGGTGTTATCGCGTATGCGCTGCGGGAACTGAGTGACCAAGCTGTTTTTCTCGCCCACCGTCGTCATGACGTTGGTCAGGTTGTTGAATTGGTCAATCGTCGCCATCGTCAGACCCTTAAATCGATTTTCCGCACTTTATCACGCCGCAACCGCTCTTCATAGGCTCGCACCCCGTGCACAATGGTGGAGTGATCGCGCCCACCAAACAGCTTGCCAAGGAGGGGATAGGACAGGCCAGACAGCTTTCTGGCTTTCCACATTGCCTCATGCCGAATTTTTGAGATGTCCGCATGGCTGTCGTAGGCCATCATCCGGCAAACACTGATCGTGTAGGATTCCGCCACTTCCTGAATGGCTTTTTTAGCGAGCTGGTGGCGGGTTTGCGTGGTCGGCTCAACGTTACCCCGCCAAATCGAGAGCATCGTCCACCTCCGCCGCCTTGTTGGTTTCACCGTTTCCGCGAGGTCTCACTTTCGGTCGGTAAATCTTGGCTTCGGGAAGACCCATATACCGCCGCCAGACTGCGCGGCTAAATCGATACCAGTTCTGTTTTTCAATATCGGTCATTTTTGGCCACCTTTACCGGGTCAGGTCTTACGGTTGAAAACATCAAGCCAATGCCTTTTGCCTTCAAGTATTTCCCGGCCACCTCCTGAATCTTCGACATTGCAAAAGAGTGTCGGGACACAATCGTGTTTTTAGCCACCAGATAGCTGGCCGGGTCAATGTAGCTGCTAACCCAGTCAATGCCGTAGAGGTCTATCATCTCTTCCCGCAGAGCTGATGGGCCAGCGAACAGGGGCATGCCGGGGTTTGGCTTGTTGTGGAACTCATGCACTGAGACCTTCTCCTCTTTCATACATGGCCAGCAGTTCCTTCTGCCGGCGGTTGTGTGCCTCCAGGTCGAACCCGGTGTGTGTTTGCTCCTGGCGTTCATCGTCCCACCGTTCACCGTTCAGCCATGTGCTGGCGTGAGGGATAAAGTCTGCTTTGGCGGTGAGTGTGGGGAGCAATCGTTTCAGATCGGTTAATATCTCATCAGGTGGGTGTTTCTTGATGGCGGTGGCGTAAGCCTTCCGCGCCGCACCCTTCCCTACTTTTTTGGGATACATCGACCAAAATTCGGCGAAGCCGTCAGGCTTGGCCAAGAGTGTTTTAATCTTATTAGGTTCTAATGTTGGTTCTGGGGGTGTCACTGTGACCGGGGGGGGGTGTCTCTCTGACACCATGCCAGGTGTCACTGTGACACCTAGGCGCAACGTTATCAGGTCGGTCGTTCGAGATCCGTTGTCGCGAATCCGATGCTCTCGCCCGATAAGCCCCTTCTCTTCCAAATTCCTTAACGCCCGCTTGATGCTGGCCAGCGAGAGGCAAGTGATATCGGCTATTTTCTGCTGCGACGGCCACGCCTGATCATCCTGGTTGGCGTAATTCGCCAAGGCAATCAGCGTTAGCTTTTCTGGGGGTGATAAATCCTTGGCTTTCAAGGCCTGGAATATGGCTTCAATGCTCATCGGACACCTTTGCGGTTGTCCGGCAGACGCTCTTCGCCTATCATCTGAAGGCTTTAAGCAATCGCCGGTGGTTGGCGGTTTCAGAGGGGGTCGAGTTTGCAGCTCGGCCCCTTCGCCCTAACATCTCCCAATTTGAGCGGAGGCGCAAGCCATGAAGAAGCCGATGAAGTCCAAGGGTTCCAAGCAGACGCCGCTCATGAAGGCTTCTGAGATGAAGGCCATGAAGGGCGCCAAGCCGTCCAAGAAGGACATGCGGAAGGCGAAGAAGTAGGTCACCGGCCCACGATTGTCCGCCAGTACCACCGGATGCGAGCGCAAAACACTTGCACCTCTAAAGTCTCTTGACCCGTCATGGCCCAGGTTCTGGCAACACGCCCGAGCCTTGGTTCATGGCGGCTGTTCATGGCTCGCCCGACCGCCTCGTCGATTAGTTTTTCTCTCAGGTCCACCGCCTGATCCTCCGGTGTTCCAAGTCCTTTACGCCACCTTTCCACGTCGTTTGCACAAACGCTCTCGTCATATGATACGGGCAATATATTTTCCCCCCGGTAGGTTCAGCGCAAAATAAATGCTCGTCGGTCTGTAATACCGGCCAGTGACATTCAGATCTGCCAAGCTGACCGAGTGTTTTCATTTTTCCGCCGCCAAGCTGAGAAGATGGAGGAACGTGTCCTCCTCAAGGTAGAAACGCCAGTCACCGTGATCGGCCCTGATGGCCAGAATTTCTACACCCGCCAGCCAGCCCTCCAGCGTCATAGGCGGAAGCTTTCGGCGTTTGACCTCCACGCGGAACGTTTGATCCCCAAACACCATGCGGAGATCGCCTTGGAGGCCAGCGGATCCGATGCGGGTCCCAAATGCCCCGGACGCTGGCTGTTTACGCACAGTGACGCCAGGCACTCGCTCCAGTAGCTTGAGCAGCTCTGTCTCACCCCGGGAGCCTTTGGACTTGGATTTTATCGCCAAGTGACGCACTCCACGCCAAGCTCGACTTCCATGCGTATGGCAAGTTTCAAGCTGGGTTTGTGAACGCCAGAGATCATCCGGCATACAGCGGCGGCGGATATGCCAAAGCGCCGCGCCAGCTCGGACTGGCTGATGTCGTTGTCGAGCAGATACTGTTTCAGGGTCATGAATACGGTATGCCGTTTTTTTGCGCGAGACGCAATAGACGCTTGACACTCTGTAATCGCCGCGCAATGATGGCCTTACAAACGAGGGAGCAAGCACATGTCCACCTACGCAACCACATCGCTGGAAATTGAGATTGGCATAAGCGGCACTTACGAGAGCGGAGACCGCAGCGTCGGCTGCCCCGGCGGCTACGTTGACCACGAGGTCGAGCAGTTGGGCGTACTGAGCCACGAACGTAACGCTGCCGGAAAGTCCGTGTGGATTTCCAAGAGCCTGATGAAAGGCGTGGATGTCCGGTCAAAGGACATCCAGCAGCTCTTTGCCAACATCCTTGAGCATTGCGATCTGGAAGCCTGGGCGGGAGAGGCCGACGCTAACGAATGCGATTTTTACGATTACGAGCGCGACCCGTATGCGTGACGATGCGCTGCTCGCCGGTCAAGCTGGACGGGTGCTGTGATGATCTGGCACAGTGGTGGCGACGTCATGTGGAACGGCGCTCGCTTGCAGGCTTGGCAAGCTGAGTTTCTGGATGACTTGTGGGCGGACGAATGCCGCGCTGCGTTCCAAGCTAACGACCAGCGCAACGCCGCCCGCATCCTTGTCCTTCGCGATGAACTCAATGCGGCGCTGGATGCCGCTATCAATTGGAAGAAGTGCTCATGACTCCCGAATTTGCAAAGGCCCTTGTGGCCGCTCAGAAGGCCACCTATCCGGTGTACAAGCAGGCCACTAACCCTGCGTTTCGGTCAAAGTATGCCGATCTGGCGGCGGTTGTTGAGGCCACTATCCCGGCGCTCAATGAGGCGGGGATTTCCGTCCTCCAGATGCCAGACTTTGACGGTGAGCAACTGATCCTCACCACGGTGCTGATGCACGTTTCCGGCGATAGCCTCACTCACGTCATGCGTATGCCGGTGAGCAAACGAGATCCGCAGGGTATTGGCTCCGCCACTACCTACGCTAGGCGCTATAGCCTGCTGGCCATGACCGGGGCCGCACCGGAGGATGATGACGGCAACGCAGCATCCGGCCCAGCTCCTGCTGCAAAGAAATCCAGCGCACAGGCGAAGAAGGACGGCGACTGGGACCGCATCATAACAGCCATCAACGGCTGCGACACCGAACAGGATCTAGACACGTGGTGGGCCAAGATGGAAAGGTTCTGGGGTCAGATGCCGGTTAGCTGGCCCGACGCTGCCGCCAATGAGGTGGAGAAGCGCCGGAACGAAATCCTGGACCGATTGGCCGAGGCATGAATAGCGGAGGCAACCAGATTGTGGCCGAGTTCAGTGTGGACGATAAGACCGTCAGGCACTGTCTCGCCATCCTCCAGTCCCCCGACGCAGCACGGGCAAGAGCGGCTTACGAGTGGAGCGAAAAGCACCTCAAAGTCGTCCTTGCCCAAGTCGCCGGTCAATCAAACGCTACAACCGAAGCCGCCCGAGAGCGAGACGCTCTTCGATCCGAGGCTTACCAGGAGGCGTTGAATCAATACCGCCTGAACGCTGAATCATATTTTACGGCCAAGGATCGAAGGGACGCAGCGTCTGCGACTTTTGAAGCTTGGCGCACCTTACAATCGAACGAACGAGCATTTGCGAGGACATGATGGCTTACGAACAACGCCCCGGCGACATTTCCGTGTTCAAGGAAAAGACCAAGACCAACCCTAAAGCGCCCGACTGGCGGGGAACCTACACTGACCAGGACGGGATTAAGTGGGAAGTCAGCTTCTGGGATAAATCTCCCACCATGCTGGCTGGCTCAATCAAGCCTGCATTTGTGAAAAAGGTTCCCGTTTCCGAGCCCGATGACGAAATTCCTTTTTAGGGATTGCTTAAGGATTCCCCGGTAAAACAATGACAACAGGAGAACACGCTATGTGGAATTACGTACCCAAGCACCGAGACGGCGGCATCTTTGACGGTCTTACCTTCAAGCAGATCGCACAGATCGCACTGGAAGGCTCACTCATTGGCGCGGTCGTGTTTGTTGTTCTGGTGATGACGCTATGAACGAGTGGGAACGCGCATACGCAGAAGCGTATCCCGACCGTCTCCGGGAATACGTAGAGCACGGCTTGGCGGATGCAATTGTGCCTGACGGTGGCGTGACTGACGAGCCGCCAGTGCCGGAATCGTTGAGGGAACGGGCATCAACGCCCAGCCGATGCGGGAGTTCTGGGGCCACGCGAAGGCCGAGGCTCTCGACATCAAAGCCCAGATCGAAGCCCGCCACGCGGCGCTGGCAAAGGAAGAGGAAACCGCAGCATGAAGCGCCTGGCCTTTCAGGAGGCGGTGCGCCGCCTTCACTGCATCGACTTCGACCCGTTGGTCGCCGCTGGGATCATGGCGGTCGACGACCCGCGCTGGCGGGAGTTCAGGGACAACCCGGCTGGATTCATGATCCGGGCCGACGACGAGACCGCCGACAAGCTCTGGGACCTGATCACGGTCGGGCGGCGGCCGTTCCCTGGCGAGGGCGAGGGATGACCGCCCGCGACGTCCCTGAGTGGATCGGGGCCAAGCCCGACAGCGCCATCCCGCCCCGCGTCAAGCTGCGGGTCTGGGAACGCCAGGACGGCCGCTGCGCGCTCACCGGCAAGAAGATCATGCCGGGCGACCGCTGGGAAGTGGACCACATCGTGGCCCTGATCAACGGCGGAGCGAACCGAGAAACAAACCTGCAGGTCGTCCTCGCCACCGCCCACAAGGTCAAGACCCGGGCCGACGTGGACGCCAAGGTCAAAGCCGTTCGGCTCAAGCAAAAGCACCTCGGGATGCGCCCGCCCAAGCGCGGCCTCTCCCACCCCACCCTCCGCCGGAAAATGAACGGCCAAGTCGAACAGAGGAACAAATGACCGAGATCATCATCACCGCGTTCGGCGCGGCACTCGTCGGCGGCGGCCTGGCTGCCTGGGTTTTCTATCACATTGGCCACATGCACGGCCACGCGGCGGGCTACCTCGTCGGCTGGCGGGACAAACAAGCCGTCAGCGGAGTTGCTGAGACCCTTGAGCGTGGCCGCCCCGAGCGCGGGCCCGACGGGCGCTACGTGAAGCGGGGGGGCGTGATGACCGCCCTACAGGAGACTACACCGTGAGCCTACGAGAGAAAATCAGTAACCTCATAGTGCCGCCTGTCTTCGGGCAAGACCCGGCACAGCGGCTTTTCGCCGACGGAACAGCCGACGCCATCCTCGCGCTGGTCCGGGGGCACCTGACCTCGGACGAGGCGGTGGAGCGGGCGCATTCAGCTTATGTGGCCGAAGTCCGCGAATTTAGTCCGACCAAACAACTGCATCGCGCCGCCATCCTCGCAGCCCTAGGAGACACCCATGACTGACATTGATGCGCTGGTCGCTGACCTTCAGGCGGTTGTCTCAGTGTTGCATGACGAAAGGTTGGTCGTTTCCGCCAACACGGTCGCCCAAGCCGTCACCGCCCTCACCACCGAACGCGCCAAGGTCTCGGCGCTGGAGGCTGAAGCAAAGGACGCCCGCGAAATGTTTGAAGGTTTGGTGCGTACCCACACCGACAACGTGCGAGAGTACGATAAGCTGAAAGAAACCCACGCCGATCATGTGGACTATCTGTGCCGCGATCAAGCTGACCTTCGCGACAAGCTATCCGACGCCAAGGCCGAAGCCGCCCGCTGGCGTGAGGTGGCGAGGGAGTGTGCGGGGGCGCTGGACGAGACTTTGGAGATTGCAAGAGACTTCGTGCCGGTTCCGCTCAAAGCTACGTGCTTTAAACGAGCATACGACGCCCTCGCCCGCTTTGAGCTGGAGAGTGGTCAGTGAGCAGAAGCGAATCCAGAGACCATATGGTCGGCACAATCAAAGCCGTTTTAAGTAGTTACCCTGACCTCGCGGGCGAGGCGTCAGCTGCTATATCTGAGGGTGTTAACGCGGCCATTTGTGACCTTCGGAACGAACTCAGCGATGCCCGTCTCGGACTCGCCGTGTCATTGGCACTTTTGCCTCCGAACCGAATCAATGATGAAGCCCGAGCCACGTTGTCAGCCATCGTGACCCGAGCAATTGGTAACCCAGCCTGTGAAGCGGAGCGGCGGTTTCTTGCCACCCAAACGCGGGAGAGTGGTCAGTGATCCCGACACTCAAGCCATGCCCGTTCTGTCAGGCAACACATTGTGACCAATACCAAGCGCCCGTCGTTACTCAGCCATCGCCTTGATTCGAAGCATGGACACAAATGCCAAGTCGGTGATGGTCGCATCTGAGACCCTGAGATCCACAACGCCCCACCACCACCCAGTGCTGGAATGTTGGGCGTAGGATTCAATTTCACCCCAAGGCATCGCGCAGCCCACCTCAACCATTGAGATGCTGTCTGTAGGTCCGATCTTTGGGCTGTCATGACACTGGCGGCGGTGGGTGTGACCTGAAACAATCGGACACACTGCGTCGTTAGCGGCTCGTTGCGGACCCGTCTTTCCCCCAAACGCCCGACCAGCTCCGTTGACCGGGTGGTGAACGAAAGCTACGCCGTTGACGTAGTACAGCTCGCCGTAGGGTCGAACCCTCCAGCCAAATTGGGCGAACAACTCATCCCGTTGCAGCGTGAAACTCTCAGCCGTTTCTGGGTTGGCGTTGCACCACCGCTCCAAGCGGTATTCGTGGTTGCCAAGCAGAATGTCCTGTTTAGGTCGGTAATCCGGTGCCATGCCCAAGCGCCACGCCTGCAAGCTTTCCTTCAGGTTATCCATGTCCTGGCGAATCGAGGGCTTGTGACGACCGGCCAGAGTGTCGTTGCGATCATGCGCGGAAACGCTATCCCAGCTGGACCAGTCACCCACTTGTATAATGCGGTCAAACCGTTCCCGTGATGCGTATTTGGCAATCCAGGTCAGCACGTCAACTCGGTGGGGTTGCCCTGGGTTTTGATGCAAATCCCCAATAACAAGAAGCCGGGAACCTAGCCCTGGCGTTGAAATAACTGGCTGTACAGCTGGTGTGATGATCTGTCGCGGGACGGGTTGCTGATACCGCGCAGGGCGGTACAACGTCCAATCCGGTTCAAGACCAAATGCCGCGCAACGAGTTACTCGAGATTCAAACGCGGAAACCGTGCTTACGAAGCCGTCAACAATAGCTTTTTTTGCAGCCGCTGTAATCGCCGCGTGACCGTGACCGCTCATCCCTTTCGGGCGGTAGCCTGCCCGTAACTCGTCCTCGACCCGGCGAATGGTTTCTCGCGCCAACGCCAGATCATAAGACGGCGGCAACATCAGGGAGCGGGTGACGCTGAGAGCTTGGCAAGCTCGGTCTTCACCAGGTCAATGACGTTGACCGCGAAGAGATCGCCAGCCGAGACAGAAATGTACTTTTCCAGCTGGGTCAGCAGCCAGTTTTCCACGGCAATGACGCCAGGGATCACCTGGAACCATTTGACGGCCTTCATCACGTCAGCAGCGGCCTTCACCGCAAATTCTTCCGGCGTGATCTGGTTCTTGAGCAGTTGCGAAGTCAGAGACATCAGGAACCCTTCAGCATGTCTTGCTTGTGTTTGTATGAGAGGTAGATGCCGATCGCGGCCATTACGCCTCCGACCAGCGCCTGTGATTGATCGTTTGTAGCGTAACCATGCGCCACAAGCACTCCGGCAAAACCGGTCAATGCATGGCGGATAACGGCGTCGATCATCTGTTGAATCATGATGCACCTCTTGCCGCGCTATATCATCCAAGCCGTTGTTTTACAACCACACTCGTTCGTTCAGCAGCATCTGCCGAGCTTGTCGTTTCCACCGGGCAGGAGTTTGACATGCAGCGCGAGAATCCAGCATGTGCGCCGCAGCACCGGACCAGTCACCGCTTCTCAGGCAGGCAAGCGTTTGATTGAAAGTCAGCAGCCCACCGATCCCGAGCTGGTAGGCCATCTGGACCACCACATCCTGGCGAACATCGGACAGGTCACGCCACCAAGGAATCTTTGCATCCAGCTCGCCGCAGATCATTTCCACCCGGTGGTCTAGCTCAGCATCCACTTGGGCGTCGGTCATCGTCGTATTGGGTCCGATGTTAGGCCCCGTAAAGCCTACACCCACGGTCCACGGCGACGCATGAGTCAGCGGATCGGGATAGGCGTGGAGGAACCGGCCTTCCTCGTTTTCAATGTCGTCTGCAACAAACGGCGTGGTCATTTATCAGCCTTGCCATCCAGCTTGTCTTCGATCCTACGCAGAGCCGCTCGCACTTCGCTCATCATGTCGCGCAGATCATCGCGCCTGGCGTAGGTGTTTGGCAGCTCTTGCACCAGCTCCGTCAGGTTCTGTTCAAGGGACCGCATGTCGCGGTACAGCGTGGACAGAAACCACCCTATGCCAGTGAAGACCAAGGCTACCGCGCCATCAAATGCTTGCTGCCAATCGGTCATCGCTAATGCCCCAATGCGCGAATGTAGATGGTCGTGGCCGTTCCACTGCCGTTCGTTCCGCCGTTTACCTGCCAGAACCATGCGACTTGTGATGCGCTAGTGGAAGCAGAGTTTACTGTGATGATGTAATTCAAGTTTGGACTGAACACGGACGGGGCGGTGAACGATATCTGTACGTTGTCGCACGCGGTCGGAAATGCCACGGGCCAAGTATATGAGCTATTGGTGTTGATGTTGCTTGAAACCGCCGTCCATTTTTCAATGTACCCACCCGGTAGTGAGATGGACCCGCTGGAACCTGTTGTTACGTTGCCAGCAATGGACGACGGGGTCAGCACAACACTACTAGACGAAGCCTTTGCCTGGGCGTTGGTCGCCAATCCCGCGCCTGCAAAACTATCAACCGTCAAACCGTTGGTAACGGTGGGAGCATTAAGATAGCCCGTCGATCCGGTGTTTGACATGACCCAACTGGTGCCGTTGTAAACACAGACGCAAGTGCTGCCCGCGAGGATCTGGTTGGCAATCAATGCAGCGCCAGCTTGGTTGACGATATTTTTAGCGCCAAGACCGGACACGTTTAACGTGGAAGCGGTGGTGTTTGCGGCGGTGGCAATAAAGGTAATGATTTGCCCGGTGGTCAGAGACGACAGCACGTTGGTCGGATTTACGACATACGCGTTGGCCGATCCAGATTCGGGACCGTAGAGCACGGGTTGGCTGTTTATCGAAAGGTACAACGCAAAGCCACCAGCGCCCGAGTTCAGTGCGCTGTTGTAGACCGCGATGATAATTTCACCGGCCTGGATTTGTCCCGTCGTCGCCTGGACACCGTTGATGTAGGCGTTGAGATATCCCAAACTTCCAACTTGCAGCGTCACAGGCCCCGTGGAGGTCGCTGGAGCGGCAAAGACATACGTATTGTAGTTTGAGTACGACGTCAGCGTTGGCGTGTTCGTGCCAGGCGTCAGCGCAATAGCGTTAGTCCCCGCAGCCGCGTAGCTGGTGCCGGTAAGCTGGCCAGCGGTGATGTTGTCAATTGTCCAGATGGCATTCGTCGGCGGGTCGGTATCCGTCGAAGGAGACAGCACGAACTTGTATGCCGTGGAGTTGGTCAGCCAAAGCCCCACCGAGTTGCCAAGCGTGTTCTGCGGTTCCCCTCTGGCATTCAGGACAATCGGGTTTGTCTGAGGAGTGGATCCCGTGGAATCCGTATAGGTCGCGAGCTTGGTCGTGGTCCCTGCGGCATAGGTGTACAGCAGCCCGCCGCTAGCCGGTACGCCCTGGATCAGAAACTCGGGAATGATGCTGGGGAGGAGCGAGACGGACATTAGGCGACCCTTGTGTGTGTGAAATCAGCCAACCCATTTTTCACCGCAACCGGTTTGACAAGCTTGGTTGCGCGCATGTCGAATTTCACATTCTCCCGTTTCCAGGAGGTGTGCGAAAAATCATGCAGCGTGTCGTAAGCGCCCATTAATTATCCAATACGCCAATTAGTTCCGTCACTATAGACAGGAACTTTATTTGATCCTCCGCCAGCGACTATTGCACCAAAATTCCCAGAAGCTGTAGCATTACTATCAGTCACAAATGTACGAGTATATGCGTTGCTTGATGCAGACGGTAAACCAGATACAACATAAGCACCTAATGTGATGGATGTAGTCGCCACGTTTGACCACGCAAGACCAACTACCCCCAATGCATATGAATTGTTGGATCCAGGCAGAGCCGCTCCACCTCCGATTTGAAACACCGGCGCCCCTGCTATAGTACAAACATCTCTTATGTTAGTTGTATCGAACGACCAATAATGTTTTCCGCCATATGTTACATCTTCACTTGGATCGGTACCCATTAGTCTTTTGTGTGCGTGAAATTGTACACATCCTTGGTTTACCCCCGCTCCATATCCCTTGGTATTCAAACCAAAATCAATACCTATACCTCCCGGGGTAACTCCTAGGCCTCCTGTAGTTGCTCCATTTCGAAATAAAATACCTATTGGAGGGCTAGCTTGAAAATCGGCCCCGTATTGCGTTAAACTTCCTGCTTGTGTAAAAATACCCGTATAAAATTGACCAGTTGATGCAGCACCCATACCAATTGCTAATGTATTTTTATTTCCTGCTGCACCATAAATCCATAATCCCTTTGATGCAGGATTGCTGAAGGTAATACTTGCGCCAGTTACTGTACTAGTTGTTGAAACAGAAATTGTTATTGATGTAGATGAATTGATAGCCGTTACTTTAGTACCAAATACAATATTTGGACCACTTACGGCAGTACCAATAACCACATTTGAAATTGATGCTAATCCATCAATTGTGGTATTGGAATATGTATTTCCTGTTGTTACTATGGATGATCCGCCCTGGGGTAAGTTGGCGTTATAAGTATAATCTGTTCCTGCAAAAGTAACACTTACGCCGGTTGCTGTAGCAGTTGCTGATTGTGTCATAGTTACTGAACTAGATGAAACGATACTGGCTACTTGTGTTCCTGCGGGTACATTAGACATTACAATATATGCCCCAACCGCCACCCCTGCGGTAGATGCAAGACCAGTCAATGTATTATTACTATTAGTATTCCCCGTAGTGGTTAAGAATCCAGTTTGACTGGATGAATTACCAACGTCTAATTCCAAACCAATAATAGATCCAAAATAATTTCGATTTAGGGCATTGCCATATAATGCCCACCCAGCACCCCCGCCAGTTTGATTCATAGTCGATCCAATAGCAACCGTTTGAACAGTAGGATCGGTGATCTGTGATTCAGTATATTGATAAAAACTTTGTCCATAGCCACTTGAAGTAGGATTTCTTACATGTACATTATACATTGCACGACGAATAGCCGTAGATGCATTTGCTCCCTCTATATATTGTACATATGCAGTTGGATTAATATCTGCGCTTGGTGTTGCGGTTGATCCTTGTCGAACTGCAATTTGATCACCTTGTAATGGAGGTGCATTTGGATTAGCATCTGGATAAGAAATGGTTGCATTTACTGAACCTTGGAGTCCAAGGTTGGTCAACGCAGTAAATATTGTTGATCCACCCGTTCCGCCATTGGACACGGTCAGCGTGCCGGTGACGCCAGTCGTTAATGGCAGGCCCGTCAAGTTGGTTGCAACACCAGACGCGGGTGTTCCAAGTGCCGGAGCTACGAATACCGGATTGTTCGACAGAACCAGGTTGCCAGTGCCGGTCAGCGTGGTCGTGCCAGTGCCGCCTCCAGTGGTGTTCAGCACACCGCCGGACGTAATGTTCTCAGCAAACAGCGCAAGGTTCCTGGGGATAGACATTAGGCGATCCTCACCTGAACAACGGAGCCGTTACGATAAAGCTGGCCGACCTGAATGCCGCCCGCCGAAGCTGCTGCGTCATTTGCGTAATTCGACAAAGACACGCTCGCCACATTGTTCAAAGACGTGGTTGCCGCGTTGTAGATTGAAATGGTCGAAAGGCTGAACACGTCCACCGTGTCGCCCGTGCCCGCAGCCAGAGACAAGGTGATGGTTGTCCCGTTGGTTGCCGTATAATCGCTTGGCGCAAGCAGTACGCCGTTCAGGTACACAAGCACATAGCCTGGCGAGTAGTTTGCGGTGATAACCGTTTGGCCCACAGTTGTATTGCGGACGTAATTTTGGCTGATCGTGTTCAGGCCGGAAGATCGGTACCAATAGGCGGGAGGATATGTTGCGGGAACCACCGTGGTGATGCCGCCGTCGTCGGTTCCAGACCCAAGCGAATAATAGAAAAATCCCTGTCCGCCGTCATTGATGCTTGAGAAGCCCCGAACGTAAACCATCTGCCCAGGCGCAGCCGGGAAAGCCCGAAGCTGGGCCATGTTGTCGCAGGATTGAATGAACGTGTTGAGCTGGTCGCCGGTGATCGCAGTGGCTGGCGTTCCCGTGGAATAGCTTGTCAGCTTGGGTGCGGTCATGGCTGCATGTCCATCGCATAGCCGAACTTGTGCAGCTCGGGCAGTTTCTTGATGACGCCATCGCCTACGTCGTTGCGGACGATCATGTTGGAGAACTTGATCTGATCCACCGCGCCATAGACCTTGTCTTTAGCCTTGGAAACCGTCTTCCCAAGTCCGGTGACCACCATAACATATTCGCCGCTGGTTTGATAAATCGGCTTCTCGACGACCTTGCCATCCTGCATGGCCGGACCCTTGCCGATCATCATATCCACCGGGTGAACCTGGTCCCAGACCTCATCCGCACCAGCAATCGGATTCCCCTCAACCTCCTTGGGTTCAGCGTCGCCGTAAGGATAACGAGGCTGCGCCAGCACCACACCCATGGAAACATCGCGGGAGACCTTAAGGCTGTCCTCACCTTGCAGGAGGTCATACATCCACTGGGCGGGGTCGCAGGGGTGTGACGCGCACTGGATGAAGAATGCAGGCCAGCCGAGCCTACAGGTGAACTCAAACGGCCATGCCTTGCCCTTGGAATCAATGCCGCAGCCAATGGCAAAGTCGCCCCGATGGCCAGCCTTCAACAGTTCAGCCTCCATAGGCATCAGCATTTCTTCGGCCATCTTGTCTTGCTCGACGTATTGGCAGACCGTGCCTTGTTCGCCCGTGTTGGGGCCGAAATTCCCAGGCATCAGCTTCTTGTGTTCGAAACAAATTTGCCACTTGTTGGGCAAGAAACCTTCCGGCCCAAACCAGCCCGACACGCCGACTTCCGCGATCATGTCGATCTTTTCTTGCAGCATGACCTGGCCCTTGGGGTTCAGCCCTTGGGCCTGTTTGCGTTGGAGCCAGCCCACGAGATCCGCCGGGTCGGTCGAGACGTAGGACAGGGACTTGTCCTCATTGTCCCCCATAGTCTTGAACACAAAAGACTTGTCGGACTTCCGCGCAAACGTTTCTGCTTCCTTCAGGCCGTTGAACACTTGATACTCCGGCACGTCGATGCCGACCCGCTTCATGGCGTCAAGTCCCGCCTTACGGTCGATCTCCAACCTGGAGGACCGAACCGTTGGTGAGAATATTAAAAACCCCATGTCACGGTAACGATCCAGCTCGGGCATGTACTTCGCGTTGGCCGTGGTGACGATCAAGCCATTCTTCGCCCAGGACATGGACGGCTTCCAATCGTCGACAATGGTGACGCCGGGGAAGCCTTCACCGTTGCGCGTAGGTTTTTTGCTGTAGCGATACCACCGGACCTCATGCCCATAGGCTTCGCAGCGCACCGCAAAGTCGAGGCCGATGTTGTCTGCATCAATGATCAACACCCTCATTTGCAAACCCCGTAACCATCGATCCCCAATTCATGGGCCATTAGCATTTCCATGAGCATGGCGAAACGGTGTTCGCGGCGATACGGTGCACGGGGATCGTCACCAGGCTCGGCGTCGTCTGGATGCAGCTTACCTTCCAGTTCAGCCTGGAACCGCCAGTCATGGGCGTCTACCGCCTCTTGCGTCACACCCCGCCGCTTGCAGAGATAAGCCTCCACAAGCTCGTGCAAGGCGATCAGGAAGGCTTCCGGCTCATCACCCGTTGCGCGAATGTGCAAGCAGTCTTCCGCAAACCACCAGTCGCCTAGCGTATCGTAGCGTTGTTCTTCACCGGGGATGAAACGGATGTCGATGCGGTTCATTGTTGCATGCTCGGAGGCAGAATTTGCCCAGCCGCTTGTGTCGTAACCGGCAGGGCATTAACGTTGGGGCGTGGCGAAGTTTTTACTCCTCGCCGCAGCATTTGCGATGCAAGCGCATTGGTTGTCGGTGCCACAACAAAATTGTTGAACAAACCGCCTACGCCTTTTGCGGTTGAACGTTCAGCGGTTCCAGAATCTGGCACAAGGTCGCGCATGACCGTATGATTGCGTTCAGCAAACGGTTGCAGCAACGCATCACCCGCCGCATAAACTTTGTGTCTGACGCCACCAGCTTGACGTTTCACCTCGCTAAGAAGATCGCCAGTGCTGAAAATGCCTTCGCTGTTCAACCTGCGAGCTGACGCCTCCTCAACTCGAGTAAGCATCGCGTAGGACTTGTTAGTTGCTCGCAAGGCATCTTTGACAGCGGGATTAGAATGCCGTTCGGCTGCCGACCGCAAAGCCATTTGAACGTTGGACAATTCATCGCCTAACAGTTGCTGCGCGGTATCTCCAGAACGTTTGTATATTCTCGACAAATGACCCAGTTGCGATTCAATGTCCTTGAACGTTTGACCGTCAATCTGGTCGCCGGGCTTGAGACGTTTGAGAACGCGGCCATTAATAATCGCTTCAAGTTGCTTTTCTTGCGCGGGAGGAAGTTCGGCTCCACCAGCCCTGATCATGTTGAGATCGTGAACAAACTCATTGTCTGCCCTGACCCTAATTTTTGGGATTATCTTTTCGTACTGATTGCTCAAGATTTGCTGAAGGTTGGCAATACCTTCGCGTCCGACCTTGCCGGTGTATTTGATGCCAAGAGGCTCTAGTACCTTGTTGTAAGCCGCGACGTTCATGCTGCGAACAGAACGATCCTCTTCCTGGCGGATCGCTTGGCTGACAAAGGGATTGCTCTTTGCGCGTTGTTCAGCACGAGCCAAAGAGCCACCAGCTTTTCGCCCTGGCGTTAGATAAATGCCGTCAGATTCCATGCCGGTTACATGCTGCGGATTGATTTCAAAGGTTTCCGATTCCCAAGGCTCACGCACCACGGGCTTGACCGCGCCTTTCAGCGCGTTCTTTCCAGCCGATACAGCACCGCCAAGGCCAGCTTCCAGGACGCGACCTCCCATGACACCAGCAGCGCCTTCGGGAACATCCATAGCCGCACGCTTGGCTTGCTCGGTGAGTGTAGTCCTTGGAGCCACCCCACTCTGCTGAGTGGCCCAATCATATAGCTGACCGCCAAGGCCAGCGCCCAGACCAACACCCGCAGCCTCCGTTGCTATACCGCCAATGCCTAATGTCGGAATCGCCGCCACACCGGCTTCAGGAGCTGCAAGAACCCCGCCTATGATTCCCCCTGCGCCCGTAGCCAAGGCCCGCCCAGTGTCACGCCATTTGTCAGCCGTCGTTTGAGCGCGTTGGACGGGTTGTGATTTCTTAGCTGGCATCCCGATCTTTGCCTTAAACTGCTCTTCGGGCATGTCGGCGTAGAATTTCTTGTGCAACGCCGACGCCAACTGATCGTCTGACAGATCGCTGTACTGCGGGAATTTCTGGCGAACTTCTGCGATTGTAGGCATCAGCGAATCCCCAGCGGATCTTCTTTGGGCGCACCGCCACCCTTGCCACCGCGTCCGCCTTCAACCGCACCCATGCGGCTGGCCGAAGCTTGCTCGGCAATGTCGGTCTCTTTCTTGATTTGAGCCACCAGAGCGTCAACCTGGCCAGAAGCAAGATACGGAGCAATCAATTTGCGCGTAACCGCCTTGTCGCTTTCCTTCGGCGTTCCTCGCGATTTAAGCGCCGCCCATTCCGATGCCAAGAAGTCAGCAGATGCCAACGCTGCCGTAATGTTCGGGTCTCCGGTTTCAAATTGACCGGCTTGCACAAACTTGTTGAGCGTTTGGCTGGGAACCTTCACGTTCAGGGCGCTTTGCGTTTCACGGAAATTGTCAGCAGCTTGGCGAACTGTCGGGATGACGTATTCCATGGAGCCAGCCAGCTTGCCAGTGGTCCGAGCCTCCGCAGTTTCAGCGGCCAAGCCCATCCTGGCACGGTTAAGTTGTTCCGGATTGATGCCTCGCGCCGCAGCAGTGCGGGCCAAGAGGTTGTTTAGCTTTTCAAGATTCTTTGCACCTTGCGTTCCGCGACCGTAACCCTGGAATGCGGTTGGATCGCCGCTGAGATAACGGTCCACCGCGAACTGTGCGCCTTCGTCGGTCAGCCCACCGGCTTCCTTTTGCTTTTGCGCTCGTTCTTCCCTGCTCTCACGCCGTTGTTCAACCCCAAGCCGCCCGCGTTCGATGCCGATCCTTTCAGCGTCAATCTTTTCCTTGAAGGTTTCTTGGCGGCGCTTGTCCTGACGATCCACATAATCCTTTGACGCAACAGCGAAGACGCCAGCGTCAAACTGGCGAGGCATCTTGTGGCCCTTGGGTGCGATCTCGTTAAGGTCGGTGAACTCTTGATCCCACACCTTTTGCGCTGCGGCCTGCTTTTCAGCCACAGAACCCTTCGTGTCGGTGTAAGCCTGCATGGCTCGCCCCGCAGCGTCGTTCTGCGCCTCTTCAAACTTCAACATGCGGTCGGTTTGTTTGGCGTCCGTTTCAGCCTGGGCGCGGGCGGTCTCGGCAGTGGTTTTGTCCATCAGCTGGTTGGCAGTGGCAAGTTTGGAGTAGGTATCAAAATCAACGCCGCGAATCTTGGCGAGCGTGTTCGCATCCACCTTCCCACCGGGCTCAAAATTGCTTTGAGAAAGGATGTCCTGGATCGCGTTGGCTTTCTGAGAAGCCGCCGCAGCCGCCTGCGTCTCCATCTGTTGCTGACGGAGCTGTTGCAGCATGTTCGCCTGTTTCATCGCCGCAGAGGGATCAAACTGCGGGAATTGCGTGTTCAGGTTCTGATAGATGGATGTGTCAATGGGCATCGGTTACGGTCCCGGTTAGATGACTGTCGTCGGGCTGGATGCGAAGTCCATCGCGGTGGTTGGCAGAGGCGCTCCGGTCATGGTGTAGTTGGAAGACACAAGCGGTTGTCCAAACACACCACCTGATCCACCATAAAGCTGTTGCATCATCATTGCGTTGGACAGGCTACTCACGCCACCGCCAATGGCTCCGGTAATCGCGTTTGCTCCAGCAATACCCGCCGCGCCTTGAGCGTTGGCAGCGCCTACCAGGTTAGACCCAACCTGGTTAGCGTATTGTTGTTGTGCCGCACCGACACCCGCCGCGGACGCCTGCCCAATGCCGGTTAAGCCCATCAGTTGATTGTACTGTTGTTGCTGTTGCGATTGATAATTTTGAAGTTGTTGCTGGTAGTCCATCTGCGCCAGCCCCTGACCCTGCTGTTGCAAGGCAAGAAGCTGATTGCCGCCAAGGCCACCCGTTCGGGATGCCGCGTTCTGGGCTGACTGCGAACCCTGCTGCAATTCAAATTGATAGGCCGGTGAGGCTTGAAACGCCTGCTGGCTGAATGGCGTGTTGAGAGACCCTTGCCCAATCGCGCCGGTAGATCCCGGCATCAGGCCCAAGCCTTGTTGCAGCGCAGTAACGGCTGGCAGACCCGCCTGCTGATAGGGCGCAAGGTTGGCCTGCTGTCGCGCCAAGGCTTGGGCCTGGAGTTGGTTTGCCTGTTCAGACGCTTGGCTTTGCGCTGCGGCGGCATCGGATGCAGCACCGGACGAAATGATAGAGCTGCCAACAGTGGCAGCGCCCGCGACGGCGGCGGCAATGAAAAAAGGCATGGTTTATTCCTTCAATTCGTCAGGCACCCACCATTCGTTGACACCGTGCGCCATCTCGACGTTATAGCGCAGATCGCTCTGAATGTTCAGATGCATAAGTTGATGGAGCATCGGGTTGGTCGTTCCCGGCGTCAGCCAATCAATGGCGTCGGAAACAGCCCAATAATCCAACTCATCGTATTGTATCACTCGCACCAGCGGATGATCTTCGTACAGTCTGAGCATCTCGTTTAATGCGTCCAGCCGCTTACGCAACCCCGGCCCTGAAACACCGTATGCGTCGAGGCTTTGCTCGACCTGATCCACGGACCGGCGGACAATCAATGTGCGCGGGCGGAGTTCATCCAGAATCGACGGCAGCAACATTCCAAGACCAGCGTCCGCAATGCCGACATATCGAAACTTGCTTTCGGTCCACAACCGCACCAACTCGGGCCAATCACTCAGCCAGGCGGTGGGTTCATGATGGCAAACGCTTTCCGGTGTTGAGGTCGCTACGGATAGCCAGGCAGTGCGGGATCTCGGCAAACCGGTGATGAAGAACGGTGTGCTCATGGACCCGTGAGCGCCGCGATAATGGCGTTGACCGCAGTCACAATCTGCGTCGTGGTTGGGCTGACCGGAAGCGGGGTGATGGTAGAGCAAGACTTCTGCAAGTTGCTGACCGCGTTGGCGAGCGTGACATTGTATTGATAATACGCCGGAACGGGCTGACCGTTGGGCTGGACCCACGGACTCGGAGCAACCGGGGAAACCTTGACGACCATCACCCGATCTCCGCAGATAGAAGTGCTACCTTGTAGGGATCGGTCGAGGATAGTTCAAACACCCGATCTTGCGCCAAGCCGCGCCGTTCTACCCCAAGCCGGTTAAACTTGATCCGCTGCGCGGTCTGTCCAATCAATCCGACAGGCTGGAAGAACTCAGAAGTGAAGCTGGACGTGTCAAACGATTGACGAAGCATCATCTGCGGGTTCGCAACCGTGGAATAGCCTCCGGTCTCCGCCTGAATTTCCAACCAGCTAATACGAAACGCCGTGGTGGTCGTTTGAGGCAATGCCCGCCAGCTACGGAGCCATTTACGGTTAGCGCCGTTGTCCGTGTAGGTGTTGAGATTGTAGGCGTAGATTTTCCCGGCATTATAATCCCCGACAACAACGCGACCCGCAAAGAATTGACAGGTTGCTGTCTGATGCCGGGAGAAATTGCCGTTACTGAACGCCAGGCGCTTGTGCCACGCGGGATAACCCAACTGACGGGTTGCGGTGAGATCAAGCACCCAGGTTTCATTGCCCGACGGGAATGTCAGCTGATAAAAATAATGGCCTTCTTGTTGGTAGGCGTAAGCGATGGCATCCGTCAGCGTCGGGTATTGAGCCGTGGCGTACTCCATGCCATGCGTTGATACCCGTTCCGGCTGATATCCGTTGGCGAGGTAGACCACGCCCTGGCCCTGGTCGTTCTGCGAGAGCCACAACAGGTTGTCACCCACATTGCAGATTGATCCAGCCGCAATACAACCGATCTCAAGCGACACACCGTCCAGACGCTGGAACGCAAACGGAGATAACCCGGCATTGACCCACACAAACGTCCCGCGTTCCTTGAACACGTAAATCTGCCGGTGCAGCTCACCGATGCCGACAATGTTGGAAAGCTTGCCGTTCTCTACGCCGAAGTTCAACGCAGGCCAGCTGGTCAGGTCGTTGATTGACGATTGCCAGATGTTCGACGTGCCGTTCTGGCTCACAACGCCAAAGCCGTCCTGATAGACCGCCGTGCCGGGGTTGGTGAAAGGCAACGTGATCAAATTCAACGCGCCATTGACGATGCTGTAACCGTTGATGCCATCGAACAGCGCCACTTGCGTCGAGTTGGCAATCATTGAGACTTGGCCCGAACCCGTTGCAATGTTGCCTATGGACGAGACGTTGAAGTTGGACGTGACGATATAAACGCCCGTTCCCGACACCACGTAGAGATTGCCGTTGAACGTCAGCATCCCGCGAATCGGACCCGCGCCGACGTTTGCCAGAAGATCCAGTCCAGGCGTACCGTAGAACGCACCAACCTGTGCGCCCTGCTTGGTTTCTACAATCTCGGGATAAAGGTTGATGCACTGTTCATACGACAGTTCCCGAGCGCGGGACGTGTACGCAGTGCCAAGGAATGGCGTCTTCATTCACTTGCCATCCAGTGCTGAAGATATCGCGCCTGCAAGCCCGTCAGAGCTGCCAGCATGGTGTGTTGACCGGCATTGTCGCCGTTGCACCATCCAATGGTTATGTCCCTGTTGGGCGCGGCACAGGCGTAGGCAATGGCCACAATCTCGCCACGCTTGGCTTCGGCCAACATGCGCTCAAGATCCTCAACAATGTCCGTGTCCGGCGAACCAGGAGCGAACTTGCCAAACGGCGTGACCACTTCACCCATTTACGTTCCTCCGGCTCGGTCTCTATAGATGTTGTAGGTTGGCGAGGCGCGGCTGACGATCTCGGGATCAAACACCGCCTTGATCGGCGTCATGTTAGTCCGCTTGATGTTGCCGAGCGCCTTTGCAGCAGAGCGCATCAGCAACGGATTGACTTCCGCGTCCGTGAAATAAGGTTGCAGCTCAAGGGCAAGGTTTGTGGTGATCGCCAGCTTGTAGCCAAGCGGCAGCGACATATTGGTCGAAAGGCTTGGGAACTCTTGAAGCTGAAGGTAGCTGTCAAAATAGAGCGTGTAGCCAATCTGCGGGACCGGAAAGATATTGATGATGCCCAGAGGATATTGCGGGTCGTAGAACAGCGTGTCGGGAATGTTGGAGCTGTTGGTTTTCAGGCCAATCAGGTTCCATTGATCCTGTGTGATGACCGCCATGTCGTAATCGTTCAGATTCGTGTCCCGAATCCGCGCACGACCAGGGCCTTCGGGAATGCGAAGCGGGCGCACGGAAACACCCGTGCCACCCGGTCCACACGTATAAACCGCAGTGCCTGGAACCAGAGTGAATGACTGTTCCAGGTTGGCATACGTCACAAGGTTCTCATTCGACCATGAATCCATCATGTCGTTGAGAACAGACAAACCCAGTTGGGCGTCGGAGCTGTTCAGCGTTTCCGTCGCGGCATACACCCCGATCTTTTGGAGTGCGTCCAGAATCAGCTGACCAGCGTTGACGCTCATGACGGTTCTTTCTGCCTACCGCGCCTGACCGGAGTCAGCTCGCGTTCTTCTTCCTCGCTCTGGACGAGCTTGTCGCCAACCCACTTCGGGTATTGCTGCGGGATGTAATCCGGCGCGGGAGGAATCGCCGCAGCTTGGGCGAAGGCTTCCGGTGAGGAGGTTCCCAGCGTGTAATACCCTTGGGCGCGGTGTTGCTCTTCCTGGTCGGCATTATACACCAGAACAGGCGGATATTTATCGGGCGTGCCTTGCCAGTTTGCCTTTTTGTCCGAAAGATACTCCTCGACCTTTTCGGTCTTGCCCCGCTGGCTGTGCGGGTGATGCATGTGCTTCGGATATTCGTTGTGATCCATTGATCTTTCTCGCCCGGTCTCTGAAGGTGGAAACACCCTGGGTCAGTGTGCCGGTCCACGTCTTGGACCCCCGGTGCTTGAAGGCAATGTCAGGATCAACCCACATTTCATAGCCAGCTGCGGTCAGAGCGTTGGAGAAAGCGTAGTCTTCGCCCCACCACCACTCGTCCGCGCCAGGCCCTGAGTTGAACACAGCGTGATATTTCACTCGTTCGCCGCTGATCTCCACATCTCGGAAGACCGGCGCTTTGTAATAGATATCTTCCAGTACGTGGCGTTTGATGCGGAGGAAGCCCGTCGGGACATGGGTCGCCATGATCAGGCCATCACGTTCCACCAGCTTGCGGGTGTCTGCGTGAGCCGCCAGCGATACCGGCCAGTCAGGCGTGTCCTGTTTCTTGGGATAAACGCCACAGACCACATCTTCCCGCCTGTTCAAAAACTCAATGACCTTGTGCGCTGGCCATCCGAGATCATCATCCAGAAAGAAAAGATCGGTGGCCGCAGGCGTATCAAGAAACTCCGCGACCATCTTGCTGCGGGCCTTGGCAATGAACGGATCGCCGCACCGTTGCGCCCAGCCTCTGGTGAATCCGGCCTTCTCGCAGGCCGCGTCGGTGGCCAGGGCTGAACGTAAAAAATCCACCGTGACTTTGTGATCTAACGAGGGAGTCGCAAAAATCACGTAGGTCACGGTGGATATCCAGTCGGGGAGGGACGCTCTCCGAGATACTATTACGGACCAGCGATCAGGCCAAGCGAAACAAACGAGGCGTGGTCGGCAGTGGGTCCGCCGTTCATCGAAGTGTAAGCGGTGGAGGAACCCGCCGCCGGAACCGCACCAGGGAACACGCCGATGGTGTAGCTTTCCGAGGGAGGCACAATCGCCGCCGAGGTGTTGTTGACGTAGGTGATCGCCACAGTGTTAGCCGCCGAGACGCGATAGCCACCAATGCCGAGACCCGTGGTGAACGTGGGCTTGTTGACGTAGATCTGCATGTTGGCGTTGATGCCGTTGACGGTGAACGTCTGTTCCACCGTGGTGTTCGCAGCCACCGAGGTCGGGGTCAGCGTGGCGGTTACGGTCTTGAGAACCGGCGCAACCTGAATTTCCGGCGAAGCATACACGAGGTAGCTTTCTGCGGCGGTCGGGGTGATCGTCGCAGCAGTGAGGTTCTGGTAGGTGATGCCCAGGGTGTTGGCAGCCACGGCGCGAGCACCGAGGATGGCCAGACCAGCCTGAGAGGCCGCCTTGTTGACGATGACCGGGGAGCCAGCGGCAAGGCCCGTAACCGTGAACTGCTGTTCGATGGCGGTGTTGGGACCAACCGCCGAAGGGGTCAGCGTGGCCGTCAGCAGCATGGTCGCCGGGATGGCAGTGACCAGGTAAGTTTCGCCAGCGGTCGGGGTGATAGCCGCCGCCGTGTAGTTTCCAAAGTTCACAGCCAGGGTGTTGGTTGCGGAGACGCGAGCCGACGGAGACAGGGCAAGGCCCGCCTGCGTGGTAGGCTTGGTCACCACGACGAGCTGGCCGGTGGCGAGACCGGTAACCGTCAGGGTCTGTTCAGCAGCCGTGTTGGCGGCAACGGAGACCGGGGTCAGCGTCACAGCGTAGGTGGTCACAACGCCGACGTAGCCCTTCAGGGAACCCTGAGAGGCAGGCTGCACGATGCCGGGGTTGGCACCGTAAAAGCCGATGAGATCGGTCGAGGAAGCGCCGAGGACAGTGCCTTGGCTGTTCTGATCCGAAAGCTGCTTCGGACCTTTCGTGGCAGTGGAGGCAGCGGAGACAACAGGCATGGTTCTGGTTCCTTAAGCGGGCTTGACGAGCATCATCTGCGGGTTGGACCAGCGTGTTTCCATGCCGGTCTTGATCGATTGAGCAATGGCATCCTTGAACGGGCCAAGCACTTCCTTGGTAGCCATCGGGCCGACCGGGAGGCGTTTTCCATCCTCAGTCCGCTCGACAACCACCTGGTAGAGATCCACCTTGAAGGGCGACTTCCACCCTTTCGGCATCTTTTTCCGTTCAAACATTCTTGCCTCAATCAGCCGGTCAGGCGAACGCCCAGTTCAGGGTAGAAGGTAGTGGTGCCGTACAGGATGTCGATACGAGCCGGGAACACATCGTTGTTGATGTCGTAGGCTCGGATGATCCGCATGGAGATACCCTTGTAGGTCTCCCGCGCCTTGAAGTCGACGCCTTCCGGCAGTTCCAGCGGGACGGTGACGAGACCGAAGCAGTCCTTCACAAACCCCACGTTCTGCGGATAGGTGACGTTGGCGGAGCCAGAGATCACGGTGATGCCGGACAGGTTGGCCGGAGCAACCGAGACCGTTTGGTATGCACCAGTGGTCGTGATCGCGGGATAGATCGGGATCGATGCGTTGCCGCTCGCGTCCGAAGCAACCGGGCCGGTGACCAGGAAGTTCTGAAGGGCACCAGTGGACTTGCGGCTCTTCGGGTTGATCGCGTAGACGCCCGCGATGGTGATCACTTCACCGCCGAGGAACAGGGTCGAACGCGAAGCCGTCCAGCCGTTGGTGACCAGCGTCGAACCGGTCTGGCTGGCACCGTTGACCACACCCGTACCGGCATAGTTGCCGTTGGTGAGATTGGCGACGTTCTGGTCTTCGTAGATTTCAAAGTTCGCAATGTTGGCGAGGTAACCTTTCAGGGCGGGTTCGGCCACCGACTTCACGTAAACGCCGATCAGGGCATTGGCGAGCGCCCAGTAAGCGGCGGGGTTCAGAACCAGAACGCGGCCATCTTGCGGCACAGCGCCTTCGTCCATCCGTTGACCCACAGCAGCCAGGGCGGCAAAGCTGTTCGGGGCCGTACCAGCACCTTGAGGACCAACCCAGTTTTGCAGGGCGGTGGTGTTCTGGAGAACGTCGTAGTCCAGCTGGTTGGCAAGCTCGGCAGCTGCGGGCTTGATGTACCGCTCGGAGAACTCTTCAACCGTCAGCGTCAGATCCTGAGACGAAAACTGGAAGTCCACGTGCTTCTGGTTGGAGATGGTGATGCTGGTCGAGGGTTCGGAGATGTCCTGAATGGACAGGCCGGGACCGGAAGACACGAGGAAGCGGTTAGGCTTGCGGATCGTGACCGAGGAACCGATCTTCACGAATTGATTCTCGAACTGGCGGTTCACCTTGCCAGCAGCGACCAGATTGTTTTCAAGGATAACCAGCGTCTCCTTGGTGATGACGCTAGGATTAAGAAGAGCGTTGTTAGACATCCGAGGCTTCCTTATGACGCCCCGGATGTCCGAGGCTTAACGGCGACGAGAGGCAGCTATTTCGGAGGCTCGCCTTGCAGCGTATTCCTCCATGGTTTCCTGGTCGGGAGATTTAGGACCGGCGTTGGAACGCGAACCGACAGGCTTGATTGGATCAGGCTTGCGGCTCGGCGTCGGTGCTTCGCTTTGAGCACTCAACCGGGCTTCAATCTTCCCAATTTCTCGAACAGCCTGGATCGGGTCCAGTTTGGCAATCCGCGCCGCAGTATCTGGGTTCTGACCAAGATAATACGCGACGGCAGGACCGTCTTCAGACTCAAGCATGGCTTGCGCCATCGGCAAGCTGATCTGTAGATCGTCGCGTTCGGCAACCGCCTCGAAGTCGGGATGGTCAGCCATGAACGTTGCGCGGCGATCAGACCACTGAGCCTGTGTGCGCTCCATTTGAGCCTTCTGGCTTTCGTTAGAAACCCGCTGCCGCTCCTCTGCCCTCGCAAGCTGTTCAGCTCGTCGGGAGGACCAAGTGATCAGAGCCTCGTCATACGAATCAGGGTCATCGAACTGATGCCGCGCAGGGCGGGGATCATCAGTCTCGACCTTCTTCGCTTCGCCCTTGGTGCTGATAGCCTCAAGAGCGCGAGACAGATCCTGTTGGAGTTGCGTGGCTTTCTCTTCCGCCGCCCGACGTTTGTTGCGTTCGATAGTAATCTCGCGCTTCAACCAAGCCGGTGTGCCATCGGATTTGTCATCCTTTGGACTTTCGCCTGCTGATGTCTCAACAGTATCTGCCTTATCCTCTTTTTCCGGCTTGGCGTCAACTTGACCAGTCGGGTTAGCCTTGAACTGGGGGAAGTCCGAGGTCGCTGACGTCGGAGGCCCCGCCTTGGGAGTTGTTTCCATCGTCGTTGCGAGTTGATCCGGCATTCATCATTCCTTCTGCTTGCCCGCTTGATTGCGGTTTCGGTAGCGCAGACATCAGCTGCGTTACGTTCTGTGCCAGGTCCTCGATCTTCGATCCGACCTGTTTGTTCATGCTGTCTTCGGCCTTCTGGATGATGGCCATCAGCTTGACCTCGAAGTCGGCATTGATCTTCGCCATCATGATGTCGCGGTCCTTCTGCTTGTCGTTAAGCTGGAACGCCGCTTGCTGGAGCTGGGCCTGTGCCGCCTTCAGCTCCTGTTGCATGTTGTTGATGGCCGCTTGCACCTGCGGGGGGATGTCCTTCATGTCCTGGCCCATCAGGTTGGCAGGGACAGCCTTGGCCAGACGGGTTGCCATCTCTTCAGCACCCGGCCAGTCTTGGTTCTTGGCAATGAGATCCGCAACCAGTTGGGCGGTCTGCGGCATGGCACGGACGAAGTCCATCATGCTCTCGCTCGCCTCAATGCGCTTGGAGGCATAGGACGGGCCGATATCCACCGTCACACCGAACTTGCCGATTGTCGGGTTGAAGACCTTCATCTTCTTGCCGTTCGGGCCGGGCTGTTCCTGGTAAGGAAGATTGGCCGACGGGTCGATGACTACCTTCTCTTCCTTGTCGTCCTCGCGCAATATGGTGATCTGGCGCTTGGTGTCGTAGATCTTCGGGATCAGATCGATCAGCTGCCGACCACAGTGCTTCAGCGAACGTGCCAGGTTGTCCATGTAGTGGAACGAGCCAAGGTCGCCAGAACGGCGAAGCTCTCTAATAGCGCGGCCAGACTCATCCATCATCCTTTCATTCGGAGACGCATCAAACCTGATGCCCGTGGTCGCCATCATGTCCTGTGCAGCGCCTTGTGCAGCCTGGACAACACCCGCAGGTACGCCCGCAAACTGCTGACGTTGCGGCGGAGGTGCCAGAGTACCACCGAGCGACACACCTCGGTACGGGAGGTAAGGATAGTTCCTCACATTGGCCGACCGCCATTGTTCCTCGTAGCCTTCGATCTGGCCCTCTTCCACAATCCAGGGAGCCTTCGGAGCCAGAGCAATCAGCTCGGTCTCGCTTGTCTTCCAGTAGTTGTACATGCGCTGAGGGTCTTTGGCGTTTCGAATGACGCCGCTGTAGAAGACCTTGCCCTCGATATCGATCTCTTCGCCGATGACGGGGATGATAGGTATCCACAGGCCGAGCCATTCAGACTCCTCGAGAACTTCAGTTGCGGTGATCTTGTACCATTTGATGGTACGCTTCTCGGACTTCCTTTCGTCCACGATCTCAAGCGCACCGGAGCGGAGCATGTCCTTCGTCAGCTTTGAGAGATCAGCCTTCCAGCCGACGTATCCGTTGGACAGCTTCACAAGGTCTTCCATATCGACCTTGATTTCAAAATATTCCGCAACGCGGATGCCGTCCTTGCTGCTCCATTCCTTGTACTTGTCGCCGATCCCGCCCTGGTCGTAGGCTTCCGTGTCCGCGTCAGGGTACAACGCCTTGAACTCGTCCATCGGAATCATCTCGGTGACGAACGCATACTTGCAGTCGGCACCGTCCGGTTCCTGATGGTCTGGGTCGAGATAGACGGTGAACGGGTTCCTGATCCGCTCAATCTTGATCACCTGGTCAAAGCTGTCAGGGGCTTCCCAGTCCGTGCGGATGCGGAAATACCCAAAGCCGTTGGAGACCGCAGATTCAAACGCCGTGTCATAGGCAATGTCCGCCGTGCTTTCGCGTTCAATCGCACGTATCAAGCCACGATACACTTTCGCCGCGTCGGGGTCGGAGCGATCTCCGACAGGCGACACGTTGATGGCTGGGCGGTTCTGGCGTTGGTCGTTCGTGATCTGATGCACAAACGTCTGCATCTTGTTGATGGTCAGGCATGGGCGTTTGTCAGTGTTGCGTTGCGCTGCAACATCGGCAGGCCATTGCTCACCACGCTTGAACTTCAGATCTTCCAGCGCAGCCTTACGGTTATCGCTTTCGGACTCAATGCAACGCGACATACGCTTGCGAGCGCGTTCAAGAATCTCATCATGGGCTTCCTGCTCCTTGGGCTTGTCAGTGCCTAGCGGTTTCCAGTCGTCGCCCCATTCGTCGTCGTCGTACGCTTTCTTGTCGCCCTTGCCCATCATAGGACCGCGCTTGTTCATGCCCGCCTGAACACTCGGCATCTTGATCTTGCCGTCGTTCGGAGCCTTGCGGGGATTGTTCAATTCGGCCACGGAACTACCTCACCTGGGTCGAGGCGCAGACGCATAGCCTCCTCAATCAATTCTAACGCTTCCGCCCTCTTTTGGCGATAGGCTCGTCCTTCAGGGAACGGCATCACCATGTAGTATTCCTGACCAGCGTGATCGAACATCGACAGGCGCACCGCGTTGCAGCCCAGCACCACCGACCAGAAGCGAAACTCCTTATGCACTCAACCATCCTTGCGAGCCGGTGATGGTGGTGACACGGGACGGAGATGTCATCTTCGGCCTGGCAATCTTGTGAGCCACACCAAGCGTCCTTAGCGCATCAGCGCCGTGAGAAGACCAATCATGCACTGGGCTAGACTTATACTCGCCAAGTCGAGAATTATAATCACGCCGATAATGGCTAAGCGCGTCCAATCCAGCCTTGCACCGCGTCTCGTCGAACCATAGCTTGGGGAAGAGCATCCGCGTTGCGTGAATCCCGTCCTCCAGCCCAAGGCTCGGCGAGGTCTCGAACTTGATGCCAAGGTCTCTAGCCGCTTCGATCCGAGAACGGCCAGTGCCAAGCTCTCGCACAGCAATGTCCGCTGGTGCTGTGTGCCGTCCGTAGAGATAGCCTTTCTTGTCGAGGACTGCTGCATAGTGGGGGAACCCTTCTCCTGTGCACTCGTAATAGTCTATCACGCGGATCTCGCGGCCCACATCCTGGGTGAACCAGATGCACATGGCGTCCCGCATACCGAGATCCCACCACGTGTCCACTCTGATGGTAGGCTCTACAGGGACGCGAGTGATCCGACCCTCCGCCCGCGCAGCCTGGAGCTGGTCGGAGTAGATCGCACCTCCGACGATAGGTTCATCCCACCGGCCATCAAGCAAAGCTCTGCGGGTCTGGTCAGGCAGCATCATCAGGCGTTCGCGGTAGCCTGAATTGGTCAGATGCGGGTTGTCGTACAGGCGGGAGGGAATGAACCGCCTACGCCAGACGCGGTCCCCGTACGTGGTCTTGGATAGTGTCGCGTCGCCTTCGGGTCCAATCCCGAACCGGTCGGCAATCCACTTGGCACCTGGCCCGTCGGGATTGCATGTAGCCCTCACATACACCGGGATGTCTAGGCGGTCAGGCGCCCGCAGCCGGGAGATCATGTACTCGTAAGCGGTCGGAGACGACCATTGCGCGAGCTCTTCCCAGCCGATCCACTGAAACTGGCGGGACTGATACCGTTGCACGTCGCTGTCGCGGTCAAGGTAGCCAAACTCGATGCGAGCACCGGACGGAAACCGCCATTCGTTGCCCTGAGTATGGAATTGAGCGGTGGGGCAGATAATGGGATAGATTGCCCTGGTCCGGTCCACGACCTCCTTCAGCTCTGAGTAGGTCCGACGAAGGATCAGGGCGCGATACTCGGGCTTCGTGTAGGCATCCCAGCCAAGCGCATCCATGATGAGCGCATCGGTCTTCCCTCCACCGGCAGCGCCGCCGTATAGCACTTCGTCCTCGGAAGCGGCCAAGAACTCAGCTTGGCGGGTTGTGGGGGTCCATACGGTGGGTATCATGGCCGGTGCGGCACTCCGTCGGGTGGCAGGATGCCCGATAGCATCATTTCGACAGCCACGCTAACCGGGCCACTAATGCGGGTGGTTCCACGTTCATAGTCGCGGATGCTTTCGCCGGGATCTCGCCCGCCTAAACGTAAGCAACGCCCCATCTCAGCCATTGAGACAGGACGCCCAAGGTTCCAGAGGACGCCTAAGCGCCCCCTGGCTTCATTGAGTTCAGGTCCGGTCATGCCGGCACCTTAGGCTTGAATGCCAGCAGCAATGCCGCTTGAACGTCGCGGCGATGGTCCCAGCATCCTGCCAAGACCTCGCGGGCGAACGCGTGTTCCCCGTCCTTGGTGGCGAGGTCTGCAATGATGCGGCGGGCTTCTTCGATGGCGCGCATTTGCTTTTCTCCTAGAACAGCGAGGGAGCCATGAACGGCTGGGCGGCTTCGATTCCAGCCTTCTTCGCCGCAGCGTAAGACCGGAAGAAACCCTTGCGGTCCAGCAGCACTTCGCCATCGTCAGCGGTGATGACGTATTCAAACACCTTCCCGTGCAGGCGATAGTCGCGGCAGACAACGAGGGAGAGGTTTTCGTATTGCTTGGTCATTTTGTGGCTCCTTGCCTGGGGCGTCGCCCCGTTGATGAGCTATATAACCACGGCATTATCCGTATTGCAAGCGGGAAAATTAGGGACATTGTCCGATAATGCGCTTGACGATGCGGAGAATATCCGTATTATGTACATATCAACGGGGCGACGCCCCAGGCAAGGAGCCACAAAATGACCAACTACATCTCCACCACCGACACCGCCAAGCTCATCCGCGCCGCTTTGAAGGCTGCGTTCCCCGGCGTGAAGTTCAGCGTCAACTCTGACAAGTACGCTGGCGGCTCTTCCATCCGCGTCAAGTACACCGACGGCCCTGAGCTGGCCAAGGTTGAGGTTGTCGCCAAGGAATTTGTGGGCAGCGTTCGCGACTATGACGCTGATTGCAACATCACCCGCGCTGTTGAAATCGATGGCGTCCGCACTGTGTACGGGCCGGATTATGTGTTTGTGTCGCAGCAGGTGTCGCCAGCTCGTCAGGCTGCCATCAACGCCGCTCTAAGGTCCATGACGCAAGGCGAACGGTCTCGCCTGGCTCGCAAGCTGGGCCTGCCGTCTTATCTCAATCTTGAGCCGGACGGGTTCGACTGGGGTTGTCTGGTCCACAATGTTGCTGTGAGCATTCCAGCATAACGGGGGGCTTCGGCCCCCTTACTTTTTGCGGCTTAGAGCGATGGCAATGGCCTGATTCAACGGTTTCCCCGCCTTGCGCTCGGTCTTGATCTTCGAACTGGTGGCTTTGCGGGATTTGCGCGGCATCAGATCAGGTTCTGCACAGTGGATTCGGGTTGCCACATTTGGGCAAGCAGCATCATGGCTTCGTCCTGGTCTTCACCTCGTGCCATCCTGACAGACAGAGCTGCATTCAGGATAGCTAGGTTAGGCTCAAAAAGTTCCAGCGTGTTGAAGTCGTCAAACATCTCGCGGCGGATCCTTTCTAGGCAGCTCGGCAATCCCAAGCGGCATCAGGCTTGGATCTTGGCCCACTGCCACCGATTGCTGGGCTTTGCCGTAGCCTCTGTCTAGTAGCTCCTTGATGGCAGCTACCCGAACGGATTCGGTTTGAGAGTTCAACGCCAGCCGGGCAAGTTCGCGAATGATGTCGCTTGCATGCTCATTGGCCAGCGCCTTGATGTCTACCTTATCCTTTGAGCCTTTAGGTCTGCCCATGCCTGCGCGTGTCAAATTCGCGAGGCTACGCGGGTTAACAGCCATCTCTAATCAATCTCTAAATTGAGATCACTTCGACTTCATCTTCATGCCCTTAATGGGGGCAGTCGGACGCTTCGGTTGCATCTTGGTTTCAACTCCAAGAGCGCCAGGCACATGACGGCTGTCAAGCATTCGCGGATGGTGCGGTGAGCTGGTATGGATCGGATGCATGGCCTTGGTCGGACGCGAACCGCTGCCCACGTAGTTTTTGTGAGGCGAGGACATCCTGTCCTGAATGGCGTTGCCCTTGCTGATCTTGGCAAAGTGCGGAGCGGTCGAGCCGGGGGCGTCGTGAAGAATGGCCATTGTAAACTCCTGCCCGGTGGGCGCTGAATTAGTGACTTAAAATACTCTTAACGCTAGGCATATGCAACGGTCAGATCGGTTGCGCCGCTTGTAACCACCGTAAGTCCAGTGCTGAACGCGATATCATATGGAATCACCAGCGGAATCGCCGTCAAGCCTAGCGTTATGGTGCCTATCTTTGTTCCTGATGCGGTGAGGCTATCGTAAATGGTGATGGTTGCCGAGGCCACGGCAGTGTTGACAATGATGGCCCGCAAGCCGCCGGAACCTGATTTTACCGTGGTTGTGGTCGCGGTGGTGATGTTTGAATAGGATCGCCCAGCTTCAATCACCCTCGCGACGCCGGTCCCTGATGGTCCAACACCTACCGAGATCTGATTCCCGTTGAGCTGGTCAACGTTGGTAGACCAATGCAGGTTGTCTTGCATCACGGTCGAAACGGTAGCGGACGGTCGCAAAGTAATTGTCGCGGTGCCACTGGTTACCGTGTTGCCTCGAAACCTTACACCCGTGAGACCGGCGAATGATCCTTGGCCGGCGGCATTGGCGGTGAATGCGCCCACTGCTGCACTGTTCATGGGTGTTGCCGTCGTTGGGTACCAGTTGGTCCCGTCTACGGTAGCCTCCAGAACAATCAGACCCGCCCACGTTCCACTTATTGAAAACCCAAACGTGCTATAACCGCCCACCGTAGTTGTCAGAGAAACAGATTGATTTGACGTAATCGTCCCCGTTACCGACGAGCCATCCGGCGATGATACAAATACTGGGTTTGAAGGCCCATTGGTCTGCATCACACCGTTGTTAATGACGTCAATCGTAGCCACTAGCTCATAGCTTCCTGTGCGATCAAACTCGCGCCGACCGATCCCGCAAAACCGGACGGCGTGGTGATTGCCACCGTCAAAATGTCCGGCTGGTTGCCCTGAACGTTGTTGTAGAGCGGGAAAAACTGACTGAGGTCGTAGGTTTGCAGACCGCCGGCCGGAAGCGGCGCGTTGTAAACCACTTCCCCTCCAGTGAGAGCGGTTGCCGAAACGTCCCGCTCGCCAAATGAATTGAGAGACCCAAGGCTGTACATGGTCGCGAACGACGGAGAGGTCAGCACAACAGGTGACGAATACGTCGAGCTGATGAGTTCCAGTGTACAGTTGGCGCTGGAGTAGATTTGCAGGGTTTGCGGGAGAATCTGGCCTCGGTCGATCATGCCAAGAATGTAGGGACCGCTGGTAGCTGGCAACACAGGAAGCGGCCCGCCCTGGACGTTGTCCACTACCGTCAGAACGCTATTGGTGTTGGCGATAACGCGGCCAACAGTCCCTTGGCCAGTCGCATAGGTAATGGTCCCGGTGACGGTACCGCTGGCGGCGGTGTTGAATGTGAACGTGCTTGCAGTCACGCCAGTGATTTGCACCTGGCCGTTGATTGTTCCGGTTGCCGAGGCTCCGGCAATCGTGACCCATCGTCCCACCGTGAGGTAATTTGGGTTGGCCGACGTTGTGGCCGTGGCGACGCCGCTTGTGATTGTGATGCCGGTGATGGATGCCGTAGCGCCTCGACAGTAGATGTATTTTCCGACCCACGCGCTCTGCGTTAGCGGAGTACCCGTCAACGTAATCAAGGAGCTGGTCGCGGTTGAGCTGACCGCGCTGATGTTAGCGCCGCCAGTGGGGAGCGTACCGTTAGAACCGGAGTAATTGCTGTCCACGCCGTATTCCATCGTGCCCATCGGACGGTAGCGGAGCGACAGCAGCGGATAACGAGTCGCAGCAGATCCAGGCGAACGGGTCGGCGTACCAGCCGCCATGCCGTATCCGTACGTAAACCCGCGTTGGGCGTCGCGCTGACCCTCAACGATCACAGACACACCCCAGTGATTCATTGTCTGAGCAGCGGCGACAGTGCCTGTGTTGCGAAGTTCATATCGAACCGGGAGGTTGCCAGTTCTGGCCCACGGAATATTCTGCCCGCCGTTACCCTGGCCGATCTGGTGCAGCGTGTAGGGTTCGCCGTTCAGTATGCAGCCCCAGCGCATCAAGCCTGCACCGTACCAGGCGTATTCCATCCACATCATCTGGATTTGCTGCCAGTTGATGCTTTGGGCAACGCCGTAGGGGTCTTGCCACTGGTTGAGCGGGATGACGGTGTCGTAGGGCACTCCGCGAATGTCGGAACGATACATCACCTGCATGCCGGTGGGGTTGGTCGTCGTCGGAGTGAAGATCTGAAAACACATGCCATTGGCATCGTCGAGGAATCCGACCCGTTCGACGTGGTTTACAGCGGGACCGCCGAACGTAAAACCGGTAGCCATGTACATGGTTTTACCGGGCTGGTAGCGGTGATAGGGCCGGGTCTGGCGAATCGCGAGATCCCCTGACGCAGTCGTGACGGCAAGCTGAACGCCGCCAATTCCAGAAATCGGAGTAATGGTTGCGCCGCCGACCGTGTAGTTTTCCCAGCGCATAAGCTGGCCGCCGTATTCGAAGTCCGCTTCATAGACGTTGTTGTGAGACGTGATCTTGAGGCGTCCGGTGTTATCGCGTATGCGCTGCGGGAACTGAGTGACCAAGCTGTTTTTCTCGCCCACCGTCGTCATGACGTTGGTCAGGTTGTTGAATTGGTCAATCGTCGCCATCGTCAGACCCTTAAATCGATTTTCCGCACTTTATCACGCCGCAACCGCTCTTCATAGGCTCGCACCCCGTGCACAATGGTGGAGTGATCGCGCCCACCAAACAGCTTGCCAAGGAGGGGATAGGACAGGCCAGACAGCTTTCTGGCTTTCCACATTGCCTCATGCCGAATTTTTGAGATGTCCGCATGGCTGTCGTAGGCCATCATCCGGCAAACACTGATCGTGTAGGATTCCGCCACTTCCTGAATGGCTTTTTTAGCGAGCTGGTGGCGGGTTTGCGTGGTCGGCTCAACGTTACCCCGCCAAATCGAGAGCATCGTCCACCTCCGCCGCCTTGTTGGTTTCACCGTTTCCGCGAGGTCTCACTTTCGGTCGGTAAATCTTGGCTTCGGGAAGACCCATATACCGCCGCCAGACTGCGCGGCTAAATCGATACCAGTTCTGTTTTTCAATATCGGTCATTTTTGGCCACCTTTACCGGGTCAGGTCTTACGGTTGAAAACATCAAGCCAATGCCTTTTGCCTTCAAGTATTTCCCGGCCACCTCCTGAATCTTCGACATTGCAAAAGAGTGTCGGGACACAATCGTGTTTTTAGCCACCAGATAGCTGGCCGGGTCAATGTAGCTGCTAACCCAGTCAATGCCGTAGAGGTCTATCATCTCTTCCCGCAGAGCTGATGGGCCAGCGAACAGGGGCATGCCGGGGTTTGGCTTGTTGTGGAACTCATGCACTGAGACCTTCTCCTCTTTCATACATGGCCAGCAGTTCCTTCTGCCGGCGGTTGTGTGCCTCCAGGTCGAACCCGGTGTGTGTTTGCTCCTGGCGTTCATCGTCCCACCGTTCACCGTTCAGCCATGTGCTGGCGTGAGGGATAAAGTCTGCTTTGGCGGTGAGTGTGGGGAGCAATCGTTTCAGATCGGTTAATATCTCATCAGGTGGGTGTTTCTTGATGGCGGTGGCGTAAGCCTTCCGCGCCGCACCCTTCCCTACTTTTTTGGGATACATCGACCAAAATTCGGCGAAGCCGTCAGGCTTGGCCAAGAGTGTTTTAATCTTATTAGGTTCTAATGTTGGTTCTGGGGGTGTCACTGTGACCGGGGGGGGGTGTCTCTCTGACACCATGCCAGGTGTCACTGTGACACCTAGGCGCAACGTTATCAGGTCGGTCGTTCGAGATCCGTTGTCGCGAATCCGATGCTCTCGCCCGATAAGCCCCTTCTCTTCCAAATTCCTTAACGCCCGCTTGATGCTGGCCAGCGAGAGGCAAGTGATATCGGCTATTTTCTGCTGCGACGGCCACGCCTGATCATCCTGGTTGGCGTAATTCGCCAAGGCAATCAGCGTTAGCTTTTCTGGGGGTGATAAATCCTTGGCTTTCAAGGCCTGGAATATGGCTTCAATGCTCATCGGACACCTTTGCGGTTGTCCGGCAGACGCTCTTCGCCTATCATCTGAAGGCTTTAAGCAATCGCCGGTGGTTGGCGGTTTCAGAGGGGGTCGAGTTTGCAGCTCGGCCCCTTCGCCCTAACATCTCCCAATTTGAGCGGAGGCGCAAGCCATGAAGAAGCCGATGAAGTCCAAGGGTTCCAAGCAGACGCCGCTCATGAAGGCTTCTGAGATGAAGGCCATGAAGGGCGCCAAGCCGTCCAAGAAGGACATGCGGAAGGCGAAGAAGTAGGTCACCGGCCCACGATTGTCCGCCAGTACCACCGGATGCGAGCGCAAAACACTTGCACCTCTAAAGTCTCTTGACCCGTCATGGCCCAGGTTCTGGCAACACGCCCGAGCCTTGGTTCATGGCGGCTGTTCATGGCTCGCCCGACCGCCTCGTCGATTAGTTTTTCTCTCAGGTCCACCGCCTGATCCTCCGGTGTTCCAAGTCCTTTACGCCACCTTTCCACGTCGTTTGCACAAACGCTCTCGTCATATGATACGGGCAATATATTTTCCCCCCGGTAGGTTCAGCGCAAAATAAATGCTCGTCGGTCTGTAATACCGGCCAGTGACATTCAGATCTGCCAAGCTGACCGAGTGTTTTCATTTTTCCGCCGCCAAGCTGAGAAGATGGAGGAACGTGTCCTCCTCAAGGTAGAAACGCCAGTCACCGTGATCGGCCCTGATGGCCAGAATTTCTACACCCGCCAGCCAGCCCTCCAGCGTCATAGGCGGAAGCTTTCGGCGTTTGACCTCCACGCGGAACGTTTGATCCCCAAACACCATGCGGAGATCGCCTTGGAGGCCAGCGGATCCGATGCGGGTCCCAAATGCCCCGGACGCTGGCTGTTTACGCACAGTGACGCCAGGCACTCGCTCCAGTAGCTTGAGCAGCTCTGTCTCACCCCGGGAGCCTTTGGACTTGGATTTTATCGCCAAGTGACGCACTCCACGCCAAGCTCGACTTCCATGCGTATGGCAAGTTTCAAGCTGGGTTTGTGAACGCCAGAGATCATCCGGCATACAGCGGCGGCGGATATGCCAAAGCGCCGCGCCAGCTCGGACTGGCTGATGTCGTTGTCGAGCAGATACTGTTTCAGGGTCATGAATACGGTATGCCGTTTTTTTGCGCGAGACGCAATAGACGCTTGACACTCTGTAATCGCCGCGCAATGATGGCCTTACAAACGAGGGAGCAAGCACATGTCCACCTACGCAACCACATCGCTGGAAATTGAGATTGGCATAAGCGGCACTTACGAGAGCGGAGACCGCAGCGTCGGCTGCCCCGGCGGCTACGTTGACCACGAGGTCGAGCAGTTGGGCGTACTGAGCCACGAACGTAACGCTGCCGGAAAGTCCGTGTGGATTTCCAAGAGCCTGATGAAAGGCGTGGATGTCCGGTCAAAGGACATCCAGCAGCTCTTTGCCAACATCCTTGAGCATTGCGATCTGGAAGCCTGGGCGGGAGAGGCCGACGCTAACGAATGCGATTTTTACGATTACGAGCGCGACCCGTATGCGTGACGATGCGCTGCTCGCCGGTCAAGCTGGACGGGTGCTGTGATGATCTGGCACAGTGGTGGCGACGTCATGTGGAACGGCGCTCGCTTGCAGGCTTGGCAAGCTGAGTTTCTGGATGACTTGTGGGCGGACGAATGCCGCGCTGCGTTCCAAGCTAACGACCAGCGCAACGCCGCCCGCATCCTTGTCCTTCGCGATGAACTCAATGCGGCGCTGGATGCCGCTATCAATTGGAAGAAGTGCTCATGACTCCCGAATTTGCAAAGGCCCTTGTGGCCGCTCAGAAGGCCACCTATCCGGTGTACAAGCAGGCCACTAACCCTGCGTTTCGGTCAAAGTATGCCGATCTGGCGGCGGTTGTTGAGGCCACTATCCCGGCGCTCAATGAGGCGGGGATTTCCGTCCTCCAGATGCCAGACTTTGACGGTGAGCAACTGATCCTCACCACGGTGCTGATGCACGTTTCCGGCGATAGCCTCACTCACGTCATGCGTATGCCGGTGAGCAAACGAGATCCGCAGGGTATTGGCTCCGCCACTACCTACGCTAGGCGCTATAGCCTGCTGGCCATGACCGGGGCCGCACCGGAGGATGATGACGGCAACGCAGCATCCGGCCCAGCTCCTGCTGCAAAGAAATCCAGCGCACAGGCGAAGAAGGACGGCGACTGGGACCGCATCATAACAGCCATCAACGGCTGCGACACCGAACAGGATCTAGACACGTGGTGGGCCAAGATGGAAAGGTTCTGGGGTCAGATGCCGGTTAGCTGGCCCGACGCTGCCGCCAATGAGGTGGAGAAGCGCCGGAACGAAATCCTGGACCGATTGGCCGAGGCATGAATAGCGGAGGCAACCAGATTGTGGCCGAGTTCAGTGTGGACGATAAGACCGTCAGGCACTGTCTCGCCATCCTCCAGTCCCCCGACGCAGCACGGGCAAGAGCGGCTTACGAGTGGAGCGAAAAGCACCTCAAAGTCGTCCTTGCCCAAGTCGCCGGTCAATCAAACGCTACAACCGAAGCCGCCCGAGAGCGAGACGCTCTTCGATCCGAGGCTTACCAGGAGGCGTTGAATCAATACCGCCTGAACGCTGAATCATATTTTACGGCCAAGGATCGAAGGGACGCAGCGTCTGCGACTTTTGAAGCTTGGCGCACCTTACAATCGAACGAACGAGCATTTGCGAGGACATGATGGCTTACGAACAACGCCCCGGCGACATTTCCGTGTTCAAGGAAAAGACCAAGACCAACCCTAAAGCGCCCGACTGGCGGGGAACCTACACTGACCAGGACGGGATTAAGTGGGAAGTCAGCTTCTGGGATAAATCTCCCACCATGCTGGCTGGCTCAATCAAGCCTGCATTTGTGAAAAAGGTTCCCGTTTCCGAGCCCGATGACGAAATTCCTTTTTAGGGATTGCTTAAGGATTCCCCGGTAAAACAATGACAACAGGAGAACACGCTATGTGGAATTACGTACCCAAGCACCGAGACGGCGGCATCTTTGACGGTCTTACCTTCAAGCAGATCGCACAGATCGCACTGGAAGGCTCACTCATTGGCGCGGTCGTGTTTGTTGTTCTGGTGATGACGCTATGAACGAGTGGGAACGCGCATACGCAGAAGCGTATCCCGACCGTCTCCGGGAATACGTAGAGCACGGCTTGGCGGATGCAATTGTGCCTGACGGTGGCGTGACTGACGAGCCGCCAGTGCCGGAATCGTTGAGGGAACGGGCATCAACGCCCAGCCGATGCGGGAGTTCTGGGGCCACGCGAAGGCCGAGGCTCTCGACATCAAAGCCCAGATCGAAGCCCGCCACGCGGCGCTGGCAAAGGAAGAGGAAACCGCAGCATGAAGCGCCTGGCCTTTCAGGAGGCGGTGCGCCGCCTTCACTGCATCGACTTCGACCCGTTGGTCGCCGCTGGGATCATGGCGGTCGACGACCCGCGCTGGCGGGAGTTCAGGGACAACCCGGCTGGATTCATGATCCGGGCCGACGACGAGACCGCCGACAAGCTCTGGGACCTGATCACGGTCGGGCGGCGGCCGTTCCCTGGCGAGGGCGAGGGATGACCGCCCGCGACGTCCCTGAGTGGATCGGGGCCAAGCCCGACAGCGCCATCCCGCCCCGCGTCAAGCTGCGGGTCTGGGAACGCCAGGACGGCCGCTGCGCGCTCACCGGCAAGAAGATCATGCCGGGCGACCGCTGGGAAGTGGACCACATCGTGGCCCTGATCAACGGCGGAGCGAACCGAGAAACAAACCTGCAGGTCGTCCTCGCCACCGCCCACAAGGTCAAGACCCGGGCCGACGTGGACGCCAAGGTCAAAGCCGTTCGGCTCAAGCAAAAGCACCTCGGGATGCGCCCGCCCAAGCGCGGCCTCTCCCACCCCACCCTCCGCCGGAAAATGAACGGCCAAGTCGAACAGAGGAACAAATGACCGAGATCATCATCACCGCGTTCGGCGCGGCACTCGTCGGCGGCGGCCTGGCTGCCTGGGTTTTCTATCACATTGGCCACATGCACGGCCACGCGGCGGGCTACCTCGTCGGCTGGCGGGACAAACAAGCCGTCAGCGGAGTTGCTGAGACCCTTGAGCGTGGCCGCCCCGAGCGCGGGCCCGACGGGCGCTACGTGAAGCGGGGGGGCGTGATGACCGCCCTACAGGAGACTACACCGTGAGCCTACGAGAGAAAATCAGTAACCTCATAGTGCCGCCTGTCTTCGGGCAAGACCCGGCACAGCGGCTTTTCGCCGACGGAACAGCCGACGCCATCCTCGCGCTGGTCCGGGGGCACCTGACCTCGGACGAGGCGGTGGAGCGGGCGCATTCAGCTTATGTGGCCGAAGTCCGCGAATTTAGTCCGACCAAACAACTGCATCGCGCCGCCATCCTCGCAGCCCTAGGAGACACCCATGACTGACATTGATGCGCTGGTCGCTGACCTTCAGGCGGTTGTCTCAGTGTTGCATGACGAAAGGTTGGTCGTTTCCGCCAACACGGTCGCCCAAGCCGTCACCGCCCTCACCACCGAACGCGCCAAGGTCTCGGCGCTGGAGGCTGAAGCAAAGGACGCCCGCGAAATGTTTGAAGGTTTGGTGCGTACCCACACCGACAACGTGCGAGAGTACGATAAGCTGAAAGAAACCCACGCCGATCATGTGGACTATCTGTGCCGCGATCAAGCTGACCTTCGCGACAAGCTATCCGACGCCAAGGCCGAAGCCGCCCGCTGGCGTGAGGTGGCGAGGGAGTGTGCGGGGGCGCTGGACGAGACTTTGGAGATTGCAAGAGACTTCGTGCCGGTTCCGCTCAAAGCTACGTGCTTTAAACGAGCATACGACGCCCTCGCCCGCTTTGAGCTGGAGAGTGGTCAGTGAGCAGAAGCGAATCCAGAGACCATATGGTCGGCACAATCAAAGCCGTTTTAAGTAGTTACCCTGACCTCGCGGGCGAGGCGTCAGCTGCTATATCTGAGGGTGTTAACGCGGCCATTTGTGACCTTCGGAACGAACTCAGCGATGCCCGTCTCGGACTCGCCGTGTCATTGGCACTTTTGCCTCCGAACCGAATCAATGATGAAGCCCGAGCCACGTTGTCAGCCATCGTGACCCGAGCAATTGGTAACCCAGCCTGTGAAGCGGAGCGGCGGTTTCTTGCCACCCAAACGCGGGAGAGTGGTCAGTGATCCCGACACTCAAGCCATGCCCGTTCTGTCAGGCAACACATTGTGACCAATACCAAGCGCCCGTCGTTACTCAGCCATCGCCTTGATTCGAAGCATGGACACAAATGCCAAGTCGGTGATGGTCGCATCTGAGACCCTGAGATCCACAACGCCCCACCACCACCCAGTGCTGGAATGTTGGGCGTAGGATTCAATTTCACCCCAAGGCATCGCGCAGCCCACCTCAACCATTGAGATGCTGTCTGTAGGTCCGATCTTTGGGCTGTCATGACACTGGCGGCGGTGGGTGTGACCTGAAACAATCGGACACACTGCGTCGTTAGCGGCTCGTTGCGGACCCGTCTTTCCCCCAAACGCCCGACCAGCTCCGTTGACCGGGTGGTGAACGAAAGCTACGCCGTTGACGTAGTACAGCTCGCCGTAGGGTCGAACCCTCCAGCCAAATTGGGCGAACAACTCATCCCGTTGCAGCGTGAAACTCTCAGCCGTTTCTGGGTTGGCGTTGCACCACCGCTCCAAGCGGTATTCGTGGTTGCCAAGCAGAATGTCCTGTTTAGGTCGGTAATCCGGTGCCATGCCCAAGCGCCACGCCTGCAAGCTTTCCTTCAGGTTATCCATGTCCTGGCGAATCGAGGGCTTGTGACGACCGGCCAGAGTGTCGTTGCGATCATGCGCGGAAACGCTATCCCAGCTGGACCAGTCACCCACTTGTATAATGCGGTCAAACCGTTCCCGTGATGCGTATTTGGCAATCCAGGTCAGCACGTCAACTCGGTGGGGTTGCCCTGGGTTTTGATGCAAATCCCCAATAACAAGAAGCCGGGAACCTAGCCCTGGCGTTGAAATAACTGGCTGTACAGCTGGTGTGATGATCTGTCGCGGGACGGGTTGCTGATACCGCGCAGGGCGGTACAACGTCCAATCCGGTTCAAGACCAAATGCCGCGCAACGAGTTACTCGAGATTCAAACGCGGAAACCGTGCTTACGAAGCCGTCAACAATAGCTTTTTTTGCAGCCGCTGTAATCGCCGCGTGACCGTGACCGCTCATCCCTTTCGGGCGGTAGCCTGCCCGTAACTCGTCCTCGACCCGGCGAATGGTTTCTCGCGCCAACGCCAGATCATAAGACGGCGGCAACATCAGGGAGCGGGTGACGCTGAGAGCTTGGCAAGCTCGGTCTTCACCAGGTCAATGACGTTGACCGCGAAGAGATCGCCAGCCGAGACAGAAATGTACTTTTCCAGCTGGGTCAGCAGCCAGTTTTCCACGGCAATGACGCCAGGGATCACCTGGAACCATTTGACGGCCTTCATCACGTCAGCAGCGGCCTTCACCGCAAATTCTTCCGGCGTGATCTGGTTCTTGAGCAGTTGCGAAGTCAGAGACATCAGGAACCCTTCAGCATGTCTTGCTTGTGTTTGTATGAGAGGTAGATGCCGATCGCGGCCATTACGCCTCCGACCAGCGCCTGTGATTGATCGTTTGTAGCGTAACCATGCGCCACAAGCACTCCGGCAAAACCGGTCAATGCATGGCGGATAACGGCGTCGATCATCTGTTGAATCATGATGCACCTCTTGCCGCGCTATATCATCCAAGCCGTTGTTTTACAACCACACTCGTTCGTTCAGCAGCATCTGCCGAGCTTGTCGTTTCCACCGGGCAGGAGTTTGACATGCAGCGCGAGAATCCAGCATGTGCGCCGCAGCACCGGACCAGTCACCGCTTCTCAGGCAGGCAAGCGTTTGATTGAAAGTCAGCAGCCCACCGATCCCGAGCTGGTAGGCCATCTGGACCACCACATCCTGGCGAACATCGGACAGGTCACGCCACCAAGGAATCTTTGCATCCAGCTCGCCGCAGATCATTTCCACCCGGTGGTCTAGCTCAGCATCCACTTGGGCGTCGGTCATCGTCGTATTGGGTCCGATGTTAGGCCCCGTAAAGCCTACACCCACGGTCCACGGCGACGCATGAGTCAGCGGATCGGGATAGGCGTGGAGGAACCGGCCTTCCTCGTTTTCAATGTCGTCTGCAACAAACGGCGTGGTCATTTATCAGCCTTGCCATCCAGCTTGTCTTCGATCCTACGCAGAGCCGCTCGCACTTCGCTCATCATGTCGCGCAGATCATCGCGCCTGGCGTAGGTGTTTGGCAGCTCTTGCACCAGCTCCGTCAGGTTCTGTTCAAGGGACCGCATGTCGCGGTACAGCGTGGACAGAAACCACCCTATGCCAGTGAAGACCAAGGCTACCGCGCCATCAAATGCTTGCTGCCAATCGGTCATCGCTAATGCCCCAATGCGCGAATGTAGATGGTCGTGGCCGTTCCACTGCCGTTCGTTCCGCCGTTTACCTGCCAGAACCATGCGACTTGTGATGCGCTAGTGGAAGCAGAGTTTACTGTGATGATGTAATTCAAGTTTGGACTGAACACGGACGGGGCGGTGAACGATATCTGTACGTTGTCGCACGCGGTCGGAAATGCCACGGGCCAAGTATATGAGCTATTGGTGTTGATGTTGCTTGAAACCGCCGTCCATTTTTCAATGTACCCACCCGGTAGTGAGATGGACCCGCTGGAACCTGTTGTTACGTTGCCAGCAATGGACGACGGGGTCAGCACAACACTACTAGACGAAGCCTTTGCCTGGGCGTTGGTCGCCAATCCCGCGCCTGCAAAACTATCAACCGTCAAACCGTTGGTAACGGTGGGAGCATTAAGATAGCCCGTCGATCCGGTGTTTGACATGACCCAACTGGTGCCGTTGTAAACACAGACGCAAGTGCTGCCCGCGAGGATCTGGTTGGCAATCAATGCAGCGCCAGCTTGGTTGACGATATTTTTAGCGCCAAGACCGGACACGTTTAACGTGGAAGCGGTGGTGTTTGCGGCGGTGGCAATAAAGGTAATGATTTGCCCGGTGGTCAGAGACGACAGCACGTTGGTCGGATTTACGACATACGCGTTGGCCGATCCAGATTCGGGACCGTAGAGCACGGGTTGGCTGTTTATCGAAAGGTACAACGCAAAGCCACCAGCGCCCGAGTTCAGTGCGCTGTTGTAGACCGCGATGATAATTTCACCGGCCTGGATTTGTCCCGTCGTCGCCTGGACACCGTTGATGTAGGCGTTGAGATATCCCAAACTTCCAACTTGCAGCGTCACAGGCCCCGTGGAGGTCGCTGGAGCGGCAAAGACATACGTATTGTAGTTTGAGTACGACGTCAGCGTTGGCGTGTTCGTGCCAGGCGTCAGCGCAATAGCGTTAGTCCCCGCAGCCGCGTAGCTGGTGCCGGTAAGCTGGCCAGCGGTGATGTTGTCAATTGTCCAGATGGCATTCGTCGGCGGGTCGGTATCCGTCGAAGGAGACAGCACGAACTTGTATGCCGTGGAGTTGGTCAGCCAAAGCCCCACCGAGTTGCCAAGCGTGTTCTGCGGTTCCCCTCTGGCATTCAGGACAATCGGGTTTGTCTGAGGAGTGGATCCCGTGGAATCCGTATAGGTCGCGAGCTTGGTCGTGGTCCCTGCGGCATAGGTGTACAGCAGCCCGCCGCTAGCCGGTACGCCCTGGATCAGAAACTCGGGAATGATGCTGGGGAGGAGCGAGACGGACATTAGGCG
>JGI24890J29729_1000051_pt1 | contig 107877 bp, 118 predicted proteins | sample FreactcultureFD7_FD_29729 | JGI IMG/M metagenome (IMG submission 29729) | reverse complement strand
CGATGTGGAGCGGGAGACCGGATACATTTGTATTTATCGTATACGAGTGGAGCTCCAGCCAATGCGGCTCACGATATTACTGCACAGATTGATTTGTTTTAGACCGGCGGGCATTTCAAACCGGCACTTTTTCAAAGTAAAATTGAGTGTATGATTTAAGCGAATGACTCATACAATCAATAGTAATGCCAAATATAGCAGTGTTGAACGAAAAAATCGTAACTATACCTGATATATACAAGTTCAACATAAGTAAGACTAGTCCTTTTCTTTGCTTCAACTGCGATAAGCCAGTTCATTTTAGGCAATCAAGAAATGCTGATAATAACTATACAGAGCATTTCTATCACCCTAATAATGTAAAAGAGACCCATATTGAGTGTGAAAGAAATACATTGGAAAGAGTGCGTGATAATGATACTTGGCACAATAAACTATCTGGGTTAATAGAGCAGGAAAATAGAGAGGTTGTTAGAAAGAATGATGCTGTAAAACACATCGTTGATGCGTATGATAGTCTAAATGATATGGGTATAGAGTTTCAGAATTCGCCTATTTCGGTTGAGGCTATTCAGAGTAGAGATGCAACTACGCATTTGGATTGGATCTTCAATGTAGAAAATCAGTATATACGAAAGGTTCAGATTGGTAATAAAATCGTATGTGAAATACCACACGACAACTGGGAAAAGGCGGTTAAGGCTGTAAAAAACACTGTCTATCTGTACACTGGTCGTAAGGAATGGATTTTACTTGAAGATAGAGAGAACTATCATATTGAAATAGATAAGAAACGAAGAAATGTATGGATAGGCAAACCCTGTTCGTTTCAGAAAATACACGATGATACTTGCCTACAAAATATGCTTACTGAAGAGGGTTTAGCACACTTTCAAGGTATTACTAAAGAGTTAGAGAAGGTTCGTATCATTTACGCAAGATGTAAAAAATCAATGTATCTACTTGATGGTATTCACAGAAGATATGTGAATAAGCATCAGTTTGAACCGAACGAAATTCTTGCTATAAAGTCAGTAGCAGGTAGTGGAAAGACTACGACTCTACTTGAACTTTCTAAGATACACAATACTAAAAAGATATTATACCTTGCCTTCAATAAGGCACTTATTACAGATATTGGTGCTAAGATTAAGAAACAAGGTATAAAAAACTTACACCCACAGACATTTCATTCATTAGCAAGAGGGGCATTTATATCTGTAAAGAAAAGAGAACCTGATATTACAGAACTAAAACCACAGACTATTCATAATACTATACCTTGGTTCAAAGGTAAGCCATTTGCTATTAGAAAGTATTATGTAGAGTTGTATAAGAAGTTTTGCGGTAATCCTTATATCAAAACAACACAAGAATATTCAGATAAGATTATTGGTAAAGATACACCATTACTCAATTCATTATGGAGTAAAACTATGCTAAATCAACTACTTACATTTGAAAGTCTATTGAAGTTGTGTCTGATTAATAGATGGCTAAAAGAGTACATAGATGCAACATACGATATGATTATGATTGATGAGACGCAAGACTTTGATATTATGATGTTGAATATGTTATTGGCTGATACGACTATACCTAAAATATTTGTTGGAGATCCAAAACAATCAATCTATCAATGGCGTGGATGTATTAACGGCTTTAATCATTTACCTCCTACTGCTCTTATAGTAGAGTTTTACTCAACATTTCGTATTGGAGACCCAGCGTGTGAAATCATTAGAACAAAGTTCAAGGATTGCTGGATGATTTCAAAGAGTAATCATAATACAGTTCTTACTGATGATATAGAAAGCATTAAGGATGAAAAATACACATATCTATGTAGGAGTTGGCAACATCTACTTGGATTAGCACAAACTACTAAGGATATATGGATTTGTAACTATGAAGAGCAATGCGATAAGATGAGAAAACTACATACAGTGCTTTCTACATTTGGCGGTAATATTGATGACGAAGAATTCTCAGATGATTTGCCTAAGTTTCTAAGGTCTATTACAAAAGATGCACTTGAAAAGATTATATCTACAATAGAAGAAAACATAACAAGTAAAGCAGAAGCCAAAGTCAAGTTCTATACCATACACGCCTATAAGGGATTGGAAGATGATAATGTTAGAATAGCAGATGACAATGATGATATAGGAAACGAAGAAGGTAATAATTTATATTATGTAGCACTTACAAGAGGTATGAAAAATATCATTGAAGATATGTAATAGTTATTTATAAACCTTTGGTTCTCTTCTTCTTGTTTGCGTTAGTTTCAATAGTGTATCACTACGAAATGCGTGTAAGAAATAGTTATTATAGTTTTCCCTCTTTACTTTAGCGATACTTTTTTGGACTATCTTTTTTATATCATCAAATGATATTGGCGATGCTTTCCCATTCTCTCTTACTTTTAGTGCCGGTTTGAAATGCCCGCCGGTCTAAAAAGGTGCCGGTTTGAAATTTTCATTGGTCTAATATGTTATTTGTGATATCAAATCCAGGCTCTCCAGCTTGCAAAGTAGGATTTTTACTATACCAGTTTGCACCTGTATCTCTTCGGAGCTTGGAACCTCACGTTTGTCGGAGGACAGTTACTCATTCTTATTAAACAGCACAGACAACTGTATTGGCATTTCCTGCGTCGATGACAGCAGTTCCGTCATTACCATCCAAAATNCATATGTCGCCAGTAGCAGAACCGTCATAAATCGCATCATGTACCTGGCACTTTCCATAAGGACATACACAGATTGCTGTGAGACTCGCATCAAGGTATCCGTTCATAGAATCCTTGTAGTTTGAAGTAGCAAATCCTCGGAGATTGGCTGTTCTTCGCGATTTTTCTGTAAACATAGAAGCATCGCGTGTTTGCGAAACATATACTTTCGTCTTTCGTACATCAATCGGAACCCATGGCAGATTGAGTGGATTCACTTCCACGGAAACGGGGTCTCTGGATAGGTACGACCATCCAAGCAAAAGAAACAGAATACCGATGGCACCCGTGTTGATATTAAACCAACTCATTATACCTTTCTAGTATATCTTCTTCGGCGTGTTCTGCGACCGAATCCACGTACAGATTTTCCGATGTTGGAAAGAGCAACGTGTTTCATCGTAGGTTTGGTTGTTAAATGACCCTTTGCTGCCAGCATTTCTATCGCACGCTGTTTTTGAGTCTTGNCCTTCAATGGCATTTGTATTATTATAACACTCAGTTTTGAGCAGTTATAAAAGTACAAGCTTTACTTAAACTATTTAAGCAGTTTCTGGCTTCTTGAAGTGGACTTTCAAGAATGATTGGAGGTTCAAGTAGGTAACCTCATCCTTGTCGCTGACTCGCAAGAGTTTTCCTAAGGCAGCATTTGGAAGAATGCGGCGCTTGAAAGTGGGGTCAAAGCAGGAATGAGATTTGACGTACTCACTGATGAACTTGGTGACCTCAGTTTGAGAACGCTTAGAACCGGCTGGGAGTCCCATGAAGGCAGAGAGCTCATCAGTCAATGGGCGTTGAACCAAGAAGGCATTGTTTGCACGTCTTGCCTCCCAAGCCTTTCGCTCCTCAGGAGTCATGTCGGCTGGGTTCTTGCGCTTCTTCTTCTTGGAGTCTCGTTGCTCTCGCTTGGATTGCTTAGCAGCCTCTTGGACGGCTCGGACAGCATCACGGACTTTGGCGCTGAACTCAGAAGACAAGGTCTTCAACTTCTCGGAGAGAGAAGCGAGTAAAGCGTCAGAGGATTGTGAAACAGCAGGAGCGGTTTCAACAATCGCTGGAGTTGCTGCTGGAGCAGCGGTAGTTGGAACTACAATTTCGGCTTTTGCCTTTGATACCTTCTTGGTAGCAGTTTTAGTAGCAGCAGGGGTTGCGGCTACTGGAGCAGGGGTGGTAGCTTCAGCAGCTACNGCTTTCTTGGTGGTCTTCTTGTCGCTGGCCATCTTGTTTGTCTTTACGGAAGCAATTGTTGCACTCATTTCTAACGCGGTTGTTATACTTGTTATGCTCCGCGGTCATGTAAATAGGTTTTTCATACGCGGTATAGGGCGGACATAATCCAAAAAATAACGATGTAGGGGTCTCGCGGGAGTGTGACCATTTTCATCAGCGTAAAAAGTCCATAAAAAAGAGACTGAACGGGGGTGGCGTTTCGAAAGCAGCGGGAGTACGACATACACATTCCATAGAGGCCCCTCTTGACGATTCCTGCATTTTTCTTACCGCTGAAATCATCTTGTAANATACGAAAGACCANATTCAAGTGATAGCTCCGTATGTCCAGAAACATTCGGGGATGGACGTCCACAAAACCATTGTCCACGAAGGACTGGCAGATGATATTCCATCTCTCTTCTAATCGTTCACCGAATATATCGGAGTCGGGAGGAACGGGCAGTCTGTGTCGCAACCGGAGTCCCCATATTTCTCGGAGTCGCTTGCGAGTATCTTGTGAAAGAGGATTTTTAGTATATGGATTGGTAGGTGTGAACGATTTGCGGCACCATACCCAGATGGAAGAAAACTCAAATGCCCAGAGTTTGTCATTGTCCTCGAACGAAAAGTATTCCAGTGGATGTATCTTTTCTTTTTCCAGGAATGTTATCGGGTCTTCGTCGTTGACTATTCCTGCTCTGTGTACTACGCCCTTTCCTGCAAGTTTCAAACGTTTTCTAAGCAACCACCCACGAAAAATGGACTGAAACCGTGTCAGAGGTAACAGACGGTGAGCATTAACCTCTTTCCATATCTTGACATTCTTCGCTTTGGAATGTCTACCGCAGAACCGAATACCAAAGAGTGCGTTGGCTTTACATTGTTCTGTGGATTTCTTGTTCTTCACAGCATCACATCTCATTATTTGAATAAGTATAGATTCTTGAAAACCGTAAAAACGGAAAGTCCTTTTTTCAGTGTATCGGATAGTACAACCAACAAAATGGCAACGAACGCAATCATCAACGTGAACAACATCGATATGGGAAAAGTGACCTTTGCTGAAATTCGCACTAACAAAGCTGGCGGAAAAAGTGTAGCAATCAAGTACAACGGACAAAATCTTCAACTTCGCATTCCAAAGTTGACTTATATGGCAGGTGTCAATGTAAGAACAGATGAAAACAGTGGCAACCGCAGTTACAGTATTCCAGCCTCATTTACTGGATGTGACACTTATGCAAAAGAACGAGACAACTCGGGAACCGAGGTAGGAAATCTCTACAACTTCTTGCTAGACCTCCAAGAAAAGGTAATCAAGACCGCTGTTGAGAAAAGTGTATCCTGGTTCTCTAAGGCGAGAAAAGAAGAGGTCTTGCGAGACAGCTTCAAGCAAATCCTATCTCCCTCCGTGGAAAAGGTAAATGGTGAGTGGGTTCCAAATGGTAAATATCCTCCAAGCTTTCGTATGAAGATTCCAGTCTACGATGGACAGGTCTCCATGGAAGCAGTTGACAACACTGGCAAGCCAATCGCATTGACCGAGAGCAATCTTGAACAAGTGTTTCCAAAGCGAGTAGAAGCAAGACTCGTGGCCAGTCCTACCGTCTATGTATCCGCTCTTGGATTCGGTGTAACTTGGCGAGTGACCTACGCTCAAGTCTTCCCAACTCAACGAGTGACTGCCGCTCAAATCTTCATGGACGATATTGAAGAAGAAGTGTCATCTACTCCTGTTCCTCTCTCTCAGGTTCAGGAAGAACAGGCTCCTCAAGAGGAGGAAGCTCAAGAGGAGGAAGAGACTCCTGCTGCTCCTGTTCCACCACCAGCTCCTGCGAAAAATCGACGACGAGTGGTTGCAGCTTAAGCCAAACACATGTTTCTAGTGGTGGCATGTGAATCGTAAAATCATCATCAATAAACACCACTTTTTCCTTTTGGGGGAAGTCCAGAGGAAATGTTTCGTTCTGCGATTCATGGATTCTTGAAAACGATTTTTTACCACATACCTTGCAGTGATAGTATCTTGGCATGCTAATCAACATGGCAGGAGTGACCACACGAAACGGTCCGTCCAAACACTGTTCCAAAAATGTCATAGGATTTTTCAACCAACCCTCTGAGATGAAACGATTGTACACCGACTCGGGAAGAATGCTCCATAGACTTTCGTCGGTCACTTTCCATCCACTTTCTTGCAGAAGCGTTCCGAACTCGGATTCCTCAAACCAGAGGAGTCGCATATTTGCCTGATTTTTTAAATCGTGCTCCGCCAGCCCAACTCTGTCAAAATCTTCGTCGTACAACCAGTATACGTTTGCATGCGTGTATTGAGGGTCTCGTGAACCGCGATACACTTCGCGTCCATCCATATTCCACAGATCGGATACGACATCAATATCGTGCTCTTTGATGTCCGGTGAAATATCAGAATATACTACTTTCGGATTCAGTATAGAAAACATTATTTATACATAAGATTAATCAAAACTTACCACAACGCGTACATCATGACGACGTACAGATTTCGTTGCTGATCGTGAGAGTTCGTGTCTTTTTCTGCGTCCATCTTCCACCGTCTTGGGCTGAATATGAGTAGAAGATGCCTCCATATCTGCATGAACCTCATCATAGTGCTCTTCAAGATAATCCAGAATCTCGTCCTGAATCGCCCACTCAAAGAAATTGAGCTGACCAACAGTTGTACTTGTATCCTTGAACTGAATACGCTTCCAACGGCAGAAAGGATCGAACATCTTCTTGCTATACGCCTTCAGATTGGATTTGTAAGTAAGGTACACAATCACGTGCCGATTCCCATTTTTTGTGAGATAGGAAATATTGTGCTTCTTAGCATAGTTGGTAACCAACCAATCTATGAGACGCAAACTGATATTGGACTCTCCACTTAATATTTTTCTTACACGTTCAAAATGTTCTGGCTGCGCATAGAATGTCTCTAAGCGATGTAATACCCATTCTTCTTTACTTTGGATTGTAGTTTCCATAGTTGTTTTATACGTATCCGTTGAAAATGGGTTTTCTTGAACGAGGAATAACAGAGGTAATGATAGAACAGCTGAAAGAATGGCTGTTGAATAACAAACCATATACTCGTCTCAATACCAGAATAAAACACTTTGTTCTGTTCTGCAAAACACTCGAACCCGGACTCTCTTACAATGCTATTAAACGTGAAGTGGTCAAGAACGTGGATGTTCTCATGAAAGGCGAAGTGGGCAGACACTGGATGAGAGACCGGTGTTTTGAACGAGTCATTCGGCTTTATGGAGCCAATGACCAACGTACGTCTGCTTGGCACGCGAAACGTAGTGAAATGGTGACCGCTTCTGAGATACACTATCTTTTCACAACACCTGCTGCTCGTCTTGAGGTGATGATGCGAAAGATTGTTCCTCAGCCCAACGGTTCCGGTGGAAACTCAAATGCTCTCATCTGGGGAACACGATTTGAGCCCATAGCAAAAAAGCTGTATGAGGAAAGAACCAACTGTCATATAATCGACGTGTCGTGTGCTCAACACCCGATATACCCATTTCTTGGAGCATCGCCGGATGGTCTCATAGTGCCGAACGACGCAAAGGATATGAATCGATACGGACGTCTCGTAGAGTTCAAGTGTCCCATTTCAAGAGCGCCGAAGGATGAGATACCGATTGGGTATCAGTACCAGATGCAGCTTCAAATGGAGTGTACGGGAATAGATGAATGCGAGTACGTGGAGTTTCGGTTCAAGCAGGTATTCTATAACGAGTGGGAATCGTTCAAGGACATCAAAGGATTCTTTAGTGTCTCGCCTTCTGGAAAGGTAGTGTACGATGCCTATCAAGAAGAGGAGGATACGCAAACAATATTCTGGATACTCGTATCCATCAAAGAGGATTTTGTTAAAAGGGACCCGGAGTGGATGCCGAAGCACATTGATGCTGTCAAGCAGTTCTGGGACGAGGTTCTTTATCACCGCGAACACGGAACCGTTCCGGAAAAGCCATCACTTCCCTCACTTGATATATGATTTGTATTGGTTGACCTGCCAGGGCGACTGAACGCCTTCAATGGGTCCCATGTCGTAGCGAGCAGGAACCATGTGGTTGGTGGTTTGCATGTAGGACGAGTCGGATACGGCAATTGTTTTTGCAATCTGTCTCGTGTCCAGAAACTCAGGTTGAAACTTCTCAACAGAGAATCCGCTTATTACATGGAATATCACGAACAGGCCGAAGAGAAGGGCTCCAAAAAGTAGCAGTTGCTTGTTCATTATTATTGAACCTCCGAAAAAAACGAATCACTTACAATCTAAAAGATTTGTATATAACAACATGGAAGAGAAAGCACTTGATACACTTAAAGTTATGTTTGGCCGTCGCAAGTTGGACACCAAAACCGAACGAATAACGATAGACGGACTTGAAAACGTCAACCTCTATACGATGGGGAGCGCTCTCGTTGTCTTCAGTCAGAAGGACAAGGTGCTTGAAAGAGATATTGAAAAGTTCTTGGCCGCAGCACGGGATAACGAATACAACAACAGAATCGTAATCGTTGCTCTTTCACCACCTTCAGAAAATGTGCTCAAGGTGGTCAAGGGGTACGCAAAGGACAGGATTGAGTTCTTTCATATTCGTCAGCTTCAGTTTGATATCACTACTCATCGCATGGCCATGCCTCATCGTATTCTCAACGAAGACGAGAAAACAAAGGTATTCAATGACTACAAGGTTTCCTCTCCGGAAACACAGCTGCCCTGGATAGATTCTCAGGATATTATGGCGAAGTGGATAGGCGCCATTCCGGGAGACATCATTGAGGTCACTCGCCACAGCGATACCGTAGGAAAAGCGTTCTATTATCGCTACTGTGCGGAAGATGTAAATGTAGCATAAGAATAATATGGACGACCTGGAATCCACCTACCAAACACAGTACGCCCTCTACGAAGAAGCGATTGCTTCTCCCAATCCCGATGCTGCAAAAATAAAACAACTGAACATTCAGATTGCAAAAACACTGAATGCCATGATTGAAACTCTGACGAATGTCAACAAAGAAACAGCCAGCATAAAAGTNTACCGAGATGAGCTCATTCAGCGCCTTCGTCAGATACAGTGGGAGTACAACGGTCTGATTCAAAACACGGACAATCTGGAAACACTTCGCAGAATCCGTGAGTCAGAACAGAAGAAGGCCGACGGGTCTTTTTACATTTACTTTTATGGGTTCGTTGCTGCCTGTATAGCTCTGGTGATTGCCATTCTGATGAAACAAGAATCCCTTGCAATCAGTTTCTTTCCAGGACCTACACCATTGCTGCCACAGCCATCAGCACCCCTATTATAGCAACCTTGATGTAGTAAGGACTGTAATCCGTTGCCTTTTCACTGTTTGCCTTTCTTTTCTTTTCCGATAGGTACTTGTCCTGAATCTCGGGACCCTTTGTCTGAATCATCTGCGACTCCTTATGAAGTTTTTCTAACGAAGCTTGGTCAGGAGGATTGAATCCAGCAATAAATTGATTGTTACTGTCCACGTTCGCCTGCATGCTGTTTAGTGTTTTTTCCACCGCTGTTTGGGCAACTGCTCGCGCCTGGTCATACGACGGGTCGCCAAACGTCTTGAACTTGACGTAGTTTGTGTTGTAAATATCAAGCGTCTTCAAAAAATCGTCCGAAGACATGTATGATTGCTGTGCCATTATCTTGTTGCTCATAAACAAAAATGCCTGTCCGTTCCTATCTTGAATCATCACCAACACCCCACTACAAACTTACCACCGATGCTTCTCAGCATACTCGTTATATTCGTTTAGCAGCCACCATCGCTCCTTATCTAGGTAAAGGAGCCAATCCTGCTCCAACCCTCGGATGGAAGTCCAATGAGGTTTCTGCCGGTGCTCGTTTAATGGCTCCTATTTTCGGCACATACAAAGCTTTTATTCCAAACCGTTAAGTAATAGAATGAGCAGCGACCAAGTGGCTCAACACGATACCATTCAATCGGAATACGCTGCTTACAACAGTGCCAAGTCCGAAATCAAGAAAACCATCGACGTTCTGAAACCCCTCCGACCTCCCACTGCGCCTGCCTCCGATTTGGCCATCGAGCGACAGAGCATCANGGCGATTGCTGCGAGGAACCTACATGTTATTCAGATTGCCCTTCTGACCGTGCTCATATGTCTTCTTGAATATGTCGTGGTCGGTGCGCCCTTCGTTCACGGGCTCGCTTTCTTAACCATGTGTGTCGGCATTGCAGTTGGAATCTATCTTTCAGATATATAATGAGTGGTATGACTGCCGACCAAGAGGCAAAAACGATTAGTGCGACCTACCAAAAGAAATACGACGACCTCACCAATCAACTCGCAATCCAACAGAAGTCCATCGAAACCATGAACAATATTCAGGACAAGATTGGAGGCATCAAAGATGACCTCATCTTTTCTGTATCGACTTTCAAAAAGCAGATTGCTGATATTCAGAACCAAATCAATATCGACAACCATGAACAGGAAAAGAAAGTCAGTCAGGTGATGGAGTGGATTGACACCATCATAAATATACTGGTCATTCTTGCCCTCGTGGTTGCAATCGTATCAGTGGGACGCAGATTGTATTATAGATACGCGCTTCCTTCACAAACAGAGATTATCAATAGAAGTTAATGGAAGTAGAGGATAATCGCACTGTTGCCGATTTTCAGAAAAAAACATTTTGCGGACATCCCCGACCGCACGTAGTGAAGGTCCTCCTTCAGAACGTACAACTCGGACACGCGGACTATGCCTGTTACTGGACACTGGAGCTCCTATGCTCGGGTCTCGTTCACACGCTCTGGATGGCATTTTTCAATGCCGCAGCCATCCACATCAACCGTGCTCAGCCCAACGTATTTTTATACCTGGCAGATACCTACGAACGATATGCTCCAATTGAGTTCGGATACACGGTCTCAAACATGACCTCCATTCGCAACCATCCAGATGTTCGCCGTATCGTTTGCGAGGTCGCTGCCACTCTCTCGCTCTGTAGAAAGAACAAGCTGCCGTCTCTTCCTACCATCAAGCCCGAACACGACTTCGACCCCATCACCATTCAGGAACACCTGAAAGCGCCCTCCAGTATTTTTGGAAAACTTGCTCTTCGTCCCAACGACCCCATCACAGTTGCTGTGCCCGTCAACGAAATATGCTACTGTTTAAGACCTGATGTACGTGACGTGACACGCACTCTTTATTGGATGTCCTGGATACTCGCCTTTTGTAGAGAGCACAAAAAACAGACCAAGGAGAACCTGCTTTTCTCAAATCGCGGAGACGACTATGGCGCAGGAGGAACACATCCGGTCTGGCTATTCTGGGAATGTATACAAAAACAGTCTCAGCACTACAATCGGAACTACATTGATACGCTTCACAAAATGTACGGTCTGCGTTGGTCTGCTTCGGATGCGAAATCGCGACAACCGCTGGTTGTTGCTGCTGTCGTCATTCTGTGCGAGGGAACAAGCATGGATACTACGCCAGTCTCCGGAAATACGTTGGCGGTTTCCAATGTTCTCAATGGAATGCCGGCGTGGATGGACGCGATAATACGAATGAAAAAGAGTTTTTCGTAAAACGAATTAGAATGAATAAATAACCATTCCATCAATGACTCAATATATTCCAGTTATTTCTGCCTCGGCAGTAGCGTCGATTATCGGGCTCAACAAATACAGGCCTGTGGAGCAGGCGATGTACGAAGTGCTTATCAAGGACAAAGAAATCAAGGAGAGGATTTATCGGATTCAAAGAGAGACCAATCGCAAGTCCATTATGAGCTTTAAAAATATGGTTCTTGCGGATCAGAATGTTAAGGACGTTGTAACAAGTTCTCTTACTTCCTGCAACGGACTTGAAGATTTGACACCTGTACTGAAGCAAGCAGAGACATCTGCTTCCGCTGTTCTTGCTCTCAAATATGAGAACATCCCTGCCTCTCTTCATGCTGTTTTAAAAAATGAGGTAAGTGGTCAGATTGCGAGACAGCGAGGGTCAGCAAATGAAGATGGTATTCTTGACCAGTATGAAAAGGATAATAATGTACAGGTCATTGAACGCAATACCAAATCTTTGAAAAAGACGTATTACAACTTCACTCTTTCAGGAAGAACGGATGGCTACGTCGCTTCGCTGAACCGAATCGTGGATTCCAAGGACAGAGTGCGCTTCATTGCAGAGCCGCCTATTTATGACGAGGTTCAGATGAGAGTGTATATGGACATGGGCGGTATACCCGAGGCAGAGCTGATTGAACGCTTTCCCAACGCTCCTACACGAACGACCATCTTTCAAAACGACCCCGTCAAATGGAAGGCGATTGAGGATGCAGTTGCCTATGCTGCCAACATCTTACAAAAGGCTGCTGTGGATGAGGAAGAACTAAAACGAATAGTTTTCGCAAACACGGTGGAGTTAAAGTAATGGAAATAGTAATCGAAACAACTGTTCCTTCGGATTTAAACCCAGGAAAAACATACGAAACCACCTATATCTACATCGGACTTCGTAGATACGACACTGTGAATCAGAAGATTCAAACAATCACACGAGAAAATGGCAAGTTCTTCTTTGATGAAATGGAGCACACGCCCGACCTTTTCTCACGTGGCTACCACACCGAGCTTGTGAGAATAACGGAGTATTCGCAGAACCCAAGAATCTGGAGAGAAGAGGTCAACGATTGCGTATATCTCTATCGGCAAATCGGGTCGGCATAAGACAAATGGACCTTCTATCTTTTGGAATAGCGGTCGTAGTATGTATCGGTATGCTTCACCTGACTGCTTTTTGGGTAGTCAAGCAGATGCATCCGGTCGAGCCCGAACCCGAGCCAGTTTTCACGCAACCCACACCAGTTATAGTAAATGAACCTAAACCGAATGAAGAACATGTACCGACTGAAACCCCTAGTACGGAAAGGGAACTCAGCGTTATTATCCCAACAGTACCTGAAGATACCCCAGTACAGCGGGACACCGGGGTGGATATACCTAACGCATGATAGAGACGGAATCGGACATGCTTTTTACACGGACATGAAAGACACTCACATGGAACCATTACCCATCATCATGGATGAACGCGTATGTTCCGACACCATTCTGCGTGTGGTAAAACTTTCCAAGGATGTATTTTTGGCATATGATATTTTTGTTCTCAACGGAACCGATTATCATGGACGCAAGACCTATCAAGAACGTAAGGATATGCTCTCTCAGATTCTTGAACTGTTTCACAACACTTCCCTGACTGCACTCATCCACGTGGATGATGCGCCCGTTGGATGCGTTATTCGCGGACACGAGTATTATGATACGATTCCGGGAAGTATCGGTATTTTTTTAGAGTGTGAGAGTAAATGAGTGGCACATGTGGAATGATGGGCGGCCGTCGTCGCAAAACAAGAAAAATGAAAGGAGGAAATGGATACGGAGTGACTACCAATGCGAGTGACGTCATCGCACCAGGAGCACTTGCGTATGTTCCAAATAACACATCAGGAGGACCTGTTACTCCAGGACCTACTGGTGGTCGTCGTAGAAAATCAAAGAAGAGCTTGAAGAAGTCCAAGAAGTCTCGTCGTAGAAAGAGCATGCGAGGCGGAGGCTCCATCAGCGGAGTCGGTGCTTCGTTCGCAGGAACCGGGTCCCGTGGAATCGCCGATTATGTGGGATATGCTTCCAACCTTCCACCAGCGGGCTTTCCTATTCCAACCGGAACACGATAAACAGCATCTGCAAAAACATATGGCATATACGCGGGGTCGTTCGTCGTTATGAACGGTCCTCCATTCGACATACAGTGTAGATACATTCGCTGCATTTCAAACCGAAGTTCAGTGTATTCTATCCACTTGTTCCAGGAGTTGTAGGCTCCCATTCCTGTGGACACGACGGTCATAGGACTGGCCTGCTTCAAGAATACGAAAAATAAAGTTATCAATGGCATGAGAATCATCTCACTGATAAGGTTAATCGTTTTTGCCCACGACTCGGGTGAGCATTCTTTCTTTAGTTGTATATATCGCTCAGCCTTCTCGAACGGAGTCATCTGCTTCTATTACTAATCCGTCCTCTGGAAATTCTGTTTCCTTAAACGACTTAGAATCGATGTAGACAACCTTGCCATCCGGCACGAGCATTTCAATCAAGGATGGACGAATCACGTTTCCTGGAACCAAGAACTTGCCAAAGGTACGGGTCAAGTCGGTCTCTGTTTCCTTATTCCCAACCCATATCCAAGGTATCTTGACAGGTGCGAAAGGGTCGCCTTCATAATCCGTAATATATTCGCCTTCATACTGAACACGTATTCTCTTATGTTCACCATCTTCCCACTCCTCTAAATAGAAGGCATTTTCTGGAATAGGAATGTTTCGGTAGGTAGGGTCGTATTCATGTTCGTCTGACACAAAATATACACGAGTGGGTCTGCCATCTTCATTGTTGCTTGCCCAAAAAGTTGCTGCAAATGTATTTAACATTCTGTATAGGATTGTAAGATACCGAAGTATCTCAAAAAGATAGTTCATTTATAAAAGTGTATCCAGTTCGCTTTAGATGGCATTGGACTGTTCCGGAAGGTCACCCTCGCGAGCATTCTTGTCCACAAACTTTTCACGCACGAACATATCATCGAGTCTCAATCCAAGAGCAATGGATGTTCCCAATGCCGTGATGATGAAAGGAATAGCAACCAAGAACCAGGAAACAACGCCGAGTCCCATTCCGCAGAATAAGTCAAGAACGATGACAGTTGCAATACCGAAGACTGCTTTGATTGCTAGGGTCACGAACATCCCGTTTGCTAAGTCCAATCCAAGTTGAACGACCAAGAAGACTAAATATAAAAGGGCAGGGGGACAGAGGTCCTCGATAAAACGCATATTAATGTATTACACTTCATTAAGATAAAATGACGGACAACACCATTCGCATTATTAAAGAAATGACATTCTGCACTNNCGACCAAGCACAGTTAGCTCTTGAAAAATACGGAGACGTATTCAAAGCTATCGAGCATCTTCTTCCCGATTCCGGTCAAAAGAAAAGACCAAGAAATGATGATACTGCGATTGAGGACCCGGAACAGCGCGAACGTTGTAAGCGAGGACGAGAGCTTCAGGACAAGATTAACGCCGTATTTTCAGTCGCCCATTCGAAATTGAAAAGTTCTGAGTCGGCTGAACAATCTGAGGAAGCTTTGCCTGTCCCGGAACAGTCTGCTCCTGCTGCCGAGAATAGGACTGAATAACCACCGGATTTTCTCTTGAAAAAGACTCCACCAATCCTGCTATTTTTGTAGCTTCTGTAAAAATATTCATTGCCTCAATATGTTCTTTACACTTTTGTGACCTTGCAGAATACACTTCTGGGTCATCAAGTGCCACTATCGGTTCCATCCACTCCTCCGGCTTGTCCCGGTCAGCAGCGATTCCTGCATCGCCTATCCACTCCTCCACTCCTTCCGTGCTTCCTCCTTGATATCTTGATTTGGCATTCGGCTTGGAGTATATCACTGGTATTCCATTGAGCATGGCTTCCACTGCTATACGGCCGAAACTTTCGTAATAGCTCGGCATCAGAAGAATATGTGTTCGCTTGAGAATGTTGCGAATATCGTCATCGAATCCAATCCATTCTACATTGGGAGGCGCTTCAGGAACACGCAGCTCTCCATAGTACGGAAGGACGCCGAGAAACTTGCGCTCCGGCATTCGTTTGGCAAGCTCAATGAACTGAGAACATCCCTTGTTCTGATTGGCATTGACAAGTGTGATACAGTCCCCCTTGAACGGTTCCAAAATCTCAATCTGGTGCCTGTGCATGAGAGGACGCACAACCTCTGTCCTCACTATGTTGGACGGCCACGGTGCAATGTTCTTGCGATAGTTGGTCTCCATGACACGGTTGATAAACATGAGCATCTCATTCCATTTGGTATTGTAGTTGCCAGTAATCGCAGTGTAGTTTCCGTCAAAATGACAGGTTGCGATAATCGGACGGTGGTATCCTCGCGAGTTGATTTTGCGCACATCAGGAAGAATAGGGGAGTGCGGACATATCCATACATCGCTGGATTCCATTACGGAAGAACCTGCAGTGAAATGAAGAAACCGAAAGCCGCGATATATGCTTCCATTGTATCCCTCTTTGAGACGTGAGATTATCAGAAACGCAATCTGATGACCGCGATTCTGTAGTTCTGTTGCTAAATCTATATCATGCAAAAAGGCGCCGCACATGTCCGGCATGCGATTTGCAAAGAAAACGACTTTCATTATATTTAAGCATTAACTCTGTTTGTTTGAACGAGACGAGTGGCATCACCTCCGCGAGTCCAGGCCTCGACCCAGTTGCTGGGATTCTTGTACTCCGCTGCCTTGACGGGAATGAGGGGGTCGTAGTAGTTTGGAATGGCCTTGTCCATGATGGAGTTGGATTCCTTGCGATTACGAATGATGGCAGAGTGAATCAGTTTGGATTCGTCATCCACTGCTGTGGGCTCGCCTCCTCCAAGATTGGGGGTCGTGGCGAATGGTCTGGCCCAGAGCTGTTTGTGTCCCTTCTGTCTCCATGCTCCTGGAACACCCCAGCGCAGGTCAGTATTCTCATCTACTTTACATCCCTTTCCTGGCATTCCAAGACCTCCTTTGGCAATCATGCCCGGTTGGTCGGCCATTGCGACAGCAGGATTGAGAGTGTCGGAACATCCTGCATCAACATCAAGCGTTTGACGGCTTCGGTATGCAGTATCTTTGAAACTTTGAGCGGAACTTTCGTAGTTGTCTGACTTGATTCGTGTCGGTGCAAAAAACCAATCGGCGGTATTGGTGGTTGACATGCTTACAAGTAATCCAGAAATATTCGTGTAAAACGGACGCCGGAAACACAATATAAAATACAAGCAATGGCGCATGTACTTCAACCATGCGACTGGTACGAACACGACAATAAAGGCCAGTATGTCATAGATGTTTTCGGGCGTCTTGATGATGAATCAGTGGCCTGCCTTCGTATCATAGGATTCAAGCCCTATTTCTACGTGAAGGGACCACGGCCAGAAAGAGGCGCATCAGAGGTGGAACGATACGATGTGATGGCAGGATTCAATGACCTCAAGACCACCAAGGTATGGAAAGTGGAATGCAACTCCCTCAAGGACTTTCGAGAACAGATAAAAACAGTGAAGGGCCAGCTCTACGAGAGCAATCTTCCTCCATTCTTTCGCATGTTTCACCAACGACACATCGGACCCGGTTCGCCAATCAAGTTTGATGGACGAGCACTTTCCATTCCATGCGACCCAGAATCCGAAGAACCCACGTATAACATTGACGCATTCTTTGAGTGCTCGTATACGAGAATAGAGCCATCTGAAGAGTCTATCGGTATGCTGGTGGCATCTTATGATTTGGAAATGTATTCCGAATCAGGTCTGTTTCCACAAGCCGACAAGGGCGACCCAATCGTTCAAATCGGTATCAGCTATCGGTGGTCGGACGATATGCTCAATCCTGTCAAACGGGTGGTATTCGTGAACGGAACCGTAGCAGAATCCGAGGACCCTGAAATAGATTTCATAGAATGCGAAAGCGAAGAGGACATGCTTCTCAAGTTTGCTTACGAGATTCGTGAAATGAATCCGGACATTATGTGTGGATACAATACCTTTGGTTTTGATGACGCTTATATTGAGGACCGGTGTAAGCAGTTGGGAATACATGAGGAGATAAACTTCTGCAGGTCGCCTCCAATGAAAATGTATAAGAACGACCAGTGGGTCGTCAAGTTCTCCGAAACCAAGAAGTTTGAGCTGGCATCTGGCAAGTACGATTTGCGATTTCTTATGATGCGGGGCAGAATGTGTCTGGACCTGCTTCTCAATATGAGACGCGAACACTCGCTGGACTCTTTCAAACTGGACTCGGTTGCTTCCGTGTTTCTGCGGGACAAGGTTATTAAATACGAGAACGGATGTATTCATACAAAGAGCACACGGGGTCTGCGAAATGGAAACTTTATACGATTTGATATTGTTGGGAATACAAGCGACCCATATCGTGATGGAGAGAAGTTTACCGTGTATGATGTTACACCCAAATCTTTCAAGGTTGATTGCGACGGACTGTTTGAGGAACTTACAGAAAAGGAGAGGGGCAATCTCCAGTGGACCTTCTCAAAGGACGACATTGACCACCACGACCTCTTTCGCCTACACAAAGGAACAGCAGAGGATAGAGCCGTGATAGCCAAGTACTGTATTCAGGATTGCGACCTAGTGCTGACTCTCATGGCAAAACTGGACACGATTGTCAATGCGCGTGGTATGGCAGATGTATGTAAGGTGCCGATGGAATATGTACTGAGAAGAGGTCAGGGAATCAAAATCTTCTCTGCAGTGGTCTACTATGCTTCTCAACGAAACCAGATAATCCAGACACAGACGGGAGGATATTCCGAGGACGATGCAGGATATGAAGGCGCTGTCGTCATCTCACCAAAAATAGGAATGTATCTCGACCAGCCCATCTCTGTTCTGGATTTCAACTCTCTGTATCCGACGAACATGATTTCCTACAACATCAGTCCTGATACTCTCGTCTGCGAACGGACGTACGATTCCGAAGGACACAAACTGAGTCATTACGGATGCTCGGTTGAAAAGATGCAGGAACTGGAAGAGCAGGGATATGTTCTGGACGATATTGAATATGACAACAAAGATGATGAGGGTAAAATCATGAGTAGAACAAAGTGTACCTATCTTCAACCAAAAGCCGACAAGCCTCTTACAGTTGGCGTTCTGCCGAAGACACTGGATATCATGTTGAAGAAACGAAAAGAGTTCAAAAACAAGATGGAGGACCCTGCGTATGACGAAGGACAGAGGGCGGTCTACAATGGTTTGCAACTGGCTTACAAGGTCATTGCCAACTCAATCTACGGTCAGGCGGGTTCAAGAACATCTCCTATTCGTAAGCTCTGTGTTGCTGCATCTACAACCGCTGCCGGAAGAAAGCAGTTGTATTTCGCGAAAAGCGTGGTAGAGAAAGAGTTTCATGCCGAGGTTATCTACGGAGATACGGATTCCATCTTCATCAAGTTTCCATCTCAGGACCTAGCAGAGTGTATCAAGCTTGGTATCCAGGCAGGAAACCGAATAACCGAGCTGTGTAGAAAGCCATACAAGATTGCGTATGAAAAGACACTGTTTCCGTTCATTCTCTTCTGTCGCAAACGGTATGTCGGAATGCTATACGAAGAGGACCCGAATGCGAAACCGAAACGCAAGGAAATGGGCATCGTCCTCAAACGGCGGGACAACGCTCCGATTGTAAAAGATGTCTTTGGAGGCGCACTGGATATTCTGCTAAAGGATGGAGATGTCAAGAAGGCTCAGGCGTTTGTGAATGATATATTGAAACGAGTATTGGAGAATCGGATACCGCTTGAAAAGTTCATTGTAACCAAGTCTCTAAGAGATGATTATAAGAATCCGGACCAAATCGCACACCGCGTACTAGCAGATAGAATGGCGAAACGAGACCCGGGGACAGCGCCAAAAGTAGGCGACCGTATACCATATATTTATGTATCGGAAAACAAGAAAGCCTCTAAGCAGGGCGACCGAATAGAGCATCTTGATTATGTGAGGGCACACAACCTGACGCCGGATACTGCGTTCTACATAACCAACCAGATTCAGAATCCCGTGGCTCAGCTGTTTGCTCTGTGTATTGATAAGCTGGATGGATACAAGCCGAGAAAATATGAACTGAAAAAGGTTATAGAGGACGAGGAAGAAAGAACACTTGCTATTCTGGACCTCAAGGAGAGGGAGTTGGATAGCATAATGTTTATGGACAGTCCTGCTCTTTCCAAACAGAGCACATTGACATCTTGGCTTACACAAAAGAAATAGAGTATCATCTAATGGAACAGGTTGCGCAACTTTTTCAACGCATGTTGGAAACCGAACAGACGATGTTGGAAAACTTACGGTATTTAAATCAACGATGCAAAGAGCATCTTATCAGTCTGCATTATAGAAACGCATCGGCTATGATAATACTGATTTCATCGATGAACCAGCCGGTTACGATGACCCTCAGTTTGCCAGAGAGCTTTCTTTCTCCCGTGGAAGTGTTTCCTACTATGTCGCAAATCAATAACGCAGTATCGCGTGGTATACGATGCACGAACATAACGTGCGCAATCTGTCAGGAGAATGTGGAGGTTGCAACACAAATCGATCACTGCAATCACAAGTTTCACGAGGACTGTATTACCAACTGGTTCTCGCGGTCTGTAAGATGTCCTGTTTGCAGATGGGATATTCGTAATCAGGATGAGCCTACTGATGAGGAGATGTCTGAAGGAGAGGATCATCTTTAACCCACAACTTTTGTCGCAATATATTTCCAACTTCTACAGAACACTCACTCGGTAATGTGAAAGAGGGCAGAGCGTCCGATTCACCGTATTGAAGATGTTGCATCATTCTGCGAACATCGTGTTTGAATCTTTTTGACATGGAAGCAACGTTCATGTCTGGAAAGAGGGTCTCGAGCTCGATTGCCTTCGGAGGATAGCACCGCAGGACCTCCACCTTTTCATTTGATTTCATTATTCTTGGCACTTCGTTGCAGGTCATGATAACTGGTATTTTTCTATCAGGACCCGTCATCCATTCTGCCAGTTTTCTCTGAGCGTGAGGGTCGGACCCATCTATCTCGTCCAAAATCAAGCAGGTCTGTTTTCGGTCTCCACGTATCATCGATGCAATACTGTATCCGTGGCGACATGATTGGATTAGCTTTGCTACGTCTTCGTGGCTTCTCATGGACTGACTTGCATTTATCTCAAGGGGGTCCATGTTGCAGGTGCGGGCAGATGCCAGCGCCATGGTGGTCTTTCCTATCCCAGGGGAACCGTGAAGAAGGATTACAGTGGGAAATGTTTTCGCGGAGAGATATGATTTCAATCTGGATTTGATATCAATGTGGCCAACTACATCGTCCAAGTATTCGGGTCGTCTTATTTCGCTCCACATACCTTTAGTTCGTGTTTAGACAGAAAATGCTTACTGTTTACAAAGTAATGGATGTCGCAAGGCACTTTTTAAACACGTATTTCAAGGATACGTCGTTTCCGCTCATTCAACATCATGCAGATTCCTACAACGACTTTATTGAAAAAAGCGTTCCAGGATTCATTAAGGCATCCAATCCTTTTGAACTTGAGCTTCCCAAAGACGGTCGGTTCGTTCGTGTATACATCGGAGGAAAGCAGGGAGAGCGCATATCCTTTCACTCGCCCGTAGACGAGGTAGGAAATGCCATCACCCCTCACATGTGTAGACTTGACAACCTTACCTATTCTCTTTCTTTGAGAGCGGATATTGAAATAGAGTATGTGTATACCGAGTCCAAAAAAACCGAGACCAAGGAGTTCAAAGACATTCTCATTGGCGAGATTCCTCTGATGTTGCGCAGTAAGAAATGTTATTTGACGGGAGTGGATGGATACACGATTGGGGAATGCAAATACGAACTCGGAGGATATTTCGTCATTGACGGTTCTGAAAAAGTGCTTCTTAGTCAGGAGCTTCTTGGAACGAACATGTTCTATGCTGGCGTGCGTAAGGCAAATACGACTCAATCTCCAAATGCAAAAAGCTTGGTGGAAAAGGAAGAGGCTCTTGAAATAGGTGACGCAAAGTTTGAAGAGGAAGACGAGTATTATGTAGGATTCCGTTCTCTTTCGGAAGACGGGTCTCGTGGTCCATATTCTCACTTTCTTACCGTTCCATCGGAGAACAGATACAATCCTGACGATTCCGAAACTCTTGGCCGCACCAAACGTCTCGCAATGGTAAATGTGCGCGGATTTGACCAGGCGGTTCCTCTTTTGAGTTTGTTTCGGGCTCTGGGAGTTGCATCGGACAAGGACCTCTACGATATGGTTTTGATAGGTGTTCCGGATAAGGACCGTGTTGCTTACGATGATGTTTTTACACAACTCGTCCTCAGTCATGAAACGTTCTTGAGAAGCAATGAAACAAATGATTTAGAACTTCTTGCATCCCAATCACATACCAAATCCAAGTCGGAGATAGTCAAAATAGTTCATACCTACCTCTTCTCTCACACAGAAGGAGACTTGACATGCAAGGCATATTTACTCGCACACATGTTGCGTATGACACTCGATGTCATTCTTGGACGCGCTTCGTCTTCGGATAGGGACAATTTCAACTTCAAACGCTTTGACACTTCTGGAGACCTTTGCTTTCAGGAGTTCCGTCGTATCTATCGTGAAATAGGGAAGGATATGATTTTGAAGATGGACCGTTCCATTCAATACGAACAAGCAAGATTTGCAGGAACCAACCTTTCCACTCTCATTGAGCCCGCACGTATTGGCTACTACTGGAGGGACTTCACCATGCTTTCCGAGTTCAAAAAGTCGTTCAAGGGAATGTGGGGAGGAAAAAGCGGTATATCGCAAGAACTGTCTCGTTCCTCTTATGCAGGTGTTATTTCTCATCTTCGTAAGACTAGTCTTCAAATCGACAAAACTGCTTCCACCGCTCCTCCTCGTAGGTTGTATGGAAGTCAGTGGGGTCTTACCTGTCCGACCGACTCTCCCGATGGCTCCGATATAGGATACATTAAAGGACTGACTATTCTCGCACAAATATCCACAGCTTTTCCGTCGCAGGTGGTGAAGGACGTTTTGAGGGCCAGTTCGAAACAGATTTGTGAGTTGAAAGATATTCATCCTGCTACCTGGCAGCCCGAATGGACACGCATCATCGTCAACTCCGATATTTTTGGCGTCTGTATGGGAGATACAGAAGGCCTTCACAAAAAGATGGTGGAAGCCAGACGGTCGGGCGTCATTGGAAAATCGGTCTCACTTGCTTGGAATCGGGGAACAAACACATACACTATTTCTTGCGATGCTGGCAGACCGATTAGACCAGTCTATCACGAGGGGACGACCGCAGACGCAATACGCTCGGCCTCTTCTTGGAAAGATATTTCGAAATACTTGGACTACATCGATTCCCAGGAAACTGATACGCTTCTTATCTCCATGACTCCGTTTCATCCTACTCTACCCAGTGAAATTCATATGTCCTTTAACCTATCCGCTCTTGCCAATCTCGTTCCATACTCCGACCACAATCCTGGAACGCGTAATGCTTTTTCTATTGCTCAACAAAAGCAGGCCTCGTCTTGGTACCATACCAATTTCAATAAGCGTTTTGATACCATTGCCCTTCTGCTCGGCTCTCCTCAGCGTCCCATTTCACAGACATGGATTTATCGTGAAATAATGGGCAAGGGCGGATGTCTGCCCTACGGAATCAATGCGATTGTCGCGATTGCAACCTACGGAGGATTCAATCAGGAGGACTCGGTCATTCTCAATGCGAACAGTCTGAAACGCGGCCTGTACCGAACATTCTATTTCCACAGCTACGATGTGTCGGAGGACATGCTAGACCCACAAATCCAGTCGCACACCGAATTTGGAAATCCTGTATCAAATGTCCTCTATCAAGACGTGAAACGCAAGGAAGGATGGAACTATGAAAAATTGGATGCTGACGGTATCATTCGTGTGAACTCGCTGGTGGATGACGATACCATTCTTGTCGGTATTCTCTCTCCGGTCTACAACATTGATGGACAGATTAAGGCATATCGTGATATTTCCTTAGAGCCCAAACGAGGCCAGCGAGGAAGAGTGGATGCAGTCTACAAATATGCAACCAAGGACGGTCTCAAAGGAGTCAAGATTCGTATCGTCGAAGAACGCTCGCCCATTCTTGGAGATAAGTTCTCGTCTCGACACAGTCAGAAAGGAACAGTCGGTATGATTCTGAACGAAATAGATATGCCATTCACCTCCAAAGGAATACGTCCCGACATCATCTTCAATCCTCATGCTCTTCCTACTCGTATGACAGTTGGCCAGTTCGTGGAATCGCTCAGCAACAAGCTTGCTCTTGACCTCGGATGTCTCATGGATGCCACCCCCTTCACTGTTTCCGAGCGGCTGATTGATGTCAAGACCGCCCTGAGAAATAGAGGATTCGAACCGCAGGGTCATGAGATTATGTACAACGGAATGACCGGCGAGATGATAGAGGTGGATATTTTCCAGGGACCCGTCTATTACCAAGCTCTGAAGCAGATGGTAGAGGACAAAATCAACTACCGGGACACCGGACCCAAGACACTCCTGACACACCAACCCACGCAGGGTCGTTCGGACGGCGGAGGTCTGCGTATAGGTGAAATGGAACGCGATGCTCTTATCTCTCACGGTATGTCCAAGTTCTTGAACGAAAGCTTGATGGAGCGGTCCGACAAGGCCGAGGTCCAGTTTGACCTTGAGACCGGACACCTGGATACGAGCAAAAATACGCTTACCATTCCATATGCGATGTCGCTCTTCACTCGAGAGCTGGAGTCCATGCACATTGATGTAAAACTAAAGGTAGAATAAAGTCTCGCCTATTTACAGGTAACAAACATGTATAAGGTAGGCAATATGTCAGACCATATTTACGTAATAAAACGAGACGGCTCAAAACAGCCAGTGTCCTTTGACAAGATTTTGGAACGTATCCAGGCGCTTGCGAAAGGACTCGAGCATGTCAATCCCGATATTGTTGCACAAAAGGTCTGTAGTCAAATCCAAGACGGTATCAAAACATCAGAACTGGACGAGTTTGCTGCTGACACCTGTGCGATGATGCAGGCTCGTTATCATCCAAACTATGGAAAGCTTGCTGCTCGTATTGTAATAGATAACCATCAGAAGCTCACTCCTTCCACTCTTTTGGAGACGGTAGAATCTCTCTATCATGGAAAGCCTTCGTTAGTAACTGAAAAGTATCATGAGTTGGTGTGCAAACATGCTTCGAAATACGAAGAAATGATTGACTACGCTCGGGACTTCATGTTCGACTACTTTGGATTCAAGACTCTTCAGAAGGGATATCTTCTTGGATGTGAACGACCCCAGCACATGTGGATGCGTGTAGCGATTCAGCTTCATGAAAATAATATGGCGCTAGTCAAGGAGACATACGACGCTCTTTCAAAGGGCATGTTTATTCATGCGACTCCAACTCTCTACAACTCGGGAACAGCCACTCCTCAACTTTCTTCCTGTTTCTTGGTCCATATGGAATCGGACTCCATTCAAGGCATCTATCGCACATTAGGCGAGTGTGCGCAGATTTCCAAATGGGCGGGTGGAATCGGCCTTTCTATTCACAACATTCGTGCTCGCAACGCAACCATCAACGGAACCAATGGAAAGGCAACGGGCATTGTACCAATGTTGAAAGTGTTCAATGATACGGCAAAGTATGTGAATCAGGGAGGAAAACGAAACGGTTCCTTTGCCATCTATCTTGAGCCATGGCATGCGGACATTGAAGATTTCTTGCGTCTCAAACTCAATACCGGAAACGAGGACGAACGAGCACGCGACCTTTTCTATGGTCTCTGGATTTCTGACCTTTTCATGAAACGAGTAGAAGAGGACGGTGTCTGGTCTCTTATGTCTCCTGACGAGTGTCCCGGTCTTTCGGATTCTTGGGGAACAGAGTTTGAAAAGCTGTATACCTCTTACGAAGCGGAGGGCAAGTATCACAAACAGGTCCAAGCAAAGAAGATTTGGCAAATGATTTTGGATGCTCAGATTCAGACCGGTACACCTTATCTTTTGTACAAGGATGCCTGTAATGCCAAGTCAAATCAACAGAACCTTGGAACAATCAAGTCGAGCAATCTCTGTACCGAAATCGTAGAGTTTACCTCTCCTGACGAAACAGCAGTCTGTAATCTCGGGTCTCTTGCATTGCCTCGTTTCATTGTGGATGGAAAGTTTGATTTTGCTCTTCTTCGCAAGTATACTAAAATATTGACTCGCAATCTTGATATCGTCATAGATAAGAACTTCTATCCTACCGAAAAGTGTAGAAACTCAAACTTGAGACACCGACCCATCGGAATCGGTATTCAAGGACTGGCGGATGTCTTTGCTCTTCTTCGTATTCCATGGACATCAAAAGAGGCAGCCAATCTCAATCGCGAGATTTTTGAGAACATCTATTTTGCTTCCATGCTTGAGAGCACCAACCGTGCGGCAGATTTGGGAGAGCACATGCACAATGGATATGTAGAAGCGGAGTCGTATCAGTCGTTCGTGGGTTCGCCTCTCTCCAAGGGCAAGTTGCAGTGTGATTTATGGGGAGAGAAGCCATCGCAGACACCTTATCTTGACTGGGATATGTTGAGAGGAGCAGTGGTATACGGTGTTCGCAACTCTCTGCTGGTCGCTCCTATGCCAACCGCGTCCACCTCCCAGATTCTTGGAAACAACGAGTGCTTCGAGCCCTTCACCTCAAACATGTACACTCGCAGAGTGCTTGCGGGGGAGTTCGTGGTGGTCAACAAGTATCTCGTGGAGGACCTTGTTAACAGGAACTTGTGGAACTCGGATATACGAACCCAAATCATTGCGAATAATGGAAGCATTCAGACTATCACGGATATTCCTTCTGAGATTCGCGAGCTATACCGCACCGCCTGGGAGATACCAATGAAAACAATCATCAACCTCGCGAGGGACCGTGCGCCCTTTATTTGCCAGTCCCAGTCCCTGAATCTTTTCCTTGCCGAGCCCACCTATTCCAAAGTTTCGAGCATGCATTTCTATGCATGGAAGTTAGGGCTCAAAACCGGATGTTATTACTTGCGTACAAAGGCAGTTGCCAAGGCCCAACAATTCACCGTGGAGCCCCCTGCCTGCGTTTCTTGCTCGGCCTAATATTTTTCTATCCTGTTTATCATAAATGCATCCTGTTCCAACTGTTGTATCACATCATGGCCACGCAGCTGCCGCTGTACCAATGCGAGGTGGTGTTCTTTTATCACCCCTTCCATATGCTGCCGATGGTGGCAAGAAAAGACGTGCCTCCAAGAAGGCCAAGCGAATGACCAAGAAGGCAATCAAAGCCCTCAAGAAGATGGGAGGTGATGAGCTTGAAAAGGTTATGGGAGGTGCCGAGGAAGTCGTCTCCCCATCCGTTGTTGAGGAAGCCGTTGCTCCTATGGCCGAAGAGGAAGGAGGCCGACGAAGACGCAAGTCTCGTAAGTCTAAGAAGTCAAAGAAGTCTCGTAAGACCGGACGTGGATTCCTCTATTAGACCGTCGGTCTAAATAGACTGTCCTATCTCGGATACGAGGGTAAAAAGATCATCGGAAAAGCCATAATGACATCCGTTGGGCTCGTCCATCTTTGGAGGCTTTCGTGATGATGTATTCTTTTTATGAATCAAACTCACAATCACATCTTGGGGAGAAAACTCCCTGCACATGCTTTCGCGTCCGCGAATAAATGTGTTTCCTTCCGCAATCTGTTGATTTTCAAATTTTCGAGCATTCCAAAAATCCCGCGTGAAACAGAGCGTTGCTTCCGAGACTCGTTCGCTCATATTCAATGTCATTGGAGGCACGTTCATAAAGGACTTGCTCTCATGAATCTCGTAGCAAGGAATGGTCGTGGAAAATATACATTCCTTCTTTGGCGTTCCCAACATATGTGCCACACGTGAGAGAACGCTGTTGTTGGGATATACATCATCATCGTCCATCATGACGAGAATATCATGCGATGCATTTTCCACAGCAATATTACGTTTCTCACCGATGGTTGCGGGTTCGTCCAACAGAACATATTTCACATTTGGAAGGTCGGATACCAGTTCCTTTATCTGGTCCTTTCCATCATCCACAATCACCCATTCCATCTTTTCTTGAGGATATGACTGGGCCAAAAAGCAGTACTTGGCAAGTGGAATAAATGTGCGTCTATCACGTGTGATGGTAATCACAGATACTTTTGGCAAATCGTCTTCCTTTGGCAGAGATTCCTGCAAGGAGTAGGGCTGGATATTCTTAAAAAACTCTTCCAGAATCTCGTTGAACTCTTTCACGAAAAGCTGGTGTCGCAACTCATAGTCCCCACGCACATCTTCGCTCATCTTCTTTCTTTGATGAAATCCCATTTCCACATAGTACTTCAGTCCGTCCACAAGCGAATCCACATCAATATCCTCCAACACGCCCAAACAGGAAGGATGAGGCGTCACTTTTTTGTTGGATACCCAAATGGCCTTGTTGGTAAGCGCAAGGAACGGCTCGATTGGCGAGATAAGAGGAATACATCCTGCGGAAAGAGCCTCATTCACAGCATGACCGAAGCCTTCTGCTGCCGACACACAGATCACAAGTCCGCATTCCTGTAAGAGTTCATCGTATTCCTTTTCGGGTAGAATGTCCTTGATTACTTTGATTTTGGAAGAGACTGTTTCCGGAATGGTTGGAAAATCAAGCTGGTACACGATCGTCAGCTCCGGAAGCTTGGAAAAGAGCTCTGGCATGAGTGCCTGTATTTTCATATAGGCCTGAACAATGGGCTTCGGATTTCGCCAAACGTTCTTTCCAGAAGGAGCAATGGCCTTGTGATAGTTCTTCTTTTCAGGATATACCTTATCAATGGATGTAAAGCGAATCAGTCTCACCTTGCAGTTCCATTCATTAAAAAGACGAAGGGCCTCCTCGGTCTTCACCCAGATTTCGTCCACCATCTTGGCATACGGTTCCCAGGTCTGATAGGTCCATTCAGGATTTGGAATCCAGATGTTTTTAGAGGCATAGGAAAAGAGAGCAGGATTGATGACTTCGATAAAGAAATTGACCTCTGCCTCTTCGCACTGAGGAAAGTAATGGGGAACGTGGCGAATAGTCGTCTCCTTCCCGATTGCGTTCACAATCATACCGTGTAGGATATGCATATCCTGCGATACTCCTGTAGTTTTTGACAAGTTTCCAATAATGTTGACTCGCATTATCATTTCAGTAGGTTGCGTTTCGTAAACCGATTACGCACCAGATTTCTACATGTTCTTGCTCGTGTTCCACATAGCATTCGTCTCCAAGAGTCTTTGGTCTTCTCAACACAAGGACTGACGGCAACCATGCGGTCGCGAAACCAGACTGCGGAGTGTGTCGCAAGAGTACTTGCTTGTTTAGCATTTTTTATATCATATTTTTCGGAAAGAGCGGTACAGAAGTCCATCATCTTCTTGCTTCCATATCCATAGAACTCGGACGTGGGGTCGGAACAGTATGATTTATCATGGATTACAAACTTGTTTCCATTCCATGATACATCTTCTATAGGGCGGTAGGATTCCCAAGCCGGTTCCCAAAGAAACCAACTCGAACCAAGATTCAAAAATACGTTGTCTTGAAACTTGACTAACATTACTTCAACAGCAGACAATAGAGACGTCTTCTTTTACGAGTTGTTCTTCCTCTCCTCCATCGTCATGTCTATTCTCCTTGTCGGGCACAAGTGTGGACTGTTTTCTTTCCTCGGCCAGTTCGGGACAGCGACTCGTAAGGTGCTCTTCTTTACAGATACTACAGGTCATTGCTTGATCAGAAGAAACTCTTAAGCTCTCCTGTACGCGTACCGTAGATATGAGTATCGATAGGACGGGAAATGGGCTCTGGAAAATCAAGAATATCCTTGCGATAGTACTTGTAGGCCTCAATCTCAACCATGATACGATTGGAAGAGAAGCTTACGACACGCTCATTGAGCTGAGCCAACTGAGTCTTGGCATCGGAGTTGTCGGCGTACTGGAGGTAGTAGCTTCGCATGATGGTCTTTAGGTTCTCTTCGGATTGGTCGTCAATCGTATAGTTCTTGTCTCCGCTCATCTTGTTGACGGCCTGTTTGATTGCGCTCTGGAGATAAGTGATGTTGTCCTGACTGAAAAATACCTTATTCAAATCGGTATCCTCATGTCGGTAGAAGGCACGTTCTGCAACACGAGTGGAAGTCATGTAGGGCTCGGGAGCGAAAAGCACGGCTGGCGGAGTGGTCAACTTTTCCTCGGAATCGCTCAGAGGAAGACGACCGGTGTGTTTGGGTGCGCCTTCAATGGCAGTTCCTGTGTAAAATTCGGCGAGGGTGGAAGTGATATAGTCAGCTATAGATGACATTTGTATCTTTACAAGACAATAGAACCGCCAATCTGACTGGTATCGGGCTGCATGATATCCAGCTCCAAGGTATACACTGGCTGAAGAGTGGTATTCATCAACTGAAGATTGGAACCGACTAGGGTATTGGGCTCAATGACTGTTCCTGTGATAGGGTCGGGTGCATTGGTATACGTTGGCTGTACATTACCACCTACGTCGGCTGTTACAAAGTTGGGAATCAAGAATCCGTTGTACGATGATAAGTAGGGTGTGGTACGTGCCTGGTTGGACCCACGAGGACTGTAGATACCGTTGGAGTCCGGAACGTAATCCAGAAGCTCAAGAACAGGGAAGGTATTGCTCAAGAGAGAGGAGATGAAGAGTTTCTTATCCGAGTTCAACGCAGAAAGAATGGGTGATTTCAACATGTTGGTAATCGTATTGGAATAGAACAGAATACGATCACCCACACGAAGCTCATTGCCATTGAAATACGAGAAAGAGCTTGTGAAACATTTCAAATACATTCCAGAAGGTGTGGCCTGAATCAACGAGATTGAGAGTGTGTCATTCTGCCCGAAGATGTTTCCTACGGGGTCCGCTACCGATATCTGAAGCTTCTGCAAGTTGGTAATAGGACTCTGAAGGTGCAACGTTTCCGCTCCCCATGGCTCATAGTCGTATTGCTGAACTCCTACTGTGGTCTGGAAATTTGTTTGTGTTCTCTGCTTTTGTGTCATCACTGAAAATGACCTACGAATGGGTTCGTTTCCTCCTACGTATTGGCCAAAGTATTCGTTGAGGTAAAAGAGCAAATATGGATAGGTGGAGAAGGTAGAGTAGGGCTTGTCCGCAATACTGGTCTGGACGAACTGAGAAATGATTCCATCATCGCTTCTTGCCACACCGGTTGCGTTAGTCTCTGTTCCTACATACGCATTGACGATTATGAACTGGGTTGTGGTTATATAACTGACTACTCCTGTTACATTGAAGTTAGTATTTGTCATTCCAGATATGGTTACATTCTGTCCCACCGTGAATCCGTGGGGCTCAATGGTGGTATAGGTTATCTGCACTCCTGAACCCGAAGCAGAAGAAATGTAAAGTGCTGGCACAATCGGCAAGCTCAGAAATTGACGCTGAGGAAGAACGGCTCTTACGAGACGAATCCCAGCAACGTTACATGGTGTGAATACACTCTCAAATCCAGACCCAGATGGCTGAATAAGATACCCGCTATCGTATCCCACAAAGTTCCCTTTCGGCAAAGAGGAGTTGTATGCAGGAAATTGGATGTTAGACGGACTTGCTGGCAGACTCCAACCGCCTACATTCGGAAGGCCGGGAACAGGAGCAGGAAGAGCAAGCTGTTCCACTGAAAAGGTTGGAACAAATGGATTGTTGTAGTAGACCGCAGGATTGGATGAGGGTTCGTTCTGCTTTCCGAAAGCAAAAATGAGATTGCTATACGGATTGGGTTGTTTTATCCAGTCTCGTTGAGAAGTGTCCATGATGACATACCGTTTGACCAGATGTGTCTTGGGTGTTCCCTGAACGATGCTCGGGTCGGAGTGGGAGCCGGTGGGAACATCCGTGTACAAGGATGGGTCTATTTCTGGATTGGACTTCGGAACATTGCCAGTAAAGGGCTCAATTGAAAAATTGGAAAAGTTGTTTGCAAACTTGATTCGCGGGTCGAGGTTAAAGTTGCTCCGAGCAGTGGAATCGCTGTTTATCAGCAACTTCTGATAATCGCTCATTACTATTTAGACAGTTTCTAAATCAGTAAGCCACAACTCAGAAGCTTTCAACTTTTCAAGCCTTGCAATCTCCGTCTCAATATCCTTCAACTCTTTTTCGTGTTTTTGTATATTTTCGTTTGTGAAGGACGATACTGGAAGTCGCATGATATACTCATAGTCCCCCTTGAACTTGGCATACTTGTGTTTCTCCAACAGAGCATCACACTCTGCTCGTGTCTTTTTCTTGAGCTCGGGTTCAGGTTTCTCCTGGCACTGACTTCGTATGAAACGCACCACGTTGGAATGATACGGCAACTCTGCTTTGAGTGTTTCAATCTGATGAACACGTCTCTTTTCATACAGGGCCAATCTCACAGTCGCATACTCCTGCAGAATGTCGTTGAGCGTATCATATTTGGTGATGATGCCCTTGTGATTGAAGGCATGCATGTTGGTTGTCTTCACCTTGTCCGTCAAGGACTTCAACAACAGCTCCTCTGTTATTCCCTGAATACGAATGTTGACATCCGTATCCGTGGAGGTGTCCGTGAAATCTTTCACCTTGCCCTCGGTCAACATCTTCTCCAACCATTCACGATAATCGGCCGTCCATGTTCCGGGTGGCAACTCCGTAACCACGAAGGCATCCTTTTCTTTGTGATACACTCCCTTGACAACCTCTCCCTCAATCTGTCCCTTGAATCCGTTGAAGTGGACATCAATCGCAGCATTCAATGCATTGGTATCTCCTCTCAACCACTGCTGAAGCATCTTCTTGAGCTTGTCGGGATTGCATGGAGGAACATAGGTCGAATACCCAGTTCCGATACCACGAGAGCCGTTCACTAGCAACATCGGCAATACAGGAGCATACCATTCCGGTTCCACAGGTGTTTCGTCATCATCGCGATAGACCAATACCGAGAAATCCGCAGAAGGAACAATCTTGCGAATGCGAGGATGGAGATAGGTATGGATATATCTTGGAGACGCCGAATCCTTGCCTCCCTGTAATCGGGTTCCGAACTGTCCTTGCGGCACGAACCAGTTGATATTGTTGGACCCCATAAAGTCCTGAGCCATACCGATGATGGTCTCGTTTAGCGACGCTTCGCCATGGTGATACCCAGTGTGTTCCGATACGTATCCTGCAAACTGGGCAACACGAATCTCCGCATTGAGATTTCTCTTGAACGCAGCGTACAGAATCTTGCGCTGAGAGGTCTTCAGACCATCCATCACATTCGGAATAGAACGCTCCAAGTTGTAGTACGAGAAGTGTATCAGGTCCTTGTTGATGAAGTCCGAATACCCAAGTTTGTTTCCTGCTGGAATCATAGCAGATTTGTCATAGGTCTTTAACCAGTCCTTTCGGTCGTCCGCTCTTTGCTTGTTGAACGCCAAATCGATACACAAGTCAGAATCGTTCGCATAGTCAAATCTCACAGCGTTCACGTGTGTGAAATACTCCTTTGCTTCGTCTCGTGTGGAAGTACCCAATCCCTTGTAATACTTCACTTTGTACCCTGCAGATGCAGGTGTCTTTCTCCACTGTTCGTATTCGTACTGCGAATAGAACACTTTGGTCTCTTTTCCTTTGGTCGCCTTGACAATCGGAGTTGCCATATAGGTCAAGAATCCTGGTATCTTAATCAACTCGTGCCAGAGCTCGTGGAATAGATTGATGAGCAATCCACGAATATGCGAACCGTCGTAGTCCTGGTCGGTCATAATCATAATCGACCCATAACGCAGACTGGAAGTGTCGGTATATTTCTTACCGGAGACCAATCCAATAATCTTTTTGAGCTCTGCAATTTCTTTCGTCTGTTCCACCTTGGAATCCGACGTATCTTTCACATTCAGAATCTTACCCTTGAGAGGATATACACCGAAGAACTTTCGCTGTTCTTGCGACAGACCCGAGAGAGCCATCGCCTTAGCTGAATCTCCTTCGGTAAGAATCAGTGTACATTTGGAACTCTGTGCTGTTCCTGCATAGACCGCATCATCCAGTTTTGGAATACCGGTGATACGAGACTGTTTCTTTCCATCAGTCTTGGAATTGTCCTTGGCATCCTTGATGGATTGGGCTTCCAATATCTTTTCCACTATTCCGAGTTTGCTAACAATCTTTTTCAATGTCTCTTCACTCATCTTGTGGGATGAACCGAAGGCAGATGCTTTGGTGGTCAGTGTCTCTTTGGTTTGAGAAGTGAAGCTTGGATTTTCAATCAGCGATACGATGAAGAGACCAAAATGGTCCTTTACCAAGGCTGGTTTGACCTTCACTTTCTTTTTGGTTTCAAGATAATCTACAATATGTCCCACAACCTGAGATGCAACAGCATCTACATGTGTTCCTCCTTTGGATGTCCAGATGCCATTCACGAATGACATATGAAAGAACTTGTCGGTTGGAGTTGGAACCACTGCGATTTGCCATCGGTCGTTGGGTGCTTCGAATATCACAGGTTCGCATTCATACGCTTTCGCATAATCCTGCAATGTTCTACATTTCACAAGCTCTCCATTCCAAGTTACTTTGACCTCCTTTCCAACTGTCATTGCCAAGTCCCAAACACGACGCTGAATGAGGTTCATCATCGGTTCTGGAATCTCAGTATATCCGAATCTAGCAAAGTCCGGACGCCAAGTGAGTTTGACATGAGGTTTGCTCTTGGATGCTTTTATGACCGGAGGAGATACCTTGGTCATATTGTCGCTGAAGGTCTGTTTGTAGGATAGACTGCGTTCGTTATCAATAATATCAATATCAAGTTGTTTGCCGAAGATATTCACAAGCTTAACACCATATCCATTCTTACCACCGACGAGTTTCTTTTCCTCCTTGTCGTAGTTGGTGGAAGTCAGAAGTTCTCCGAAAATGAGTTGTGGAATGTACATGTCATGTTCTGGGTGCTTGGCGACATCAATACTTTTGCCATCGTTTTCAATACTGAAGTAGTCGGGTTTGCATTCAATCTCGATGTGTTTCACAAGTTCGGCCTTGTGCTGTCTCATACGAATCACGTGGTCATGAGCGTTCACGAGAAGTTCATCAATCAGTTTGTAAAATCCTGGGTTAACGGGAACACTATGCAGCTTGAAATCTTGTAGAACAACGTCCTCGTTTGCTGTCTCAATGCTACCGATATAGGTATCTGGCAGAGAGAGAATGTGCTCACGGTGTGTCTGTTTGCGATAGGCTTTTTTCAAATCCATAGTACTTGCTACTTTTCTGGGGCAAGGTATTCCGTTTTTGTCATAAGGCTTTCACTCATGCGGAGTTGATTAAACAAATGCCCCCAAGAAAACAACTTCCGGAAGCCCCGGTTATTTTTTCACTGCGTCTGCCGGTGGAAGAAAACACGCCCGTTCCTGCAGACATGAGTACGAACTATTCTGACATTCTTCAAACCGTGGAAACGTCGAAAGTTTCGCAGAGATTCGGAACAGAAATGTTGAAAGAGATTCTCTCACGAACAAAGAGTCCGACCTACTCTCCTTCCACCGCTTGCTTCTGGTGTTGCCATCCATTTGGGTGGAAAGCGTGCGTACTTCCTATTTCCTATGATGCTTATGAGAACATGTATACTTGCGAAGGCAACTTCTGCTCTCCCGAATGTGCGCTTGCTTATCTTTATAATGACGTATCATTGGCAGATATAGCAAAGTGGAACAGACATGGATTGTTGAACGACCTATACAGAAAGGCGTATGGAACCAAAGACATTGTTCCCGCTCCTCATCGTCATATGCTTCGTATATTTGGGGGCCAGTTGGATATTGAACAGTTTCGCGAATACTTGATGAACAGTGATGAAATCGTATCCATTGCTATGCCTCCTATTCGTCTCCACGTTCCAACCATGAACTCGCAAGGACCCGTGCGTGATGTCAAGAAGTTTATTGCTCTTTCTCAAGAGACGGTAGAAAAGGCTTCGAAAGAACTTCGGTTGCGAAGAACCAAACCTGTCAACAACAACGTCGCTACTCTGGACAAATGTTTTACATTTTCAGCGTAGAGAGCTTACAACAATAAATGGCGATGAACGACCTCCTGAAAACGCAGATGCTTCTTCAGGTGGGAAGGGTAAACAATCCTTTATTGAACCTTATCACTTTGAACATCTTTGACATCGCGGTGAAGACATTCCCACAATGGTACACTTGGCTCAACAATCTCAGTTGCTGTCGCAGAAGAAATACCGGAACCATCGCTATTCCTCCGCCAATGATGAGTGTGCGTGCATCCATTCAGTTTGAAAAATCGAGTCAAGTATCCACCAACACAAACAATCGTCAGCAACCGATTACTCTGTATTCCAATCGTATGGAGGCCGTCATTCATTATGTCACCACTCTTCCTGCCATGAGAAATCTGATGTCCTTGATTAACCACGATTATCTGCCCAACGAGTTTCAAGCAATCGGAATAGATACGGACGTGTATTTCGAGCTCCAGGACATGAAGTTTTCTTCCGAGGGAAACCTGGATATTATCAAGTTCAAGCTCTTCTGCTACGAACACGATGTTCAACATTTACAGACCTTTGTGGATACCTGCAATACCGACTACGAACGACGCATGGCCAACAAGCTGGGAACGAGCAAGTATTTCTTTGACCAGATGGTTTCGGTGAAGACAAAGAGCAGTACACAAAATCCATTACCAACAACCCATCTCTTGTATACCAAGTCCAAGTTCACAACCAACCGAACATTTAAAAATGTCTTCTTTGAAGAAAGAGACCATGTGGAAAGCAGAACTTGTTTCTTTTTGGAACGACGTGATTGGTATGATAAAAAGGGCATTCCGTACACCCTCGGTTTCATGTTCCACGGAACTCCAGGAACTGGCAAAACCTCTACTGTCAAAGCCATCGCAAACGAAGCCCGTCGTCATATAATCAACGTCCAACTCTCGGAAATCAAGACCAAGCAACAACTCCAGCACCTTTTCTTCAACGATGAAATATTTGTGTACAACGGCACCAATACTGAGAAATACACGATTCCGGTGAACGAACGCTTGTATGTGATTGAGGACATTGATGCAATGGGGGACACTGTTCTGCGCAGAGAATGGAAGAAGCCCACTTCCAATCAAGAGCCTCAACAGAAGACAGGCGACATCTTCATGGATAGATTGAACGAAACCAAGGACGAGAAGGAACCGATTGACCTTTCTTTCTTGCTCAATCTTTTGGACGGCACACTGGAATCCAATGGACGTATTCTGATTATTACCACCAACTTTCCAGAAAGAATAGATAAGGCGTTGATTAGACCTGGTCGTATTGATATGATTGTCAAGTTCAAGAAATGTAATCGTGAGGTTATGCAGGAAATGATGGAGTCTTTCTATGATAGCGAAATAGACCTTCCAACCGATGAGACACTGGATTACAAATGGAGTCCTGCAGAGGTGAATCAGATACTCTTTCGAAATTTCACGGAACCGGATAAGGCACTTCAGGAACTTATTACTCTGAAACCGCAGGACCTGTATGGATTTGAAGAAAATGGAAATACTGAGCTTAAAATAGAATAGAGTAATGACAACTGTAAAAATATGTTTTATGCTGGACTGCACTTCTTCTATGGGTCCGTATATTGAAGCTGCAAGAAATCAGATAAAAACAATCATAGAAGATACAAGACGCGCAACGGGAAACGTAAATTTCAGAGTTGCGTTTGTTGGCTATCGTGATATCGAGGACAAGAATCGGGGCTCGTTTATAACATTTACGCCAATGATTGATACGATAACATCCATTCTATTCATTACTGAACCAAAAGGAGGGTATGATACTTGCGAAGATGTGGCTGGAGGATTTGATTTAGCCATGATTATGGACTGGAAAGACGCCGATGTGAGAACACTCGTTCATATTGCAGACGCTCCATGTCATGGAAAAGACTTCCATACCAAGGATGTATGGGACAATCATCCAGATAACGATTACGGTATTCTGGATAAGTGTTTGGCTCTGGTAAATAATGGAATAGATTACACGTTTGTAAAAATCAACGATAGTACAGATATCATGTATGATAAGTTCAGTGAAATATATGCTATGTTTCCAGAAAGAACTTGTCAAATGATTAGTTTGCCACACGATGTTGACCCAGATATTATGGAACGAACATTGAGTGCGGAGTTGACAAGAACGATTACGTCAGCAGTTACTCAACACACTTCTGCGATATCGATAGAAGAAGATTAGTGTAGTCCCAGACACATTTTTTGTTGTTTTCCGAAAAGCCCTTCCAAAGTCCCTTGATTTTGTTTATCATCTGAATCAGCCAATCATTATCTGCAAACTCGTTAAAGGTATATTCTAAAAAGAACCTTTCGTCTCTTTTTATGATAGAATCTTCAAACGACTTGGTCTGAACGATAAACTCGCGAATGACATACATTGGATTTCCTGTGCGCATCATCTTAAGGCCCATGATATAGGTTGGAAAATCAGTGTCTTCTGGAAGTACCTTCTCGAGCTGTTCCAAAAAGTCCTGAAACTGGTTGTAGAAGGCATCCACAAAGACCTTTTTAGACATTTATTTTATTGGCGAGCAATACCTTTAAACTCTGCATCCCTCTGCTTCTGAAGCTGCTCAAGTCGCGTTTTAATATCATCGTTTCTACCAGTCTTATCTCCATCATAGCTCTGCTTTGTTTGGGGCTCGGCAGGAGCAGGAGTTGCCTTCGTTCCTCCAAGATAGGAGTACTGGAGCTGGTCGTCCACGGAAAAGTTGCCGGGCTTGTCCCAACTGGAATAGCTTTCTGTCAACGACCCGGAGCCCGAAAAAGACCAGGCTTGAAAATCGCCTCCCGCGGTAGCGGCAGGAGCGGCACCAGCAGCAGGTTTAGCAGCAGTAGGGGCATTGGTTGGAATCTCTCGACGAGAAGATACTGGTTTGGAAATGTAGCTGTAAATAGCCTGAAGACCTGCGTAAACGTCCTTTGTTTCCGGAACATACACGGTCGGTACACTTTTCAAAAACGCAGGAAGTTGGTCTCTTGTTTTGCCATCGATAGGAACCATTTGAAATAGACTGGATTTGTTCAGTCCATTCAACGTGTCCAATACCTGTTTGCTGTTCGAGCACCGCGTGCTGTAAAAAAGATATGGCTGATTACTCATTGAAGTTTCTGGCGAAAAAAACGGATAGACATTAACGAAGGAATATAACAAGCACACTATGGAGAACGTTCATAAAACACTAAACGGATACCAGCTCGACTTCGAACTAAAGAATGTTCCAGTTGCATTCGCGAACGGCCTTCGCCGTATTATTCTTTCCGACATCCCCACAGTTGTCGTTCGCGATGTTGAGATTCTCAACAATAGCTCGCAGATGATTCATGAGATGTTGCGCCACCGTATTGAGATGCTCCCCATCAACGTCAAACCAGAAGAAGCCGCCGTTATTCGCGATACTCGTCTGGAACTTCGATTTGAAGGCGTGGACAAGGAACTGCTCATAACCTCCGACGATATCGTTGTTGCCGGTCCTCGTAAAGATGTTATTCTAAAAGACCGAGACCTCAACACGCCTCATCTTATTCTAAAACTCAATCCAAACGAAGTCGTTCACATTCGGGCGGGATTGGGAATAGAGACCAAAGGAGCGACACATGCGTGTGTTGCCACCTTCAAGAACCATATAGATACCGAGATTGCCAAGTTGGACAGAGATACCTTCACTGCAGAAGGAGGGGATGTTCGTGTATTTGACAATCATTACATTCAACGCTCGTACGTCAAAGATGAAAAGGGAAGACCCATTCATTTCGATTTCAAGATTGAAAGCATCGGTGTGCTCAAAGCAGATGAGATATTGCGCCGTGCTGTTGTCATTTTACAGAATAAGATTCAGGAATGGGTAAAGACAGATATTCTGCGAGAGGAAGCAGGATGGTATCGCATCGAGTCCGAGACCGAAGGACACACCATCGGGGCGCTTGCACAGTATATGATGTACGAGGGAGGGTTGGTTGACTTCGTCTCCTACAANATTCCGCACCCTCTTCTTCCCAAGATGGTGTTGCGNTTCAATACCACGCTCGACCCTTCTGCTGTCATCGACAAATTCAAGCAACAGGCGGTTGCCCTTTGTGAAAGCATTCTCAAGTCTCTATAATGACAGAGTTCCTCAACTTTGATTCAAAAGATTTTCAAGTTTTGGAGGAAATTGAGTTCGATGAACGAATTCAAAGACCTGAAAAAATAAGGTTTTTTACTCTAGACGAACAGGTCACTGATGCTTTTGAAAGAATGCTTCCAAAGGGAAGAATCAGTAAGTTTCAGATTGAAACCATTTCAAAAGAGGTGGACAACATTCGTGACCTATATGAAAAGAACATTGTTCCGCACGAAGAGACCTATTCCTTGCGAGAACCGGAATACGGCAAGAAGTTTGATTGGATTTTTCCAGTCTATGCATCTGCAAAATACAATACCTACAACTGGGACGACCTTGAGCCCTTATATAAAATGACCACCTCCGGTCATTACACTCGGTCCATTGTTGCTCTTCCTCGTCCTTATGAAGCGACTCAAGGAANCAACTATCCTATCACTGAAAAAATCCAGTTCGTGGACGAAGCAGGACTTGTGCCGATTGTTGCTCTTCCCAACTTTGAATCCGTTCGCACTCTCAAGCACGAAGATGGAACACATGACATTTACAAGCTTCCGATAGAAGGAACAGCGGACCAGATTGCGTTCAAAGGATATTATGCAAGAAAGCGTCCCGTAGATGTTCCCAATCCTTTGCTGGAGCATCCGTTCTTGAAGGACAACAACGCCTTCTTTTTGGAAACCACCGCTCCTCTTGGAGAAGTGGTTCCTTCTCTGGATGCCATCATGACACACGCAGTGCCAGTCACCACCGACCCTTACGGAGAGGGAATGAAGTATTTGAAAATATATGACGTATCCTTGGCNGATATTCCTTGGTCGTCATGGAAGTCTCGGTTTCCTCAAGCAGAAGTGGTTTCGGTTGTTCCTCAGCCCGCGGAAATAGTGTTTCCCAAGGTTGAAACCGTTCAGCCCCAGAAACAGTTATTAGAAACCTACAAGGTCACATACTCGCCAGGTATTTCTGCAAGAAACTGGTTGGAAACCCAAGTGGATGGAGGAGAGCTGCTTATCAAGATGTTGCTCTCTGAAGCAGGAAAGAATGGAAATGTCAATCAGGTTGTGGACGTCAACCTATTCGANCCCCAGTACCCAGAAACAACCGCAGAGGAGTGCTCGCTGAAAAACATTGATTTCAACGAGTTCATTGTTAAGGGACTCTTGAGAAGCAAAGTGAATGTCAAGGATGATACTGTCAGCATGAGCTGTATTCCTCTTGAAATCATTCGGCAGGAAAAGAAGATTCTCGGATACAAAAACCGACTCACCTGGAAAGAATCGACCGCTCACGATATTCTAAGCGAATACCTCAAGGTGATTGAGACATTCCGATACAAGGAGAAAAAGGAGAAACACGTTCCCGAGACCAAGACGCCTATGACAGAGGACTCGGAAGAACGAAAGGAGGTAATGGCTATTCTGAACGACATCCATCGTTTCAACGAAGACAAACTGCGAGACCTCCGAGAAGTGATTAAAACCAGTCCTCTCAACAATCACGTTTATCGAGCCCCTATCAATAATACGTTTGTGTTGTGCGAACACACACTTGCCATTCTTTCAGGGCACTTGGAAAAGGATAAGCGAGCATTTAATGAAACGTGGACTGCTGCGTTGAATGGATTCCGTGTCTGTAAGTTCTGCGGTGAAAGCATCGTTCAAACTGATTTTGTGGAGCAGGAACAGTATGACGCTCAAGGATTCCGAATAGAACGTGCGCGAGTTCTGGAAGAGGACGTATTCAAGCCAAATTTGATAAGTTCTTTTACATACGGTCTTCTTGCTCTCAAACCTCTATTTGACCTTGACAATCCTGCAGAGGATACTATCTTTCTTATTCTGTCGTTGATTCAGGTTCTTCCAGAAGCCTCTCAAACAACTGCTGTACTTTCTGTAACAAAAGACCTTAGCAAGGGTATTCCTGATAAAGTGAAGGACTCAAAAAGAGTGAAGGGAACAATAGGATTGGCAGCAGCATGTATTCTTATTCAGGCCCACATTCCTGCTCTCATTCCTCGCAGAAGTTTCGGAAGCATGCCACTGATGTTGGACGGATTTCCAAGAGACGACAAGGACCCCAAGGAAAATACGATTGTGGATACGCTCATGTTTGTCGTTCGAAAGTCGTTCCAGGCATTTCCAACAGCGTTCAAGGGCGCATCGGCGGATTTCATACGTGGTGTGATAGCAGAAAAGTCGGCAGTACGAAAACAGGCCCTCACTCTCATCAACGAAATACTCAAACGTTCCTCCACTCTGCGAGAGGCAATAAAAGAGTCCAAGCGTCAACGAGACCTCGCACCGGTTGTCAGAGAAAAGCCCCAGACACTCATTCCAATGATTCTTCCTCCCAAGGAACTGGGAACAATCACCAGCTATCCTACCTGCGAGAGCAGAATAACCTTGTGGACCGGTTCCAAGCCTCCCAAGTATTTTCAGGTGAAGGTCCAGGTGAAGGACAGAATACCGTTGACAACTGTTCCTATCATGACACCTGCCGTATCCGTGCGTGCTCTTATCAAAGAAACCGACGATAGCGAGGTTCGTAAAAATATCAAGTTGGGCGTACCAAAGGATTTCAAACTGAATATCGGAGACGATTGGCACACCAATCTACGACTCGCGACTCGCTTGGCAAATATCTTTCTCATTCCAGCACCAGAACTGGCGAGTTTGAACGTATCGCAATCGCAGGATACCTTGCGAGACGTTGTAAAGGCATCGTTGTACAGGATTCTTCATACCATTCACAAATCAGCAGAGATGAGACGAAATCTGGAGACCTATAAGAAGAATGATTTGACACTCTACGTCCTTTTGGCCGACCTGAGTGTGGAAGAGAAGACAACCAACACTTTACGAGCCATTGAACGTGTGAACTTCGTGGAACGCATGAGACAGAAACGAGATGATGACCGTGCGATTATGCAAGAACTGTTGGCACAAGGACAGGCTCCTTATGTCATAACAAATCTGGACCGAGAGCTGTTTGCAAGTCAGTTCTATGCCAGGGCTCAACAGGAAGAGCAGGAGAATGAGGAAATAGGTGTGGGACTGCCAAGAGACCTCAACGAACAGGGAGCGGTTGGCATGCCAGAAAATGCAGACAATGGCGACTACGGCGATTACCTCCAGCAACCAAACCGAGATGGAAGAGACCCGTTCGAGCAGGAGTTTGATGAGGAAGAAGGAATATAAAACGAAATGATTGTAAACAAGTTAGAGTAACGTAATGTTGACCCTGAACGGACATCGCTTGGACAAGAGCCAAATAAAGGACATTGTCGCTCTTAGAAGAACCTTGACCGTATCACCCTATGTCCCCAAGGTATTTCGTGGCGCATACGCACCCACACCGAAATATCCTGTTTTCAAAGAATCTGAAGACTATATGTATGTACCCAAGCACTTTGGCAAAATAACGTTTGGAGAACCGCAAGAAAGTACACGCAATGTTCCTACTACGCCAGATGAGTATTGGGAGTTTGCCGGTTCCATTCGTCCTCATCAGGAGGCGGTTGTGAACTCCATGCTCAAACCCGAGCCCAAGGACGGTATCATTTCTCTTCATACCGGCGGAGGCAAAACAGTATGTGCTCTTTATATCGCAAGTCAGCTCAAGCTTCCAACCCTTGTCATCGTTCACAATACCTTTCTAAGGGACCAGTGGGAAGAACGGGTGAAGACATTTCTGCCCAACGCAAGAATAGGCAGGATACAGGCGGATAAATGTGAAATAGAGGGAAAGGATATTGTAATTGCCATGCTTCAGACACTTTCCATGAAAGATTTACAGATCGAGGTATTCAAGCCTCTTGGATTTGTGATAGTCGATGAGTGCCATCACATCGCTTCCGAAGTATTTATTCAGGCCCTTCCACGTATCACCTCCAAGTATATGTTGGGTCTGTCTGCCACTCCATCTCGCAAGGACGGATTGATGTATGCTGCTCACTGGTTTCTCGGCCCGATGTTGTATGCCTCCGAAGCAGGAGATACGCGGGACACGGATATACAAGTGGAGGTGTACGAGTACGAGAATGATGATGAGGAGTTCAACAAAATCATATACAATCCTCAGGGCGTGATGTTCACCAGTCTCATGATAAACAAGTTGGCGGAGTGTCTCAATAGAACACAGTGGCTTGCCAAGATTATTGCCGACATTATGGAAGAGGACGAGCACAGACAGATGTTGGTTCTCACTGACAGAGTTCAGCATACCAAGGATATTCTTGCTGCTCTGGAACCCGAGTGGAAAGAGAAGGCGGCCATTCTATCCCAAGGAGTGTCCGCGGATAAGCGAGCGGATTTCTGTGCCTCCAAGCGAATACTGATAGCAACGTACGCAATGTGTAAGGAAGGCTTTGATGTCCCGACACTGAATACTCTATTGATGGCGACACCGAGACCCGATGTGGACCAGATTATTGGACGTATTTTGCGAGTGGAAAAATCCGCAAGAAAAACAAATCCTTTGATCCTGGATATTGTGGACCCCCAGTTCCGCCGTCAGTTCCAGGAGAGGAACGGGCTGTATAAGAAGAGGAGCTATACACTAAAAAAGATGAAGATAGAATAATGTACTGGCCACTGAAATATTACAAGGGTCTTTCAAAAAGAAAAGCAACTGAACGAAAGAAAGAGGTTTCCGCCCGTTCCAAGCTGTCTTGGAAAACACGAAAGGCTTATCGTCCTTTTAAGACGGACAAGGATGTAAAAACAAAGACATCCAAGTACAGTGCTCGGTTTCACAAGATGTTTCCAAAGGCACATTCACTGCCAGCGTATTCCAAAGCCACGGGTGTGCCTCTGCCGTTGATAAAAGAGTCGTACAATCGTGGAATGGCAGCATGGAGAACGGGTCATCGACCAGGAGCGACGCAGCAACAGTGGGGATATGCGAGAGTGGCAAGTATGCTCACCTGTGGAAAAACATATCGAACGACGGATTCTGACCTTGTGAAAAAGGCCAAGAAGACGGCGAAAGGAAAAGCATGGTATAGAAAAACGTGTAAGAACTAGTAATGGAAAGTGATGATATAATACGCAGTCGTTGCGGGTCATGTCTCTATGGATGTCAGTGGACCAGTTTTTTCTTTATGATACTTATCGGTCTGTTTATTTTATTTTTTCATTTATTTGGACACCTTTTTTGATTTTCTACGAGTGGCTCTTCGTTTCTTGCCACCGTATTTCATTTTGCCAAATAGATTGCTGATATCGTCAATCTCTTTGTCCTTTTTTACAACTTGCTTCTCTTTTTTAGGAGAGGTTCCCATTTTACCGAATAGGTCGGCAAGGTCGTCCACGTCCTTTTTCAGTTTATGTGTGANTTTGCGTTTTGCTGAANGTGCTTTCTGGAGAGCTATGGACTCTCTGTAGACCTGTCCTTCCTTTGTCAACTTTCGTTGTCGTTTTTCACCTGCTTTCATTATTTTCAACGAATATTTTTTGCTATTCCGAGAACAGAAACTTATCTTGTATAAATAAAAATGAACTGGATCTTGTTGATTGGTATTGCGATTGTCATTTTGACTCACTTGAGTATGCTCATGAGCGGATTTAGCACACATGCTATTCTCAATCTTGTAGCTGCCGCTTTAATCGTATATGGCTCAGGTTCAATCCTATTTTAAAACATCTCGTATCAATAAGCAAAGATGAACTTCGATAGACGAGGACAACAACTCACGCCTTCTACACCGAAAACGATTCTTCGTACGGTGAAGAAGACTCTACATATTGATTCTGCAGATAGAGACAGTACCAAGTACTATACATGTGGTGATATTGTTATATACCTTCCACGTGTATACGAGCGGCTTGTATCTCTTCGTCTTATGAGCGCAGAGTTTCCAGGCATGGAAGGACCTGCGTTTGCTCATTCCTATTCCAACGGCCAGAACAATCCTACCACAAACTTTGCCAATGATGTATCCGTTGCCGATACAACGGCTTCTGGATTCTTTCCTGCTTATTTTTTGATAGATATTGAAGGACTTAATAGAACAGATGAAACCGCATTCGGTGCTAACGGTTCCGGTATGGTGAACGGCTTCTTTGCAAAGATATCAACCACAGCAGGATTGATGGCTCCGGATGTTCCTTCTGGAACGTATATCTATTACAATGACCATTCTGCACAGGAGAACATCGGTACATACTCTCCACCCATTTCCAAACTTGATCGCATGCACATTCGTTTGCGAACACATGATCAACAGGATTCCAAGGCAGGATTTATTTATTGGACAAATGATGGCAATACTGCTAACCCGGCAAAAAATAACACAATATATCCCATTTCTAACTTTTCGTTGACTTTTGAGATTGAATACATTGACAATGGATTTGACAATTTCTCATCCTATCAAACAGGGTTGACCGAACGTAGTTAACGTCGCATAGTCTTTCCAAGCATCACAAAGGTATCAAACGTAAACAAAAATATAACACCCGTCACGACATATAAAAACATGTCCTGTTGAGACGGTTTTTCGTATCCCGTTCTGTTCTGCTCAATCAGCCGAAGAATACGCGATAGTTTGTCATCTTCCATATTTCCACCTCCTGATACCGGCTGCGGGAGGAGACCGCCGAAATGCTCTCGCACGTGTTGACGTTGAAGATGTGGTACCGCACGAGCTACAGTGAAGGTCTCGGTTTCTGCCGATTTGTCAAGGGGCAAGGACTTTGTCACTTTGTCCAAAAGTTCCTTGTGTTTTTCAATCTGGTTGGGACGGTTAGGAGCCGAAAGTGGCTTATCATCCTCTGGTGTTCCCTGAGTAACCTTTCCTCTGGACCCAAAGGGACTGCCATAGGCCTCTTCTAAGTTGGAATAGTTCATTAGCCTCGCTTGTTGAAAGCGGATAGAAAAATATGGACGATTAACAAATGAAAAAACTAACGTTCACAGCAATCTTGATTGGTGTCATTCTCATTCTTGCATGGAACAGCTACACACGCGAAGGCTTTGCGTCTGCTAAGGCAAGCTGTAAGAAAGGAAAGTGTACCTGCCCCTCCGGATACGCGTATGACATTGTATCCAAGGAATGCAAACAGTCGTCTTCCATTCAGGAGCCTATCGCACCAAAATCTCGCAAGTAAGAATAATGTTGGAGTGGATAGAAGTTTTGAATAACAACAAGTTCTTTATCGGAGTCATGATGATTCTCCTCAATTTGGGAGCGAGATATCTCGTGGATGAAATCAGCACAAGCGAAGAAGAGTATTCTCGCAACCTTGTGATGAGGCGTCTTGCCATTTTTGCAGTATGTTTCATTGGTACTCGCGACGTTATAACATCTATTCTATTGACCGCAGGATTCGTCATCCTTGCAACCGGATTTTCCAGAAGACGTACGCTCGAAGGAATGGAAAACAAGGCCGCTCATGCGGACTGTCCTGCCTACGATACGAGTGTTCCTGCTATGTTTACAACTTAATTACAACCGAATTCTTACCTGTAGAACCTGGCTTCGACTTCTTCATCGCACTCGGTGGAGCAGTGGTAGTACTCGATTTAATATCCTTCAAAAGGTCATCAATATTCACCGGTCCTCTCATTTCAACAGGTGCTGGAGCGGGTGCTTTTCGTGAAGCTCCGATTTTAATGGGCTTTGTTTCCGCCGGCTGTTTCGGAATCATGCTTGGAGGAGGTGGTGGAGGCATTCCCTGTTGCATGAAACTCATGAGGCCCGAAAGAGGATTGGGCGCGTTTTGTGGAGGAGGAACCGATGCTGTCGTTCTTTGCTGTTGCATTTGCTGTGTCTGTGATTGCATGGCAGCACTTGCCAACTGACGAGCAATGTCCGGATTCTGTCTCATGATGTCGTCAATGTTTGGAATATTGGATTTCATAGCAAGTTGGTTGGTCATATGTACCATATAAATCATCATACAGGTTCTCAATGGAATACGAACCAATGGATGCATCTTGAGGTTCTCACCGTACAAATCGTAGAGCTCCTCAAAATCGTCCTCCAAATCCGCCACGTTCATCTGTGCCGCTTCGGAAAGTCCGTCCAATCGCAATCCGAAGGCCTTCATCATAGAGACGTTCTTGGAGCCCCATTCCAGTCCCGACATTCCTGTCACGAACCATTCGGAGAACTGTTTGATAGTGGAGTCCATCGCCTTTTCTCGTTTGATGAACTCAAGTTCCATCTTCATCTCGTCAAGAGGGGAATCCATCGTGAAACGCTTTCGCATAGGAACGCCCAACTTGGAAAGCCTCTCAAACTTTCGCAGAATCTCATACTTCTCCTTCATCAACGACTCCTCGGACACGCGTCGGGGAGCGGACGACATGGCATACGGCTCCGCATTGAAGTTGTCAAATCCGTCCACTTTTATGGGACCCGCTTCCTCAATGGAAGGAACCAACTTTGGTGCGGGTGGCGAGGAGCTGGGGATGTCGTCAAATGACAACGTTGGAATATCTACTGTTTCTAAGTTGGCGCTTCCACCAAACGATGGATTTATAAGTAAGTCAACGTCCATTCCTTTACTTTCACTTTGGAGCAATGTATGAAGACTGGAACGCAAAATGGAATGTAAAAATGTAAAATCTTCAACAAGCAACCGAAATGCTTAAGATAATAACCCCGAACACACCCCTACCCAAAATCGAAAATCCATTCTCCTTCCCCCTGGACCCGTTCCAAAAACATGCAGTCGCTGCGATTGCGAATGACGAAAATGTTCTTGTCACAGCCAAGACCGGCTCCGGCAAGACCCTTGTAGGAGAGTACCAGATACTCCACTCTCTCAAAAAAGGCAAGCGTGTATTCTACACCACGCCAATCAAATCACTTTCCAACCAGAAGTTTCATGACCTGAAACAGATTCACGATTCCGTAGGCATCATGACCGGCGACATCAAATTCTGTCCTCAAGCAGACATCGTAATCATGACAACCGAAATCCTACGAAATCTCCTTTTCAAACAGGGAACGTCCACGGAAAATATCGGAATAACCGCCAATCTTTCCATGGAAAACGTGGACTCCGTCATCTTTGACGAGGTCCATTATATCAACGACGAGGCTCGTGGCAAAGTGTGGGAAGAATGTTTCATTCTCATGCCCCGCGAAATCAACATGGTCCTGCTCTCGGCAACCATTGACAAGCCAGAGGTATTTGCTGCTTGGTTAGGCAAAATAAAGAACAAGCCCATCCACCTCATCTCCACCGAGTACCGTGTGGTTCCTCTGATTCACACTCTGCCCAACGGGAAAGTTCTCATGGACGCAAAAGAAAAGTTCAATCCAACCGTCTATCGCGACTGGATACACGAGTTCAATCAGATGGAAAAGGATATAACACTTCACAAGAAAGCGGTGGCTGCTCGGGAAGAAGGCCAGGACGCAGTGGAAAAAACAGCAAGGGACTTTTCCTTCCTTTACCGAATGAATGACCTCATCAACAAAGGACTCAAGCTTCCTGCTCTCTTCTTCGTTCTTTCTCGCAAGAACTGTGTGGCCTTCGCACAAAAAGTGGAGGCAAATTTGATTACCAGTTCCGAGGTTGCTGCGATGAAACATATTGTCAGCTTTCATCTTCATCGATATCCTGACGTCATCATCTCAACCCAATATTTCCAACTGATGGCCCTGCTTGAAAAGGGCGTGGCATTTCATCACAGCGGTGTTCTCCCGATGCTCAAGGAGATTGTTGAAATCCTCTTTGCCAAGGGCCTGATTAAGGTCCTCTTTGCGACAGAGACCTTTGCGGTGGGTCTCAATATGCCTACCAAGACGGTCGTATTTACCTCGTTCCGAAAGCACTCTGACAATGGAGACGAGTTCCGCATGCTTGAGCCTCATGAATACACGCAGATGGCTGGGCGCGCTGGTCGTCGTGGAAAGGATACGGAAGGTATTGTGGTATACCTACCGATTAACCGGCCCGAGGATGTTAAGGCGATGGAGACTATGATGACCGGCAAGAAGGCATCTATCACTTCCAAACTCAAGTTTGACTATGCCTACGTTTTGCAGACGATGCAGTCCGGCAGAGATATTTCGGACAACTCGTTCTGGGATGAAGAGAATACGCGTATCATTGAAAAAATACAGAAGGAAATAGATGTTCTGTCCAAGCAGTTCAAGGAGCTTTCATCCTTGGAAGAAATAGAGTGTGACAAGCGAAAGGAAATAGAGGACATGCCAAACTCCAAGCAGAAGCAGACCAAGATGAATGAATGGGGCATGAAACACATGGGTCCCAAGTGGAAGACCGCGTGGGAAACATACTGTCACAATCTCAAACTTGAAAAGACAATCCAGAGCTATCACACCGACATTGAGGACTACAATAAAAGCAAGGAGATTGAAGTGAATAGGTGCAAGGCCCAGCTTGAAAAATGGGGCTTTCTTGAGGATGGCAAAATCACTCAAAAGGGCGTACTTGCTACCGAGGTCCATGAAGGAAATCCCCTTCTCATGTCCACAGCATTCTACGAAAAGATATGGCACTCACTGACTCCCAATGAGCTGGTAGTTGCTCTTTCATGTTTTCTGGAATACCAGAGAAACGATGACGACGTTCCTCTTTACAACAAGAACATAGCTCTGCTTGAGCCGATAGACGAATACACGGTGACTCACCAACACTCTGCATGGGTAAAAATGTGGATGGACGGCGTTTCGTCAAAGGAGATATGTGCGGATTTTATGGACGAGGGCTCGTTTGTGAGAAATGTTCTCAAGCTTTCCAATCTTCTTGAGGAATGGCGCAATCTTGCAACCATCATGCAGGATACGGATATGATTGAAAAACTGAAGGACGTGCAAATCATTCGCGAAGTGGTTGTTCCGGACTCTCTCTACTTACGAATCTAAACACCATTCTCTTTTTCCATGTGGGTTGGTTCATGTCCAGCGAGAAGTGAAGAGTGCCCCGGGTTCCCTCGGATTCATTCTTGCAGGATACCATTCGTTTCCAAGAAGGTACCCACACACGAGTGGATGATACAGATATTCCCTCTACCTGTCTCGTATTTCCGTGCATAAGGGCTTCCAGAAAGAACATATCTCGTTCATAGCGTTTTGCCTGTCTTTCCCAAGTATTGAGCTGTTCTATATTGAAGTCTGGAGGATTGTCTCCTTTGAGGATGGCCTGATTCACAATATCTGCATATCTACGAATAGGCGAGGATGCGTGACAGTAGACATCCAACTTCAATCCGTAGTGCGGAGTTTTTTCACTGCAGTAATGTGCGGACTTGAATGCGAGTGTACGAACATCCAATCCCATTGCTTCATATTTTTTCAGCTTCTCAAGGTCGGGCGGATCATGAGCACGGAATACGCCTCCGTCTATTCTTTTTGCGACTTCCATGTTGTAGAAAAGCATGAACTGTTCCACGATTTCGTGACTGTCTATTACTGGCCTTCCTGCGAGATGGGATGCGACTTCGTTTAGAATAGGCATTTTCGGTACATTTTCGTAAGTGTAACTGACATTGTTTGTTATCCAACTTTTCATGAATCGCAATCCGTATATCTGTTTGTCTCGCCAAGTAAAGGTCATGGATACGCCTGGCCTTTCAACACCTGGCAGAAGAGAACAGGCCTCTTCAAAGGCAAGCATGGGACGAACGGCTTTTCCATCCATATAGAAGGTCTGCCCTTGATGAACGGTGAGGGATGGATTGAGTTTGAACCATTCTGCTACATCTGCTATGGTGATTGTTATTTCGTCTCCGTTGAGAGTTATAACATCATCAATATCACGACAACCGGGAGGGTCGATGTTGAATGTTCTGCCCTCAATCAGTTCACGCCCTGTTTCAGATGGATTTTTTATCATGATGGGAGTGACTGCGGGCTTGAGGTGGGAGTAGGCGGAAAGAAGGGCCTTGCGTTCTGCTTCGTAGTCGCCGCACTTTCCAAGAATCTGTACAATGTTCGCACGTGTGAGGCCTTTCAGGTCCCAGTCGTCTATACGTGCAATTGCAAGAATGTTGGTGGATATATCGCGATGAGAGGAGCCGGCGATACACGGCGGGAAATCGGGGTTCAGGGGACGAAAGAGATATATGGGCACATTTCTTGATGTGAAGCCATATTTCACTTTGGATGTCAGTTCAAGTATTCCAGAATACATTTGGTTAAATGCCTTGCGTTAATAAAAATGTTTCCATTTTATAATAAATGCCTAAAATACCTTGTAAAAGAAGCCAAACCCGTAACAAGGTTACTGGTGCTTGCGAAGAACGATGCCCGGAGGGTCAGGTATGAAATCAAAAAACAATGGCGTGCGCCCCTCGTCAACGAAAGAGTCGAAGGTCATCATCTGCAAGTTCAAGTGTCGTTGGTTCTCCTGACTCGCCAAAAAAGACTCGTAATGCGAACCTCTTTCGTGAGTTGCCTTATCACAACGCAGTATTGACTCCAAATGGAAGTCCTAAGGGTCGTGTAAAGACACAGCGAGTAAAACGTGAACCTTGTCCTGAAGGTAAGATTCGTGACCCCAAGACCAAGGAATGCCGAGACCGCAAACGACGTACCTCACGAAAAACAAAACGAGTAATAGCTACTCCAACAGTTATTTAAGCTTCTTGTTCTCCAACACCCACAATCCTTGAAGGAAACTGTCTGCTAAATCGTCCTTCTTTGGATGTTTTAACATATGCTCTCTCCACTGTTCTGGAACCAGTTCGGTGGCGTGAAGAATACCCGTCTTCTTTCTTCCTTTGTAGCTGTCCACTCTGTCATCCGGTGTAATCATATTGCTGAGTTTATGAGTTGCAGATACGCCTTCGCAATGAAAGCCGCGACAGCAAAAATACATATGAAGCATGGCCTGAACGGCAAACATTCTGCGGTCGGGCTGATTTTCAAAGACCACTTTGTCGGCTCCTTTCCACACTTCTGCTCGTTTGTCAAGAGATGAAATGATGGAAGGTGCCAGGTCAATAACCGACCCTGCGAAGACAGATTTCACACACCGTTTCCATCTGTTCTGGCGATGATGAACGTAAATCATAGTCACAATGTCTGCCTTTTTCTCGGTGGGACACACGAGTCCCAGGGATTCCAGTTCTTTTTTGAGGTCGGTTACAGATTTCTTATTTAGCTCTGTTTTTGTGAGTTTGGATTTGGACTGTTTGGGTTTGTGTTTGGTACACGCCACTGCTTGGTCCGTCAATCGCATCCAGGTAGCGGATGCAGAACATTTGAAACAGCGCGGATTTGTTAATCCATTCTGTTCCGCCATAACATCGATAATATTCCAATCGATAATCGTGACATCAGAACGATTGGTTCCAGAAATCACGGAGTAGGCCAGATTTCTCAGGCCCACGTCAAAAGAAACTAACTTCATTACTTAGTTTAGGAAGATGCTTTTAAAAGGGAAATAAGGACGTTCTTGCTGTCTCGTTTGCCGAATGGAATGCCTCGTTTGGTCAACATGTCCTTGAGTTCTTTTGCAGTCTTCTCGTCAAGGTTGTCGGTATCCACAGGTTCTGGTGCTCCATCAACGACTTCGGTTTCCTCTTCCACGGATACGCGGTCGTCCTCATCGTGGTCAATCACAACTTCTTCCGTTGGTTCGGCAACGACGACTTCTTCTGGTTTGGATTCCGCGACTGGCGCAGGGGTGGCTCGTGAGGCAAGCTCGCCGATGGCCATGACAATGTTGTTCATATTTTGAAAAAGGCGGGTCTGTTGCCAGTATAGCCAGCCGACCATGCCGGCAAGGACGAGAATCATTGAGGACAAGAGTGCTATTGCTGCATGTAAAAACTCCATTTATGACTTGGTCGGACAAGAAGCAGGGTCTTTAAACGAAACAAAATCGTATGAGTATATAAATGGCTAAACAAAAAGGAGGAGATTGGTTGACAGCGTTGGAGTTGGGCACTGCGTTCTATGCCGCACGTAGGTCCGGAAGTTTTTACGGCTTTTTATGGCGATTCTTCAAGTACGCACTCTTCGTAACACTTGCCTTGGCAGTTATTGGAGCTGTTCTCTCGTACTTGGGTCTCTTAACGGTAGAGAATTTTGTACCCGTTGCGCCTTCGAAAGAAGGGGATAAGAAAGCAGTAACTCCTGCAGGAAATGTGATTCTATATTAGGTTCCAAATATAACACATCACCATAACTAACATTGTCCGGTAACTCGGCAGCGTTGTGCCAGACGTTTCCTCCATAGATTATGGAAAACTTCTTGACAGGGGCAGTGAACCGAACCTCTTGGCTGGCGGTATACGCATGGGCTGCTTTGAAATCTGTGGGTGGTGTGAGATAGGCTTTGTCATCAAGAATGTATTGACCGTAGAGAAACTTGCCTTTGCGTCCATCGATTTTGAAGAAATGGCCGTCCACGAAGGGTCCGTATCCACATGCAAATCTCCAGAAGGAGCGGATTTCAATTGGTGTGAGCTTGGTTGGTGTAAAGATAATCATTTGTATACCTTCATTTCTACAAGCAAAAACGTTTCCGTTTTGACTATTCATAATATTTTTGAATGTTCTTGTTTATTTCCCAATGATATCCCCATCTTCCTAGGTATTTATTATCAGGAGTTGGTTTCGTAAATATATAACGAAGAAATATGCGGTACAACATTTTAGAAACTCGGTTAAGTGTCTAATAAAATCCGTTTTTAAAAACAATGAAAACCAGAAAGAACAAGTTCAAGTATCCAAGAAGGTTCAGTCGGGCACACTGCATGAAAAAGACGTGTAAGAAAATGGGCTTTACTGAAAAAGCGTCCTGTCGTCCGTATAAGAACTGTTACAAATCTAAATCCCCAAAATAGGAGCCAGTTTGTATACCGCAGCCATGAGAATACCTCCCCATGTAGTATCTGCAAGAGCAAAGCGGATATCGTAGTTGGTGAGTGTGCTATAATTTGTAAAATCATAGACCGCGTACACAGCAGAGCCCATCAAGAAGGCTTCGAATAAGGACTTAGGGAACTTGCTGAGATAAGCCAGTGCAATGTACACGACCAATCCAGGAAGGAGGCGCATCTTCAAATCGCTTCCCTGTATTTTTCGGACCATGGCAAACACGAAGACGGAACAGGTCGTCAACCAAATAGTATCAATCGCTATGAACAGAGGTATTCTCAGGAGTAGGTTGCTCATTTGTATCTTTAATAGTTATTTCTTCAAAGAACTGTTTTAGCTTCTCTTCGTATTCTGCAGTTGGAAGAGTAATAACCGGGTCCGGCTTTTTCCACTCAAATGGTTTGAGCATGTCTTGGTACAAATCGTCCGGTTTGTCTTTAGAGACCTTTGCCAGGTCAGCTCCAAAATCGTAGACTACTTCATACCCATCGGGTTTAAAAGAGGGCTCAAAGTTCTGCATTTGAGTATTCTTAAAAGTCTTCGTCTAAACGGATTGCTTCCGAAGCAGAGGAAATAGGACGCGAATACTCGCTTACCTTTTTCTCGAAGAAATTGGTCTTTCCTTCAAGGGAAATCAGTTCCATAAAATCAAATGGATTGGGCGTGTTGTAAATCTTGCTCATTCCAAACTGAACTGCCAAACGGTCCGCTACGAACTCAATGTACTGGGACATCATCTTTGAGTTCATGCCAAGCAACGAACATGGAAGGGCATCGATAATGAACTCCTTTTCAATCAGAACGGCCTCTCGGATTATTTCGGAAATACGCTCACTTGGTACAGGGTTCTCAAGGGTATGATACAGATTCACTGCGAAAAGGGTATGAAGTCCTTCGTCGCGACTGATGAGCTCGTTAGAAAACGTCAAGCCTGGCATCAGGCCCCGTTTCTTCAACCAGAAGATGGAACAGAATGCGCCGCTAAAGAAGATGCCCTCCACACACGCAAAGGCAACCAATCGTGTAGTAAAATCCTCTTGGGAATCTATCCATTTCAACGCCCAGGAAGCCTTCTTACCAATGCAAGGAATGGTATCAATCGCCTGGAAAAGCTTGTTCTTCTCCTCGGTGTCCTTGATATAAGTATCAATCAACAAGGAATAGGTTTCAGAATGAATGCCCTCCATCGCGTTTTGGAAGGAGTAAAAGAGCTTGACAACTGGAGAGTCCACTTCGCGTTGAAACCGAGAGGCTAGGTTTTCTTGGACTATTCCGTCCGACCCAGCAAAGAAAGCTAAAATGCTCTTGATGAAATGTTTCTCATCATCATTGAGTTTAGACCAGTCGTCGGCGTCCTTCGAAAAGTCTATTTCTTCGGGTGTCCAAAAGACACCAACGGACTGCTTGTACATCTTGTACAGATGGGAATACTTGGAGGGGATAGGAAAAAGAGTGTAGGACATCGCTGTATATATAGCGGAGAAACGACCTAAATGATATTTTGGAGTAAGATAATAATGAGTAGCACATCTAACGCGCAAAACTATCTTGTGAACGTGTTTCGGCCAGTGTACACGTACGACCCAATCAGCAACGTCTTTTCGTCCAAGCTCGAGTTTTCCAACGTTGATACCGTATCGGGAAACTCATTATCGGTCTACACTGCATCGGTCGGAGATGCAAACAGCAATACCTACGTAGGAATCAACGCAGGAAACTCATACAATCTGCTCAAGAACTGCGTCGACAATACTGCGCTGGGTTCCTTCGCAGGGAACAATATTTCCAACGTATCCAACTGCGTCTTCGTAGGATACCATGCAGGAGATAGTGTAAACGATTCTTCTAACGTCATTGCTATCGGTGTCAATGCCAACGGTATCGGATCCAACAACATATACATTGGAAAGTCAACTGGAGGACCGGGAAATGGAAATATCTTTTTGGGCCACAACCTATCAAACTTGACTGCAGTTTCCAATACCTTCTACCTCGGAAATGCCATTTCAAATATTACGATGTCCGCTGATCTGAACAATAAGTACGTGGGCATCAACTGTAACAGTCCTCAGTACTCTCTGGATGTAGGAGGGTACGTTCATATTTCCAATGCAGGACTCGGAATCAATACCAATCCACAGGCCCATTCCCTCAACGTGAACGGCGATATGTACATTTCTGACGGATATGGAAGCTTCTATTTTGGAAAAAACGTCTTCAATACCACATGCGAGGTCAATGCCAACTCTGGATTCAGTTCGTTTGTATCTTCCTTGTCCAATGTATCCAATACCATTGCCGCAACCTCGCAGGTTGTAGCTGCTACAATGGTGAAAGGTGTTATTCAGATTAGTGTTATTGATGTCACATCATCCACATACGATTATGTAAAAATAATGGTATACACTACTTCAAACAGTCCTGCTGCGTCTCTCATTCAGCGAACGAGCAACGCAACCATCATCAAGTACACGACTGGCGATTCTAATATCTACATCTCCAATGCGAACGGAACCACTCACACCTTCAACTGGAACGTCACTTACTTTCCATGTCCCGGTTCTTAAGCTTTTCTGCCATTTTGCGAATGGATACGACCGATACGCCTGTGGCTTCGGATACTTTTGGAATCTGGCCTCCGAGAACATGACTTACTACGCCTGCAACGATGGTCTTGGGCGTATGTTCCATTTCTGGAAGGTTCTGAAGCATGAGAATGATTCTGTCCCTATCACTGTCTCGAATATTCATATCCACACATACACGTTCTGCTATTCCGAGCTGAGTATTCAGAACACTGGACACTTCTGACTGAAACTTCATGAGTGCCTTACACAGAGCACGAATACTGACAAAGAACATGGACGCCACTTCCTCGTGTGTCCGTGTAGCATTGTGCTGACGACATGCCACAAATACTGAGGCTGCCATCATCGCTCGTCGGGTCTCTCCTCGTGTTTTCTGAGAATCCTCCACCTGTTTGAACATTCCACACGCATCCATAATAATTGCTTTTGGCAGACTTGCTCTATTACACGATGCCTGAATAGCATCAAATATTCCCATCCATGATCTCTCACCATGTGATGAGAAAGACCACGCTGAAAGCTTGGCAATCGTCTTCGCTTCTTCTGATTGAACACCGAATCTCTTTCGCATCATAACTGAACCATATGATGCATTTGGTAAAAGTTCATTTGTTATTGTTCCCGTTCTTGAGTTTGTAGTTTCACTATTTTCATACGACCTCCATTCTGCACTTTCATCAATACATATACCCACTATCGTTCCACAGCAGGTACACACTTGCTCTCCATCATCTATTTCTATTACGTGTTCGCAATTCATTGCTTACTCTTTACAAGGTTCAATATCTTCCATTTTTAAGCGCAGGTCAAACACAGAGACCCACTTATTACCTTCCTGCACTTCGCANTCCATTCTGCTTCCTATCAACTGCATACGAGAAGGATTGTATTCTCGTATGTGTTCCAGTGCAAACCGGCTGANGGAGTCGTATTGCCGTCCACTTTCTTCCACAATAGCATTTTTGGACTTGTCAAACTTCGCGTGCTTGACAGCGAACTGAGCCTTGCTCTGTACCCATACTTTGTGCCGAATAATCTGACCATCTTTCAAAAAGTTCATATCCCGTTTGGGTGCGAGCACGTACTTGGAGTCCAGCTCTTTGTACTCTTTTTCATCCACTTTTGTTGGTTCCCACCACTCTCCGTCTATGAGATTGAATACCTCTTTTGCGGTGTCAAGAGGAACGTTGAAGAACTCTCTGCGAACATTTGGACGAAATCCCAGGTTCTCAAATATCTTGTGCATACTGGATTCTTTTGCCTTGGGGTCGTCCACTTTCTTGGCAAACTCCAACTCGTATGGTGTAGGAGGTTTCCAAGTATCCGATTTGTTTGCTTCTTTTAGTCTTTCCGTTGGGTCTCTGTCGGTCATGCCTATTTTGTATATGCCAGGCATCGACCTGTTCGAACAGCAGTAGATATATCCCATTACATTTTTACGAAGTTTCCCATGAAACCCATTTTTCATTTATACATCTGGTTCAAATTAACCGGCTCATACACCATGGGTCGGTAGTTCGTCGTAAGTTGTGGACGGTAGGAAGCCCTGTTTCCTCCCTGTTTCTTCAACCATGAAATGAGAAGGTATTTCTCGTCCACCACCCACACCAAAAATCCACACTCCTCCAAACTCTTGACAAGGTAGTCCCGAGCCTCAGAAAGCTGATAAATCGGATATCCGAAGACATACGGTGGAACCTCGTAGACGATGTAAGGAGCGTTAGGAGAGTGAATGGCCTGCTTACGTATCTGGCCCTGTATTTGGGACAGGACGGGTCTCATTGCTGCCATTCTGCGTTCTTTTCGGTATTCCTGTTCTTGAAGCACGTCATTGGCTTTAAGCATTCTTACATAAATCAGACAGAATGTTTAATGGACTTGCACTCGGAGGAGGAGGTGTTAGAGGTGCTCTTCAGGTCGGGGCCCTGAAACTTCTGGAAGAAAAAAGGGGCGACCTTCAGTTTCGCGATGGAATATACGGCTGCTCGGTGGGCTCCATTATAGGCACAGCAGTTGCCTTCGGATTGAAAGCCGACCAGATTCGAGAGATGATGGATTCCTTTCAGATTGAAAAAGTGATTCCACCTATTCGTCTTCATACGCTGTCTGAGTTTGTAAGCAAAAAAGGTCTGTTCTCCATGGACCTATTAGAGGCTTTGTTGATAGACTCTTTCAAGCGGTACGGAATAGAGCTGGAGGGCAAGCTGATAAACGATGCTCCACAAAAACTGTATATTGTTGCCTGTAATCTCACTACGAACAAGACGGCATTTCTCACTGGCGATATACCTCTGCTTTCTGCAATCAAGGCATCCTGCTGTTTGCCGATGGTGTTTCAACCTCAGGTGATTCACAACAACGTCTATATAGACGGAGGTGTCAATCTGGACTGTATCTCGGAAATAGTGCCCTCGGAGTGTCTGGTTCTTCATATTGGCAGTCCTGCTACGCCTCTCTTTCCGTCGGAGTTGGAGAGCATCAGTGTATTCACGATGATGAGTCATGTGTATAGGAACATGCGAAAAATAGGTCTTCCGAAGAACGTGTGTTGGTTGAAGGACTTTGAAAAATCAACGTTGGATACACTTTCCGACGCGGATAAGAAGCGTCTCTTTGAAACCGGATACTCACAAGCTAGCAGATTCATTTCCCAGTCTCTGCTGTAGGAACAGAACGAGGTTCTCTGTAGTCACTCCTTTCTTGAAGTCGTGTATTCCTTCTTGGGTCTCAAGTTTGATGGTTGGGTATGCATCCACTCCATAGAGCTCGCACATGGACTTGTCGTTCTCGCAGTTGACAGCAACAGGAGTTACGTGAGTCTTTCCGTAGTAAGACGTCTTTTCAAGATGGGCCTCCAAGGATTTCCAGTGGGGCTGGGCTCTTTGAGAAAATCCGCACCAGTCCGTGTAGAAAAAGTAGAGCCTTGCTTCGTTTTTGGGAACAACGCGTTTTGGAGGGCTAATAATAGGCTTCCATAACTTGTACACAAGGAAGGCCAGAATAGCAAAGCCAAGTGTAAGTACGAGTGGATTCATTGTTGAAGAACGCGAGAAATTTTGCGCTGTTTTTCAAACCATCTTCGGTATGCTTCTTCGGGTGTCACTTTTTCGATAATCTGAATCCACNCTATGTCGGTAGTCATGCGTTCAGGTTCGAAGTGTTTGGGTTTGATAACTGCCATTTGGCCGTTATATCTTACGACGTACTCCATTGCTGTCATACGGGGTATTTGATTAAACTATTTCATTTTACACGCGTGGGAACCCGACGAGGTTGGCACCGATACCGAAACCAGCACCGGTACGAGCAGAGGCACCGACGGATGGGGCATAGATGTCAAGGATGGCGAAGGTGGCGAGGGCGACCAAGGCAATCATTCCAACCTCGGATGCCTTGAGGGTCTTTCCAGGAAGAACGAAGGCAGCGATGGCGACGGCAAGGCCTTCAAGGGCATATTTTACGAAACGAGTGATGATATCACCGAAATCAATAGAAGGGGCAACTGGTTTTGGGTTGCTATCAGGCATATTATATGATATATATAAAGAAAAAATCACAATACTTTTGTGTAAGAAATACCCCTCTGAATATTACTTACAGTTCTAAATCCAGTACTATAGGTAAAAGATGCTACATAACATCTGATGACAATAAGGTTTTTACACATTATTCCTTACTTGTAGCAATATCAAATAATAAAACGATAGGTTGGACTTTATGTGAATAAGTGCCGGTTTGAAATGCCCGCCGGTCTAATAGGAGAATCACAAACACTTTGACCTATATATGATTTGCCGTTCTCTTTACATACAATTCTGTAAATACATCCCATTATCTATCTTATTTATTTTACTTGGTCGCGCGTATAAAGTATTTTAACCGTTGCTGTCCTATAGGAATAAACATGACGACTCTTCCCAAAAAAGACGAACTCGGCGTGGTGATTGATTACCTCGACGAAGACCCAGAAGTTCCTACGCAAAAGTATTGTGTGGTATCTTTCCTCTCCCCCGAAAAGATTATTAAACAAAAACAGCAGTTCATGTTTGAGAAGTTCGTGAAGTGGCAGGACTACGAGTGGAAGATTAAGGGCCTTGAGAAGTTTGTTGCCTTTCTTTCCAAGAAATACTCCTTGAAGATTGATGACCTTCTTACTGACGCAACTGATTTCGCAAAGGTTCATAACGACGACATCAAGGCAAGCGACATTCAAGAACAGTATCAAGTATTCTTATTGAAGAACGAAAAGAACCTTCAAGAGGAATATGATAACAAGGTTGAGTTCCAAACCAATGTGCGTGGTGTCAAGATTAGACGTTCCTTTCCAACTGTGGAAGAGGCTCAGTTATTTGCCAAGGTTTTCCAACGCAAGTATCCTAACGACAACATCTACATCGGGAAAGTTGGAGCGTGGTTGCCTTGGGACCCATCGGAACACTTGATGCCAGAAGTGGAATACGCCGAGAGGGAGTTGAACGAGTTGATGAGAAAATACAAGGAGAACGAGGCCAACCGTGAAATCTTCTTTGCTGACCAGAAGGACGAAGCCATCCGAAGACAGAAGGATGAGAACACAAGACGACAACGAGAGAGTCAAATGGCTGCTCTTACTGACCAACCAGCGGTTCATCCATCAGAAGGTGCTATTCGTGAATAAGCTATTTTCGCTTTGCATCCGGGTCCTCTTTTCTAACCCAAACCGAGGGTCCTTTCTTTTTCATACCTGATGGGTCATAATCATCTGCTGTCATCATAGCAGAATGGAATGGTTTATTATCAANCCATAATGATGTGTCACACAACCTAAAAGGTGGGTGATCAGATGCTTTATACCAAAACACCTGATCTTCTAGCTTATTTGAGGATACGTTATTACAGATGACGAGTCCTTCGTAGTTTTCCGTACACTGGTCCATGAAAGAGCAGAACATTTCAAAGGTAGGAAACATACCTGCGTAGTTCTCGTATATTCTCTTTCGGTTTCCAAGAATGTTTTCACGCAAAATAAAGATGAAATCCACGTTGGTACGAAGATTGGGTGTGATACCCAATGGGTACTGCATGGTGATAATGGTCATCAAATCTATATGACGACCGTTCATAAACACGTACCGAGTGGACTCTTCGTTGATCCATGCCTTTGCAGCGTACAAGCAGTCATCCAGAATGAGAAATGCACGAGGATCGATGTTGGAGTTTCCTCCCTTTGCTGNCTTGTCCCTGTTTCTTGTATTTTTGACCTGCATCTGACGCTTGATGACGTTTGTCACGATTTCGGGCTTGTAGGTGTCGTGAATCAACTTGGAAGGAACCATGTTCTGAAAAAACTCGTTAACAGCTTCGGTTGCTGAAATCACAGTGCCGACAGGAAAGCAGGATTGAACGTTGAAGAGAATATCTCTTACCAAGAAAGACTTGCCCGTATCCTTTTTGCCTATCACTACAATCATAGGACTTTTGCGCGAATCTATATCGCACCTATCACGAATCATATCGATATTGAACTTTCTCAACTGGAAGTTCATTCTATTACTCTGTTGATGTGGAAAATATATGAACTCTAAAACGAGCGTTTGCTTTTGNTTTTTGATTGCCTATCCTTCAAATAATGGGAAAGGACCTTCGAACAAACTCTGTTCCTCTCAAACTGCACAAGTACTCCAAGCTGGATGGGACTGCTTGGGGGCTTCAAAACATCCAGCCCTTTTTCCCACCCCTTGAAAAACTCTTCAAGACTGAGAACCTCTCGAGCGTCCACGACTACGGGGTCCGCCTGAAGGAAGAGGTAGCCAGTGTCATGGATGCCGATACTATCCGAACCTCTCGAGGAAAGGTTGTCAAGGTTCATCGCAAGATAACCTCTATTCTCAATCCTTTTCGCTGGATGAGAGGCGACTATGGCGGAATCGGCCTTCCAAATCCTTCCAATGTGGACGAGGAGATTCATGAACGAACCCAGAGTCCTCACAACGCAGGATATGTGGGTGCCATGTCTTCCATCGTTCTTTCGGAATCGGAATGCCGCCACTTTCCACAGGTGTATGGAGTCTTTGTNGGAATCGCAAACAAGCACACGATTGATATTTCCGACGACTACGAGGACCTTTCTGAGAAACACTGGTTTGCCGAGAATGTTGGCAAGACCTTTGAGCTCAAACTCAAGAGTCAGGAAACACATTCCAGTTTCAAACACACGCGCANCAATCGCATGGACATTGAACTCGGAGACGAAATGAAATTGGACGGTATTGAGGATATTTCAGCAGAACATANCGAAGAGCCGGAGAACGTGGCATCCATAAGCTGCGATTATGAGGAGATGGGAACAAGCGGGGGTTCAATCTCTCATCCAGAAGACGACCAGGAATCTCCCTGGGATACGTTTGATATTGAATCGTGTGATTGCGAAGACGAAGAAGAGGAAGAGGAAGAAGATGAGGAAGAAGAGGATGATGATGCGTTTGCTTGGGCGACGTTCTCAAATATTCCTGTCATCACCACTGTCATGGAAAAATGCGATGGAACAATCTTTGACCTTTTTATGAACAATCCCGACCCTATCAAGCAGACGGCATGGATTTCACAGGCAGTATTTGCGTTGGCATACGCTCAACGTACTTTTGCCTTCACACACAATGACCTTCATTGCAACAACATTATGTACGTACCTACAACAGAGGAGCATTTTTACTACAAGGTTGATGGCATTTCGTACAAGGTTCCGACCTACGGATACCTTATCAAGATTATTGATTTTGATAGAGCTATTCTNTCCGTTCGTTTGCACGGAATGAAGGAATCACGAACATTCATGAGCAACCAGTTCCATATTGACGAAGAAGCAGGGGGTCAGTACAACGTCGAACCATTTTTCTTGCAAGAGGTTCCGTATATTCCTCCCAATCCATCCTTCGATTTGGCAAGATTCGCGACCTCTATTTTCTGGGACATTTTTCCAGAAGGTCCGACTCATTCCTACTACCATCCGCTCTTTACGGTATTCAAGGACTGGATGTCACAATCCGATGGAACGTCGGTACTTTTCCGAGAAAAGATGGACGACCACGATAGGTACCATGGATTTCATTTGTATAAGGCCATAGCAAGGTATTGTAAAAATGCAGTTCCAAAGAAAGAGCTGAAAAGATTGACGTTTTACACTGGTTCAAGTATTCCAGCAGGAACACCTTTCTTGGACATTAACTAATACTTTTAAGATTGTTCTTAATACGTTCTTTTTGATCTTCGGGCATTTTGTTGTCCGAAAGAAGTTTGAGAGAAGCCCTTCTTGCTATATCCTTCTCACCACAGTGATAGGCTATAATCGAGAGTTCGTCCCACACTTTCCAGTCATATATTTCGGTTTCAAGAAATAGCAATTGGTGCTTGGACTTTGGAATACTGGATGCATACATTGCCATTGCCAAAAGTTCTCTTGACCACATCGAGTTCGCACGACAGTGGCTCATATAGGCAACTAACGATTCTATACGTTTTGGATTGCATTCATGTGCTTTCCATGCCCACTCTTTTGAGTTGAGCAGTCGCGTAATCCAAAGTCCTGCTACAAACTGTTCTTCCGGCCAGCCTTTCATTTCAAACCGTTTTTTGTACCACTTAACTGCTTCCTGTACATATCCATAATCTCGGTATGTCATTGCCAAGTAAAATACGTATCGTTCATTGTTCGGTTCATCTTTGATTCCTTTTAACAGAGTATTGATGTCTCTCTGTCCTTTGTTTGGATCGTTATTTCGTGCTCCGATATGACGACATGTCATATAGATGTCATCAGGAAGATGAATCTCCTTTCTTGGACCGTCGTGAGTTGGATACTCGTGTAACACGCCCACGTATCTCCATCCATCGTTCGCCTTGAAAACCTGCCCTCGTCTGTATTCACACTCCTTCTGTTTGAAAAGCACAGTTGCTACATTGGGTCTTTCTCTGCCGAGAATATCTAGAATCCTCTGCTTTGAGTTATTCGGAAACTTCATGATATCGTCTGCATCAATGACTAGAATATAGTCCATCTTTCCATCGCACAACTGAAGTGCCTCTGTTCGGTTGTGTCCGAAGTTCTTCCAAGGACGTTGATGAATCTCTCCCTCTATTCCATGCTTCTTGTAAAAGTTTTTTATGACCTCAATCGTATTGTCGCTTGAACCCGTGTCCACAATACAATAGGTATCAATTAGTGGCAAAGTGTATCCAAGTGCCTCTTCAATGACATGGCTCTCGTCTTTCACAATCATGTTGAGACCGATACGAATACCACGCTCTTCTACATGACGATTGTCCCCGATATGACGAAGATATCCTGCTGGATTTTCTGTCAGTGCCATTTTCAGTCCCTTATTGCAACACAAGTCGTTGATTGCTCTTTCTGCTTTCAGTCCTTCTGCTTTGGATGTTTCAGAAAACGATCCGTTGAAAAGAGTGTGAAAATCCGACGTTCTACGCAGTCCGGGATTGAAGCTGTAGTGTCCCCATCCTCCCCAGCAATCTAGGAATGGAGGATTGTCCGACATCTTGTATACTCTGTCATCGTGCTCTCTGCACATGACAGCACTTACGCCTTCTTGTAGAGCCTTGAACGATGCTTCTATGACACCTGGCGCATAGGTTTCCCAGTCGTCTTCCAAATGGAAAATATAGGGTGTTTTGACTCGGGAATACGCATCATCAATACAGGCTATCTGTCCGCGATGAGGTTTGACTATCCAGTTGAACCATGGAAAGTCTTTCATTACATCGAGAGGAGCAGTACCACTATCCTCGGTCACTATCCATTCTTCGATTGGGTAGGTATTGAACACTATAAAGGATTCGATTGTCTTCTTGAGAAGGTCAGGCCTTCCACAAGAAGTAATCACTACCGTTACTTTCGATTCCATTTGTTAGTTTCTTCACAGGTGTCTTAAAGTTAAAAAGCAGGTTTGCCAACGAACATATCCTGCACGGTTGAGGAGACCGATTCTACGACAGCAGCGGCCTCTTCGGAACCGACNGCGTATGCGACTCCTCCGGCAATGACTCCTGCNCCCAAGCCTATCTTGGCAGCACTGGACGTGTCAATCTTTTGGTTCTTGGTTCGCGTATCCCATACATACAAGATGATTGCTACAATGGCAACTACACCCGCGATGATTGCAAGTGTCTGATAATCCATCTTTGTTGTGAAAGAGTTTTTTTAGTTTCAAAGATTCAACGAGATTACTTCCTCCTTTTCGGCCTTTTGCTTGAGCTCCGTTTCTGTATCAACCGACGCTCCGTCAATCTCATCTGCATCCAGTTCCATATCCTCTCCGAGCTCGATGCGTGGAACATCTACCTCATCTTCATCATCGTCCGTTTCAAACTCAATGACATCGTTCTTTTCATCCTCAAACGAAATGGATGGTTTGAGTACAGGCTTTGGCTCTGGCTCTGGTACTGGTGCAGCAACAGGAGCACTTCGGGCCTGGAAATAGGCCTTGCTAATCTCCTTCCAAGGAATGAAACTATCGATGACTTCGTTCAACGAGTTGCCCAACATGGTCTCAATGTCCCGACGGTTTCGTGCCTGCTGTTCCGACGACACTCCAATAGTTTTGAAAAGATAGGCATTACTCCACGATTGACGAGCAGCAGATTTGTATAGGGCATGAATGAACTTGGATACCGATGGACGGTCGAAGTGAATATCAACATGAGTATCCTCGAGGTGCTGCATACTGGCAAAGGCACGAATGTAGCTGACAAAGACGCCGAGTAAAAGGTCCTCGATGTAATCGCATTTCGATGCAATTTCGATACGGTCCACTTCTGCCTTTAATATTTCATCTGTCCATTGAGGAACACGAGTAAGTAAGTTCTGAAAGGTCTTGATGGTCTGGTCCACTTGGTTGTTGCGCTCGCAGGCAACCCGAGCATTATCGTAAATGCTCCAAAGACCGTCGGCAACATGAGGAATGAGGACTCGCGAGAGGTTTTCGCGAAGTGTCTGTTTTACAAAGTCAGTGCTCATTTATTTAGAGGATGCGGACAGACTTTAAACAATACGGACGCACATGAAGAAGTTTGTTTTAATAATTATGGTTCGTAATGAGGAACGAATACTAAAAAGGTGCCTTGAGTCGGTAGAGTCGTTTGTCGATGCCTTCTGTATTCACGACACCGGCTCCACGGACAGGACGTGTGAAATAGCAAGCGAGTTTCTGAAAACACACCCCGGCTGCCTTACAACTTCAGAATGGAATGACTTCGGACACAACCGCTCTCTCAGCTTCACTCATGCTCAAGAATACATGAAAAATCTCGTCGGTGAAGAGGAACTCAACAACTATTACGGTCTCCTTCTTGATGCTGATATGGTATTTCAACCCGGAACACTAAAAGAACAGGACTTGACCTATGATGGGTATACCATCGTTCAGTTCAATGGAAACCTAGAATACCCCAACACACGTCTTTTGCGAATGGACTTTCCTTGGAGATGCAAGAGTGTAACCCATGAGTACTGGGCAGGACCCACCGTAAGCATTCCAAAAGAAATATGTCATATTGATGACCGAAACGATGGAGGATGTAAGGGCGACAAGTTTGAGAGAGATGCTCGTTTGCTTGAAAGAGGACTGGAAGAAGAGCCTGACAATGTTCGCTACATGTTCTACTTGGCACAGACCTATCACGGACTTGGTAAACTGGACAAGTGTATAGAGCTTTACAAGAAACGGATTGCTGCAGGTGGATGGGGAGAGGAGGTCTGGTACTCGATGTACATGATTGCGCAAACCTACCTGACTCTCGGAAATCCAATCAAGTTCGAACAGTGGATGTTGAAAGCATACGAATACAATCCGCGCAGAGCAGAATCTCTGTACAAACTCACGGAGTATTTCCGTACATATTCTCAGCACTACAAGGCCTACGAGTACATGCTCAAAGGAATAAATGCTGCTTATCCGACGGACAGTCTTTTCATTGAGAAAGATGTATATAACGGTCTCTTTTATTACGAAAAGTCTATTTTGGATTATTATGTGAAATCGGATAGAAGTGAGGGTCTTCTTTCCTCCATGCAATGTTTGTTGAAGACCGACCAGCACAGGGACAATGTTCTTTCAAATCTTGTATTCTATGCCACTCCATTGAAAAATATTACCATTTCATCCTTTGAATACACCAAGCAGGTATTCGGAGACAATTTCAAAGTGAGCGCTGTTTCTGTCAATNGAAACGTCATGAATCTGCGATACATCAACTACTGGATGGAAAACGGCGAGTACAAGACGCCAGAAGGACAGTGTGTTCAGACTCGGAACGCAATGTTTTTAGACGACTATTTGCCGGTTGATGAGGGCGACCTTTCAGAACAAAAGCGCGATGTCTATATTCGCGGATTTGAGGACATTCGTCTCTACACCGATTCGCATGGAACGCTGTCTTTCTTGGCCAATACTCAGGAATACGAGGGAGGAACCGTTCGCATGGTAAAGGGTAGGTATAATCAGTCGTTAACGGACTGCGTGCTCATCAAGAACAAGGCATCGTGTGAAAAGAACTGGTTGCCAATCAATGGAACGGACAATATAATCTACAACTGGTTTCCATTGAAGATTGGAAAACTCGAGGAAGACGAACTCGTGTTCCATACGGTTCACTCAACCCCGCCTCTATTTTCCTTGTTCCGAGGATCTGCTTCTCCTTTCGTGTATGAAAATGAGCTTTGGACGTTGGTGCATTTTGTAAAGTATGATACTCCAAGAAAATACTATCACTGCTTTGTATCTCTTGATATTGAAACTTTCAAACCGAAGGCGGTTTCGCTTCCGTTTGTGTTCAAATCAGCTTCTGTCGAATACTGTATTTCTGCAAGGTTGATAGGTCGCACCGTTCGTTGTAATGCGACCTTCATGGATGCCAATCCTTCTGTGATAGAGTTTCCAGTAGACTCTTTAAAATGGATTTCTTTATAACAATGGAATCAGTCAGCACATAAAGAATGATTGTAGAAGACTTTCCAAAATCTAAAAAGGACCTACGACGTCTTTTCGAAGACTCGCACAAAGCAAAACTTAATGGTAATGTAGAACTTATTTTAGCACTTGTTATTCATAATGCTAAAATAGGTCTTACGAGTTATAATAATCACACAATTCTATGCTTACATCAAAATCTGAGAGAATACGTTGAGTACTGCAACGATATCGCAACTATTTTAAGACAGAAACTGCCCGATTCCGTCATCACATTACACGAAAACAACATGAGTATTCAAATCGATGTGGATTGGACTTAGTCAAGATGAGCAATCACTGTTTTTCTCAGATTGGAATACGCAGGTCTTTGAAATCCCAGTTTGGTTCGGAAATAGTAGATATTTGGCAAGCATGTCCAGTATCTATCAATACAGCCATTGTGGTCGTCGTTTGTTTTTATCAGCTCCAGTCCTTGCGTTGCAACTTGAATGACCTTATCCAGATTCTTCTTGTTCAGAAAGTAGCCAGAAGAAGTGGTACATGGCTGTCGTGACCTGGAAAGCAGATTGTCATACGGCTCTTTTTCTCCGTCCTTGCTGATGGAAAGAAAGCAGATGTCGGCATCATATTCCTTTTCAAAATACTCGGATACACATCCCCACACATGGCTCTTGTGGCTGATGAAGGTGAAATCGTCCTCCAGAATGAGACAGTTTTCGTGAGGAGAGTTTTTGAAATGGTTCATGACATCCACATGGTTCTGCGTCGCACCCACGTATGGCGGTTGGCCATCCACCTTTGCTTTGTAGTGATGGACACGGTGTAGAGGAGCATGAAGGTCTGCCAGTGTAATCAAGGTTTCGTAGTATCGGTCAACACGTTCTTCAAGATTGATAATGTAAATAATACCTACTTTCTCCCAGCAAGGATTATACTCCACCACATCGTGTTTGATACGATGAAACATGGAAACATGGCGCAACACTTCTGAATAGCATGGAAGAGAGAGATACCAATAAGGGAAGTTGCCGTAATAGAATACTATTTCGCCATCCTTGGGTCTTCGGTTGGTATCGAAACACGCTACCTTTTTTAGGGTGAGATTATCAATCAGGAACTCGGAGTTTGCTATGGTATGGTCGTCCATTTCGGCAAACTCGTATTTTCGCAACCAGAGAATGGCACCATCAACCTCGTTCAAATAAAAGTTGGCAATATAAGCTGCATCGATGATTTGTCTTCTTTTATGAAACGGAACATTAGCAAGAGGAAAATAGTCTGTGAGATACTTCATCAACTTGAACTTGTCCTGGCCCTGCAAAAGGGCGAGCTGCTCGTGAATATCTATAAAGTACTCAAATTTTGGCACGCCGTTCCATATGACGTTTCCTATAAAATCGTACTTGTCCTTTTGCATAATCTCTATTCGTCTATCGTCCTCTCCTGCAAGAGAATAGATGTTGGTATGAACCAGTGCCCGGTCCTTTATGAAGGGATAGATGTGGTCTTTAAGAAGCGCCTCATCTATTCCATATCCCCTGTCCTCGGTTGTTTCAAAATCTATATCCAGCGTCTGTTTCCATCCGAACATTCCTGCCATGATAGGAGACTTGTGCCAATAGTGGTCGCGAATGATATGGAACTGTTTGTCCGATTTCAGAAACTCGTTGATACACCATCTGTCCCGTTCCGTTATGCGAGAATCGGCATCTCTTACGAATCCTATTTCCGCAAACTTCAGAGGAAGGTACCGATAGATAGTATTGATAGCCCCTTCTCGTGAAGTGTGAATAACGTTCACGTCTTTCAGAGGCCATTCCTTTTCGCATTTTCCACGGTAGACGAATATTTCGTAGTCAGGATAGTGTTCTTTTATGATTGCTATGTTTTCAAGAAGGCCGTTATAGTAGTTGTCATCCGATCCATAGAGACAGAATGAAAAAACCTTTGGCATCTTTATGTTTATGTATAGAGTCGTCTCCATGATTCGTTATCCTGACGTACGGTGTTTCCAAGTAGATGCTTTACATTGTTGACCGTTATGTTGTAAGGTAACGTGATTGGCATATAGAACTTGTAGGACTTAGCGGTGGTCTCGTCTGCTATTCGCAGAAGATTGATGCGAGTCAGCAGTGTTTCTACGCAGCGAATGAGTGTTCGGACGCCTTCCTCTTCGCCGGAATATTCTGAAATCATGAACTTGACCGCTTCATCCTCAATCGTCAATCCTGTCAACCTCACACGTTCAATGAGTTCCGGCCATATGTATCGTGTGATAATCTCCTTCTTTTCATCGGCATTGTATCCCGAGCAATCGATTACCTGCATACGGTCCCTGAGAATAGGGTGTACCTTTTCTTCATCATTGAAGGAGAATACGAACAGAACCTGCGAGAGGTCAAAGTCCACACCAGCAAAGTAGCGGTCATGGAACTGAGTATTCTGCGAGCGGTCGGTCAAGTGAATCATCATGCTCGCTATCTCTTCGCCGTGAGCGGTCGTTGAGATTTTATCAAGCTCATCAAAGTACATGACAGGATTCATGCAGCGAGCGTTGATAATAGAGTCCGCGATACGTCCCCACGTGGAGCCCTCATAGGTATAGGAGTGTCCTACAAAGTTGGCAGAATCGGTTGCTCCTCCCAACGAGAAGAACTCAAAGGGCCGTTTGAGAACCTTGGCAATACCGTTTCTTGCGATCGATGTCTTTCCTATTCCTGGAGGACCCTTGAGCGCAATCACGTTTCCGATGGAGTTGGGATTGGATATCCACTGTGCGATGATTTGCATAATCTGTGTTTTTGCAGGGGCCATTCCGTAGACCGCCTTGTCAAGAGTCTCGCGTGTCTCCTTGATGAAGTTGCCGCATGGCTCGGGACCGTCTTCCATCTTCACTGGAAGGGATACTATCTTGCCGAAAGGAATGCGCAAGAATCCATCCACCCAGGTTCGGAGCTTGTATACCTCGTTTCCTCCCTCCATGGCTTCCATCTCCTCCAGCGTGTCCAACTTTTTGATAACAGATGCCTTGACAGAATCCGAAATCGGGAGTTCAAGAACACGAAACTTTGGAGGAACGTCATCATCGGTGACAAGGTGGGCCAACTTTTTCATTTCCTCATTGAGCTTTCTGCGTTTTGCCTTTGAAAGAGTGTTGAAGAAATCCGCCTCACCTTCGTTCAACGTAATCGCAGGAGAGAGGTCATCTTTCTTATTTTTATTTTTCTTTTTAGAGACCAACTTTGATGATGGAACATACTTGTTCATCAAGTGTTGAATGAACTCGTCCTCTTCCTCCTCCTCCTCGTCCTGTTCATATCCATCAGAGTCGTCTAAGTATTCTTCGGTGTGATTGTAAGATTTGCCAGTTTTTTCAATATGGAGGTCGACGGAGACTCCCTTTGGAATTTTCAATTTTAAGTTGAACGATTTAGCATCATCGTCTTCGTTATCATCAAGTTCCATGTCTTCAAACATAGATTCCACTATGCTCTGTTCGTCCGAAGGGGGTTCGTAGTCCTCGTCCTCCTCCTCATCATAATCCTCATCTAATAAGGTGTCGTCCTCAACCCATTCCACCTTATTTTTACTCGGGTCGCGTTTTCTGAAGTTGTACCTGGCCATCTTGCTGCCTCCCGAGGAAATAACTTGGGAAATATTCCATTTTTGTTTAAGTAGTAATAATAATGGAACAAATAGAAGCCATTGCAGATAAGCTGCAAATAGAAAACTCCAAACGGATGGCTTCCGACCCCCTCATAAAATCAATAATCACGATTGTACGAGAGTTTATTGAAACGCACCCTGTTCTTCTTTATGGGGGGATGGCAATCAACAACCTCTTGCCAAAAAAGGCTAGGTTTTATGATTCGGAGACGACCATTCCGGATTACGATGTTTTTAGCAAGACGCCGCAGGAACATGCGATGACGCTTGCCAATAAGCTCTACGCTAATGGAATCAAAAATGTGGAGGTCAAACCCGGTATCCACCTCGGAACATTCAAGGTATACGCGAACTTTGAAAGTGTTGCAGATATTACGGAGTTGGATGCGCCTATTTTCAAGAAGCTTTGGGACGCAGATATTGTCATCAATAACATTCACTATGTTACGCCCAACTTTTTGCGAATGTCCATGTACCTTGAGCTTTCAAGACCGAGAGGCGATGTTTCTCGATGGAAAAAGGTCTATCAACGGTTGATGCTTCTGAACAGGTACTATCCTATCACTTGCGACAAGGAATACGAGCCGATAGAACTGACGGCAGAAGAGGAGGCTATAATAAGAAATATCTTAACCGAGTTTCCGGTCGTTCTTCTCGGCGCAAACGCTGCCGAAATCCATATGCGTCACAGAAGAAAAATGACCTCTCCCATCATCTTGTTGGCGGACAAGGAAGTCATCGAAAAAATAACCAAAGACCTCAAAAATAAAAAGACCAACATTCCAACGGAAATATTGCCTCCGATTACGGACATTTTCAACAAGGACAACAAACGAATCGTGCGTTTTTATGAAACAACCGCGTGCCACAGTTTCCACGTTGCCAATGGAATACGAGTTGCAAGCATTCCAACCATAATGCAGTTCTTTTTCGCCTATATTTATTCAGTCAACTCAAAGGATGAGTCAAGTGAAATATTATGTGTGGCCCAGAGTCTGGTTGAAATCGCAAACAAGAAAAGGTCAAGGAGATTTGCTATTCTCACTCCCATGAACTGTCTTGGAGAGCAGAGCACGTTGGTGGACTTGCGTCGTGAAAAATCGGAGCTGTACGATAAGCTTTCAAGAAACAAGTCATCCGTAGATTTTTTAAGATATTTCTTTACCTACGACCCCAGCGACTCAGCAACACGTCGAAACAAGAAACGAGACCTTCTCAAGAAGACACGAAGACAGCGACTCAAGCTTACAAGTCCAGTTATTTAGCCATTCTAGCGGCCTGTTCTGCTGCCTGTTGTGCGTAGAGCGCACTATTCTGTGCCTGTTGTTGCTGCATCATGGCTGCCCAATCCTGCCCTGCTTGGTTGGCTACGTTCTGGTCAATATTTTGAACCACTTGTGATTCTTTGTCCCCAACTTGTGCTTGAGCAATCACTGCTTGATCAGTTACTCCTGCCTGTACATTATTACCTACTGGTGCTTGTGTACTCGTACTTCCTGAATCATGTGGTACAACACTATCATTTCCGCCCCATATGCTCGAATTTAGATTTTTGTTGACATCATATGCCACTTGCTGTTGAACTTTAGGCAGTTCACTTGTTAGTTGTACGTTCTGTTGTGCTGCTTGGTCCACCGTTGTTGCGGGTGGAAGCTTTATTTGGTTCAGTTTTTGTTGAATATCCTTATTTGCAAAATCTGTGATTTGGTCCTGCGTTTTCAGTATTCCAGTGGATTGTTCGTAAAAAGCATTTGTACCAGCAGCTGGTGCAGGAGCAGGAGCTGAAGCTGGAGCTGGGCTAGGAGCAGGAGCAGGAGCTGGGGCAGGTACAACATCTTTATTAACTGCAGATGCTCCTTTTCCGGATGGCGACCAGAGTGAAAAATAGTTGTCCGGGAAAGTTGTGTACCAACTGATGTCAAAGTACTTGGGTCCTTCTGGGGGTCGGTATATTTCGGCAGGAATAACCTTAATCATCTCATCTATTTCTGGTTGAGTAATCGTGCGAGGCCAGTAAGTAATATTGCCAATTGTACCATCAAATCCTGGGGATGAACCAATAACAACAGATGCATCATTCTGTTTGGGTAGTTGGTTAAGAGTGTGGTGCTGTTTAAGGATTCCATTGATATAGATATCGACTGCATACTGGTTCACCACAATTACATAGTGTATCCATTTTTTAGCAGGAACGCCCTGAATGGAGATTGCCTCCTTTGCTCCGTACGTATCGATTGTCAACAGCAGAGTGTTGGAAGTATTGTCCAGATACAAGCTTGGGGCATCCGACTTGTCAAAAATGCATCGTGGATTTCCATAGTTGTAAGTGTAATCATTCACAAGCACCCATCCGGCATAACTGAAGGTTATACCTTGTGGCTGATTGAATGACCGCGGAATAATCACACCAGCAGTGGTTCGTTCTTTTCCAGATTGAGAGCCTTTAAGAACTATGACAGAACCGTCGGTATTATCGTTTCTTAGTTTAAAAAAGTACCAAAGCACCAACAGGCCGACAAAGACAGCGGCCAAGACATACACGAAGGTAGACATTGTTATTTATACAGAAACAAAGCCTTTTGGACCAAACTTAAGCTTCTTCTCTTTTCCCACAACAATCGGCTTTCCAAGAATCACGTATACAAGCTGCATACAGGTCATTTTTCGTTGGTCTTCGATGTCCTTCTCTTTTATTTCGGCACGATAGTTGTAGATATAATGAACCCTTGACCAACCCGAGGCATATTCGCTCTTCAAAAATCCACCCTGAGAAAGACGCACCATCCATTCCATGTCCTCTCCGTATCGAAGGTCTCCAAACTTGTTGAGATTTGCAATGTCTTTCAACATGATATTGAGGTGATTGGGGGGACGCAAGAACTCGTAGCCCGCTGCTGCAGGCCCCTCCAAGCTGTTTCGCAAACTGTGAGTGAACGTTGCTATTCCGATTGTTCCTCGAAGACGACACATATCATATTTTCCTTTTATACACTCCGCTGCGTCCTCAAAATATTCGTCCGTTACCAAATCGTCATCATCCACAAACGAAACATATTTTCCCTTTGCTCTTTCAATCAACTCCTGACGTTTGAGTCCCACACTCATTTCACGGTTGTCGCACAGCGAAACTATTTCAATTTTGATGTCGGGGCACACTCGTTTCATCTTCTCCTCCAACAGCTCTTTCAGAGCATTGAACTTTTCCACTCGCTCTTCCAGTGTTGGAATGAGAATGGACCAGTCGTATTCGTATTTCTTTCGCGCAATGTAGTTTCGCATGTCGGTTGACCAGTAGCGCTGATTGTGGTGATAGAGAGCGTCCTGTTTCTTTCCAAAAAGACCAGGATGTTCGTGCTTGATGATACATTCTTCGCTGTAGATACACTTATCCTTGAGCTCTCCTTTGCATAGGTCGGTCAGTTCCGTATCGCAATAGAAACTGTAGTATGATGGATGGTAGAGATACCCGAAATAGTTGTACATGGTTCTTCCAAAAATCGTGAGTGTATTCAGGGTATTTTTTTGATAGCCATCATTGAACCATAGTACACAGTCCAAATCAGGCGTACAAGCTTTCCGAATAATATCATCATATCCCTCTACTTGAGGAACCATGTCATCGGAGATGAGAACAATAATGTCCCAGGGATAGTCCACTTTTTCAATGTCGGCGTTGCATGCCTCAATTTTGCTTTTGCTGTTTCCGTAAAATACACGAGACCAAGAAAACGGAGTGAGATAGCTGGATAGGTCAATTTTCATAGAGGTGTCATCCAAATCACATGTAATAGCGATTCCAATATGTTCTGGATGGGCTGCTAGACTTGCGTATTTCTTCAAAGTTTCTATTGCCTTCTCAGGACGAGAGCGAGTCGGAAACTTTAGAAGAATATTCAACATTACTGTTTAAAAAGTATAATTTACTATGGACTTACCGCTTGCCTTGTCCTTTATTCCGAAGGTGAACGTGTATCCGAAAATTGTGAAAGAACTGGAGCCCGTATCCGTTCCGTCAGGCGCACTGTATCCACAGGTTGTGCCCGCAGCATGGAACGCGAAGGCGTCGGATGGAGCCAACATGTTTGGATAGCTGTGAAGGTTGCAGAGAGAGCCCGAGAATCCTCCGTCTACGCCGATTTGAATGTCGCCGACAGCAGGTTTGGGTATGCCTGGAAGGACTGCAGATTTCACGAGGAATCCGTTGATGTAGACATCGAGGTTTCGTTGGAAAACGGTTACAGAAACGGAGAACCAAGATTGAAGAGGGACGTTTTCTACCGTGCAGGTATAGATGTCGCCGTTGGCAGAGGTCGAGTTGGCTGGAGCAGGATTGGATGCGCCTGCACTTGTACCGCTTGGATAGATGCTCACGCTCACGTTCAAACTGTTGTTGGTGGCATCAAGCGCTATTTTGGGACTTACGATAGAGCCGTTTGCTGCATCTGTTCGTTGAAGAATAATCTTCTCTTTGCCGAACTTGTAGTCCCAGTCCTTGATGTACATCCAGAACTGAAGACCGTAATCGGAACCGGTGTTCAGTGGGACTTTCTTCGCAGGAATGGTTGTAAGTACCTTTCCATCTATGGCCTTTGGAGTTTGGTCTGCAGGACCGACAGGAAGCGGCGAGTACCCAGGAAGACCTAGAGAGGCTTGAATGATGTTGTAAATAAGTAGGACAATGATTAAAAGAATAGTAATACCTACGACGGTCATGACAATATTCTTAGGACTGAGATAGTCCGAAAAAGTTGAGGTTGTCTCCATTTACTTTAATGGAACAAGGAAAAACGGAATAGAATAAGCTATGGCTATTTGACAACAGCCGTTCATGTATTGCAATAATTGTGGAGGAAAAGGACACTTATTTAGAACTTGTAAAGACCCAGTACTATCATGTGGAATCATGTTGATTGATAAATCGTCTCTACCAGTATCCTGTGAGGATACGAAGGTATTGATGATACGCCGCAAGGATAGTATGAGCTTTGCAGAGTTCATGCGTGGAAAATATGATATCAACGATGAAACTTATGTAGCAAGACTGTTCTCGAATATGACAATCCGAGAGCAGGCGTCTTTGGTTTGCCAACCGTTTGACGTTCTTTGGAAACAGATCTGGGGTGATGACCGAAGCTCTCCGGATTACTTGATTTCAAAAGAAAAGTTTGAAAAAATAGACAAGAGCTATCTGCTTACCAAGTATCTCTCATCATATGTTGAACCCGAATGGGGATTTCCGAAAGGAAAACGAATACGAGGAGAGACCGACTTGGACTGCGCGATTCGTGAGTTCACTGAAGAGACAAATATTCCAAGAGATGCCTACGTGGTATTCAAGAACATTCTGCTTGAGGAGACGTTTGTAGGACTAAACAACGTTCAGTACAGACACGTATACTTTGTGGCACTCTTGAAAAAGCCGGAACTCGTCAACATTGGACAGAAGTTCACTCTCATGCAACGCCGTGAAATAAGCGGTATTGGATGGAAGTCGTTTAGCGAAGCCGAAGAACTGATAAGACCTCATCATACAGAACGATTGGAGATGTTGTCACAGCTTAAAAGTGTAGTGGAAACATTTGAGACTTTATAAAGCGTTTAAAGGTTCCTTACGTATATTAGGTAACCAGATGGTTTCTATTGTCAAACCATTTTTAAAATGGGTTGGTGGAAAAACGCAAATTATAAATGATGTAATCGAACTTTTTCCAAAAGAAATGAACAATTACCATGAGCCTTTTTTAGGAGGTGGAAGCGTTCTTCTTGCTCTTCTTTCCTACAAAAAGAGTGGAGAAATAAAGGTGAATGGAAAAATATACGCAAGCGATTTGAACTGCAATCTTATCAATCTTTACAAAAACATTCAATCCAATCCGGACAATGTAATTGCAGAAGTACAGAAACTGGTGAAAGAGTTTTCTAATTGCAAGGAAGGGACTGTCAATCGTAAAGCGAGTACACTAGAAGAAGCATTGACATCGCAGGAATCGTATTACTTTTGGATAAGACAGAACTTCAATTCTCTATCAAAGGAGGACCGATGTTCGACAAGAGCATCTGCAATGATGCTTTTTTTGAACAAGACCTGTTTTCGAGGCGTCTATCGTGAAGGACCCCATGGGTTCAACGTTCCTTTTGGAAACTACAAAAATCCATCAATAATTGATGAGGAACATATTCGATTGGTTTCGAGTTTGATTAAAGAAGTGGTCTTTACAGAATGCCCATTTGCATATTCTTTAGAGAGAACTGAAGCAGGTGATTTTGTTTATCTTGACCCACCGTATGCTCCTGAAACAGATACGTCCTTTGTAAAATATACATCAGATGGATTCACTATTGAAAACCATGAGACTCTTTTTAGAATGTGTGAAGAGATGAAAGCAAAGAACGTAAAAATGTTGATGAGCAATTCAGAAGTGACTCTTGTGAAAAAAGCATTTCCGCCTCATTCTTACATAACAAAGGTAATAACTTGTAGAAGAGCAATTAACTCAAAAAAGCCTGGTTCAAAAACCAACGAAGTTCTGATTATGAACTAATCCATGCATCGAGTGTTTCGTAGTAATTTTCGTCATCGCCAAATAAAACCGCAATATCATATTTTTTGTTGATGTGGCGAAGTGCCCTGCTTTTTATGCAGTCTGAAATGTAGTCATTTTTTAGAAATGCAGAGATACAGAATGCGTATCGAACACTGAAGTTTTCACCAAGTAGGTATTCGTATTCGTCAATAAAACCTTTTCCTGCAAGAAGTTTTGTATCAACACTTCCTGCAGTGTTTTGATTCTTTTTCTCAAGAATTTTAAGTACGTATTTATCACCGTGTCGAAACAGATAAGCTTCGTCTGGTGAACGACACATCTCTTTTTTGAGAAAATGTCCAAAGTACAGTCTCAATCCGCCTTGAGTGAGATAAGTAATACTTTCAGTAGGACTTAACTCCTTAACAAGATAGAAGCCATATTTTGTGGTGTGTCCTGGTATTGTTTTCCGAACAAATCCGTTCGATATAAGTCGAGATTCGTTCTCAGTATTCTTTTCAAATGATTTGCCGTTTATATTTGTATTCGCTCCACCGGCACCCGTTCCTCTATTTTGAACCTGCATTCTGACCTACATAAATTATGGATTATTATCAATCTTTCCATTTTAAAACCGAATACGGAAATCAGCAATGTAAACCGTAGCACAGTACGAGACCACCGCAATCACGAATACCCACCACCAGAGGGGAAAGATGGTGGCCTCCTTGTCGGCGGTTCCGAATGGTCGGATGCGACCCTCTCTTCCGAAGGCAACGCTGGGCTTGATGTATAGAAACGCAGAAAGTAGAAAAAGATAGATGGTAACCATCCATATTCGATGATTCTTCATTACCTTGAAGTCGGTATTTTTTCTATACGTTTTCTTCATTCTCTTAAACAATGAGTACGTATGTCCTTCCGAACAGGAAAGCGTTCGCAGATTCCATAACACGTATTTTTCTGAAATACAGGAAACTTGATAAGGACCCTATCGAGACACCACATGGAAACAGAGAACTTTTTCCATACCAAAAAATCATCCGCGACTACCTCCTGATTGAAACTCCTTATCGAGGCGTCCTTCTCTATCACGGTCTCGGTTCCGGAAAAACATGTTCCTCCATCGCTGTTGCTGAGGCCCTCATGTCCACCAACAAGGTATACGTCATGCTTCCTGCCTCTCTTCAGCCCAACTACGTAGGAGAGATTCGTAAGTGTGGCGACCCCATATTCGCATACGAACAGCACTGGACACTGAAAACACTGACCGATGAAAACCGTTCCGAGGCAAGAGCACTGGGTATATCTGATGGCTTTCTTGACAGAAACTCGCGGTACTATGTTACCAGTCCTGGTAAGGAGGCAAACTTTTTGAATCTTCCAAGACCCGATCAGGACATCATCAAGAAACAGATTGATGACATTATCAACCAACGTTTCACCTTCATTCGGTACAACGGTCTGAACTCCACCAACATCAAGAACTATGTTCCGGATGACGACCCACACAAATACGACGATTCTGTCATCATCATTGACGAGGTACACAACTTCATTTCCCGTATAGTGAACGAGTCCGAAATAGCCCGCAAGTTATACGATGCCATATACCGTGCGAAACGGTGTAAGATTGTTGCTCTTTCCGGAACACCGATTATCAACCGACCAAACGAAATCGCATTCTTAATGAATCTGCTCCGAGGACCCATTGAGCGCATCAGTATTCCTTTCAAGACACCGCCTACCTGGGACGAGGAGAGAATCACTCAGGTCCTGCGTGGATTTCCAGATGTGGATACCATAGAGTTCAACGTCGTCAAGAAATATGTCATGGTGACACGCAATCCTCCCAACTTCCGAAGCGTGTATAATGAAAAAGGCGACCGTATTGCCGTTCAGTATGTCAAGGACCTTCCGTATGTTGAGATTGCGTCGGAATGGGTGAATGGTTGGAAATCAAAGTTTGAGACCGAGGTCGGAGGCTGTGAGATTGCAAGCGAACGGATTACCACGGAGGAGCTGGAGTGTCTGCCCTCAAACTTTACTGAGTTTGTCAACATGTTTCTGGACGGACTCACTGTGAAAAATCCTCTTCTTTTTCAACGGCGTATTCAGGGCCTCGTTTCGTATTTCAAGGGAGCCGACGAAAAACTCATTCCACGCAGAGTGGACGATGACAAGATGCTGGAAAAAGTGGAGATGTCCGACGAGCAGTTTACTCGCTACTTGGAGGTGCGGTTTGACGAGATGAAGATGGATAGTCGGCGTGGCAGAACAAGTATGAACGATGACCTTTCCACCTTTCGTGTGGTCTCTCGGTTGGTATGCAACTACGCCGTTCCTCCTGAGCTCATGGCAAAGGAAACGGTCGTTCCAGGAGAGACGGAGGACAAGGTTCCGGAAAAGAGCGGCATTCTTGAAAAGATGAAAGCCAATCCACAACGATATTTATCAGAAGCTGCACTGAAAACACTCAGTCCCAAGATGCTGAAGATGCTTCAAAACATTAAAGAAACCGGGGACAAGAACCAGTTCGTGTACTCTCAGTACCGGTCTTTGGAGGGTCTCGGTGTATTTTCTGCTATTCTCGAAGCCAATGGATGGCAGGAATACAAGATTATCAAGCAGAACAACCAGTGGGTGGAGGACCCCGAAATGGACCCAGAAAAACCTGCCTTCGGATTCTATACGGGTGAGGAGAACGTGGAAATAAAAGAGTACTACCGTCAGATTTTCAATGAGGTCTACGGCGATACCTTTCCTGCTTCTCTGAAACAGAGCGTCCAGTCCCAGCCCAAAAAGAAGCTCACCATTCTCATGGCATCCTCATCAGGAGCAGAGGGTATCACTCTCACAAACGTAAGACACGTTCACATCATGGAGCCCCACTGGACACCGGCAAGACATGACCAGGTCATTGGTCGTGCCATTCGTATCAACTCTCATGCCAGTTTGCCAGAAGCAGAACGTACGGTCAGAGTCAGTTTCTATTTGAGTGTCTTCAATGAGAAACAGGGCAAGTCAAACGACAATAACGTTGTTCCGGTGCGCAGAAACGATACTGCCATCAAACGCTACGACGGAGAGCAGCCGGTGGAGGTCTTCATGACGACCGACGAGTATCTCTACGAGACGACATTTGAAAAGAACCTTGTCAACTCTCGTATTTCCATTCTGCTGAAACAGGCAGCCGTGGACTGCGAGATTCACCGCAAGCTCCATGGAAAAGAGAAGCCCGTCATTTCGTGTATGCGGTTCGATACCACTGCTACGGGTGAGGACCTTGCTTTCAAACCAAATATCAAGTCCGAGGACCTTGATATGACCTATATACGAAATACGACACGAAGACACCGAAAACTTCAGAAGGTCGCTATCAAAGGAATCGTGTTTCTCATTGACCCGGACAGCAAAGAGGTATTTGATGGAGTTGCATTTGATGACAACAAACGTCTACTGAGACTTGGTGTCATGACCAGTTCCACACAGATACGGTTTTTACTTACTTAAAGGTAGGTGAAATGTAATATGTAATGCGTTTTCTATTCGTGAGTACACACGTTGACCAGACCACTGGTTATTCCAAAGTTGCTTTTAACATTCTTAATCAGATAGCTGGCATTAAGAATGTCAAACTATTTCACTTCGGATTTCAAAGACATCCAAACCGTTCCGGTATGCGAAAGGTTCCAGAGGGAGTTATTCAGTATGATGCTGCTGCAAACGAGGACCCGAAAGAGGATGGATTTGGCTTCAATAAGATTAACGAATACATCGAGACCATCGAACCCAACGTTGTTATGATTTACAACGACCCCCTTATCATTCACAAGTTCATTGAGACCATGAAACACGAGCGAGAAACATCCCCCTACAAGTTGTGGGTATACGTTGACCAGGTGTATGAAGGAATCGCGCAACCATTGATTGACACCATCAACAAACATGCGGACCGTATCTACCTCTTCACTGAAAAATGGGAAAAGGTCTACAAGTCATATGGAGAGTGTCCCGAGACTCGTATTTTGGAACATGCAGTGGACCCGACCATGTTTAGCAAGCTCCCATCCACTGTTCGCGGAACCCTGCGTGCGAACCTGAAGATTCCAGAGGAGGCAATCGTTCTTCTCAACATGAACCGAAACAGTCAGCGCAAGAGATTAGACTTGCATATCATGGGATTCGTAGAGCTTCTCAAACAGAATCCCGACAAGCCGTATTACAGCATGTTTGTTACCAACCTCAATCCTAAATCAGGAGCGTATTATGACCTCAATCGTATCTACGGAACGGAGATGGATAGAGCCGGTCTTGATAAGGAGAAATACGCATCTCGTCTCATGTTGGTGGATACCGCACCACCCAATGTTCTCAATGACGAGTCCATCAATCAGCTCTACAACCTTTCGGACATTGGTGTCAACACTTCCGATGGAGAGGGATTCGGCTTGTGCCAGCTTGAGCATCTTTATACCGGAGCGCCACAGATTGTAACCAATGTTGGAAGCTACGAGAACTTTTTGAGCAATGAGGTGGCGACGTTCATTCCTTCTCATGGACGCACCTATTCCTCTGGAGGAATGCCACTGGGTCTCTTTGTTCCAAACTTTGATGTGGAGGAGGTTACGAAAGCAATGAAGGACGCTATCAGTCGTCTTCGTGATACAAGAAAAGCAGCAAGCGAGTACAAGTTCACTACCTGGAAAGAGGTGTGTGCTGGACTGCGCAATGATATTTCTTCTCTTGCCAACCAATAATGCAAGTCAATTCCGCTCAAGACTACTTAACGTATAAGAAACGACAGATTTTGGCACAGGCTGCCACTGTCGCACCATCTCCTCAGAAACGCAAAACAAATGCTCTGTTCACCTCTGTTACTGCCAACCAAGCCGACCAACGTGTTCGATTCATCGCTCCCATTCAAAGCCAGCCTCAACCATCAGCAACATACTCTTCTCGTTGCTGTAGCGCATTGAGTCAAGGAACCATATAAACATTCAGGAGTGTTAATAATAGAATGCCAGGTGGCTTACTTCAACTCGTTGGCGTGGGCGCTCAAAATGAATTAGTGAATGGAAATCCTTCCATGACTCATTTTCGGGCTGTATATCGTCGTCATACTAATTTTGCTATGGAACACATTCGCATGGCCTTTTCAAGTTCAAACCTAGAGTTTTCTACCACAGGAACTCGTACTGTCTCATGCCGTATCGACCGATACGCTCAAATGCTTCATGATTGCTATTTGGTTCTTACTTTGCCAAACATATGGTCGCCCCTCGTCTATCTTAACGCAAGTTCACCGCCCACCGGCTACGACCCTCGGTGCAACGCCATCGGATACGAGTTTCGCTGGATAGACAACATCGGATACAATCTGATTGACCACGTGGACATCACTCTCAACGGTCAGGTCATTCAAACCTTTACAGGTGAGTGGCTCAAGTTCTATTCCTACCTGACTCACGACAAGAACAAGCGAGAGGTAGTGGACCATATGGTAGGAAATCTACCGGAAGTAAGAGACCCTGCAAATGCCTATGACCGCAACGGCCAGTATCCTCATGCTCTGACCCCTACTTCCTTGCCCAGTGCTCTTCCTCAGACCACTGTTCCCGAACCCTCCATTCGTTCTCGACAGCTATACATTCCACTTCATTTCTGGTTCTGCGAAAATCCAGGACTTGCTCTTCCCTTGGTATCTCTTCAGAACTCGGAGGCATATATCAACGTAACACTTCGTCCTTTGTACGACTTGTATACCATCATTGATGTTGTGCCAAGCTCACCTACCTATGGTCAGCGAGTGAATCCGAACAAGGTTGCCATTCCAAACAATCAGCCCAACATGATTACTTCTTTCTTGTCACCACCGTTGAGCACGGGTCTTCCTAGCAATCCAGGTATCACTACCTTTTTCCCGGACCCATGGATTGAGGGCAATTTCATATACCTAACAGAGATGGAAATGAACCAACTTGCAGTTGCAGACCAGAGCTTTTTGGTGAAGACGGTCAAGTTCGTGAACAAGGAGGGCCAGTTCGGCGCAAACTCGGATATCGAGATGCCTCTTTTCAATCTGGTTACACGCATAGTCTTTGCTGCGCATCGTTCCGACAAGATTGACAACAATGATTGGGACAACTATACCAACTGGGACAATCCAAAGAGAGCGCCATGGTCTTCCATCGATGACAATCCACAGACCAATATGTATACTTCCGGACAGCAGCAGATTACGTCCATCTATCCTCGCGATACGCTTGCCGATTCTGTTCTTCTGCTTGATGGAAAGGAACGTTTCCAAACCAAGCCCACCGGCTTCTTCTCGTTGCTTCAAATGTATAAGCACACGACTGGAGATATTGAAAAGTATCTGCCAGGTGTGTATATGTATTCGTTCGCGCTGAACAACGACCAGTACCAGCCAAGTGGAGCGCTCAACGGAAGCATGTTCAACAAGGTCATTTTGCGAAACACTCTTCAGCAGCCATTGCCAGCATCTGTATCGGCCTCCAGTCAGACACCTATTTGCGTTCTCAAGTCCACGGTATTCAGTCCCAATCCAACCATCATTCCTCCTGGAAATATAGGACTTTACAATCCTGGTGATGTGGTTCAAATCATTCAGACCACGAACAATAACATTCTGTTTACCTACACCTATAACGTTGGCGTATATGTGGAAAATATCAACTTCTTGCGAATCGTAAGTGGTCTTGCTAACTTTGTGTTTGCTAACTAACAATGGTATTGATTAAACAAGCTACGTTCGGCGATGAAACAAGTGCCACGGACGTCACTCAAACACTTGCAAGCAAGGCTACAAATGGCTACTTGTCCATTGTCGCGGACTCAAAACTGCTGCCCGCTATCACTCTCAACTCTTCTACCACGGTTCTATCAGCCGACGATATTGCAAAGTCAAAACAGGATGCCATCGCACAGTGTGGTGGAAACGGACACGACGAAGCATGTATTAACGAACGTTCTGCAAAAATTCAACAGTCGCTGCTTCAACAGAGAGCGGCAGAAGCCAACGCAACCGACAAGACAATCGTTGGACGAAGACTCACTGTGACAGTTGTGGATGATAATGGGAATGAGAAAACGATTCAGGTTCCTGACGGCCAGACCTTCAATCTTGGAAATCCACCGGACAGGGCAACGGCTTCCTCTAGCTGGTCGTGGGGAACGTTCTTTCTATCCTTTTTCGGAGTCCTGTGGGTAGCCGTTCTTCTCGGTATTTGGGTATTCAGTGTCGTTGCAACTTATCGAACGCTCATGGATGCTGGATACCGTGTTCCTGCTTATTTGGGCACTGCTACTGCCGTACTCATTCCCTATTCTGGATTCGTGATTATGTTGGTCTACTATTTCGCAATGACATACTGGTCTTCTTCTTAAATATCATCTTAAAACAATGCTACGATTTGACTGGATAATCGCTGGTACCATTGCTGGCATGCTAATCGCATGTGTCATGGTTCCGCCAACACGGAAAGAAGTCTCTCTTCCCGAGCCCTATGATAAGAATACGTATCATACCGACAGTGGATGTGTCAAAGTGTCGTCCACCGAGGTTCCGTGCGGACAGGAAGCGGATTCGCTAAATCTAATCGCAAGTATGGCTAATAAGTAATGATAAACATAACAGCAGCCCTACAAAGAGCAGCGCCCTTCTTTTCATTCATTATCGGTCTCGGTATATCGGTTCTACTGTTTCATCGCGACTATGCTGTCATCAAGACCCTCGGATTGCCGTTGCCAGAAATAACAGGACGAGTTGTGAAGGTGGATGGAAAGTGCTATCGGTACCGCGTGGAAGATGCTTCCTGTGAAATCCCGTCTTCTAATAAACAATAATGGATGATTCTACGTCGTTAGATGCTTTGCTGCCATCTCCTCAAGGTCCACAGTCCGTGCCCCCCTTGATTCCAATGCCAAGTGGTCCTGCTGCTCCGCGTTCACATATGGTTCCAAGCTACAAGCCGACCTTACCAGCAATGCGCTTTATGATTGCCAACAGTACGATGCTTATCTCGTTCTTTTTGGCAGCTATGTTAATCTCCCTCTCCACTCCACGAAACCTCTTGCTCCAATACGTTCCTAACTCCTATACCTCCGGAGGTGTTGTGAGCTGGACCGGCGCTGCTGTTCTCGGTGCTGCTGCTGTTGTCATCATGCAAATAATCAACAACTTTCTTTCTGGCTTTCTTGGATAAATCCGTTAGTATATAATGTATCCTCCTGCTTGGGCTCATCCGAGAATCCTTGTTGGTGCTGGATTTGATTTGACACCTCCATTCTCTGAAAAATATAACATCACACATGTGATTAACTGTGCCTTTGACGACGCATCACCTGTTTGGTTCAAAAAATCCTTTCCAAAGAACTATGTCTGTTTGAATGCGATTGATGCCGAGTTCGTCAATATTTTACACTGGTATCCTGCGTTTGAGGAAGCCATGCACCGTTTTCTGAGAGAAGGCGATGGTGTGGTATACGTCCACTGCCAGCAGGGAATCAATCGGAGTGCGTATTTAGCGGTTGCGTATGTTTGCAAGAACTTTCACTGGGACATGGGCTTTATCATGAACAGCATGAGGAGTCAGAGGCCGATTGTTTTTCAGAACAAGAAGTTTATGGAACAAGTTTCAATCTTCACGAACAAGAAATAATAAATAATATGGACGTATTTCGAGTCAGGAAAATAAGGGAGAGTTCCTCCGGAGTTTCCAACATGGGAACGCTGGATTCCGTACATCAAGATTTGGTACAAGGGTTGAAAACATCCCAGACCAAAACTGATGAACTCAACAAAGAGTTAAAAGAGTTGAAAGACTCTTTGAAGCCTCTTGAAAAATCAAATGAAATAGACGATGTTGTAAAATACTCCAAGATAGAGAACCGTATCAAGGAGATTGAGACCGAGATGGCAAAGATGAATCCGGTTCAGGACTATTATATGAAAAATATGGATATTCTGATAGATTATTACGGCAAATCTGTTGCGGGGTCTCACAGCTCGTTGCCAAAGGATAATAATGCCAACACTTTCATGAAGTTTTTTGGCTCTGCACCTTCTCTTACACAGGATGGCTCTTCTCGTAAACAGATGTTTGACGAGTTCATTGTTCGGATGAAGCTTTCCTCGGGTCCGGAAGCCATACAGCTCATGACAGAGCACTGCAATCAGTGCAATATTGCGAGAGAGGAGATTTCCTCCGAAGGCATTCTGGTATGTCCCAAATGCGGGTCAGAGGAATATGCTTTGGTCGTGTCGGATTTTCCTTCTTTTAGGGACCCTCCAAAGGAATGGAACAACTATGCCTACAAGAAAATCAACCACCTCAATGAGATTCTCAATCAGTTTCAGGCAAAGGAGTCCACCATCATTCCGGAAGAGGTGATGAACGAGGTCATTCTTGAGATACGCAAACGCAGAATCAGCAACATTGCAGATTTATCCGAAGAGGACATTCGACAGATTCTGAAAAAGCTTGGACGTTCAAAGTATTACGAACACCGTGCTCATATTCTGAGTCGGTTGAACGGCAATCCTCCGCCAACGATTACGCCGGAAATAGAGGACAAAATACGCGCCATGTTTCAGGAAATACAGGCACCATTCTTGCTATACTGTCCCAACGATCGAACCAATTTTTTGAGCTATTCGTACATTCTCTACAAGTTCTTTGAACTCTTAGAGCTTGACGAGTACAAGGCCTTCTTTCCGTTGTTAAAAAGCAGAGACCGACTTATCGCGCATGACCAGATTTGGAAAAAGATTTGTGACTATTTGAACTGGGAGTTTATTCAGAGCATTTAGTGTAATGCTCTCCATACAAACTTATGAGTCAAGTGCCAGACAACTCCGAAGACAACTGCGTGAGTGAGGGCGACAGTGGTCTTAGAACCTCCTTGTGGGAGAGAGAGGAGGATTCCTGGGGTGAGGACGAAGAAAAGCGCTGCTGCGTATAAAGCCATTATCCACATTTTTATTATAACCTTCCGAAAATATCTTGAAATACCTCTTTCATTTTATCATCGAGGTCGCCAAGGAACAAGAATACCGCATACACGAAAATCATCTGACCCCCGAAGGACTCAAGGTATCCCTCGAGCCCCGAACTCACTGGAAGAATGGGAATATACATATGGACCAAGTAGGTTGTCCAGAACGCAGTAATCGCAATGATGGCTATTTCAAGACCTACGTCAATCGCCTGTCTCCAGTTTGGCAGCTTCTTCCAATCCTCATCGAACTTGGCGAATATCTTTGCCATCAAATACGAGACTGCTGCTCCGAGAAAGAGATAAAAGATGGCAATACAGAACAGGTTGAATGTCAGGTTAGTAATATGTCCCCTGACGGACGGAATCGTGTTCAGTCCAATATTCGGCTTAAACTTCATTACTTAGAACGAAGGAAATTCTAACAAGCACTGGCCGTTTTGAGAACGAGTGTTGTCGGGACAGGTGGTTGTCTCATTCGCAAAGGATTCGTGAATCATGGAAAAAACCTTGGAGGGACCGCCCTTGTTTCCGGGAACGCACTTGTCGGGACCCGAGACGCATCCGACGCCAGGACAGTTGTAAAGGGCATCCGGACATTGCTGAACCATTCCACTTGGAACGAACGATAAACCAAAATACAGAGCGACTACAAGGAGCACGGAAACCCATACCCATGTAGGAATCTTTAACTTACGAGCCATTAATATTTACATAGATTTATAAGTTGCTGCTGACCCACTTTTGGTCGGTCTTGTAGCGTCGTGAACGAGAAGGAACAGTTCGCTTGGTGTAGACCGCAACAGCATTGAGCTTACGAATGGCGGAGGCCTTTCCGTATCGGGAAACGGCCTTCTTCAAGGAGGCGTGTCTCTTTGAGGTGGAATCGTTTGCATGGTATCCAGTGGAAGCTAACGAACCCTTTTTCAAAGGACCGATTCCCATCATGTGCTTCACTGTTTGCCAACGTCCAGGGGCCCCGCGATCCTTGATACACGAAGACTTGACGTACACGCCTTTCTTGTTTCTTAAAGTTTTGTGATGAGCTTTTCGGGCAATTTGACCGACCTTGCANCGGATTCCGGCTTCATAATCATCGTNCATTTTATTCTAGAGGGGATACAATCTTTTTATTCGGACAGGAACTACACTTCGCTTTTTGAACGGGAGACGACCAGGTTCCCCACAGATACATAAAAAATACAACGCACGCAAGAAGTATCAACCATTGCCACATTTTACTTATAGAAAACGAACTTTATATATACAACTTAAACTTGTTTCAACCATGGGTATTCCTTTCTATGTTGCTTCTCTGATTAGGAAGCATAAGGATATTCAGAAAACCGTAAAAGATATCGTTGAAGTGGATGTACTCGGCATCGATTTCAACTGTTTCATTCACAAATACCTAACTCCTGAAAATCCAGTAGGAAGTGTCGTAGTTGCGCTGGACAACTTGCTGACAAATATCGTGAGAGCAAAGAGAGTGTTCATTGCATTTGATGGCCTCGTTCCTTTTGCAAAAATCGTCCAACAGCGATACCGACGTTTCAAAAAACCCGAAGGCGCTCAGGAGTTTGACAAGCACCAAATCTCTCCAGGAACGCCATTCATGAAAAATCTTGAAGATGCGCTTACACTCTGCTTTCCAGAATGTAAAGTGTCCACCACACAAGAACCCGGAGAAGGCGAGCACAAGATATTTACCTGGCTTCGTCATGAGGTTCCGGAGGAGGAACGCAAGAACATATGTATCTATGGCCTGGATGCAGATTTGGTACTCATTTCAATTGCTCAACACGAACTCGGAAACATTCATCTGCTTCGTGAAAAGGATAAAAGCGACGAGTTCTCACTCTTCTCCATCAACCGTCTCATAGAGGTTCTTCCACTCAAATGGGACGAGTATGTGGTTATGTGTGTATTCTGTTTCGGAAATGATTTCATGCCACCGATTGCCATGTTCTCATTGAGAGAGGACGGATATCCACGCGCGATTCACTACTTCACTAAGAAGGACCTGATGAAGGCAGCAGAGGATGAAAGGGAGGTTCTAATGAGACGAAAGAAAGATACGGATGCTCACATTATTTCAAGGGACGGTCATGCGTTGGAAGCCCGTATTGGTGTTCATTTGATGGACGGTGTGCTCGATTGGGAAAAAGTGACGTATGCGTTTTGGAAGACGTACGAGTGGACACTGCACTACTTTCTGTATTCCGAGGTGCTGGACTGGTGCTGGTACTATCCGTATCCAGAAGCTCCACTATTGAGCACGCTCAACGACTTTGATGTTCTTAAGAAGGACGATTTCAAGTGGGAGAATCCGGTGCCTCGGTACAAAATAGAGGACCAGCTCAAGTTCATTCTTCCTGTGTCGTCGCTTGAACGAGCGAACGAAACAGCAGAATATCCGGACGAGATTTATGATGAAAATAGCGAGGACATGCGACACATGTGGATGAAGCAGTTCAAATGGGAATGCGACCCTTTCATTTCCATGCCATGGAATCCTCTGTGCAAGCCAACAACGGTGGAGTTTATCGGCGGAAACGCAGACCACTGCCAGTCATAACCATTCCTCCGCCTGAACGAAGAATGGTAATGTTTTTTGGTGGAGTCACAATGGAAGCGCCTTCACTATTTTTCAGCATATTTCCAGGAAGAACAACCGTATCCTCCGGTATGTCCTCTTCAAAGTTGTTGTTGCGAGAAGTACAGTAATCAAACTCTATTTTTGACATTTCATTTATCTTTTTCAAGGCAGATATACCAGAAGCGTCACGTGAAGACCTCCAGTACCTACGAATATGTGAAAGATAAGCATTGCGATATACCGAAGCAGGCGTTACAGCCATGCTTTTTCGCAGAATACGGAAACACTCTGCAACAGTGGCATATATTGGTTTTGACAGTCTGCGATTGACTGCATTATGTGCTCTAAACGTGAACAGCAGAAAATCAGAACGAGAATTGAAAAGGGTAGGAAACTGGGGTTTGTAGGCAGCGAGTAACTCTGTAAAATGCTCTCTACAACTAGGACATGTGATGGTGTCGCGGAACATGTCCAACCAAGTGGACATCAGTTGGCGTTCGGAAGGAGTCGGAGTGTTTGAATATAACGATGCCATGGAATGGAGGGTCATCCATCCCATCGGGCCCCATATGGCTGTCATTGTATTATTTTAACACAATCATCCCAGCCTCCATACCGCCCTCAAGAATCTCCTTGGCGATGTGAGGAGGTGTCTTCTCACTCACTGGCATTCCTGCTTTCTTGAGCTCCTNTTTCACTCTGCGGTCGGTAAGATTTCTTACGGTTTTCTTGATGGTTTTTCTCCTTTTTTCAATCCCTTTCTCCGTCATTATTCGGAGGGTTCCTTTGTGAGACTTTTTGATAGGAGGAGATTTTGCAGGGTCGCGAACAGCTTTTATCGTTCCTTTCAGAATACCTCTTGGAAACGTTCTCATGGTACTACGCTTCCTTCCTGCAGTTCGTGCAGCAGGTATGGGAGGCGGTGGTGCCTCTTCCTGGCCGATTTTTTGGATTTTGTATTGGGACATACCCTTTACTAAAAACGGACGATATAACTTTAACAGAATGTTCTACTCATATACACTATGGAGTGGCAAGCAGTGGAAGCATATTTCGCAAACGGTGTCCGTAGACTTGTCGACCATCAAATCGATTCCTTTGAAGATTTCATTCGCAATAAGATTCCACTTATAGTGCAATCCACACCTCCTATCACGGTTTGGCACGAACAGGACGAAACTTTAAAAAAGTACAAATACGAGTTTAAACTTTCGTTCGAAAACCTTACCTACATCAAGCCTCGTATTCAAGAGGCGACCGGTCGTGTGAAACCAATGTTGCCAATGGAAGCCCGTATTCGCAACTTCACATACGCCGCTCAGATGCACGCAGATGTTCGCTTCGTCGCAAGAACCTACAAAGGACCCAATCTCGATACGTATGACGAAGAGTATCGTGTCTTTGAAGGAATCTCTCTTGGCAAACTTCCTGTCATGCTCGGGTCATCTCTCTGTCTACTCAAGGACTATCCCATGCGCTCCGACGAGTTCGGTGAATGTCCTTACGACCCCTTCGGATACTTCATCATTCACGGAACAGAAAGAACGATTCTCTGTCAGGAAAAGGTGGCGGACAACCGTATCATGATTTTCCAAAGCAAGAAATCGTCTTCCAAGTACACGTATTCCGTGGAGTTCAAGTCCCTTCACGAGAGTTTCACGATGCCTCCCAAGAAGCTTGAGATTCGTCTTTCCTCCAAGTTCAACGGATTCGGATATCCACTCCTTGCGTGTGTTCCTCGCTTTCGTGAGGACATTCCAGTTGTCATCTACTACCGTGCTCTTGGCGTAACATCCGATGCTGAGATTGCGAAACTCATTTGGGGAAATCTGGAGGACGAGCACGTAGAAATGCTCGGTGCCTCTTTCCGAGATGCTGCTGAATACGGCATCTTTACACAACAAGAGGCCATTCAGTACTTGACCGGACATCTTCAGTACACCACCAATCAGGAGGACAAGTGCGCGTATGTTCGTTCGTTGTTGAACAGCGAGTTCTTGCCTCACGTTCGTCTCTCTGGCGAAAACGCAGAGCAGAATGTCCTTGCTTCTCGAAAGACAATCCTTATGTCATCCATGATTCGTCGTATCATTCTCACTGTCTGCAAACAGATTCCAATGGACGACCGTGATGCCTATCCAAACAAGCGAGTTGTGACCACCGGGTCTCTTTTGATGCACCTGTTCCGACAGCTCTTTCAGAAGGTGTGTAACGACACTCGTAACGAGTTCGTTCAAGAGGTGAACAACGACAGCTGGAAAAAGGGCACACCAAGGCCCATGGATATTCTCAACATCAACAACTTGTACAAGATATTGAAACTATCAACCATTGAGGGCAAACTCAAACAGGCACTTGCGACCGGAAACTTCACGGTTCAGGGTCTGGGAACATCCAACTCCACCTCGCTTTCCAATGCGACCAAGGTAGGTGTTTCGCAGGTATTGGCTCGTATGTCGTATACCTCCACAATCAGTCATTTGCGACGTATTCAGACACCCGTTGAAAAATCGGGCAAGCTGCTTGCTCCAAGAAAACTGCACGGAACCTCTTGGGGCTTCATCTGTCCTGTGGAAACTCCAGAGGGTCATTCGGTTGGTATCGTGAAGAACATGGCGATGCTTACAAGTGTGACACAGCACATTCCATCCAATACTGTGCTTCATTTCTTGAAAGACCTGGGCGGAATCGAATTGATTTCGGAACCGAAGGTGTATCAAGGAACATCTATCTCGTTGAACGGAGTCATGCTTGGATATACCTCCGAACCAAATACGTTGGTGACCTCATTGAGACAGGCCAAGCGAACGTTCCGTCTTCATCCTCATACTTCCATTGCTTGGTACACGTTGATGAATACGATTATCATTGAGACCGATGGAGGGCGTGTTGTTCGTCCGGTCTTCATCGTTGGCGCTCCGTTTCCACCGGTTGAAAAGCGCAGACACTGGAACGAGTGGGTCAAGTCCTGCGTGGAGTTTGTGGATGCTTCCGAAGTTGAGACACTGCGAATCGCTGTTCGTAAAGAGGATATACATGCGTCTCACACTCACTACGAGATTCATCCCTCTCTCATTCTGGGACACATGGCATCCACGATTCCTCTGTCCGACCACAATCAGTCCCCCAGAAATACCTACCAGTCCGCCATGGGCAAACAGTCCATGTGTATCTATGCGCGCAACTTTGCAAAGAGACTTGACAAGAACGCGTATGTTCTATGCTCTCTGACTCGTCCGATTGTGGAAACGCGTATCATGAACATTCTCAAGATGCACGAAATGCCGTTCGGTACAAATGCCATCGTAGCAATCGCCTGCTACGGAGGATACAATCAGGAGGATTCCATTATCATGAACAAGTCATCTATTGCGCGTGGCATGTTCCGTGGCATCTACTACACGATGTACAAGGATGAAGAGCACCGAAATGTGACGTCAGGTCGTGAAGAGAAGTTCATGCGACCCCAAAAGCACAATACTCGCAAGTTCAAGAACACTTCGTATGCTGCGATTGCGGACAACGGAATACCCATTCTTCACTCCACGATTCAGGAGAATGATGTGGTAATTGGCAAGGTCGTCAATCTCAAGAACGATACCAACGGATACCAGTTCCGAGATGCGTCCACCACTCACAAGAACTCCGAACCCTGCCGCATTGATGGTGTGTGGCAGGACAAGAACTCCGATGGATATCCGTTTATCAAGGTGCGGTGTGTATCGGAACGTCTTCCACAAATCGGGGACAAGTTCTCTTCACGACACGGACAGAAGGGAACCGTCGGAATGCTGTTGAACGAGGAGGATATGCCATTCACTGCGAGCGGACTCCGACCCGACCTGATAATGAATCCTCATGCGGTTCCTTCTCGTATGACAATCGCTCAGTTGATGGAGAACATCTATGGCAAGATTGGTGTGCGCAGAGGAACACTCGGAGACGGAACGCCGTATTCCCATCTCAAGGTGGAGGAGCTCAAAAAGCATATGCTTGATCTCGGTTTACATCCTTATGGAAATGAGATGATGTATAACGGCCAGACCGGTGAAATGATGGAGGCCGAAATCTTCGTGGGACCGACCTTCTACCAACGATTGAAGCACATGGTGATTGATAAGAAACACTCTCGAGCAAGAGGACCGATTGTATCTTTGACACGTCAACCCTGCGAGGGACGTTCAAGAGATGGCGGTCTTCGTGTGGGTGAAATGGAACGGGACTGTATGATTTCGCACGGTATTTCGGCGTTCACCAAGGAAAGGTTGATGGACGTATCCGACCCTTTCCCAACCGGTATTTGTAAGACCTGTGGTACGCTTGCGGTTGTCAACGAAGAGGAGGGCATCTATTCCTGCGGTTCGTGTGGAAATCAGACCGATTTCGTCCAGAAGACCATTCCATATGCGATGAAGTTGTGGATGCAGGAGTTGGAGGCTATGCACATCGTTCCACACATGCTTATGGGTTAAATGTATGGCATAAGTATTGGATAATGCGCACTGCTATTCTGTTTACAGGAGGACTGCGAACGTTTGACAGAACAGCCCCTTTTTTGTTTGAAAACCTAATCAAGCCCAATAATGCAACGATATTTGTTGCATGTGAGACTCAGAATGACCCAACCGAGATACTTGAAAAGGCGTTTCCAGGAGTGGAAGTTGTCGTTTCCTACAAGCCTTCGTATCGGGACACTGAGTTTGAAAGGATTGCGAACGATTGTTTGTACAACTCTGACCATGCGGGTCTTCAGCCAGGAGTCTTTTTGCGTTCGGGATGGGATATGCACTGGACGATTGAGTGGTTGAAAAATATGAGCGGAAGCATGGTACAGTGGCACCAACTTGCGAAAGCATGGGAAATGGTGGTGGAATATGANATTATTCACAACATCAAGTTTGATGTNTGTGTCAAGAGCAGATTCGATATTCTTCTGAAAGAGAGGCTGGACTTGGTTGCATTTTTTTTGGGGTCGCCTTCTACAGAGGAGGAGATGCGTTCACTTGGAAGCGAGCGTATGAAAAAGGCACCGTATGTTGCCACTAATGGATACGACGACCCTCCAGGAATATTGGGAACGCGAGAGAATACGGTATGGACACTTGCAGTTGAGTTGGTCATTATTGCCAAGCGCGATACCTTCGAGCCTTTGACGAGTACGTTTAGTAAGTATGGAAAGTGGGACTCGGGCCTGAAGTATTCTTTCAACTCGGAAACAACTTTTCATCAGCACTGCAAAAGTTTGGGGTATGTACACTATGCTTACCAGGATTTGGGGTATCCTCTCTACTACTCTGGAAATGTCAATGACAGTCCCTGGGTGTTCGTCATTTTAAGGTAGTGCGTCGCCCTTAGATTTTTTTCCTGCTATAGAACATAACTACGAAATGGGAGGAGGTTTATTACAACTCGTCAGCTATGGCGCACAAGATATTTACATTTCAGGTAATCCACAAATTACCTTCTGGAAGGTTCTCTTCAAGAGACACACCAACTTCGCAATGGAGTCCATTGAAGTCACCTTCAACGGACAAGCCGACTTCAACAAACGTGTGACTGCCGTCATCAATCGTAACGCCGATTTGATGTACCGAACATACGTTCAAGTAGTCTTACCAGCAGTTGATTTAATCAACAATGCTACTCAAATCAATCGTTTCCGTTGGTTGAACTACATCGGTCACCGATTAATCAAGACTGTAGAGCTTGAAATTGGAGGTCAACGAATTGACCGTCAATACGGAGACTGGATGCAAATCTGGACCCAATTATCTCAAGATGCCGGAACCATCTCTGCTCTTGATGATATGATTGGTAACACCCACGACTTAGTCCTTGTCAAGGACAGACGTGGATATGCCTTGGACGTTTCATGTGCTGGTGCCGAGTTGACCAACTCTTGTGCTCCACGTGCCGGAACCCCAGCCAAGACTCTCTACATACCTCTCCAATTCTGGTTCTGCCGAAATCCTGGTTTGGCTATTCCATTGATTGCTCTTCAATACCACGAAGTCCGTATCAACGTTGAGTTCGAACAATGGTTGAACTGCGTCTACTACGAGTTGGTTGCTGGACAGACTGCTGCTCCTACTTCCATCCAATCCTTGACTGCTGCTTCTCTCTACATTGATTACATCTACTTGGATACTGAGGAACGACGACGATTCGCTCAACAAACCCACGAGTACTTGATTGAACAACTCCAATACACTGGTGCTGAGTCAATCACTTCCTCATCCAACAAGATTCAGTTGAACTTCAACCACCCAGTCAAGGAACTTGTCTGGATTGTCCAACGCGACTCTTATGTTGACTGCACTCCTAACCAACCATTCATTACTGAGGTTAACGGTATGCAACCATTCAACTACACTGATGACTTCANTACTGAGGGTATCGTCATGGATGTCCTTGGTCGTGGTTCTTTGGGAGGTGGTTCAACTGTCATCGTCCCAACCACTGCTGCCGATGGTCCATCTGGTCCTTACTTACCAGGTTTGGGAGTCCAATCCGGTCCATCCCTCCAAGGTGCCTCTTGGTTGGATTCCAACATTGGTCCAGGAGGAAACGATTCTTCCATCGTCTTCGAGGACACCACCAACTACTTGCTCGCCAAAGTCATCCTTGCCTCTGGAGTCAAATGCGAAGGAAAGAACCCAGTCGAAGTTGCCAAGTTGCAACTCAACGGACAGGACCGATTTACTGAGCGTGAAGGCCGATATTTCGACCGTGTCCAACCATTCCAACACCACACTCGAACTCCTTCCCGTGGTATCAACGTCTACTCCTTCGCAATCAAGCCAGAGGAGCACCAACCATCTGGAAGCTGCAACTTCTCTCGTATTGACAAGGCTACTCTCCAACTCACTGTGTCCGTCAACACTGTGCGATCTGGACGAACTGCCCAAGTGCGTGTATATGCAGTCAACTACAACGTGTTGCGTGTAATGTCTGGTATGGGAGGTCTTGCCTACTCCAACTAAACACTGGGTATGCGTGTTTATATATTGTTAGTGTGCTAGCAGTATAGGCTAGGGTTTAGCCATCATTTTANAGTGAGTTTTCACTCTGCAATGAGTTTACTTGTCAAGTACAAAAATACCGATTCCGTTCCACCAACCATTCTTTCTAACATCGCTTGGCATTTGCTCCGATTCATCCACAAATACTTCTGTTCGATAAAGAACTTTGACACCGCAATCAAGAAGAGCATCATACGTTCCTTTTCTTACCTGTTCCCAATTCCAGTCATCAATCATTANTATACAATGCTTGCTGAGTTTTGAAAGATAGTATGAGATTGCGGTATACTGGTCATGATAGGTATGACCTCCGTCGTATAGATAGATATCAAATACCGGAAGTTGGTCAACATTGACTTTCCAGGAATCGCTTTCAATCAACTGATACGTGCTTTCTCCCTTGTATTTTTCCAACGCATTCACCAAAATATCCTTATTTCCATTGAACTGAGACCAGTTGTCAATAAATGTTGCTTCAATCTTATTTCCGTATAGAGCACTTATACTCGAACTTCCGTACCAGGTTCCAATTTCAAGATACTTTGCATTTGGCAAGGAACATATNTTGTTGTAAAAATGACGTGTCTTTGAACCGGACATTCCTTCATACGCAAGAATATCAGGGGTCACTTTTGACTTCAATGCTTCTGCATCTGCAATACAGCGTTTGACATGCGCAACAATGTCCATATTTCTATTATCGCGATTATACAGTGTAAATGAAGTATTTGATTTATTTTACAGTTGGGTTTTCAAGAAAGTATATCAATATTCTACAGTTGTCGATTCGTTCATTACGTCGGTACTATGATGGAGATATCCTCGTGATTTGCGACGAATCTTTCAAAACCGAGTGTATTGAAAAATTNGGTGGCAATATAATCTACTTTTTGCAGCCCGATACAAAATCAGGACCAGANTCTTCCATGAACAAGCTGAAGATTTTCAATTTCCCAAATATCGGATTGTATGATAAGGTTCTCTTTCTTGATTCCGATATCTTAGTACACACACCTATTATTCCAATTCTTGAAGGAATACAACGACCTGGTTATTTGTATTGCTACTCTGAATCCAAAAATCCAGAGGACAACTCGTTGGAATACTGGTCATTCAATACCTACACTCCTTCCGAGATTGTAAGATTTCGTCGGGAAAACATACTTCCGTTCAATGCAGGCACGTTTGCATTTNTTCGGTGCGATGAAATGAAAGAACATTTCAANAATATTCTTACTATGGTTTCAACTCACAGAGGAGAGTATTACTACGAACAGTCCTTTATGAACGTATACTTCAACCGAATAAATATGACGGATAGAACTCTCTTTACCGACCAAAACTATAGAATGCACAGTATTCCAGATGACGAATGTCTCGAAGGAAAAATCATACACTTTGCAGGAGACCCAAGTAACGGAAGCAAAAAGATAGTCAAGATGAAACAGTATTCCATATCATTTTTAGAGGATACGGATATAGTCGTATTTGATACACGTGATGAGTTGATAGATACCATTGTTCCTAAAGGAATGAGATATGCAGAAATCGGAGTGTTTGAAGCAATGTTTTCCGAAAAACTGTGTAAGATACTTTTACCAAGATTTCTTGTATTGATTGACCTCTTTGAAGGATTGATTACATCCGGAGACCAAGATGGAAATAATCTAAAAACTGCAGATGTTTCAAAAACTTACAAGTATTTAGTCGAATATTCCAAACAGTATCCTGCACTTTTAAAGGTTCTCAAAGGAGACAGTTCCACACTTTTGAAAACATTTGATGATAATACCTTTGACATGATATATTTGGATGGAGACCATGAATACAAAGGTGTAGTAAAGGACCTAGAAGTCGCTTATCAAAAAATCAAACCGAACGGATGGTTGATGGGACATGATTATGAAATGAATATGAAAAAGGCTAAAACAAGCTGTCATTTCGGAGTGAAACAGGCAGTTGACGAGTTCTGCGAAAGATACAATCAACGAATCTATGCGAAAGGAATGGATGGATGCGTATCCTTCGCAATTCAACTTAAAAAGTAGGAATGTATAACTATAAATGTCCTGGAAAGCAGACGATATTATAAACACGGACAGATACCTTGCAGCTTTTCCAAATGACTATTTCAAAACAGACGTATTCTATACCGGTCCGTGCTTTTGGAGAGGAAAAGTGGCATATCTTCCGAAACCGTGGCAATCATTGATTGTAGTCGGACACTCGGACTACTGTATAACCGAGGAGATTGCAAACAGATATCCCAAAGCAAAATGGTACTGTGTCAATAAACAGACAACAAAGGTAAACGGCTTGCCCCTAGGAATAACCAACGACTGTGCGGATGGAGATGTTCATCGTATTTTTGGAAACATTCCTATGATGGTGGAAGTTGCTTCCCAGCCACGTGAGATTCGTAACCTTATGTATATAAACTTTGAGGTCTGGACATATCCTGCAGAAAGACTGCCTATTCTGGAAAGATTTCAAAATGAGTCTTGGGTGACCCATGAAAAAAGTGTAATATCAATGGAAGGTCGCAAACACTATTTGCAAAGTGTTCGGAATCATACCTTTGTAGCATGTCCTCGTGGAAATGGAATCGATACACATCGCTTGTGGGAAACTCTTTACATGGGAAGTATTCCGATTGTAAAGAAGGACCTTGCACATTCCGATTGGCTGGATTTGCCAGTGTTATGGATTGATGATTGGAATCAGTTGAACGAACAATATTTGAGAGAACAGGAAATAGTAATCCGAAGCAGAGAGTGGAACATGGAAAAACTCAAGGTTGGATATTGGATTAAGAAGATTTCTCAAAAATAGCCCATCCGTTTCCTTCATATGGCGTACCGTCCACAAATTTCCATTCAGGAGAGGATGCCAAAAAGTTTTTGACCTCATTATTTTTTGCAGCTTCTGTATCATCGAGTAAAAATACTTTGATGCTAGAGATGCCAATAAGCTTTTGAAATTCGAAATAACTAAGATACTCTCCTCCGTCCAAAATTACCACTTCTGGATTGTTTGGAGGAACATAAGGAGTTGACCAAAAGTTCTGACTATCCTCCTGATGCCACTCTCTTGAAAGATTGGGAAATTTTACATATACTGTCTGAAAGGATGGAAACTCGTTGTCATCCAAAATACGTCCGGTTATGATGTTTATTTGCGGCTCATCCTTCCATGTCATAATTGCTTCTCTTGCTCTCATTCTATTAATTTCATAACTCTGGAGAACTGCATCTTCATNGGGTCTTCTACAAAATCCTTCAAATACTGCACATGTGCTTCCTCGGCCGTTCCAACTTCCGATTTCAAGATATCGTGTGAACCGAGTATCTGCTGCATAGTCCGATATTCTTTTACCAAAGTTTGAAGTAACCTTAATCTGACCTGTATTTGCGATTGGATTTGAAAAACGTTTCATGACTCTTCTCCATTGAGCTCTTAACTTGTTCTTGTAAGCACTCATGTCGACTGGAACATACACAAAGTTCTCCAACAGTTGGAACAGGTGCTCTACGGAATTAAAAAAGTGAACGTTTGGAGAGTCTGTGAAGAGGTTATAAAAATCCGCATTATCGAGCCACAGATTGTTGTCATCAAACTCCTTTAATGGTTCAGGGGTGTTTCCTCTCCAATATGCGGTTATGCTTTGAATCGGAATAGTGTTCATCATTTCTCTGCTTGGAAAAAACATAGGAAGTCCTGCAGTATACTGTTCAAACATGCTCATGGTGCTGATTTCATAAGGAAAGTGGATTATACCCCGATAGTTGCCAAGCTCTTCAAACCGAAAGAAATCGGGTCGTTTTTCAACAAGTGGATGGTCAGGAAGACTTCCACGATAAAGCATGAAGGTTGATTTGGTCGGTCGGTAGGTTGTATTCAAGTAATCGCATAATGATGGGATATAAATCGAATTGAGACCAACTCCTTTTCTAGTATAGAGGACATCTGCCTTGTTATTGGATACGATTGTCAACAATCCACGCTCTCTCATCGAATGCAGACGTTCGTGATAGTATTGCCGCAACGAAAGATTGTTTGCAAAGCAGAATGGAATATCGTATCTGCACGTATTCATGAGAAGAATGGGCTTGTTGTATCTTTCAAAAATCATCGCAAAGGAGTTTGGATGTCCGCAGATGAATCCGTCGAACTGTCTGAGAAAACTGTCGTATTTCTGACAGAAAGCGTCTATCAACTTAGGACTGAGCGACTCCCAAGTATTTGGATTGATGATTTCAGGGAACTTGGTCTGCTTTTTGAATGCCGGAGCATGATAACTTAGAGACCAAGCCACTACCTCTATGCCAGGATTTGCGGACTTGAAGTCCTCTATCACAGAGGCATGAAGGTCCATATTGAAAAGTTTCATTTGCTTTAAAGATACATATTAGCATTAAAACTGGCAACGCCGCTCGGCACATAAAAATCGTCGTTCCAAGAGTTCACGATGCATACTGGCAGCTTTTCATATAGGGTCGAGAGCGAGTTGCGCAGAATAACGGGTGTCGCTCCGCACAAAAGTGATTCGTAGACACGGTGCGCATCTATTCCTGTTCCCTCGGGACATAATACAAATTTTGCTCTACACAAGTCATTGTAGTATTCCTCTACGCTCAGATTGGATTTGTGAACTAACTTCGGATTGTCCTTAAAAGAATCGATACATTCATGNCAAAGTTGGCATATATTTCAATATCTCTCTCGACATTCGGTCTCTTAAAGGACATGATGAATGGCAACTGTCTGTCCACAAATCCTATCGGAATCGTTTTCAGAAGAGGATGCGAAACTGTTGTATTGATTGCATAGATACGGATTGCATAAGGAAGAAGGNATTCCAGTTCACGTGGTCNGAACGGTCGGTCGGTATTGTGAACCACCCAAACAAACTTTTTGCGAAAGAGTGGAATCTTATACAAAAGGTCTCCGTTGATGAATACCCAATCGCACCTGTCTGCGAACGTTTTTCCAGAAATCATCTTTTATTAACATAGTAAAGGAAATGGTAAATGTCTTTTCATTCTGTATTTATGGACCACCAAATCCTAGGTACTATCCTGGTCTCATTCAGAATGTCCAGTTGATAAAGAAATATTATCCAGGTTGGTATGTGTTTGTGTATGTAGGGTCTGATGTTTCTGATGATTTGATTATTCAGCTTCGAGGCTATCCTCATGTCATTCTGCGCTTCACAAATATAACCGGTCCTGGAAATATGATTCGCAGGTTCTTTGCGATAGATGAGCCTGGTGTTGATCTAATGATGGTGCGCGATGCTGACAGTCGCATTCATTGGAAGGACCGCTGGGCAATAAACGATTTTTTGAGAAACAAGTTTTTTATCGCTCACACGATTCGGGACAATATTGACCACACCTCTTTTATCATGGGCGGTCTTTGGGGAATGAGAAAAACAGACTTGAATATTCAGAAGGAATACGACGACTTTACCAACAATCCTGTAGACTGCGGTGTCGGTCATGACCAGAGCTTTTTGATAAAACGAATATATCCAAAAGTGTTAACAAAACTTCTCGTTCACTACAGTCATGAAAAGGTTTTTTACCAGAACGAAAAGGGAATAAAGTTTCCATTCCCCTGGATAAACGATATCTACTGCGGTAGAATAGAGGATGAAACTTTTCGAGACGAACCCGGTCCTGTTTCAAACGTTAAAAAGTTTCCATGGTCTTAATAAATGGAAGAAGGTATGAGAAAAATAGGCTCACGAGCTCAAGTTATGCACGGAACCGCACACCACACTTCGGGTGGATTGACACGAAAGGACTTAAAGTACAATAAGTCGGGCAGAATTGTTTCCGCAAAGAAATCACACACTGCCAGACGTGAAAAGAGACTTGAGAAGCACGGATACAAGACTCGCAAGGGCAAGTTCGGTGCTGTCAAACATGATTAACAAGATAGATTAGTTCCGCTGTTCGTATTGTAAGAAATACATCCAAGCAAGAACCGTCCATCAAGGATTGTCATACGATAATCGTTGCTTTGCGGAAAGTAGTAGCGAATGGGCATGGCTGTCTTCGCCGCAATGATTTGACGAGTTGCTGCTACCACGTCACTTGGATTCTGTTGTCGGTAAGGAGCACCGGAAACATCCAAGGGGTATCCAAGAGTTGCTCTATTTGTTGTTAGGGGCTGTGCGCTCATTTGTTATGACGACAGAAAATGGATTTTACGCAGAGTAAATATTGAAACGTAAGATGAATATATTTTACCTACATCCTGATCCAAGTAAGGCAGCGAAATACCACTGCGACAAACACGTTGTAAAAATGATAATCGAATCGGCCCAGATGCTATACTGTGCTCATTGGGTTCTCAATCCGGAAGGTCTTCCAGAAAATGCATACAAAATGGCGCACAAGAACCATCCATCCACCATCTGGGTACGTGAGAGCTACGACAACTACATATGGCTATGCTCTCTTGCCTGGTGGCTCTGCAAAGAGTACCAGCATCGGTATGGAAAGAATAAGATCCACAAAACGGAGGCACATATAGAGTGGCTGGTCACACATCCTCCAGAAAACATACCAAAAATAGGCTATACAACAGTAAGACTGGCAATGCCAGAGGAATACAAACGAGAAGACCCGGTTGAGGCTTATCGTTTATTTTACAAAGAATCCAAGTTGAAATCACGAAACATTGTCAACTATACTAAACGTCCCTGGCCCGAGTTCTTGGCAAATACTGATTAATTTACATTGATTATACAATTTCTTAACGTCTACGACGACCTCCCATTAACATAGGAGGAGCGCATGGCTCGTTCAATACGAGTGCGTAGAAGGGATAGTAGAAGTATGGAAACAAGAAATCAAGAAACGCCCAACCAACGGAACCATATTTTACATAGGACAAACGAGAGGCACCAATACCGAATAGAATACTTGCAATGATTCCGATGGTGATGGTAAAAACACTCCCCCCGGAGACGATGGATAAGAGACCGGTGTCTCCGACGGTTTGGGTCTGTGGTGGTTGATCGGGCTGTGCAGCTGGAGGAGGAGCAGGAGCAGGTGTTGAGTCACTCATTTATAAATGCGTAAAGATACTTTCATGCCGAGACACCGTACTTAATAAATGAGTGACGACTTGGTAGTAGCTAAAACTGTTCAAACAGCACCTATCCGTATTCTTGCCGAGGGTCTCAAATCTATGTTGGTCGAAATGAGTTTGGTATTCGACAAAGATGGTATCCGAATGATTGCAATGGACAATACGCGTACCGTGCTGACTCATATGCGACTCCATGCAAACAAGTTTGAGCACTACGAGTACAATCACAGCGCTCCAAAGTTGGATGTCGGGCTCAATACCGACCACTTTTATCGCGTGGTTAAAACCGTGACAAACGACGACACCATCACTTTTTCCGTTTCAAAATCCGAATCCAATCATCTTACCATCACCCTTGAAAACGGCGAGAAGAAACGCCGTATTCGCTACCGACTCAATCTGTTGGATAGAGATGAAAGCGATATGACCATGCCCGATACGGAGTTTGCTACACGTATTACCATGCCTTCGTTGGATTTCCAAAAGATCTGTCGCGATATGACCCTGCTCTCCGCAAAGACTGTCGATATCAAGAATGTTGGCAACACGCTTACCTTCACTTGTAAGGGACCGTTCGCGTCTCAAACCGTGACAATGGGAGATACTGCGTCTGAAATGGCGATTGTGAAGAAGGAGACGGATGAGATTGTTTCCGGTACATATTCCTTGCCACATTTGGTGCTCTTTACCAAGTGTTCCAATCTCAGCAACAACTTGGAGATCCATATGAAAAATGACTGGTTTCTCATGATTCGGTACGTGATTGCCAATCTGGGCGACATCAAACTTTGCTTAATGCCATGTTCCAGCTAAAGTATTTACTATCAATCTTTATTCTAATAAGTATGGAAGGCTTCAAACCAATATTTGACAATGCAAGTGTTGCATTTGATAACTACATTAAGGAACACGGAGAAGAAGAGCTCTTTTCCTCGTTTCGTTTACATCCTGAGATTTATGGATTCATTCATAACGGCGACAATCCTCCAGATGTTGAGGCAGTTAAGATTGCAATGACTATCTCTCCCGATCTTTACAACTTATATGTTTCAAGAAACAAACATAAGAAGGTTTTAGGATATGGAAACTTGACCGTAAGATTTAGTTCCTATGACAATCTTGATAGTCGTCACATTATGATGAATGCAATCTTGTGGAATACGGTGAAAGAGCCTATCAATCGCGTTGTAGAAGTGGGAGGAGGATTTGGTAACTGGAGACGATTGAATCCAGATATCAAACATTGGACGATTGTTGATTTGCCGTTTGTTTGCAAGCTGCAGGACTGGTATTTGAAAGAACATGGATTAACGTGCGAAAGAGAGGTTCCAAAAGAGATTGATTTGGTTATAGGAACACACAGTCTGAGTGAACTTAGTTGGGATACCTTTGAGAAATATTTTTATGACATTGTCATGCGTTCAAAGTACTTTTTTTACTCCTATCATCTTTTCAGTACAGGAGAAGAGTTGGTTCAAAGAAAGATTGCGTTGATTGAAAAATATTTTGATTTAGTGGTGTACATTCCTTCCGAAGATGGAAACTGTGCAAACTGCGTATATAAAATAAAACCAATCGATCCGA
>JGI24890J29729_1000049_pt1 | contig 109456 bp, 104 predicted proteins | sample FreactcultureFD7_FD_29729 | JGI IMG/M metagenome (IMG submission 29729) | reverse complement strand
TAGAATTCTCACTTACGCCACGGGGCGTAGCGTAGTGGCTAGCGCGCCTGCTTTGGGAGCAGGAGACCGGGAGTTCGAATCTCCCCGCCCCGACCAGTTTCACCAGATTAAAAAGATTATCGAGAACATATAAATCCCCAAAGGAGCCCCGTGAAAAGCGCCGTCGAAACTCTCTCACCCACTCGTGTCCGACTTTCGATTGATGTCGATTTCCAAGAGCTCGAACCATTCGTAACGACTGCATACAAGACACTCGCAGAGCGCATCAACATCCCTGGCTTCCGCAAGGGCAAAGTTCCTAACATGATGATCGATCAACGCGTCGGTCGCGAGGCAGTTGTCGAAGAAGCAGTCAATGCTTCTCTCAATACTTTTCTCTCCAACGCATTTCGCGAGAACAAGCTTGCAGTAATTGGTCGTCCAGTTGTCGACAAGCTCGAGTACGGCGATAAGAAGCCTCTAACATTTTCGGCTGAAGTAGATATCCGTCCAGAACTCAAGCTTCCTAACTTCTCTGAGATGACAATCGAAGTTGAAGATGTAGTTGTTTCCGATGCCGAAGTTAACGAGCAAGTTGATGCGCTGCGCGCTCGCTTTGGAACTTTGCACACCGTTGAGAAAGCGGTCGAGACTGGCGACTTTGTCACCATCGATCTCGTAGCAACAATTAATGGCGAGCCCGTTGAAGGCGGCGAAGCTAACGACATCTCTTACGAAGTAGGCACCAACCGTATGGTTGATGGACTTGATGAAGCTCTTGCTGGTCTCAAGGTTGGCGAATCAAAGCGCTTTGATACCCAACTCGTTGGACAGAAAGATGATGAGAAAGGCGCCGTCGATGTCACCGTTAAGTCAGTGAAGTATCGCGAACTTCCTGAACTCAATGATGATTTTGCAAAGCTCGCCTCCGAATTCGAGACCATTGCCGAACTCAAGGCAGATGTTCAAACTCGTCTCGAGCGCGTTAAGCACCTCGAGCAAGGTGCACATGCCCGCGATATCTTGGTNGAGAAGTTAATTACATCTGTNGANATTCCANTGCCACAGAACATCATTGATGAAGAGGTCAACGCCCACCTTGAAGGCGAAGGTCGCTTGGATGATGAGACCCATCGTGCGGAAGTTATTGAATCCACCACAAAATCTCTGACCCAAGAAATCTTGTTCGACAACATCATCGATGCCGAGCAGATCTCCGTCAACGAAACTGAATTAACCGAATATTTAGTTCGTGCTTCATCTCGTTATGGAATGACGCCGGATCAATTCATCAAAGAAGTCTCTGAGGCTGGCCAAGTTCAGACCATGATCGCTGAAGTTGCTCGCGCAAAGGCACTTGCCCAGGTACTCGGCCGCGTAAAGGTCGTTACCAAGTCCGGCAAGCCAGTAGATCTAGAAGCACTTGCGCCAAAGCAGGCAGCTCCTGAATCAGCCGCTGAATAAGCCTTAACCAATTCGCCCAAGACTTCTCTTATAGCGAACGCGCTCCCCGCATAAAGCGGGCTATTTGCGGAAGCAATTTGCCCTAAAGATTGTTACTGTCTCTGTAACGAAATAACTCGTACCCATCAGCAGGAGGATTTAGTGGATCTCATTACTCCGCAACTCGCGGCACCTATGGGTGGCGGCGGACTCGACGACCAGGTGTACCAACGCCTACTTCGCGAACGCATTATTTTTCTCGGATCAGTCGTTGAAGATTCAATGGCCAATGCGATCTCCGCGCAGCTCTTGCTTCTTGCTGCTGAAGATCCAGATAAAGATATTTTCTTGTACATCAACTCACCGGGCGGATCTATCTCAGCCGGTATGGCGATTTATGACACCATGCAATACATCAAGAATGATGTCGCAACTGTTGCGATGGGTCTTGCGGCATCGATGGGTCAATTCCTTCTCTGTGCCGGCGCCGCTGGAAAGCGTTACGCCCTTCCACATGCTCGCATCATGATGCACCAACCTTCTGGTGGCATCGGTGGAACTGCATCCGATATCAAGATTCAAGCCGAACAAATGTCGTTCACCAAGAAGAAGATGGCAGAACTCATCTCCTTCCACACTGGCCAGAAAGCAGAGACCATCGAAGCCGATTCAGATCGCGATCGTTGGTTCACTGCAGAAGAGGCGAAGGAATACGGTTTTGTTGATCACGTTGTTCGCTCAGCCGGACAGGTTTCAGGAAGCGGAGGAACAGCATGAGTACTTTCAACCCAATGACTTCCGGAATGGGCTCTGGAATGAATCCGGGCGAGCTCACCAGCCGCTACGTTCTTCCTACTATTGAAGAGAAGACCGCATACGGTTACAAGCGCCTCGACCCTTACACAAAGNTCTTTGAAGAGCGCATCATTTTCTTGGGCCAACCTATCGATGACACTGTTGCTAACGATGTGATGGCACAACTCTTGACTCTGGAATCTATGGATCCAGATCGCGACATTATTATGTACATCAACTCACCTGGTGGTTCATTCACTGCGCTCACNGCAATTTATGACACCATGCAATTTGTTCGTCCTGATGTCATGACCATCTGCCTCGGCCAAGCAGCATCTGCCGCAGCCNTACTTCTTGCTGGTGGTGCAAAAGGAAAGCGTATGGCGCTCGAACATGCACGCATCTTGATTCACCAACCTTATTCAGAGGGTGGCGGACAAGGTTCTGATATCGAGATCCAGGCCAAAGAGATTATGCGTATGCGCTCTCTCTTGGAGTCCATGCTCGCTCATCACACAACCAAGAGCCATGAAGAGATCACGCGCGATATCGAACGCGACAAGATTCTTACTGCTCAAGAAGCGGTTGAGTATGGCTTGATCGACCAAGTTCTCGTAAGCCGTAAGGCGAGTGCGAACAAGTAATCCACCACCGTTAATTCGCCTATAAGCGAACAAAATCCACGCTAAGAGCCAGCCCATGAAAATGGTCTGGCTCTTACTCTTATCCCATGACGACGCGCATTGGTGAAAGTGGCGATCTCCTCAAGTGTTCTTTCTGCGGAAAGACCCAAAAGCAGGTCAAGAAGTTAATTGCTGGTCCAGGTGTATATATCTGCGACGAGTGCATCGACCTCTGTAATGAGATCATCATTGAAGAACTCCAGGAGACCAACACCCTTGGACTTCAAGAACTTCCTAAGCCGCAAGAGATATGCGAGTTCCTTGATCAATATGTGATCGGGCAAGATCGCGCAAAGAAGTCACTCTCCGTTGCGGTCTATAACCATTACAAGCGAGTTCAAGCCGGAGAATCAAAGCGGGAAGATGCGGTCGAACTCTCTAAATCCAACATTTTGATTCTTGGACCAACCGGTTGCGGTAAGACCTTCCTCGCTCAAACATTGGCGCGAATGCTCAATGTTCCTTTTGCGATTGCTGATGCCACCGCCTTGACCGAAGCTGGTTATGTCGGTGAAGATGTTGAAAATATTCTGCTTAAACTTATTCAAGCCGCGGATTTTGATGTGAAGAAGGCCGAGACTGGAATTATCTATATCGACGAGATCGATAAGGTCGCCCGGAAAGCCGAGAACCCATCCATTACTCGAGATGTATCTGGCGAGGGCGTACAACAAGCCCTGCTCAAGATTCTTGAAGGAACAACGGCTTCAGTTCCACCTCAAGGTGGCCGCAAGCACCCTCATCAAGAATTCTTGCAAATCGACACCACAAATATCCTCTTCATTGTCGGCGGAGCATTCGCGGGCCTTGAGAAGATTATCGAAAACCGTAAAGGCAAGGCAGGCGTTGGATTTAATGCGATGCTGCAATCGGTCGATACCGAAGTCAAGACAGATATCTTTGCCGATGTAATGCCAGAAGATCTTTTGAAGTTTGGAATGATTCCAGAGTTCATCGGTCGTCTCCCAATTTTGACTAGCGTAGAAAATCTCGATCGCCCAGCGCTGATGCAGATCTTGACCGAGCCGAAGAATGCACTTGTTAAGCAGTATCAAAAACTCTTTGAACTCGATGGAGTNGAACTTGAATTCACACCTGAAGCGCTCGAAGTAGTTGCAGATCTAGCAATCAAGCGTGGCACCGGCGCTCGTGGACTTCGCGCAATAATGGAAGAGACTCTGCTCGCTGTGATGTACGAGATTCCTTCAAAGCCCGAGATTGAAAAGGTTCTCGTAACTCCAGAAGCGGTAAATAAAGAGGCTGCTCCGACCTATGTAAATCGTGCTGCCGGTGGGCCAAAGCGCACATCGCGCGCAGAGAAGGCGGATAAGGGCGATAAGTCCGGTGACGAGAAGAGCGCTTAACTTCATCTAGACTAAGCCGTTATGAGCGAGAAGAAAGAGTTAGACCTAGCTGCGACTTTCTCGCCGGCCGATATCGAGGCACCGCTTTATCAGAAGTGGCTGGATGCGGGATATTTCACCGCTGATGCAACTTCATCTAAACCACCATTCACCATCGTTATTCCACCGCCAAATGTCACGGGCTCACTCCATATTGGTCACGCACTTGATCACACCCTGCAAGACATCTTGATTCGCATGAAGCGCATGAAGGGCTTTGAGGCTCTCTGGCTTCCAGGAATGGATCATGCAGGTATCGCGACCCAAAACGTTGTTGAAAAACAATTAGCCGCGCAAGGACTTTCCCGTCATGACCTTGGTCGCGAAAAGTTTGTGGAAAAAGTTTGGGAATGGAAGGCCGAATCCGGCGGTGCAATCCTCGGTCAGATGAAGCGCCTTGGTGACTCGGTTGATTGGTCCCGNGAAGCATTCACGATGGATGAGGGATTNTCTAAAGCTGTTCTTGAAATATTTAAGCGCCTTTATGATGCCGGACTTATTTATCGTGCCGAGCGAATTATTAACTGGTGCCCCCGTTGTTTGACCGCGCTCTCGGATATTGAGGTAGAGCACNGCGATGATGCTGGCGAGTTCGTCCAAGTTCGTTACGGCGATGACGAGCTTTCCATTGTTGTGGCAACAACTCGCGCCGAGACAATGATGGGCGATGGCGCAGTTGCTGTGCACCCAGAAGATGAACGTTATAAGCACATGATCGGCAAGAGCGTTCTGCTTCCACTCGTAAATCGAATGATCCCAATCATTGCCGATGAGCTTGTTGATCCAGAGTTTGGAACTGGCGCGGTTAAAGTAACTGGCGCTCATGACCCCAATGACTTTGAGATGGCGACTCGACATGGAATCGACATGCCCATCATCATGAATGAGCATGGCGTTATGGCTAACTCCGGCACTCGCTTTGATGGCATGGATCGCTTTGTTGCTCGCAAGGAAGTTGTAGAAGAGCTTCGTGCGATGGGGCGCATTGTGGCCGAGAAGCGACCATATGTTCACGCCGTTGGACACTGCTCGCGCTGCGACACGACTGTCGAGCCGCGCCTTTCTAAGCAATGGTTTGTAAAGGTTGCGCCACTTGCTAAAGCCGCTGGTGATGCCGTGCGTGATGGCCGAGTAAAAATTGAACCAGAAGAGATGTTGCCAAGATATTTCGATTGGATCGACAATATGCATGACTGGTGTATCTCTCGCCAGTTGTGGTGGGGCCATCGGATTCCGGTTTATTACGGACCTAATGATGAAGTTGTAGTTTGCGGTCCAAACGAAACTCCTCCAGCTGGATATACCCAAGATCCAGATGTACTCGACACTTGGTTCTCCTCTGGTCTCTGGCCTTTTTCAACTCTTGGTTGGCCCGATGCCGCGCTCGATGTAAAGAAGTTCTATCCCACCAGCGTTCTGGTGACTGGTTATGACATCTTGTTCTTCTGGGTTGCCCGCATGATGATGCTCGGACTCTTTGCAATGGATGGCGTTGCACCATTCCACACCATTGCGCTGCATGGACTCGTGCGAGATCGCTTCGGTAAGAAGATGAGTAAGTCGCGCGGTAATACGGTCGATCCGATTGAATTTATGGATAAGTATGGATCCGACGCACTTCGCTTCACTTTGGCCCGCGGAGCAAACCCAGGTGCCGACCAAGCTTTAGCTGAAGAGTGGATTGGTGGAGCTCGTAACTTCGCCACCAAGCTGTGGAACGCCACTCGCTTTGCGATGATGAATGGCGCAAATATCAATGGCGAACTTCCAGCATTTGAAAATCTGGATGGAATCAATCAATGGATCATTACTCGATTAGATGAGACTGTTGCCGAAGTCGATAGCCTCTTTGAGAAATATGAATTTGCAAAGGCCTGTGAACTTATTTATCACTTTGCTTGGGATGATCTATGCGATTGGTATCTCGAGCTTTCAAAAGCCTCATTTGCCGCAGGTGGAGAATCAGCCGCAACTTCCGCGCGCGTACTTGGTCATGTGCTCGATCAACTACTCCGTTTAATGCATCCGGCAATGCCATTTATCACTGAAGAGTTATGGTGCGCATTCACTGGGGGAGAGACCTTAGTAAAAGCTAATTGGCCGAAATCAAATCCCGCACAACGCAGTGAGGAATCGCTCGCTGTTGTGGCACAACTTCAAGAGTTAGTAACAGAGATTCGTCGCTTCCGCAGCGATCAGGGAATTAAAACATCTGCGCGAATCGGAGCAAAGTTCTCCGGCTTAGCGGCGGCAGGACTCGGCGCTTACGAATCTGCCGTACGCCAAATCTGTCGCATCGATCCAGTTGATGCTGGTGCATCTGCAAATATTTCAGTGGGAAAGATTTCGATCGAGTTCGATCTGACCGGTGCTGTGGACGTTGATGCCGAACGAGCACGCTTGACCAAGGATTTGGCTACCGCCGAGAAGGATCGCCAGACCGCAAAGGTAAAGCTGGAGAATGAAGGCTTTATGGCCAAGGCTCCAATGGAGGTTGTGCAAGAGATTCGCGCGCGTTTAGCGCAGACGACTTCTGACATCGAGCGCATAACCGCCCAACTTGCTGCACTCCCTAAAAAGTAATTTCTATGACAACACCTGAAGACCTCGAACTTCTCGCCGTTGTAGAAGCAGAACTTCTCAAGCGCTGGCCGGAGAATAAGATTGATCCCACCCTTGAGCGAGTTGCAGCCCTAGTCGATGCCCTAGGTTCGCCCGAGCTTTCCTATCCCACCATTCATATTGCGGGAACCAATGGCAAAAGCTCAGTCGCCCGCATGATTGATGCCATCTTTCGGGAATTGGATTACCGAACTGGTCGATTCACTAGCCCGCACTTACACACCCTGCTCGAGCGAATCTCGATCAATGGTCATGAGATTCCCGCGGAATATTTTGTACATACCTATAACGACATCGCGCTCTACTTAGATCTCATTGATTCCAAGCAAGAGCATCCGCTCTCATATTTTGAAGTTCTCACGGCGCTGGCCTTTGTTGCCTTTGCCGAATTTCCGGTCGATATTGGAGTTATTGAAGCCGGCATGGGCGGGGCTTGGGATTCTACAAATGTGGTGGCAAGCGCAGTATCGGTGATTACTCCGATTGGCCTTGATCACACCGAATTTCTCGGCGAGACCGTGGAAGAGATTGCGGCGGTTAAGGCCGGAATCATTAAACCGGAGTCTCATGTCGTGCTGGCTGCGCAAAGTGTTGAAGTAGCAAAAGTTCTCACCGCTGAGATCGTTGCAAAGTCAGCCATTCCATTTCGCGAAGGTTTGGAATTCTCACTCGCCAAGCGGGAACTTGCAGTCGGCGGCCAACTCATCAGCGTCAATGGAATTCACGGCAACTACGATGAAATTTATCTACCACTGCATGGCCTGCATCAAGCACACAACGCAACTCTCGCTATTGCAGCGGTCGAAGCATTTGTCGGCGTCAAGCTTGCGGATGATGTTCTGCGCGCCGCACTAGGAAATGTAGAGAGTCCTGGTCGCCTGGAAGTTATCTATCGCGATCCGACCGTCATTATCGATGCTGCCCATAATCCTCATGGCGCTCACACTCTTGCCCAAACCATCACCACCGAATTTGATTTTGAAAGCGTATTTGGAGTTCTCTCTGTTCTGGAGGGCAAGGATGTTCGAGGAATTTTGCAAGAGTTAGAACCAGTCATTGATCGTCTGGTTGTTACGACCAACTCCTCACCACGCGCTTTGTTAGCCGATTCGCTCTTCAATGAAGCGATCAAAATTTTCGGCGCCGAGCGAACCTTCAAAGAGGGCGACTTGAAGAGTGCTATTACCTATGCCACCGAGCAATGCTCCTTGGTCAATCAGGTGAGCGATGGTAGCTCTGCCGTAATCGTTACAGGTTCCTTTGTGACCGCGGGAGAGGCGCGCGATATTCTGACCGCTATGAAAGAGGCACGTGGATGAGAATTCTCGGTTCTGCTGTACTTGCCATGGAATCACTCCTTATGGGTTTTGCAATTTTGCTGGCGATGGATCAGCACGGAGCTTTGGCTCTTTCAATTGGTGGGCTAATTGCCTTGCTAGTACTTCTTAACGCGGGCCTGATGAAAAATATCCGTGGTTGGTACATTGGTACCGCACTTCAAATTGCGATGATTGCTTACGGAGTTGTTGTTCCGTTGATGTATTTCATGGGAGTTCTCTTTGCATTTCTCTGGGGCTGCGCCTTCTACTTTGGCCGTAAGGGTGAGGCGATTCGCGCCGCGCTAATCGCTGAGCGGGATAGCGCGAATAGAGATTCTCAGGCTCAGAAATAACCCAGAAATAACCTCCATTTAAGCCTGGCCGATTTATTGATTAGACTGACCAGGTGAATATCGAAAGAACCCTTATTTTGGTCAAGCCCGATGGCGTTGCTCGAGGCTTAACCGGCGAAGTGATCTCCCGCGTTGAGCNTAAAGGTTACAAAGTTGTAGCGCTCCGAATGTTGCAAGCAGATCGCGCNCTGCTGCTCAAGCATTATGCCGAGCATGAGGGAAAGCCATTTCTTGAACCACTCGTTGAATTTATGATGTCTGGTCCGCTCGTTGCGCTCGTCGCAGAAGGTAATCGAGTTATCGAAGGCTTTAGAAAACTTGCCGGTGTTACCGATCCCACCGTTGCCGAACCCGGAACAATCCGCGGCGATCTGGCTCGCGATCAAGGTACAAAAGTTATTCAAAATATCGTCCATGGTTCTGACTCAGTTGAATCAGCAACTCGTGAGATAGCCATTTTTTTCCCAGAGCTTTAATTCCCCCTGCACGCCACGAAAGAAAAAATCGAAAGGTCCCGCATGAGTAAGAGCAATCCGAATCGCATGTCCTTCATCGGCCGAGATATGGCTGTTGACCTTGGAACTGCAAATACCTTGGTCTATGTCCGTGGTCGTGGCATTGTTTTGAATGAGCCATCAGTTGTGGCCGTCAATCAGGACACCGGCGGAATTCTTGCAGTTGGCCTTGAGGCAAAGCAGATGATTGGTCGTACTCCAGGAAATATTGTTGCCATTCGCCCACTTAAGGATGGCGTGATCGCAGATTTCGATACCACCGAGCGCATGCTCCGTTACTTTATTCAGAAAGTTCATCGTCGTCGTTATTTGGCCAAGCCACGTATCGTGGTCTGCGTTCCATCTGGAATTACCGGNGTTGAACAACGCGCAGTAAAAGATGCTGGATATGCAGCCGGCGCACGTAAGGTTTACATCATCGAAGAGCCGATGGCGGCTGCGATCGGTGCAGGACTTCCAATCCACGAACCGACCGGCAACATGGTGGTCGATATCGGTGGCGGAACAACCGAAGTAGCTGTTATCTCACTCGGCGGAATCGTTACCGCNCTCTCCATCCGGGTCGGCGGAGATGAACTTGATCAAGCCATTATCGATTGGGTCAAGCGCGAGTATTCATTGCTTCTTGGTGAGCGCACAGCTGAAGAGATCAAGATGGCGATTGGCTCTGCTTTTCCACTGCCTGATGAACCAGATGCTGAAATTCGTGGACGCGACCTTGCAACCGGTCTACCGAAAATTATTCGCGTCTCTGCCGAAGATATTCGCAAGGCGCTGGAAGATCCAGTCAATCAGATCGTCAACGCAGTTAAGAGCACTTTGGATAAGACTCCACCTGAGCTAGCTAGCGATCTCATGAACCGAGGAATCGTTCTTACTGGCGGCGGCGCTCTGCTTCGCGGTCTAGATGAGCGCCTACGTCGTGAGACTGGCATTCCAATTCACGTATCCGAGCGCCCACTGCACGCCGTTGCGGAAGGTTCTGGAAAGTGCGTGGAAGAGTTCGAAGCCTTGGAGAAGGTCCTGATCTCTGAGCCTCGCCGATAATTCGTCACTCAATATTCGGAAAAAAATATAGATAATTAATTCGCTGGGAGATTATTTATGGCAGGTAGAGGGGGCAATCGCTCGCGCCTCCTCCTTGTCATTTTGTTAGTCACCTCACTCTTCCTCATCACACTTGATTTGCGGGGAGTAAGTCTGACCAAGCAATCAAGGTCTGCCACCCAAACAATTCTCTCCCCGATTCAAAAGGGTTTCTCATCAATCTTTTCACCGGTCGGAAATTTCTTCAGCGATATCAAAAACTTTGGCGGCACAAAGGCAAAACTCAATGACCTTAAAAAAGAGAATGCCAAGCTGAAGCAGGATTTAATTCTCAGCGCAGATATTCAAGGNCAACTCAAGAAACTTCGTGGCGCGCTTAATTTAGCGGGGCGAGGCGGTTACACAGTCGTTGCAGCCCGCGTCATCGGCAAAGGCTCCGCTTCAACTTTTAGTCAAACCATCACGCTCGATGCCGGAAGCTCCGATGGCATCACCAAAGATATGACTGTGATTGGTTCGTACGGTCTCATTGGTATCGTAAAACAAGTTACTTCCACTTCATCTGTTGTGCTTTTGATGTCCGATCCAACTTTTCGGGTAGGAGTGCGCGTGGCCCGCTCGGACAGTGTTGGTGTTGTCATCGGTCAAGGTAATGGCCACTACCTACTTCAACTCCTCGACCCAGCTGGCGATATTAAAAAGAACGATGTCTTGGTAACGCTTGGCAGTGATGGCAATAAACCATTTGTTCCAGGTGTTCCAGTCGGAAAAATTAACTCAGTCAACAACTCTTCCGCTTCGCTCACCCAGGAGGCAGATGTTTCCGGCTTTGAAAGCTTGGGTTCACTGGGAGTTGTAGCAGTCATCACTAAAGGAGCAGGGCATGATCCTCGCAATGCCTTGGTTCCCACACCTGAACCAACGGTCACTGTCTACGTAACACCGAAGCCAGATTCGACGACAGTGGTTCCCGCTCCCTCTCCCACGGTGAGCAAAAAAGGTAAATAAGTGAGTCTTCCTCGCATCGCCTTTATTTCGGCATTTCTGTTACTCACCTTTGCCGTACAGGAGGCGGGAATAGCACGCATCAATTTTCCGGTCACTGGCTTCTCGCTCTTTCTCGCCATTCTCATAGGATTGATGGCGCTGGAAGATAGATCTGGTTCAGTCATTATTGGATTCATCGGCGGATTAATTTTGGATCTCTCGCCAACTTCAAATTCACCATTTGGGCAATGGGCGTTAGTGATGACAATTATTGGTTACATCATCGCGACCAATCGGGAGAGCATCGGAGACTTCACCACTAGACCTGGCGCCTTCGTACTCTTTGTTGCGATTGTCTCCGGATTAACCTTGACTATCTCATTGATTGCCGGCGCCATGTTGGGCGAAGATAATGGAACTATTGGTCGCAACATCATTGTCGTCCTCGGCAACACGGTCTGGACATTCCTCTTCGCGCCATTGGTACTGCCAGGGCTCACTCGCTTGCGTGCAACCACTCTCTCCTCAAGGGAGCGTTGATGAATCAACGTTCGCGCTTAAACCTAATCTTTATTCAAATCCTTGTCTCCTCGCTGCTCCTCGCACTTCTTGGTCGACTTTTCTATCTTCAAATCGCAAATACCGGTGCCTATAAAACGGCAGCGCTTAGCATTCAAAGTCGTGATGTAGTTACGCCAGCAGTCCGTGGCGCAATAGTTGATAGTTCTGGCATTCCGATGGCGGTAGATAGACCAGGCCTGGTCATCACGGTTGATCGGAGCACCATCGATTTAGAGCCAGATAAGGGCGATGCCATCTTGCATAAAGTGGCTACTTTGATTGGCAAGAATTTCGCTGATGTATATCGATCGACTCGTTTATGCGGAGAAATTCTGCAAGGGGATAAGACTGGTTGTTGGCGCGGAACGAGATATCAACCAATTCCGGTGACGCGTACGGCTACGCAAGCCCAAGCCCTTAAAGTTTTGGAGAATGCCGATAAATTTAAAGGTATCGATGCCTCATCAGTTCCCATTCGTTCCTACCCATCACTTGCCGGAGAAAATGGCTCGCACGTCTTGGGGNATGTGGGATCAGTAACAGAACAAGATCTCGCTAATACCAATCAAAGTTATTATCGAAATGAAGTTATTGGCAAGGCCGGACTTGAATACCAGTACAACAAATATCTCCGAGGAACCCCCGGTGTTAAGACCGTCATCGTTAACCGAAAAGAATCGATTNCCTCGCAGGCGCGAAATACCGCGCCGGTACCAGGAGACAATCTGGTAACAAATATAAATGCCAAGCTGCAAGCCGTAACCGAAAAGGCGCTTGCATCCTCGGTAATGCGTTCCCGCTCCCAGGGATATCACGCTGATTCAGGTGCTGCAGTAGTGATGAATGTGAAGACCGGCGCAATCTTGGCAATTGCGTCATGGCCAACTTATGACCCAACCATTTGGGAAAAAGGTTTGACAACTGCGCAAGCAGCAGCTCTCTATAGCGCGAGCAATGGAGTCCCGGCGCTCTCACGTCCGCTTCAAGGAATGTTTCCGCCGGCCTCAACTTTCAAAGCTATCTCTGTTGTTGCCGCAGCCAAAGCTGGGTACAACATGAATTCCACATATGACTGTCCGGCACAGGTCAAAATCGGAAATCGGTACTTTAAAAACTTTGAAGCAAAGTCTCAGGGTAAAATTAATATGCAGACCGCGATTGCCGTCTCATGTGACACCATCTGGTATCAAATTGCTTATGACGAATGGGTTCGAGATGGCGGACTATTTCCAAAATCTGGTCTTCACGATTACTTCTTCAAGGCAGCCGCGAGCTTTGGTCTGGGAAAGATAACCGGGATTGATTTACCTGGCGAAGCAACTGGACGCCTGCCTGATCGTGCCTGGAAAGAGCGCTTCTATCTACAAAATAAGGATTTCTATTGCAACTTCCAAACCAAGGCGCGCAAAGCCGACCTCACTCCGTATTTAATTGCGATCGCTAAAGAGAACTGCACAGATGGAAATGTAATTCGCGCCGGCGATGCCGTGAACTTTTCTATCGGGCAGGGCGATACTTTGATGACTCCACTGCAAATGGTCTCGGCCTATGCGGCAATCGCCAATGGCGGAACGCTTTATCAGCCACAAGTAGCAAAGGCGATAGTCACGCCAAATGGAAAAATCGTGAAAGAATTCACGCCCAAGGTAAATGGCCATATCGATGCGACACCGGAAACCATCTCATTTCTTCATAAAGCTCTTCGTTCGGTAAACCAAATTGGTACCGGCGCTCCAATCTTTGCTAACTTCCCAGTACCAGTCAGTGGTAAAACCGGAACTGGACAAGTTGTGGGAAAGAATCCCAACGGCTCACCCTTTGATGACATCTCTTGGTATGCATCTTTTGCACCGAGTGATAAACCACAATATGCAGTTGTAATGGTGGTCAGNCAAGGTGGTTTTGGCGCTACCTCTTCTGCCGTCGGCGTAAAGGATATTTATTCAGCCATATTTGGAGTTTCTGGCGGCAGCGCTGATCCAAAGAACAGCGTCTATCCAAAGGGCATTCCGACTGGATTACCAAAAATTAATACCAAACTCGATACTCTGGGCAAACCATGACCATGCTCAAGAGTTTTAAAGCGCGCAAGATTCGCGAGAGCCTAGAAGGCATGGATCGCTGGCTCAATATCTCGGTCGCCGCCATGTTGCTTATTGGAACGCTTTTGGTTTATGCCGCTACCAGAAGTTGGTTTGCATCACAGGGACTCGATCCCCAGTATTACCTCAAGCGACATATCTTGAACATCATTATCGGCGGTCTACTTGCATACGGAACGACGCTGATTGATTATCGTCTGATTCGCGCCTACACACCATTTCTATACGGCGCTGGAATCCTCGGTTTAATTATTGTCCTCATCCCAGGACTCGGAAGTACCGTCAACGGTGCGCGTTCGTGGATTTCCTTTCCAGGCGGTTTCCAGATTCAGCCGGCCGAACTCGCGAAAATTTCTGTAATTGTTGGAATGGCAATGATTCTCTCGGAAGGCCGCGACCGGGATGACAGTCCGACTCATATGGATGTGCTTAAAGCTTTAGCAATCGCCGTTATTCCAATGCTGCTAATCATTTTGCAACCAGATCTTGGCGAAATCTTGATCATCGCAGCTGCCGTCGTTGGAATTATCGCGGTATCTGGCGCTCCGACCAGATGGGTAGCAGGCTTGCTCTTAGTCGGCGTGCTTGGAAGCGTAGTTGCGGTTCAAGCCGGATTTATTCATCAGTACCAGGTAAAGCGCTTGCAATCTTTCGTTGATCCAAATGCTGATCCACAACAAAGTGGCTACCAACTTCGTCAATCTCGCATCACTATTGGTTCTGGCGGTTTTATTGGCAAAGGTTTATTTAATGGACCACAGACAAATGGTCGCTTTGTTCCAGAACAACAGACCGACTTTATTTATACGGTTGCGGGGGAGGAGACCGGCTTTATCGGCTCTTCGCTGATCTTGCTACTCTTTGCCATCTTCTTCTTCCGATCGTTTCTCATCGCCAAGCGCACCAACGATATGTTTGGAAAACTTGTCGTGGTTGGAGTTATTGCGTGGTTTGCATTCCAGATGTATGAAAACATTGGCATGACCATGGGCATGATGCCGATGACCGGAGTTCCCCTGCCCTTTATGTCATACGGCGGCTCCAGCATGTTCGCCAACCTGATTGGGCTGGGATTGCTGCAAAACGTCCATCTCCGCTCGAGATAGCTCGCTTCCCGTTCGAACCACGCGGGGATTTGCCTATAAATTGGTCTTTAGAGACTCCTCTGCAATACTTTTCCCAGCGTTCAGCGCGTCGATCGGCAGTTGCCAGCTAGTCCTGGTCACCGAAATCGTCACCGCAGCGGATGCCAAAACTAGTTTTCGCTAGATTTTTTAACTATTGCTCTCTACGGAGAGCCGAGAGAAGTACCGAAGTTTGGTTTACACCTTCTTTAGTACCCAGATGAGGATTTGATATTTATGGCTATTGAGCCAAAGAAGGNGCGCAAGCGTCCAGCCAAGAAGAGCGCTGCTAAAGCAAGCAAAGATGAAGCAGTACTAGAAACTGGCCAAGAAACAACCACTACTCCAGATATTGAAGTTGAAGCGCCAGTAAAACCTGCGCGCGCAAAAGCCGTTCCGGTCCCCATGTTCCAAGCTGCACCTGAGACAAAGGCACCGGCAAAGAAAGTCGCTGCCAAGAAGAACGTCTCGGTCAGCAACGATGATTCTTCCGATTCCGCTGATGATGGCGCAGTTGCCGGAGAGAGCGAAGAACAGAGCGCAGAGCGTCGTCGCCGTCGTCGTGGCGGACGCGGTCGTCGCCGATCAGGTTCAGCCGCTGGTTCTGGAAGCGATGACCAAGATAGCGATGTAGATCTAGATAGCGCTGATGCCGGTGACATTAATGCCACTGATGATGAGGGCGAAATTTCAACCTCTCCTCGCCGTCGCCGTCGCCGTCGGGCAACCGGCGAAGATGTAACTCCAGGCGAAGTTGTCGATGAAGATGGTGTCGTCACAGTTGTTAAGGTTCGCGAACCTCGCGCAGCCCGTTCCCGCGATGATCAACCAACTCGTACCGATCGTGGAAATCGCCGCGACCGCAACGATCGTGGCAATAATCGCCGAGATCGAGGTGACCGTAATGATCGCAACGATCGTGGGGGCCGCGATAATTTCCGTCGCCGTGGAAGCGTTATTACCGAATCTGAATTCCTCGCTCGTCGAGAAAATGTCAATCGTGAGATGTTGGTTCGTCAGACAGGCGATCGTACGCAGATTGCAGTACTTGAAGATAACATCATGGTTGAGCACTATGTAAACCGAAATAGCAATATCTCCTACGTAGGTAACGTCTACCTAGGAAAAGTTCAAAATGTGCTCCCATCTATGGAAGCTGCATTCGTAGATATTGGTAAAGGCCGTAACGCGGTTCTCTATGCCGGTGAAGTGAATTGGGATGCTGCCGGTTTATCCGATGGTGCTCCGCGCAAAATTGAGCAAGTACTCAAGACCGGTCAATCGGTTCTCGTACAAGTCACCAAAGATCCAATCGGACAGAAGGGNGCGCGTCTGACAAGTCAGATCTCGTTGCCTGGTCGTTACATTGTTTATGTTCCTGGTGGAGCTATGAGCGGCATCAGTCGTCGTCTACCGGAGCAAGAGCGCTCACGCCTTAAAGCAATTTTAAAGAATCTCATCCCTGATGAGGCTGGCGTCATCGTTCGTACCTCATCAGAGGGCGCGACCGAGGAAGAGCTGGAGCGCGACGTCGCTCGTTTGAAGGCGCAATGGGAAGATATTCAAAAGAAGTCAGAGTCATCTAGTACAAGTGCNCCTTCACTTCTCTATAGCGAGCCAGATCTCACTGTTCGCGTTATTCGCGATATCTTCAATGAGGATTTCAACAAGATGATTGTTCAAGGCGGAGATGCCTGGGATGAGATCAATAATTATCTCGGCCATATCGCCCCCGAACTCACTGCCAAGATTGAAAAATGGACCGGCTCGAGAGATATGTTCGCCGAGCACCGGATTGAAGAGCAACTAGCGAAGGCTTTTGATCGCAAGGTCTATCTGCCATCAGGTGGTTCACTAGTCATTGATCGCACTGAAGCGATGATCGTTATTGACGTCAACACCGGAAAATTCATTGGTAAGGGCGGAAACTTGGAAGAGACTGTTACCAAGAACAACTTGGAAGCAGCAGAAGAGATTGCACGCCAACTTCGCTTGCGCGATATGGGTGGAATTATCGTGATCGACTTTATCGATATGGCCTTGGAATCAAACCGTGACCAAGTCTTGCGTCGTTTAGTTGAATGCCTTGGCCGCGATCGCACCAAGCACCAAGTTGCCGAAGTAACCTCACTCGGACTTGTTCAAATGACTCGCAAGCGGGTCGGACAAGGACTCATTGAAGCTTTCTCTACTACCTGCGAAAGTTGTGGTGGCCGCGGAATTCATATTCACTCAGAGCCAGTTCGTAAGGTTGCGCTCGATAAGGATATGGATCAACGTTATGTGCCTTCTTCGCAACGAGAAGAGAGCGATAATGAGAGCGAGGAGCACGAGGAAGATTCAGCTTCCGAGCCCTCGAACTCTGAGCCCTCGAACTCCGAGTCCTCGAACTCTGAGCAATCCAGCTCCGAGGTATCCAGCTCCGAGGAATCCGCACCAAACGAGCACCCACGCGGCCGCCGTCGCCGTCGGGCAGTGAGCACAGGCGTAATTACCCCCGAATAAGGGCCAGTTTGACCCCAGGGGTAGCCAGTCCGTACCCTAGGCGTCTGCCCGAATCACCGAGGCTGTTTTTAGAAGTAAACCGAAGTTTTGCCCCAAGTTAGAAGAATGAAAGGTGTCACCGTGTACGCGATTGTTAAAGCTGGCGGCCGTCAAGAGAAGGTTGCCGTTGGCGACACAGTTACCGTCGATCGTATCGACGCAAAGGTCGGAGCATCGGTTTCATTTCCTGCTGTTCTTCTCGTTGAAGGTACAACACTTACCACAGATACCAAGGCGCTTGCTGGCGTTAAGGTAACTGGCGAAGTTTTGGAAGAGACCAAGGGTCCTAAGATCGACATCCTTCGTTACAAGAACAAGACTGGCTACCGCCGTCGTCAAGGTTTCCGTGCACAATTAACTCGCGTCAAGATCACCGCGATTACTAAGTAAAGGCAGGCGAATATAAATGGCAAGTAAAAAGGGCGTATCGTCCACACGTAACGGTCGCGATTCGAATGCTCAATATCTTGGTATCAAGCGTTATGCAGGACAGATCGTAAAGTCTGGCGAAATCTTGGTCCGTCAACGCGGAACAGTTTTCCACCCAGGTGCAAATGTTGGTATCGGTAAGGATGACACTCTCTTTGCACTCGCTGCAGGTGAGGTTGCTTTCGGTCGCGCTCGCGGTCGCAAGGTCGTCAACATCGTTACAGCTCCCGTCGCTTAATCGCGGCTTACCTATTCACGGGTCCGCGTAATGCGGGCCCGTTTTTTATTGCTAGGAAATATCGCTAAGAAATAAAGTATTCAACAAGTGTTCGGAAGGAGAGTCAGATGGCATCATTCGTTGACCGCGTGACTCTTCACGCTTCGGCTGGAAGCGGTGGAGATGGTTGCGTCTCTGTCCACCGAGAAAAATTTAAGCCACTAGGTGGACCTGATGGTGGAAATGGTGGTCGCGGTGGCGACATCATTCTCGTAGTCGATTCCGGAACCACAACCCTGCTCGACTTTCACCATTCACCTCATCGTCGCGCNACNAATGGCAGCCTCGGCTATGGCGATTACTGCAATGGCAAAGAGGGTAAAGACCTCATCATGAACGTTCCTAACGGAACTGTTGTAAAAGATATTGATGGAAATGTTCTTGCTGACTTAGTTNGCGAAGGCACGCGTTTCATCGCCGCACAAGGTGGAAAGGGCGGACTTGGCAATGCCGGTCTGGCATCTTCCAAACGTCGTGCACCTGGTTTTGCACTTAAAGGTGAAGCTGGCGAAGAGCGCACACTAACTCTCGAACTTAAGAGCGTTGCCGACATTGGTTTGATTGGATTCCCAAGTGCCGGAAAGTCATCACTGATTGCTGCAATCTCGGCGGCAAAGCCAAAGATTGCCGACTATCCATTTACCACGCTTGCGCCAAACCTGGGCGTTGTTCAAGCTGGAGATACCCGCTTTACCGTTGCCGATGTGCCAGGACTTATTCCGGGCGCCTCAGAAGGAAAGGGTCTTGGTTTGGAATTCCTTCGCCATGTCGAACGTTGTGCAGCAATCGTTCATGTCTTGGATTGCGGAACGCTTGAGACCGATCGCGATCCAGTTAAGGATTTCGACATTATCGAAGAAGAACTTCGCAAATACACGGCAGATGAAGGAAGTATTCCGCTCTCCGAGCGTCCTCGCATTATCGCCTTGAATAAGGTTGACCTACCTGATGGCCAAGCTATGGCCGATATGGTTGCACCAATCTTTGAAGAACGCGGGTTTGAGGTCTATAAGATTTCCGCGGCTTCACACATTGGCTTAACCGAACTCAATTATGCAATGGCGCGCATCATCCAAGATGCACGTAAGAAGGAAGCATCTGAAGCGAAGACTCGCATTGTTTTGCGTCCAGTCGTTCCTTCCAGCAATGGATTTACTGTTACTGCAAATGAAGATGGTTCGTTTACCGTTCTTGGCGAGAAGCCAGTTCGTTGGGTGAAGCAGACCGACTTTGGAAATGCCGAAGCAATCGGATATTTGGCTGATCGTCTTGCCACTCTTGGCGTAGAGCGCGAGCTCTTTAAAAAGGGAGCAAAGGCAAAGGATGAAGTTCGTATCGGCTCCGGCGATTCCGCAGTCATCTTTGACTGGGAGCCTTCCATTGAAGCAGGCGCCGAACTTCTTGCGGGACCTCGCGGTGAAGATTTGCGTCTGGAATCACCATGGGCCGGTCGCTACATTGAAGATCACGCAGATGATCTCAATGAGGATGAGATTGCTATGCAATGGGAATACAACACTGCCAATCCCAATGATCCGAGGATTGAGGGCGAGAAATGAAGCGCGACCAATTAACAACCGCTAAGCGCGTTGTCATTAAGGTTGGCTCGTCGACTCTCACTGGATCTGCTGGTTCGGCGCTCGACAACTCTGCGGTTAATTCACTCGTTGATCTTCTCGCTGGGCTCCATGCCCAAGGTAAAGAAGTTGTACTTGTCTCCTCCGGTGCAATCGCTGCTGGATTGGCGCCACTTGGTCTGAGCTCTCGACCAAAGGATTTGGCGACCCAACAAGCTGCTGCTTCAGTCGGGCAAGGGCTACTTATCGCGAGTTATACCGAATCTTTCTCGCGCCATAAGGTGGTTGCCTCTCAAGTACTGCTGACGATTGAAGATGTGGTTCGTCGCTCGCATTATCAAAATGCCCAGCGCACNCTCTTTCGTCTACTCGCACTCGGCGTTGTTCCTATCATCAACGAAAACGATTCAGTGGGTACGCAAGAGATTCGCTTTGGCGATAACGATCGCTTGGCCGCGCTCGTATCTCACTTAATTGGTGCAGATCTGCTTGTCCTTGTTTCAGATATTGATGCCCTCTATGACGCGCCACCATCACAAGCTGGTGCTAAGCGCGTGGCGGAAGTCGATTCCATTAAGAATCTCACTGACGTTGAAGTTGGGGGAGTCGGCGCATCTGGAGTGGGCAGCGGAGGAATGGTCACCAAAATCGAAGCCGCACGCATTTCTACTGGCGCTGGAATCACCATGCTCCTTACCTCATTGCCCCATGTTGCAGATGCAATCGCTGGTAAAGATGTGGGAACGATTTTCCAACCAGTTCACGATCGCAAACCTTCTCGTCTTTTGTGGCTCGAGCACGCCTCCACTCCACGAGGACGTTTGATTCTTGATGCGGGTGCTACGACTGCAATATTGGAGCGCGGCGTCTCATTACTTCCTGCTGGCGTTACTTCGGTCGAAGGCGAATTCAATGGCGGCGATACCGTAGAACTCGTTAGCGAGAAGGGCGTTGTTATTGCCCGCGGATTAGTCTCTTTCGATAGCGATGAGATTCCACAAATGCTCGGCAAATCCACGAAAGATATTGCGGCCGCGCTCGGTTCCGAATATGAGCGCGAACTAGTACACAGGGACGATTTAGTACTTCTCTAATTATTTGCTCTTTTGTGCAAGCGCGTAAGCAACTTTTGCCGAATCTACTTGGTGGGTATCACTTGTTGGATCATCGCTCAACTTCACAATAACTGTGCGAGTGGCGGGATCCATAAAGATCTGTTGGCCATGAAGCCCCATGGCCAAATTAATGCCGGGATATGGATGCCACACCTGTGCGCTGTATTTCCATCCGTAATCAAGTGTCACAACAGGAGTGGAGATGCGCTTGATCCAAGCCGCAGGAACAATCTGTTTTGCCGCCACTTGACCGTTGTTATTGAGCATTAAACCGATACGCGCATAGTCCCGGGCGGAGGCGTTAAAGCAGCAGAAAGTCTTCTCATGTCCGCCGATGTGATCGACATTCCAAGTGGCGGGAAATTCAGTACCAACTGGCTGCCAAATATTCTTCTGGAAGTAAGAAGAGACGGTGGTGCCAATTACCTTTTGAATGATTAATCCNAGAAGTTGAGTGTTTACGCTTCGATATTCCGGCTTGGTATCTGGAGCCTCAAACATCTTTCGATTGTGCGTGATAAACCAATTCATATCGGTGGTCGCATACATCTGAGCAATTCCTACGCCCCAACCAGTGACACCGCTTGGATAGTTATCGCTGACTCCTACGCCAGATTCCATATCGAGCAGACTTTGAATAGTGACTTGATCAAAGCTGGTGCCGGTCTTCCAATTCGGGAAGAAATCTACAAACTTATCGGATTCCTTGATCTTGCCTTGTGCGATGAGTTGACCAATGACAAGTGAAGTCATGGTCTTTGCCATGGAGTAAGAAGGTAATTGAGATGAGGCTTTGATGCCTTTCTTGGCGTTGTAATACTCGTAGGTGATTACACCGTTTCGCATAATTAAATAAGCATTGGTATTTGTGAGATCTAGAAATTGCTGCCAAGTAACTTGCTTGCCGCGGTAATCCACGGTGGCCGGCAATTTTTCGGATGAAGTAGCAAGCGGAATCGGTTTCGTAGCTGGCGCAATGGTGTGCCATGGCATCAAGGTTGGAGTCTTGGAAGCTGGCGCGAGACCAAGCTTCACTGCGGCGATGACATTGGGATAGTGGACAACTTTGAGAAAGACCGAAAGAGCAACGATCAGTGCCAATAGGCCGATGCCGAGAACCTTGAGTACCTTCAATAAATTGCGCATGCGTAAAGGGTAATTCCCCGTAGGCTAGGAACATGGAAGCCACCGCGTTAATCGCCCAACTCGCCGATACCGCTCGCTTAGCTGCGCGCACACTGGTCGCCGCCTCTGGTGCCGATCGCGCCGAAGCGCTACATCGAATCGCCGAAGAGATTGCCGCTGCTGAGGTCGAAATTTTGGCGGCTAACGCAATAGATATGGAACGCGCTGTTAAGGATGGCATGGCCGAGTCGATGCAGGATCGCCTGCTCTTAACTTCTGCACGCATTCACGGAATCGTTGATGGCGCCAAACAAGTTTCCGCGCTGCCAAATCCGCTTGGAATAACGCTGCGCGAGAGCACGCTGGCTAATGGGCTTCACCTACAACAAGTCACCGTTCCTTTCGGCGTTGTGGGAATGGTTTACGAGGCTCGTCCAAATGTGACCGTTGATGCCGCAGTCATCTTGTTAATGTCCGGAAATGCTGCGCTACTTCGCGGATCGTCCAGCGCAGAATCCTCAAATAAAGTTTTGGTAGAGGTGATGCGTCGCGCTCTTGCAAAGACCACAATCTCTCCTGATGTCTTGCAATATGTGCCAAGCCATGATCGCTCCACCGTTCAAGCCTTGTTGCATGCGCGCGGAAAAGTAGATCTAGTAATTCCTCGTGGAAGCGCCGCGCTAATTCGCACCGTGGTTGATGACTCCACTGTACCTACGATTGAAACCGGTGCGGGNGTATGCCATGTCTATGTCGATGATGAAGCAGACTTAGCGAAGGCGCTACCAATTCTTATTAACTCCAAGACCCATCGCCCAAGTGTCTGTAACGCGGCTGAAACTTTATTAGTTCATGAGCAGGTAGCCGAGAAGTTCTTGCCTTTGGCGCTGCGCGAGTTATCTGATGCCGGCGTGAGACTGCATGTTGACCAGAAAGTGGAGATGATTGCCGTCGCTTCAAATATTCCAGTCTCAAGCGCAACCGAAGAAAATTGGAGCACCGAGTACAACGCACTCGAGATGAATGTAGCAATCGTGCCTAACCTGTTGGCGGCAAGTGATCATATTGCTAAGTACGGCACCAAACACACGGAATCAATCGTTACCGAAAACGATACGCACGCTGCCCAATTTATTGCGCTCTCAGATTGCGCAGCTGTAATGATCAATGCATCTACTCGATTTACCGATGGCGAGCAGATGGGATTTGGGGCAGAGATTGGTATCTCCAATCAAAAGCTGCATGCCAGAGGGCCAATGGGGCTAGAAGCCATGACCACAACCACCTGGATCGTTCGTGGAAATGGGCAGATTCGAAAGTAGTTTGCTTGCTAAATCGCTGGATTTAGAGCATCTATATCTTGCCGATAGAGTTGGGCCATGGCTGCAATATCCCGCGATGAAGTCGCACACTTAGCCCGGTTATCTCGCATCGAAATGAACGATGCCGAACTCGATCACTTGGCCTCGGAACTCGATCTCATTCTTGGCGCGGTTGCCCGAGTCCAAGAGGTCGCGCAAGGGGATATTCCTCCGACCTCACATGCCATCCCACTTCACAATGTCTTCCGTGCTGATGTCGTGAAGCCAAGCCTTACTCCAGAGGAGTCGCTCTCTGGCGCTCCCGCAACCGAAGGTCCTCGTTTTAAAGTGCCTCAAATTTTGGGAGAGGCTGAATGACAAATATTCATTCCACAGCAGCGCAAATGTCAGCCGCGCTTGCCGCTAAAGAAATTTCTTCGGTTGAACTAACCCAACAACNCCTCGATCGAATCTCCGCGGTGGATGGTGATGTCCATGCATTTCTCTATGTAGATACCGAGGGAGCACTTGCCCAAGCAAAGGCTGCCGATGAGCTGCGTGCATCTGGAAAAGAGATTTCGCCACTAACTGGTGTGCCACTCGCGCTTAAAGATGTACTTGCCCAAAAAGGAGTTCCAACAACCTGTGGCTCCAAGATGCTCGAAGGATGGCGCCCACCTTACGACTCCACCGTCGTTACCAAACTTAAAGAAGCTGGCGTCGTGATTCTCGGCAAGACAAATATGGATGAATTTGCCATGGGTTCATCGACTGAAAATTCTGCTTACGGCCCAACTCATAATCCTTGGGATCTCACACGCATTCCTGGTGGTTCAGGTGGCGGTTCGGCTGCTGCACTTGCTGCATTTGAAGCGCCACTGGCAATTGGAACAGATACTGGTGGATCTATTCGCCAACCTGCTGCAGTCACGGGAACGGTAGGCGTAAAGCCAACATATGGCGGGGNATCTAGATATGGTCTGGTTGCATTCTCATCGAGTTTGGATCAAGCGGGTCCATGTGCGCGCACGGTTTTAGATACGGCGCTTTTGCATGAAGTCATCGCCGGACATGATGAGCGCGATTCCACAAGTATCAACCAACTCGTCCCACAAGTTGTAGCAGCTGCCAAGAAACTCGATGTTAAGGGTATGAAGATTGGTGTTGTTAAAGAACTCTCTGGCGAGGGTTACCAATCTGGTGTAAGCCAGAGATTCCAAGAATCCCTAGATCTACTTGTTGAAGCTGGCGCCGAGATTGTCGAAGTCTCTTGTCCAAACTTTGAATATGCGCTCGCTGCGTATTACCTAATTGCACCATCGGAAGCATCATCAAACCTTGCTCGATTTGATTCCATGCGTTACGGAATTCGAATTGGCGATGACGGTACCGTTGGCGCAGAAGAGGNAATGCGACGGACTCGCCACCTTGGCTTTGGCCCGGAGGTCAAACGCCGCATCATTCTCGGTACATACGCGCTCTCTTCTGGTTATTACGATGCTTATTACGGATCAGCTCAAAAAGTTCGTACCTTGCTCAAGCAAGATTATGAGCGCGCATTTGAGAAGGCTGATGTACTTGTCTCACCTACTTGCCCAACTACTGCCTTCAAAATTGGTGAGAAGAGCGATGATCCGCTCGCGATGTACCTCAACGATGTCGCAACCATCCCAGTAAATATGGCCGGTATTGGTGGAATGAGCCTTCCTTGTGGACTCGCGCCAGAAGATGGACTGCCTGTTGGTTTCCAAATCATGTCACCGGTTATGCAAGACGATCGCTTATATCGAGTGGGTGCAACTTTAGAAGCAGCGCTACTTTCCAAGTGGGGTAAGCCATTGCTTGCCAACGCTCCGGAATTGGCGGTGCGCTAATGCCGATGAATTATGAGCAAGCAACCGCTGCATATGAACCAACTCTCGGACTTGAAGTTCACGTCGAACTGAATACCAAATCAAAGATGTTCTGTTCCTGTGCCACCGAATTTGGTGCGGAACCAAATACTCAAACTTGTCCAGTCTGTCTCGGCCTCCCGGGATCTCTTCCGGTTGTTAATGCAATGGCAATTGAGAGCACAATTCTGATTGGTCTCGCGCTCAACTGTTCGATTGCACCTTTCAGTCGCTTTGCTCGCAAAAACTATTTCTATCCAGATATGCCAAAGAATTTTCAGACATCGCAATACGACGAACCAATCTGTGTTGATGGATATCTAGATGTTGAAATTGAAACCGATGAAGGTCCCAAAACCTTCCGCGTTGATATTGAGCGCGTCCACATGGAAGAGGACACCGGCAAGTCGCTACACGTTGGTGGCTCCACGGGGCGAATCCATGGCGCTGAATATTCGCTGCTCGATTACAACCGCGCCGGAATTCCACTTGTCGAAATTGTTACCCGCATCGTTCCGGGGACTGGCAAATATGCCCCACTAGTTGCTCGGGCATATGTCACCGAACTTCGCGACATTCTTCGCTCACTCGGAGTTTCCGATGTGAAGATGGAACAAGGATCACTTCGCTGCGACGTAAACCTTTCCCTCGCACCAATCGTTTCCGATAAATTGGGAACTCGATCTGAAACCAAGAACGTCAACTCACTTCGCTCGGTTGAACGCGCTGTCTCTGGTGAGTTTGTTCGCCAGGCAAATCGCTTGGAATCAGGGGAGCGCATCGTTCAAGAGACTCGTCACTTCTTAGAAGAGAGCGGTGAGACTCGACCAGGTCGTTCCAAGGAGACCGCCGAGGATTATCGCTATTTCCCAGAACCAGATCTTGTGCCAGTGACACCAGATGCCGATTGGATCGAGGAGCTCCGCAAGAGTTTGCCGGAGAAGCCATCGCTTCGCCGCAAGCGTTTGCAGGAGGAGTGGAACGTTCCCGCCAAAGAGATGGAGTCGATGGTCAATGCCGAACTCCTTGATGTTGTGGAGGAGACGGTAAAACTTGGCGCAGATGCAACTCGAGCACGTTCATGGTGGCTCGGTGAAGTTTCCCGCCTTGCCAATGAGAAAGAAGTTGCACCTACCACTTTGATTAACGCCAACCAAGTTGCAGAAGTCATTGCGCTTATCGTAACTGGCGAGCTCACCGACAAACTTGCGCGCCAAGTAGTAGAAGGCGTCATCAATGGTGAAGGTACGCCGCGCGAAGTTATTGATAAGCGTGGACTCAAGGTTGTCTCCGATGATTCGGCGCTCATGGTTGCGATCGAAGCGGCAATCGCTGCCCAACCAGATACTGCAGAACGCGTGCGCAGCGGAAATCTTCCTGCTGCTGGTGCGCTCATTGGCGCAGTCATGAAGGCCNCCGGCGGACAAGCCGATGCGGCAAAGGTTCGCGAATTATTACTTAAACATCTCGGTCAAAGTTAATTAGGTAAGGGATAAAAAGGAGCACTCCATGAGTAATTCAATGAAGCCTCGTTCTGGTTTAGTTACTGATGGCTTGGAGCGCGCACCGGCTCGCGGCATGCTTCGCGCAGTTGGNATGAAGGATGAAGATTTTGCCAAGCCACAAATTGGTATTGCCTCATCATGGAATGAAATTACGCCATGCAATCTCTCGCTCGATCGTTTAGCAAAAGCTTCTCGCAAAGGCGTCATCGATGCCGGTGGTTTCCCTATGCAATTTGGAACGATCTCCGTATCTGACGGAATCTCTATGGGCCATGAAGGTATGCACTTCTCATTGGTATCTCGAGAGGTAATCGCCGATTCAGTCGAAACCGTTATGCAGGCAGAACGCTTGGATGGAATGGTGACCTTTGCTGGTTGCGATAAATCTCTTCCTGGCATGATGATGGCAGCAGCTCGTATCGATGTTGCATCAGTCTTTGTTTACGCCGGCTCAACTCTGGCTGGTCAGGTTGATGGTAAAGATGTCACGATCATCGATGCCTTTGAGGCCGTTGGCGCATGTGCGCGTGGTTTGATTACACAAGAACGCGTGGATGAAATTGAGCGTGCAATCTGTCCGGGCGAAGGTGCTTGTGGTGGCATGTACACCGCCAACACTATGGCCGCAGTCGGAGAAGCGCTCGGCCTCTCACTTCCAGGCTCTGCCTCACCACCAGCAGTCGATCGTCGCCGAGATGATTACGCAGTCAAGGCTGGCGCAGCTGTTGTGGAACTTATTCGTAGAGGAATTACCACTCGCCAAATTTTAACCAAGCAGGCTTTTGAAAATGCCATCACTGTCGTTATGGCACTTGGTGGATCGACAAATGCTGTACTTCACTTATTAGCAATCGCCAATGAGGCAGAAGTTGAACTCACTCTCGAAGATTTCCACCGCATTGGCGCCAAGGTGCCATTGCTTGGCGATCTCAAGCCATTCGGCAAGTACGTCATGACCGATGTCGATCGTGTGGGTGGAATTCCAGTTGTGCTTCGCGCACTGTTGGATGCAGGTTTCATTCATGGAGATTGTTTGACCGTGACCGGAAAAACTATGGCCGAAAATCTTGCCGAGATCACGCCACTAGATCCAGATGGTGAAGTCCTTCATGCAATTAAATCTCCACTTGCTCCCGGCGGTGGAATTGCTATTCTCCGTGGCTCACTTGCTCCAGATGGCGCGGTCTGCAAAGTTGCAGGTGTTGGTGTTGATAAATTTGAAGGTCCAGCACGCGTCTTCGAGCGCGAAGGCGCTGCCATGGCGGCGCTGGAGAATGGAACAATCAAAGCTGGCGATGTCATCGTTATTCGTTATGAAGGCCCCAAGGGCGGACCGGGTATGCGAGAGATGTTGATGATCACTGGCGCGATTAAAGGTGCCGGCTTAGGAAAATCGACCTTGCTCCTTACAGATGGTCGCTTCTCAGGTGGCAGTACCGGCCTCTGCGTTGGTCACGTTGCGCCAGAAGCGGTCGATGCCGGTCCAATCGCCTTTGTGAAAGATGGCGACCTCATCCGAATCGATACCGTAGCCCGCACATTAGATCTGCTCGTCGATGAAGCTGAATTGGTTGAGCGCCGAAAGCACTTTGCGCCCGTCCCCCATAAATTCAAGCGAGGAGTTCTGGCCAAATATGCCAAGGTCGTGGGGTCTGCATCACAAGGCGCGGTCTGTAGCTAACCAGAGCTAACCAGAAAGAGTCAGGGCCTTGCTCAGATAATGAGATGTCCGTCTCAGGGGTTGACTCACCTGAAGCGGGGCGCGAGAATTAGGCCATGACATCAGTCGTGGTTATTGGTCAGCGTGCGATCTAGGGAAACCTAGAACGTGCGCCGCCCCTCAGTGGAAACTGAGGGGNTTCGCATTTAACGCAACTGATTTCTAACTTACGTAAAACATGTTGTAGGTAATTACAACTGAGTGCGAGAAGGGAGATGAACATGAGTAACGAGAAAGTAACGGGGGCACAAGCCCTAGTGAAGTCTTTGGAACATGCTGGCGTTGATGTCATGTTCGGAATCCCGGGCGGTGCAATCCTTCCCGCTTACGATCCAATTTTCGATAGCCCAATTCGCCACATTCTGGTTCGCCATGAACAAGGTGCGGGTCATGCTGCAACTGGTTACGCGCAAGCAACCGGACGTGTTGGAGTTTGCATAGCAACATCTGGCCCAGGTGCCACAAACCTTGTTACCCCACTCGCCGATGCCCAAATGGATTCAGTTCCGATTGTTGCCATCACCGGCCAGGTCTCATCTGGCGCAATTGGCACAGATGCATTCCAAGAGGCGGATATTCGCGGCATCACAATGCCAGTCACCAAGCACAGCTTCCTTGTAACTGATCCAGCAGATATTTCTCGCGCAGTTGCGGAGGCATTCCACATTGCCAGCACTGGTCGCCCAGGTGCGGTTCTGGTTGATATCGCCAAGGATGCGCTGCAAACGATGACAGATTTTAGCTATCCAAAGAGCATAGATCTCAAGGGATATAAACCTGTTTATGAACCAGAGAGTTCGGCTATTCGGGATGCCGCTGCCTTAATTGCGCAGTCCACATCTCCAGTTCTCTATGTTGGTGGCGGTGCAATTAAATCTGCTGCCCACAAAGAACTATTGAAACTTGCCGAAGTTACCGGCGCGCCAGTTGTCACAACGTTGATGGCNCTGGGTTCATTCCCAGATTCTCATCCGCAACATTTAGGTATGCCAGGCATGCATGGCACCGTTCCAGCAGTAACCGCACTTCAGAAGTCGGATTTGCTCATCACCCTTGGCGCGCGTTTTGATGATCGAGTTACTGGAAAGCTTTCATCCTTTGCGCCAAATGCAAAAGTAATTCATGCAGATATTGATCCAGCAGAAATCGGTAAGAACCGTTATGCCGATGTCGCACTTGTCGGCGATCTTCGCTTAACCATTGACGCGCTAATCCCAGCCATTAAAGCGGAGTTCAAGAAGTCACAACCCGATCTCACCGCTTGGTGGAATTTGCTCAATACTTGGCGCCAAAAGTATCCACTGGGATATGACCTACCAAGTGATGGCAGTCTCTCACCGCAATATGTCATTGAACGTCTCGGCAAAATTGTTGGCCCAGATGGAATCTTTGTCGCCGGTGTAGGCCAGCATCAAATGTGGGCTTCACAATTTATCTCTTACGAAAATCCACGTACTTGGCTGAACTCTGGCGGTCTGGGAACTATGGGTTACGCCGTTCCAGCAGCCATGGGTGCCAAAGTTGGGGCGCCTGATAAGACTGTTTGGGCGATCGATGGCGATGGCTGTTTCCAGATGACCAACCAAGAGCTGGTTACCTGTGCCATCAACAATATTCCGATCAAAATTGCGATCATCAATAATGAGAGCCTAGGAATGGTTCGCCAGTGGCAGACCCTCTTCTACAACGAGCGCTTCTCAAATACTGATCTTCACTCCAAGCGCATCCCTGACTTTGCAAAGCTAGGCGAGGCGATGGGTTGTGTTGGACTTCGCTGCGATCGCCCAGAGGATGTCGATAAGACAATCGCTGCTGCAATGGAGATCAACGACCAACCTGTTGTCGTGGACTTTAGCGTTCATCGCGATGCAATGGTTTGGCCGATGGTTGCAGCAGGTGCATCAAATGATGACATCGTTGTCGCGCGCTCTATGGCGCCTGTCTGGGATTCACAGGAGCTCTGATTGCGATGACCGAGACCACCAAACATTCTCATACCCTCTCAGTTCTCGTAGAGAACAGTCCCGGCGTACTTGCTCGAGTCGCCTCGCTCTTCTCTCGTCGCGCATACAACATCGATTCACTTGCCGTAGGCCCTACCGAGGATCCAAATTATTCACGCATGACCATCGTGATCGATGTTGAATCTCATGGGCTTGCTCAAGTAATTCAACAACTTGATAAGTTGATCAACGTCATCAGCATCNCCGAACTCGAGCCAGTCGCCTCTGTCCAACGCGAGCTCTTGCTCGTGAAAGTTTCGACCGATGCCACTACTCGCTCACAGGTTCTAGAGACTGTTCAACTATTCCGTGCCAAAGTGGTCGATGTTGCACAAGATGCAGTCACCATCGAGGCAACCGGAAATTCTGAGAAGATTCAAGCGCTCCTTCGAGTACTTGAACCATACGGAATTAAAGAACTCGTTCAATCTGGACTCGTTGCAATGTCGCGCGGGCTCAAGCCAGGCAGCAAAGATCTCGATAAAAAGTAATCCTCCAATAAACCGATTCGATCGCAATAAGAAAGGCAATACAGTGGCAACCCAGTATCACGACGAAGATGCCGACCTATCCATCATCCAATCTAAGAAAGTTGCAGTCATTGGATACGGCTCACAAGGCCACGCCCACGCGCTTAACCTGCGCGATAGTGGTGTAGATGTTCGAATCGGATTAGCGGAAGGTTCAAAGTCTCGCGCAAAGGCAGAGGCAGAAGGTCTTCGCGTTCTCTCGGTTGCAGATGCCGTCAAAGAAGCAGATGTGGTCATGTTGCTTGCGCCAGATCACGTTCAGCGCCACATCTATAACGATTCCATCAAGCCAAACTTGAAGCCAGGCTCTGCCCTCTTCTTCGGCCATGGATTTAATATCCGTTTTGGTTACATCAAGCCAGAAGCAAATATTGATGTTGCAATGGTTGCCCCAAAGGGCCCAGGCCACCTAGTACGTCGTGAGTACGCAGCTGGTCGTGGAGTTCCTGTTCTCGTAGCAGTAGAGCAAGATGCAACAGGCAACGCTTGGCCATTGACCTTGTCATATGGAAAGGCAATCGGCGGACTTCGCGCCGGTGGAATCTTGACCACGTTTACCGAAGAGTGCGAGACCGATTTGTTCGGCGAGCAAGCGGTTCTCTGCGGTGGTGCTTCCCAACTCGTTCAATATGGATTNGAAACACTTGTTGAAGCTGGATACCAACCAGAAGTTGCCTACTTCGAATGTCTCCACGAGCTCAAACTCATTGTTGACCTCATGTACGAAGGTGGAATTGCAAAGCAGCGTTGGTCAGTCTCCGACACAGCCGAATACGGCGATTACATCTCCGGTCCGCGCGTCATTGATCCTCGCGTCAAGGAGAATATGAAGGCCGTTCTCTCTGATATCCAAAATGGAACTTTTGCAAAGCGCTTCATCGATGATCAAGAANCTGGCGCACCTGAATTCAAGTCACTTCGTACCAAGGGTGAGCAACATCCAATTGAGGCAGTTGGTCGCGAACTTCGCAAGATGATGTCATGGGTAAAGGCTTCCACAAAGGATGATTACCAGGAAGGTAACGCATCTCGTGGCTAAACCCGTCGTTCTGATTGCGGAAGAGCTCAGTCCGGCAACGCTATCTGCGCTCGGTCCAGACTTTGAAGTTCGCAATTGCGACGGTGCTAATCGCACTGAGCTTTTGGCAGAACTTGCTAAGGGCGTTGATGCAGTTTTGATTCGCTCAGCAACCAAGATGGATGCAGAAGCAATCGCCGCAGCAAAGGGCCTCAAGGTGATTGCGCGCGCTGGCGTCGGACTAGATAACGTTGATATTCCTGCAGCGACTGCCTCGGGAGTTATGGTAGTCAATGCGCCAACTTCAAATATTGTCTCTGCTGCCGAACTCGCAATCTCCTTATTGCTTGCCTCTGCGCGATTCATCTCACCTGCTCATGCTGCGCTTCGCAACGGAAAGTGGGCACGTTCCAAGTACACCGGAGCTGAACTCTTTGAGAAGACTCTAGGAATTGTGGGCTTTGGACGTATTGGCCAGCTCGTAGCTGCACGCATGCAGGCATTTGGTATGAACGTCATTGCATATGACCCATACCTTCAACCAGCGCGCGCTGCTCAACTTGGAGTAAAGCTTGTTGATCTCGACGTTCTTCTAAAGAATGCCGATTTCATCACGATTCACTTACCAAAGACTAAAGAGACTGCAAACCTCATTGGCGCAGATGCTTTGAAACTGGTTAAGCCATCCGTGCGCATCATCAACGCTGCTCGTGGTGGAGTGCTCGATGAGAGCGCGCTTTACGATGCATTGACCACTGGTCGAGTTGCTGGTNCCGGTTTGGATGTTTACGCCACTGAACCTTGCACAGATTCACCACTATTTACTTTGGATAACGTTGTGGCAACGCCTCACCTCGGCGCTTCCACCGACGAAGCACAAGAGCGTGCTGGAATTGCAGTTGCGGTTTCAGTTCGTAAAGCNCTCGGCGGTGAACTTGTACCTGATGCAGTCAACGTTAAAGGCGGAGCGATTCATCAAGATATTCGCCCGAGCCTGCCGCTCGTTGAGAAGTTGGCACAAATCGCAACAGTTCTTGCTGGTGAACTTCCCGTCAGCATGGATGTACAAGTACGTGGAGATATCGCAGGACATGACAGTTCAATCCTGGCAACGAGTGCAATTAAAGGCGCGCTAATTGCAATCGGAACCGAGGATGTCACCTACGTAAATGCTCCAGGACTTGCAGAAGGTCGCGTGAGCGCGGTAGTTCACACTGATCCAGAAAGCCCAGAGTTTCGCAGCATGATTTCGCTTCACTGCGCCCTAAGCGATGGCCGCTCATTGGTTGTCGATGGCACGCTGATGGGAATTCGTCGCGCTGAGAAGATCATCGCAGTTGATGGTTTTGATATCGAAATTCCACCAACCGAGAACATTCTCTTCCTTCGCTATACCGATAAGCCAGGCGTAGTTGGCGCTGTTGGTAATGCCCTTGGTAAAGCGGGAATCAATATCGCAGGCATGCAAGTTGCCCGAGCTAGTGCCGGAGGCGAAGCGCTGATGGCGCTTAATGTTGACTCTCCGGTTTCAGCAGATGTACTTGCTGCCGTAACTAAGGAGACCGGCGCGAATCTTGTTCGCACCGTTTCACTAGTTTCCTAATATAAGAAGTCTCAAAGAAGAGAGAAGAAGATGTCAAAGAATTTCAATCTGGCAGTAATCGCTGGCGATGGAATCGGCCCGGAAGTAGTCGCGGAAGGACTTAAAGTTCTTGATGTAGTAGCGGCAAAATATGGTGTTACCTTCGCCAAGANTGATTACGAGCTCGGCGCCAAATACTGGCACAAGACTGGGGAAGTACTTCCTGACTCAGTTATGNCCGAGATTGCAAAGTCAGATGTCATTCTTCTTGGCGCAGTTGGAGATCCATCTGTACCTTCTGGTGTGCTTGAGCGCGGACTGTTGCTAAAGCTTCGCTTTGCCTTTGATCACTACATCAACCTTCGTCCAGCAAAGTTGTGGCCTGGCACCAAGTCACCGCTCGCTGGCGACCCAAAGATTGATTTCGTGGTTGTTCGTGAAGGAACTGAGGGTCCATACGTTGGCGCTGGNGGAGTCCTTGCTTATGGAACCGAACATGAACTAGCAACTGAAGAGAGCCTCAATACTCGTCGTGGCGCAGAACGTGTAATTCGAGATGCCTTTGCACGCGCACAAGCTCGTCCACGCAAGAAGCTGACTATGGTGCACAAGAACAATGTGCTGATGCGGGCAGGCGGTCTCTGGACTCGCACCTTTGAAACCGTTGCCAAAGAATTTCCCGATGTTGCTACCGACTATCTACATGTCGATGCGGCCTCAATGTTCTTCGTAACAAATCCCGATCGCTTTGATGTTGTGGTTACCGATAACCTCTTTGGTGACATCCTTACTGATATCGCCGCAGCTATTTGCGGAGGAATCGGTCTTGCCGCATCTGGCAATATCAATCCAGACGGAACCTTCCCATCAATGTTCGAACCAGTACATGGTTCTGCGCCGGATATCGCCGGAAAGCAACTTGCTGATCCAACCGCGACCGTCATGTCGGTTGCGATGATGCTCGAGCACCTTGGACTTACCGATGCTGCCGCTGATGTTGTGCGTGCAGTCGAACAGGACCTACTTACTCGTGGAACTACCAAGCGTTCAACTGCAGCAGTTGGCGATGCCTTGGCAGCGCTGGTGAAGTAAATGAAGGTACATCTAAACCCAAACCCCAATCCACTTGCGGATTCAATTCGTGAAGAGCGCCTCGCGCAAGGCGGATTCGGAAAGTATTACACCGACAATATGGTCGTTGCCGAGTGGAGCGAAGCCGATGGCTGGAGCGATGCTCAACTCATTCCTTANGGGCCAATCACTCTTGATCCGGCCACTGCCGTCTTTCACTACGGTCAGGAAATCTTTGAGGGCATGAAGGCATATGGCCAGCCTGATGGAAGTATCAGCCTCTTTCGTCCAGAAGAGAATGCCAAGCGCTTTGCGCGAAGTGCCAAGCGATTAGCGCTGCCTGAAATGTCGGTTGAATTCTTTATGGAGACGGTCAAAGAACTTGTAAAGCAAGATCGCAAATGGGTTCCACAAAAAGTTGGCGAGTCGCTTTATATTCGCCCATTTATGATTGCAACCGAAGTCGGTTTGGGAGTTCGTCCTTCGAATAAGGCGACCTACTACTTAATCTCCCCCCCCGCCGGTGCATATTTCAATGCCGCGAACGCTGTAACTGTTTGGATTTCCACCGAGTACGTTCGCGCAGCACAAGGCGGAACCGGTGAGGCGAAATGCGGCGGAAACTACGCAGCTTCATTGGTTGCCCAAAAGCAGGCAGCAGCCCAAGGATGCGAACAAGTTGTCTGGCTCGATGCCAAGGATCGTTTCTGGGTAGAAGAGATGGGCGGCATGAACCTCTACTTCGTTAAAGGTTCCGGCAAAGATGCCAAAGTAATTACCCCAAAGCTCACCGGAACACTGCTTCCGGGAATTACTCGTGACTCGATTCTCTCGGTGGCTAAAGATTTGGGATATGAGGTAGAAGAAGTGATGTTCTCCATCGATGATTGGCGCGATGGAATTGCATCGGGTGAAATTACTGAAGTTTTTGCTTGCGGTACTGCTGCCGTGGTTTCCGCAGTCGGCGCAGCAAAGAGCGATCACGGCACCTGGGTGACTGGGGATGGAAAGCCAGGCCCAATCACGATGCAAATTCGCGAAACATTGCTTGGTATCCAACATGGCACAATCGCTGACACTCGTGGCTGGAATGTGAAAGTCTGCTAATGACAATCTCCGACGCCTTCCATATCTACGACACGACCCTGCGCGATGGCGCCCAACAAGAGGGTCTTAATCTCACGGTTCACGATAAGTTGGCGATCGCTCGTCATCTCGATGATCTTGGCGTGGGATTTATCGAAGGTGGCTGGCCCGGAGCAAATCCAAAAGATACGGAATTCTTCAAACGCGCTCAGACCGAGTTAAAACTCAAGAACGCCAAGTTCGTCGCGTTCGGTGCAACTCGTCGTCCCAATGTTAAGGCCGCCGATGATCTGCTGCTTCGCGCGTTGCAAGATTCTGGAGCGCCGGTCGTAACACTTGTTGCCAAAAGCCATGATCGTCACGTTGACCTTGCACTCAAGACAAATCTTGATGAGAACCTGGCAATGATCAAGGATTCGATCGAATTTCTCCGTGCTGGTGGTCAGCGAGTCTTTCTTGATGCCGAACATTTCTTCGATGGTTACCTCTCCAACAAGGCATATGCCCTTGAGGTAATCCGCGTTGCCATGGCTGCGGGAGCTGATGTTGCTGCGCTCTGCGACACCAATGGTGGAATGCTTCCTGATCAACTCTCCGATATCGTCAACGAGGTAATCGGCTCGACTTCTGCTCGCCTTGGTATTCACTGCCACAACGACACCGGTTGTGCGATTGCTAACTCACTTGCTGCCGTTGAAGCTGGCGCAACACATGTTCAAGGAACGCTCAATGGATATGGTGAGCGGACCGGAAATGCCGATCTCGTCGCCATTATCGCCAACCTCGAATTAAAGAAGAAGCAGAAAGTCCTTCCAGATGGCGCGCTTCGCGAAGCTTTCCGTATTTCACATGCAGTGGCTGAAGTTACCAACGTCGCACCAAGTCCACGCCAACCATATGTCGGTGTCTCTGCCTTTGCCCACAAGGCTGGCCTTCATGCCAGTGCCATCAAAGTTGATCCAGCTCTCTACCAACACGAGGATCCATCATCAGTTGGAAACGATATGCGCATGCTCGTCTCGGATATGGCTGGCCGCGCATCGATCGAACTTAAATCTCAAGAACTCGGCGTCGCACTTGGTGATGATAAAGAAGTTCTTACTCGGGTCATCAACCGCATTAAAGAGATGGAAGCCCATGGCTTCACCTTTGAAGCGGCAGATGCCTCCTTTGAACTCTTGCTTCGGGAAGAGATAGATGGCAAGCGTGCTCACTTCTTCACCATTGTTAATTGGGAGACATCTGTTATCCGCGACAGCAAAGATAAAGTCTCGTCCAAGGCAACAGTCACAATTAATGCGCAAGGCAAAGAGATCGTGGCAACTGGTTCTGGCAACGGTCCGGTCAACGCCATCGATACCGCACTTCGCTCTGGCTTGGAGAAGATTTATCCGGAGATGGCTAAGTTCGAACTAACTGATTACAAGGTTCGTATCCTGGAAGGTCGTCTCGGAACTGGAGCTATCACTCGCGTTCTAGTCGAAACCAGCGATGGCGAGAAAGAGTGGAGCACAATCGGCGTGCACGAGAATGTCATCGCCGCCTCCGCTATGGCACTAGAGGATGCCGTTACTTATGGACTCCTTCGTTTAGGTCGTAAGCCCGAATAATTTTCAGGGTTAAACTCCTGATATGACCATGCCGATGATTGCTCAGTATGAAGAGCATTTGGCGCTAGTCCGCAATCTTTCCGATAACTCGATTCGAGGATATGTCTCGGATCTTCAATCGTTCCTAAACCATATTGAAAAAATGGGCATCACGGAATTTGATCAACTCGAACTTTCACATATTCGCTCTTGGCTGGCCAATCAACAAACGACTGGTGCCTCACGTTCAACCCTTGCCCGCCGAATCGTTTCGATGCGCGCCTTTACCTATTGGGCGGCGAGCAATGGCTGGATTTCATCTGACCTTGGTTCCCAACTGGCGATCCCTAAGCGAGTTCAACACCTTCCCGAAGTTCTCAATGTCGCTGATGCCGAGCTAGTTATCCAATCGCTCATCACTCGCCTGGCAGAGGAGCCCACAGATTTACATCGCCGAGATTTGGCGATGGTGGAAGTTCTTTATGCCACAGGTATTCGCGTCTCGGAATTATGTGGAATGGATTTAGGAAATATCGATAACTCGCGGAACACTGTTCGAGTTATCGGTAAAGGGGATAAGGAGCGGGTAGTTCCGATTGGAATTCCGGCGATGAAGGCGCTTACCGATTGGATAACTAATGGTCGGCCTAACTTAGTAAATGTAAGTTCGGGCTCGGCGGTCTTCCTTGGTTCGCGCGGAAAGCGAATCGACCAACGCACTGCCAGAGAAGTTGTCTATGAGGCGATGAAAGCAGTTGGTTCAAAGATGGGACCCCACGGACTTCGCCACACAGCAGCAACACATTTACTTGAAGGGGGAGCGGACTTGCGCACTGTGCAGGAAATTTTGGGCCATTCCTCACTCGCCACAACTCAGATTTACACTCACGTTTCACCCGAACGCTTGAATCAGGCATACAAGCAGGCGCATCCACGTGCCTAATAATTCAACGCTCATCATTATTCCTACTTACAACGAAGCGGAAAGCATTGGCCTATTACTTTCAGAGTTACTAGAGCTTCCGGTTGATATTTTGATTGTGGATGATGGTTCCAGCGATTCCACGGTAAAGATTGCGCAGGAATTAGATCCATCTCCATCTCGCATTCATTTCATTCTTCGCGAATCGAAGTTAGGACTCGGAAGTGCTTATCGAGCGGGCTACGCCTGGGCCACAGAGCAGAATTACAACCGCATGGTGCAGATGGATGCCGATGGTTCCCATCAAGTCAGCGATCTTAAGCAGATGCTTGATTTTTCAGATGCCCATCCCGAGACCGAACTCATCATTGGTTCTCGCTGGATAAAAGGTGGCGCTATCGAAAATTGGAGCAAGCATCGCGAAGCGCTCTCCCGAATAGCCAATCTTTATACGCGCGCACTGCTTCGCCTACACATCAATGATGTCACCGCAGGTTTTCGTATTTATCAATCATCGCTTCTCAAGCGAATGCATGTTCAAGAAGTGCGAAGTGAGGGATATTCCTTCCAAATTGAGATGAGTATCGCTGCTCGTAAGGCCGGTGCTTCAATTGCCGAATTTCCCATTTCCTTCAAAGAGCGCGTGCAAGGCATCAGCAAAATGTCTGGCCGAATCATCATCGAGGCCATCGCCCGCGTGAGTTGGTGGGGGATTAAGCGGAGTTAACGTTTCCCAGTTCGATTAGAAATCGTAACAATTCTTGCGTTTGATGTAACTGGGTATCCCATCGTGGATGGGTTAATGCTTGCCGTTATTGTGACCGTGCCGCGATATTGTGGCTTCCAATTGCAGGTTGCAACCAGATTTGAACTCACTACTCGCTTGCAACCGGGAATAATTACTTTATTTGCATAGAAGGTGACATAACCATTGCTGCCCAAGAGAGTTGCAGTAATGGGAGTAAGGGCTCGATAAATTGCTGTAGTTGAATTTCCGGAAAGGGAAAGTGCAACATTGGTTTGCGCTTGAAATTTAATTACGATAATTCCATCGGCGCCTGCGCCGCCAACGCCTGCACTACCTGTAATTGCCCCGGCGCCACCGCTGCCACCCGTGCCCGGAGTCGAGCCATTGGCACCGTCACCTCCAGCCGCACCACCATTTCCACCAACTCCGCCAACTGCATAAGTAATTAGATTCCCTGAAATATTAGATGGCGTGCCTGCGCCTCCCGGTTGGGCGGTGAGAGTATCTCCGCTCGTTCTGCCATCGAGTGCCGATGCTGATGATCCNCCTCCAGATCCACCTGCGGAACCAACTGCTACGGAAATCGAAGTTGAACAGTAAGCATAACCACCTGCCTTAACGGCAGCGCCATTTGCACTTCCGCTGTATCCACCCAATCCTCCTACGCCATCGATGTAATAAATGTTGTAGCCACCCCAGAAAAAAGTTCTTGAAGTATTGCATCGTGTAGATGCATTTGAAATTAAATCCCAGTTGCCGCCACCGAGACCTGGAAATCCACCTGTTGATGTATCTGATAAAAAGACACTCTGTCCGCCGGTAGTTCCCGCTACGCCGCCCCACGATCCAGATGAGTAGCCGGCCGCACCACCGGTGCCGCCACTTCCTACAACAATATTTGTTGAGGTATTAGGTGTTAAAGAAATTGTGTGAGCAATTACAGCGCCGGCACCACCACCACCGCCACCTCCAGATTTGGCGTATTGATTATCAAACGCACCACCACCGCCACCCGCACCTGCTCCGACGACGAGAACGTCCGCAGAGTAAACATTGAGAGGGGTTGTCCACGTACATCCAGCGGTTGCGGTGAAAGTTTCAATTGTGTAGCCACCTACGTAGGAAATTATTGGAGAACAGTATGCAGCTTGGGCTGAAGTGGGGATGCCTGACAAAATCGATACGAGGAGGGCTCCAAGGGCCCACTTCGTGCTATTTCGCCTCAACATCATGCGGGAAATTCTACTTCTAAGCTTTTCCTTTGGAGAGAGGGTGGATTTTGCACCCCCGGACATCCTTTAGGATTAAGCCAGCAGAGAGCCTCAGTTCTCTGACTTCACGCCTCTCATTCAGAGCAATCTGAATAACCATTTCGGTCCAGGTCATAGATCTGGTCGGTGCTGAGTGGCTAGGGATCAAACAAATTGTTTGATCGTCAACCGAGTGCATTTCGCGAAGTTAGTTCTGCGCGAAAATGCAATGAAGGAGTATGCCGTCATGGCAGTTGTAACAATGCGAGAACTCCTCGACAGCGGAGTCCACTTCGGACACCAGACTCGTCGATGGAACCCAAAGATGAAGCGCTACATTTTTGCAGAGCGCAATGGCATCTACATCATCGATATCCAACAATCACTCGCGCTTATTGATAGCGCTTACGAGTTTGTAAAGGACACAGTCGCCAAGGGCGGACATATCCTTTTCGTTGGAACCAAGAAGCAAGCACATGTTCCAATCATCGAACAATCTGCTCGCGTCGGAATGCCATACGTAACAGAGCGCTGGCTCGGTGGAATGTTGACCAACTTCCCAACCGTATACAAGCGAATCCAACGCTTGAAGGAGCTCGAGATTCTCGAGAATTCAAATGACCAAGTTTTGACCAAGAAGGAACTTCTTGTTCTTCGTCGCGAACGCGAGAAGCTCACTAAGAACCTGCAAGGTATCCGCGACATGACCAAGTTGCCTTCCGCAATCTGGGTAGTCGACACCAAGAAAGAGCACCTTGCTGTGCAAGAAGCACACAAGCTTGGAATTCCAGTCGTTGCAATCTTGGATACAAACTGCGATCCAGATGAAGTCGATTACAAGATTCCTGGCAATGATGATGCAATCCGCTCAATCGCGCTCCTTACTCGCGTAATTGCAGATGCAGCAGTTGCTGGTCTTCAAGCTCGTTCAGCTACAGCAGCAGCTGCAGCACAACAGAGCGATGCGCCAAAGGCAGATGCAGCTCTTGCCGAAGTTACCGCAGAATTAGCTGCAGCCGCTGAGGCAGCTCCAAGCACAGAAGGCGAGAACAAGTAATTGGCATATACAGCTGATGATGTAAAGCGTCTTCGCGAAGCAACCGCAGCAGGAATGCTCGATTGCAAGAAGGCACTCGATGAAGCAGATGGCGATTTCGATAAGGCGGTAGAGATCATCCGCGTTAAGGGACTCAAGGGAGTTACCAAGCGCGAAGGTCGCACCACCTCAAATGGACTTGTCATTGCACAGACCGAGAACAACCTCGGAGTTATGCTCGAGCTCAACTGCGAGACTGACTTCGTGGCTAAGGGCGATCGCTTCCAGGAGCTCGCAAACGAACTTCTCGCTCAACTCACCAAGACCAAGATCAATGAACTTCCAGCTTTCTTGGAGTCAAAGTTCGATAACGGCAAGAGCGTTCAAGAAATCATCGACGAAGGTAACGCTACCCTCGGCGAGAAGATTGAACTCCGTCGGATCTCAGTCCTCCAGGGCTCACCAGTAGCTGTTTATCTTCACCGCACCAGCCCAGACCTGCCACCACAACTTGGTGTCTTGGTTCAGTTGGCTACCGATGCGCTCGATGCAGGCAAAGATGTTGCGCAGCACATCGCAGCCTTCGCACCACAGTTCATCCGCCGCGAGGATATTCCAGCAGAGACCATCGAGTCCGAGCGTCGTATCGCCGAAGAGACTGCCCGCAATGAGGGTAAGCCAGAGGCATCAATCTCAAAGATTGTTGAAGGTCGCGTGACTGGATTCGTCAAGGAGATCAGCTTGCTTGAGCAGTCATTTGCAAAGGATGCAAAGAAGACCGTCCAACAAATCCTCGATGAGGCAAAGACCGCCGTGTCGGCGTTTCATCGTTTCAAGGTTGGTCAGTAGTCTTAAGCACCGGTATTAAGCAGTAGTGAGAGGAGCACAATCTATGGCCCGCAAAGGTTATAAGAGAGTGCTCCTTAAACTTTCTGGCGAGGTTTTTGGTGGAGTTAAAGGCATTGGTGTTGATCCTGATGTCGTTCATGATGTTGCACAGCAAATAGCCGATGTAGTTCGCGGCGGTACCCAAATTGCAATCGTCGTCGGCGGTGGAAACTATTTCCGAGGCGCAGAACTCCAACAACGTGGAATGGATCGCGCTCGCGCTGACTACATGGGCATGCTCGGTACGGTTATGAATTGCCTGGCGCTACAAGATTTCCTCGAGAAAGAGGGAATCGAAACTCGTGTACAGACCGCAATCACCATGGGCCAAGTTGCTGAACCTTATATTCCTCGTCGCGCCATTCGCCACCTCGAAAAAGGTCGCGTTGTAATTTTCGGTGCGGGTGCGGGAATGCCATTCTTTACCACCGACACAGTTGCTGCTCAACGCGCGCTGGAAGTTGGATCAGAAGCTTTACTGCTCGCCAAAAGTGGTGTCGATGGTGTCTACACCGCAGATCCTAAGAAGGATCCCACCGCTACAAAGTACGAAACAGTTTCTTATGATGATGTTCTCTCTAAGTCGTTGGCAGTTGCCGATGCCGCAGCATTTAGCCTCTGCCGCGAGAACAAGTTGCCCATCGTTGTCTTTGATTTAAAGAACAAGGGAAATATCGCTCGGGCAGTTAAGGGCGATTCGGTCGGAACGCTCGTCTCTTAATTTTCAATGTCGTCCTCACTAAAAGGAGCACCATGTCAGATCTAGCAACAACCCTGAGCGATGCAGCCGCAAAGATGGATAAAGCGGTCGAGGTTGCCAAAGAAGATTTCGGTGGAATCCGCACGGGTCGGGCACATCCTTCAATGTTTAATAAAATCAATGTTGATTACTACGGCACATACACTCCGCTCTCTCAGCTTGCATCAATTCAAGTACCAGAACCTCGAATGGCTTTGGTCTCTCCCTTTGATAAGGGCGCCTCACTTGCCATTGAAAAGGCGATTCGCGATTCAGATCTCGGCGTGAACCCACAATCTGATGGCGCAGTTATTCGCGTGAGCTTCCCAGCACTGACCGAAGAGCGTCGCAAGGATTACATCAAGGTAGCTCGCAATAAGGCAGAAGATTCCCGGATCTCGATTCGCAATATCCGCCGCACCGCAAAAGAGGCGATGGATAAGCTCGAGAAGGATGGCGAGGCTGGCAAGGATGATGTCGCCCGTACCGAGAAGGAACTCGAAAAGATTACTTCTGATCACGTGGCAAAGATCGATGAACTTCTCAAGCATAAAGAAGCCGAGTTGCTCGAAGTCTAAGACCTCGAATTTCAAACCATGGATGACTTACATTCCCTCAATGATGCAATAAATAAGAAGGCTGGGCGAAAGCTCCTTCCTTCAATTATTGTCTCGCTCGGAATCTTGGGAGTTGTCTTTAGCAGCGTCTATTACATTCCGATTGCCTTTGGCGTACTTGTCTGGCTGGCAGTCATGATTGCGATTAGAGAGCTCGTTCATGCCTACAAACTTGGTGGAATTGAAGTCCCGGAGCTTGCGATTCAAATAGCTGGAACCGCCCTCCTAGTCTCAACTTGGTATGGGAAAGTCTCGTCGCTTGCTGTAGCAACTGCGATAGCAATTCCCAATGTCTTGGTCTTCATGCTCTTCAAAAATCCAAAGGATTTTGTGCGCAGAGGAGCTTCGGCGGCATTTGCGATTTTCTATCTTCCATTTTTAGCCGGATTTATTCTGCTGCTCGCTCATCACGAGAGTGGCGCTGCCAGAATTCTGACTCTGGTCGTACTCGTGACCTGTAATGACACTTTCGCTTACTTCTCCGGCGTGCTCTTTGGAAAGCATCCACTTGCGCCACACATCAGCCCAAAGAAAACATGGGAAGGATTTGCTGGTTCCATAATTGCCACAACTATTGGATCGGCTCTTGTCTTTCATCTTGCACTCCACAAATCTTTCTGGATTGGCGCGCTCATCGGAGTGATGGCAGTTGTTACCGGAACCTGTGGAGATTTGATTGAATCAGCAGTAAAGCGGGATTTATCCATCAAAGATATGGGAGCAATTCTTCCCGGCCATGGAGGAATTTTGGATCGTATCGACTCAGTACTTTTTACCGGGCCAGCAGTCTGGTTTGTCCTCGAAGTTATTAAGCACTTCTCATTATGACCACCGAGAATGAGCAGAACCCAGAGCTCAAATTAGTCTTCGACGAGCCAAAGCAGCGCGTTAAGCCACCAGCCCACTTTGCCGATCTCTCGCCGGAAGAGCGGAAAGTCAAAGTTGCCGAGCTTGGAATTCCGGCATTTCGCGCTAATCAGATGGCGATTCATTTCTTTACTCATCACAATGATGACCCAGAGAGCTGGAGCGATATTCCCAAAGAGCTCCGCGAAACTTTGGCCAAGGAGTTCATGCCAAAGCTCATTACTTTGGTTCGCACCGTTACCGCCGATGGTGGCAAGACCCGCAAAGATCTCTGGAAGCTTCACGATGGAGTACTTGTTGAGAGCGTGCTGATGCGTTATTCCGATCGCACAACTGTCTGCATCTCATCGCAAGCGGGCTGCGGAATGAACTGTCCATTCTGTGCAACCGGTCAAGGTGGCCTTACGCGTAACCTCACCGCTGGTGAAATTACCGCTCAAGTAGTTGCCGCAGCTCGAGCCTGCGATCTGGGCGAGCTGCCGGGTGGACCCACCAGACTCTCCAACATTGTCTTTATGGGTATGGGCGAACCGATGGCTAACTACAACGCCGTGATGCGTTCGGTGCGAAATATCACCGCACCACAACCAGATGGACTAGGTATTGGTGCTCGCTCGGTTACGGTTTCAACAGTTGGACTTGTCAACGGTATTGAAAAATTAACGCAAGAGGGAATNCCCGTAACTCTTGCGGTATCACTGCATACTCCCGACGATGAACTTCGCGATACCTTAGTTCCCATTAATAACCGATTTAAAGTGAAGGAAGTCTTGGCGGCAGCAGATGCTTATGAAGCAAAGACTGGCCGGAGATATTCCATCGAGTATGCCTTGATTCGAGATATCAACGATCAAGCTTGGCGAGCTGATCTCTTAGGCAGACTGCTAAAGAATCGCAACGCCCACGTCAATCTCATCCCGCTCAATCCAACTCCGGGCTCAAAGTGGACTGCATCTAGGCAGAAAGATGAGAGCGAATTTGTTCGAATTCTGGAAAGTTACGGCGTNCCCGTCACAGTGCGCGATACCCGTGGCCGAGATATCGATGGTGCATGTGGCCAATTAGCCGCCGCCGAGATAATCTCTGAGGCATGAAAACACTTCTCAACTTCATCGACGGTAAAGCCCAGCCATCCCTCTCGGGAAAGAGCGCACCGGTAATCAATCCAGCAACCGGTACAGAGTATGCAACTGCTCCAGTATCTAACTCGGCAGATGTTGATCTCGCGATGGCGGCAGCTAGTAAAGCCTTTGAAAGTTGGAAGGATTCCACTCCTTCAGAGCGCCAACGTGCGCTATTAAAGATTGCTGATGCGATTGAATCTCGCGCTGATGAGATTGTGGCAGTCGAAAGCGAGAACACTGGAAAGCCCATCGCGCTTACTGCCTCCGAAGAAGTTCCGCCGATGGTGGATCAGATCCGTTTCTTCGCTGGCGCAGCGAGAAACCTAGAAGGACGTTCAGCCGGGGAGTACATGCACGGCATGACCTCATTTATTCGTCGCGAACCTATTGGTGTCTGCGCCCAAGTAACTCCATGGAATTACCCAATGATGATGGCGGTATGGAAGTGGGCGCCAGCAATTGCTGCTGGAAATGCCGTCGTTCTCAAGCCCAGCGATACGACACCAGCTTCGACTGTTTGGATGGCTAATTTAATGGCGGAGTTCCTGCCAGCCGGAGTATTCAATGTTGTCTGTGGCGATCGCGACTCAGGTCGCGCCCTCGTTGAACATGCGACTCCACAGATGGTCTCCATCACCGGATCAGTTCGCGCTGGAATGGAAGTTGCAAAGTCGGCTGCCAGCGACGTGAAGAAGGTTCACCTCGAACTTGGTGGCAAAGCTCCAGTTGTTGTTTTTGCCGATGCCAATTTGGAATCTGCCGCTGAGACCATCGCGATAGCTGGATATTTCAATGCCGGCCAAGATTGCACTGCTGCAACTCGCGTGATGGTTGAGGCAAGTGTCTATGACGATTTTGTTGCGCTGCTTGGTGCGCAAGCAAAGAACAATATTGCGACTGGTGGACCAACCGAAGATGTGCTCTATGGTTCAGTCAATAACGCAGCCCAACTTGCCAGAGTGCAGGGCTTCCTAGATCGAACCCCAAACCATGCACAGGTTGTTGCTGGCGGAAAGACCATCGACCGGGCTGGCTACTACTTTGCGCCAACCGTTGTGGCTGGNCTTCGCCAGGAAGATGAAATGATTCAGAGCGAGATCTTTGGGCCAGTCATCACCATCCAGAAGTTCACCGATGAATCGGAAGCGATTCGGATGGCCAATGGCGTGGCCTACGGTTTGGCCTCCAGCGTCTGGACCCGAGATCATGCTCGCGCCATGCGGATGGCCAAGGCCTTTGATTTTGGTTGCGTCTGGATAAATACCCACATTCCACTCGTCGCCGAGATGCCACATGGCGGCTTCAAGCACTCGGGTTATGGCAAGGATCTCTCCCAATATGGCTTTGAGGATTACACCCGTATTAAGCATGTCATGACCAACCTCAACGCCTAGGCGGGGGCGAAAAAGCTGGGACTCCGTTGGCTAAAAATCCCAGAATCAGGCTCTAAGATTTCCCCGTACACCCTGCTCTCCAATTCGAATAGAAAGCTGGTTCTCTCAGTGACAAAGTCTTCTAACAAGATGGATCATTCCATTCCGCCAGATCTCGATGCCGCACTTTCATCAGCAGTATCCCGTCGCGCACTTCTTGCCGGTGTCGGTGGAGTAGGAGCAGCTTCGCTCCTTGGATCATCAGGTGTGAATCTTGCACTTTCAGAAGCAGCAAGCGCCGCGGGCGGATCAGTTCGTTGGGCAAACTGGGGTTACTACCTCGACTTTGATAATAAAACTCAAACTTATCCAACTCTCGTTGACTTCCAGAAGAAGACCGGTATTAAGGTCACATACCAGGAAGCAATTGATGACAATGACACATTTACCGCAAAGGTAGCTCCACAGCTTCGTCTCAAGAAAGATATTGGTTACGACATCGTCACCATGACTGAATGGGAAGCAGCTCGTTGGATCCAAGCCGGTTACACACAAAAATTTGATGATGCAGCAATTCCAAATAAGAAGAATGTTCTAGATATTCTCGCAAACCGTCCACTAGATCCAGGTCGCCATCAATCACTTCCATGGGCCGGCATCATCGCGGGACTTGCTTGGAATAAAAAGAAACTTCCCGGTGGGCTAAAGACACTCGATCAACTCTTCGATAAGAAGTACAAGGGTAAGCGCCAAGTTCTCGTTCTCTCAGAGATGCGCGACACCATTGGATTGATCATGATGTGGCAGGGCGTGGATGTCGCCTCGAACTTCACCGAAAATCAATTTATGAATGCAGTTCACAAACTCGAGCAACTTATTGCAGATGGATATATCGGCCAGGTTAAGGGTCAGTCCTATGCCCAAGATCTTCAAGCTGGAAATGTTATGGGCGTAATCGGCTGGTCCGGCGATATTGCCCAGCTCAACCTTCAAGTTGGATCTGATCAATTCGGATTTGCAGTTCCAGACTCAGGCGGAACCTTCTCGACCGATAACTTGATGATTGCCTCAACCTCTAAGAACAAAGCAGCGGCGGAAGCGCTCATTAATTATTACTACGATCCTGCTGTTGCGGCACGCGTAGCTGCATACATCACTTATATCTGCCCGGTTAAGGGTGCTCAAGCAGCAATGCAGAAGTTCAATCCAAAGCAAGCTGCAAACCCATTGATCTTCCCAACTGCAGATATGTGGAAGAAGCTTCATGTATTCCGTGGACTTACCCCAACCGAACAATTGAAGTTCTCCACCGCCTTTCAGAAGGCAACCGGTAACGGATAGTGAGTGATGCTTCAACTTCTGCAAAGGGCGATCTGCAACTAAAGAACATCACCAAAACGTATGGTGATTTCAATGCGGTCGATGATCTGACTCTCACCATTCCTGAGGGTTCCTTCTTCGCACTTCTCGGACCTTCGGGTTGCGGAAAGACCACAACGCTTCGCATGATTGCTGGACTCGATGAGCCCACAACTGGATCGATTTATATCGGTTCGACCGACATCACATATGAGAAGCCATATCGTCGCCCCGTAAATACCGTCTTCCAGAATTACGCGCTCTTCCCACACCTAACAATCTTCGAGAACGTTGCCTTCGGTTTACGTCGACGTGGAATTAAAGATGTAAAAGAGCAAGTCGATAAGGTTTTGCAGCTTGTTGAACTTCCACACCTGGCAGAGCGCAAGCCCACCCAGCTTTCTGGTGGACAACAACAACGTATCGCGGTTGCGCGTGCAATCGTCAATCGCCCAGCGCTTTTGCTCCTCGACGAACCACTCGGCGCACTCGATCTCAAACTACGTCGCCAGATGCAGATCGAACTTAAATGGATTCAAACTGAAGTAGGACTTACCTTCGTTCACGTTACTCACGACCAGGAAGAGGCCATGACCATGGCTGACACCATCGCAGTAATGAATGAGGGACGGATTGAGCAGATGGGTACACCCGCTGACCTTTATGACAACCCAAAGACCGCCTTTGTAGCTAACTTCTTAGGCCAGTCCAATCTCATTCAGGGTACGGTTGTCGATACTGAGGGCGAGAATCTCGTCGTTGATCTCTTCGGCCAAAAAGTTCGAGTTCAGAAGAATCGCTCAGTTGCGAAAGATTCATCGGTTCTCTTTGGCATTCGTCCAGAGAAGATTCGAATCCAAGCCGATTCACATACCCAATCTGGTTGCGTACTTGAGGGCGGAACAATCTCCGATGTCTCTTACATCGGCGTGAGTACCCAATATCAAGTCGAGATGCCATGGGGACAAGAACTTATGGTCTTTGAACAGAACGATGATGGCATTCCACCGTTGGATAAGGGCGATCGCGTCAAACTTTCCTGGGAACCAATATTCTCTTTCGCGCTCAACGGTCATGAAGATGCGACCGCGGGCTCTGAAGTTAATCCTGAGGAAGAATAGAAGAATTGGCGGCATTAACTAGCAAGCGTGGCCCTTCCCTCAATCCACTGGATTCTTTAAAGAATAAGGTTGGTCTTCCATACCTGCTTCTCCTGCCCGGAATGTTCTGGCTGCTGCTTTTCTTCTTGGCACCAATTCTTACTTTGGTGAGTACTTCTACAAAAGTTCCTGGTGCTGGAATTGGTGAATTCATCCAGGTACATCGATGGGCAAATTATTGGGATGCGCTCTCTGCGATGCATACTCAATTTATCCGCTCATTTATCTATGCCACGCTCGCCACTTTGCTGGCACTAGCAATCGCATATCCGTTGGCATATGCCATCGCCTTTAAATCTGGAAAGTGGAAGAACGTACTTCTCGTTCTTGTAGTTGCGCCATTCTTCTGCTCCTTTATTTTGCGTACATTGGCCTGGCGCCAAATTCTCGCGCAAGATGGATTCCTCTTTAAGATTTTGCAGTTCTTTCATCTCGTTAACTCTTCCACCCAGCTCACCGCAAGCACGCTCGCGGTCATCACAGGTTTGAGCTATAACTTCCTGCCCTTTATGACTTTGCCACTCTATGCCTCGCTCGAGCGCATCGATCCGCGCACGATGGAGGCTGCTGGAGATTTGTATGCCAACGGTTTCACAACTTTCCGCAAAGTCACTGTTCCACTATCCATGCCTGGTGTTGTGGCCGGAACTTTGCTGACCTGGATTCCAGCAGCGGGCGATTTTGTCAATGCCCAAATCCTCGGAAATCCAAATACGACGATGATCGGCAATGTCATCAACGCCCAATATTTGCAGACCACTAACTATCCGCTGGCTGCCACCTTGTCATTTATCTTGATGCTCGCCATCCTGGCAATTGTCTTGGTTTATATTCGCCGAGCTGGAACGGAGGAGCTGGTATGAATAAGTTCTCCCGCTGGTTCTCCAAAAACCTCATCCGAATTTATGCGGTTGTGGGCTTCACCTATCTATTTATCCCAATCGTTTATACCTTTGTCTTCTCTTTCAATAACTATGTAAAGAGCAACTTGGTATGGCGTGGTTTTACTTTTAATAACTGGAAGAATCCTTGTGGTGTGCTCGATATCTGTCCCGCTCTTGGAAACTCGATCAAGATTGGCTTGATTGCCACAACCGGCGCAACCATTCTTGGTACTTTTATCGCTTTTGCCCTCGGTCGTTATGCCTTTAAAGGCCGTGGCATCGTCAACACTTTAATCTTCTTGCCGATGGCGACTCCTGAACTTGTACTTGGTGCATCACTTCTCACCATGTTCCTCAACTTCGGATTTAACCCTGGTTTCTGGACCATCGTGATTGCCCACATCATGTTCTGCATCTCATTTGTGGTGGTCACCGTGAAGGCGAGAATCGCCAGCCTAGATCCACGACTCGAGCAAGCCGCCATGGATTTATATGCCAACGAGGGCGAAACTTTCCGCCGAATTACCCTTCCGCTGGTAGCTCCGGGAATCGCCGGCGCCGCGCTCCTCGCCTTTAGCCTCTCCTTCGATGATTTCATCATCACCAACTTCAACTCAGGTACAACCATTACCTTCCCGCTCTATGTCTATACCCATGCTGAGCGTGGTCTGCCCGCCCAGGCGAATGTGATTGGCGTATCGATGTTTATGCTGGCGCTAATCATTGTTCTGGCTGGTCAATTCGTGGGGCGTAAACGCAAAACAACCGCGTAATCTTTACCCATGGCCAACCTTGGAAATATGTATGGCCCCAAGTTCACCTTTCTGGGAATTCCAGAGTGCGACCTTGAGGATGCCTCCACTTACGCTGGCGCAGATGTAATTATCGTCGGCGCGCCCATCGATAGCGGAACCACCCATCGATCTGGCGCAAAGATGGGACCACAAGCCATTCGTGCGGGGGATTACCTTCCTCATGATTCAACGCGCCCACATATGTCGATGCGAGTCGATGCACTCAACGAGTTAAAGATTTTTGATGCTGGAGATTTAGAGATGCCAGGAGCAGACCTGGTCGCATCCCTAAAAGTTTTGGAATCAGCCACCGAGAAGATCTCGCGCGCTGGTGCTATTCCCGTTGTGCTTGGAGGAGACCACTCCATCGCTTCGGCCGATGTTGCGGGCATTGCTCAACATCGCGGCATGGGAAAGATCTCAATGATTCACTTTGATGCACATGCAGATACCGGAACAGATCAGTGGGGAGCGCTGGTCGGACATGGCACTCCAATGCGTCGTTTGATTGATACCGGCGCAGTTCGTGGTGATCGCTTTCTCCAACTTGGACTTCGCGGTTATTGGCCGGATGACGCGACCCTGAAATGGATGCGCGATCAAGGCATGCGCTCCTATGAGATGACCGAGATTCATCATCGCGGATTGAAAGAAGTGCTCGATGAATCATTCGCCACACTTACTAATGAATGTGATGGAGTTTTTCTTTCGGTAGATATCGATGTCGTCGACCCAGGCATGGCACCAGGTACCGGAACTCCAGAACCAGGTGGTATGACCAGCCGCGAACTTCTCGAGGCGGTTCGCCGGATCTGCCTGGAACTTCCCATCGTTGGAATGGATATCGTCGAAGTTGCACCTGCCTATGACAGTTCAGATATCACCGCCATCCTTGCCAATCGCGTAGTTCTGGAAGCGTTGAGCGCAATCACGCTGCGCAAAAAAGGCGGAACATATTCTCCCGTTCGCAATCTCCTCGATCGGTAAATATGCGCTCCATAATTATTCTTGGCTCGACCGGCTCAATTGGCGTGCAAGCCCTCGAAATTATTGCTGCCAATCCAGATAAATTTAAAGTTCTGGCTCTGAGCGCAGGCTCTGGAAATTTGGAACTTCTCTTCCAGCAGGCCAAGCAATTCGGAGTTACGACTGTTGGCACTACTGCTTCAATCGATGAGGCCAAGAAGTATGCGGGTTCGCAACCAATCACGATTATTGATGGTCCAGGTGCATCAGCAGAAATTGCGGCGATGGAGTGCGACGTCGTCCTCAATGGAATAACGGGTTCCATCGGACTCGCGCCAACGCTGGCCGCGCTCAAAGCCGGAAATGTACTCGCGCTAGCAAATAAAGAGTCGCTGGTTGCGGGCGGTGAGCTGGTGATGAGTTATGGGGCGGATCGAATATTGCCGGTGGACTCAGAACATTCGGCGCTCTTTCAAGCCAAGCTCGCTGGAAAGAAAAGTGAAATCTCTAAGTTGGTGCTGACCGCGAGTGGCGGTCCATTTAGAGATCGCGACGATTTATCTTCAGTCACCGTTAGCCAAGCGCTGGCCCATCCAACCTGGGCGATGGGACCAATGGTCACCATTAATTCTGCGACTTTAATGAATAAGGGGCTAGAAATTATCGAAGCGCACTATCTCTTTGATATTCCCTACTCTCAGATTGAAGCAGTAATCCATCCCCAATCTATTGTCCATTCGATGGTCGAATTTATTGATGGCTCCACAATTGCCCAAGCAAGTCCGCCAAATATGATGGGCCCAATTGCTTACGCACTTGGCTATCCCGATCGAGTTGCATCGGCCACAAAGCCGATTAACTGGAGCGATTCGCAGACTTGGAATTTTGCACCGATTGATATTAAGAGATTTCCGGCAATTGCACTGGCAAAGCATTGTGGCGAAATCGGAGGAGGCGCTCCTGCGATTTACAACGCGGCCAATGAAGTTGCAGTTACGGCATTTCTCGATGGCCGCATCGGCTTCACCTCAATTGTGCCAACCGTAGAGAAGGTTGTGGAATCTTTGGCGCGCTCACGCTCTTCCATCCGCGATTTCTCCGATGTCAGTGCCATAGAGAAAGATGCACGCGAACTAGCCCATCAAACCCTTATGGAGAGTGCATGAATATTCTCGGATTCCTAGCCTTTGTCGTCGCATTGCTCTTTTCGGTAATGGTCCATGAATTCGGCCACTTTATTACCGCGAGAAAATTCGGCATGAAGGTCACCGAGTTCTTCCTCGGCTTTGGTAAGAAGTTATGGTCATTTACCCGCGGTGAGACCGAATTTGGAATTAAAGCGATTCCAGCCGGTGGCTATTGCCGAATCGTGGGAATGTCGGTGCATGAAGAGATGAGTGTCGAGGATTCACCTCGCGCCTTTTACACAGCCTCTGTACCGAAGCGATTAATCGTGCTTGGCGCTGGATCTTTTTTACATTTTGTACTTGGATTTCTGGCAATTTTTATCTTGCTTACCGGAGTAGGCACCACAGTCACCACAAATGTCGTCGGAAGCGTCGCGCAATGCTTGACCCCGGCCACCTCCACCTGCACCAAAAGCGATACACCTTCACCAGCATCTGCCGCGGGTATTCGCCCCGGGGATAAAGTACTTGCCATCAACGGCGTTGAAATTAAAGATTGGCCCTCGGCGGTCACCAAGATTCGCGCATCTGCCGGACGAACCTTGATCCTCACTATCGAACGTGGGGGAGTTCAATCTCAGATTCGGGTCACACCAGCTGCAAGAAAGCTAGATGGAAAAACGGTTGGACAAGTCGGACTTATCAATAAGCTCGGCAATAAACGCGTCAATCCGATAAGCGCCATCCAGCAATCCAGCGATATCTCGCGCCAACTTTTTACCAGCAGCATCTCATCTCTAGTGAAGTTGCCGATGAAGGTGGTCCCACTTTTTAAGCAGACATTTGGAAATGAGAAACGAGATCCTCAAGGACTTGTCGGCGTGGTCGGAGTCGCTCGAGTCAGCGCCCAAACCGCGAGTGATCCACATCTGGGCACCAGCGAAAAAATCGCTACCTTCTTATTAATTGTTGCCAGCCTCAACATCTTTGTCGGAATCTTTAACCTCCTTCCACTTCTTCCCATGGATGGTGGACATATTGCGGTCGCCCTGGCGGATGGCGTTCGACGTATCTGGGCTCGGCGAAGAGGTCGATCTGCCCCGGCCCCCATTGATGTTGAAAAACTCACACCCATCACGATTGTTGTCTTCGTGCTCCTAGTTGCCCTCTCGCTCTTGTTGCTTGCGGCGGACATCTTTAATCCCGTCCAACTCAATCTCTAGTTATAGGGCAGAATAAGGCCATGGTTAATCTCGGAATGCCGGCCGCCCCTCTACCTACGCTCGCGCCACGTCGCAAGAGCAAGCAGCTCAAGGTAGGAAGTGTCCTTGTGGGCGGAGATGCCCCGGTCAGCGTGCAATCGATGTGTACTACTTTGACTGCCGATGTAAATAGCACGCTCCAACAGATTGCTGAACTCACCGCATCTGGTTGCCAGATCGTTCGCGTGGCAGTTCCAAGCCAAGATGATGCTGACGCACTTGCCCAAATTGCAAAGAAGTCTCAGATTCCAGTCATCGCCGATATTCACTTCCAACCAAAATATATCTTTGCCGCAATTGATGCAGGTTGCGCTGCAGTCCGAGTAAATCCTGGAAATATCAAACAATTTGATGACAAAGTTAAGGAAGTAGCTAAGGCTGCGGGCGATGCCGGAATTCCTATCCGCATTGGCGTGAATGCCGGTTCGCTTGATCCACGCCTGCTCGCCAAATATGGCAAGGCCACTCCAGAAGCGCTCGCCGAATCAGCGCTCTGGGAAGCTTCGCTCTTTGAAGAGCATGGTTTCTCGGATATCAAAATTTCAGTGAAGCACCACGATCCTGTGACTATGGTTCAGGCCTATCGCCTGCTCGCAGCAAAGTGCGATTACCCATTGCACCTTGGCGTGACTGAAGCAGGTCCCTTCTTCCAAGGCACCATTAAATCTGCAACTGCCTTTGGCATCCTGCTCTCCGAAGGTATCGGCGACACCATTCGTGTCTCGCTATCTGCACCTCCAGTAGAAGAGGTAAAAGTGGGAATTTCTATTTTGGAATCGCTCAATCTGCGCCAGCGCAAACTTGAGATTGTCTCTTGTCCCTCATGTGGCCGCGCACAAGTTGATGTCTATACCTTGGCGGAGAAGGTACAAGCAGGATTACAAGGAATGACCGTGCCACTTCGCGTTGCAGTAATGGGATGCGTTGTAAATGGTCCTGGTGAAGCCCGCGAAGCAGATCTCGGAGTTGCCTCCGGTAACGGCAAGGGACAAATCTTTGTTAAAGGTGAAGTCATTAAGACTGTGCCTGAGAGCCAAATCGTAGAAACTCTTATTGAAGAGGCGATGCGCTTGGCCGAGGAGATGGAAGCGGCTGGCGTCGCATCTGGTGCTCCAACCGTTACCACTGCATAAATCAGCGCTTTGTCGCTAACACCCTTCGGGTAAGGTTCTCACATGCTACGTATGTCGACCTTGCTCCTGCGCACACTTCGCGATGATCCAGCTGATGCCGAAGTCGCAAGCCATAAGCTTCTCGTTCGTGCCGGATATGTTCGCCGCGTAGCCGCAGGAATTTACGCATGGCTGCCATTGGGTTACATCACTCTCCGCAATATCGAGCGAATAGTGCGAGAAGAGATGGATGCCGCAGGATTCCAGGAAGTTCACTTCCCGGCACTTCTGCCTAAAGATCCATATGAGCAGACAAATCGCTGGGATGAGTACGGTCAAGATCTATTCCGCCTGCAAGACCGTAGAGGAAATGATTATCTACTCGGCCCAACACACGAAGAGATGTTTACGCTCATGGTTAAGGGCGAATACTCCTCCTACAAGGATTTGCCACTTTCGATTTATCAGATTCAGACAAAGTATCGGGATGAGACTCGTCCACGCTCTGGAATTATTCGCGGACGCGAATTTGTGATGAAGGATTCTTACTCTTTTGATCTCGATGATGAAGGCCTGGCCATCTCGTACGAGAAGCATCGCAGCGCATATATCAAGACTTTCACCAGACTTGGCATGAACTACAACATAGTCTCGGCAGTATCCGGAGCTATGGGTGGCTCAAGGTCGGAAGAGTTCCTCGCTCCTTGTCCTACCGGTGAAGATACCTACGTACTCTGCGAGAAGTGCGGGTATGCCGCAAATGTGGAAGCGATGCTCACCAAAGTAGCGCCTTACTCTGGCGAAAGCGCTCCAGCCATGGAGGTATTTGATTCTCCTAATACGCCCACTATCGATTCACTGGTCGATTTACTCAACTCCAAGTTTGGCCCCGGACATGTAGCAGCAGATACGCTGAAGAATGTTCTGCTCGTGGCAGATGGAAAAGCAATTTCCGTTCTTGTGCCGGGTGATCGCGAGGTAGATCTCAAGCGCTTTCAGGCAAATCTTGCTGGCGTACATGAACTTCGCCTCTTTGATGATCAAGATTTCGTGAAATATCCTGGTTTGGTTAAGGGCTATGTCGGTCCGCAAGATGCAAAGAAACTCGGAATCACGGTTTATGCCGATCCGCGCGTAGTCATTGGTTCACATTGGATAACCGGTGCTAATCAAAAAGATAAGCACGTGCGATATGTGACTCATGGTCGCGACTTTGAGATTGAGGGATTTATCGAAGCGGCTGAGGTAAAAGCAGGCGATACCTGCCCTGAGTGCGCCACCCCAGTAGTTATTGATCGCGCAATTGAGATCGGCCATATCTTCCAGCTCGGTCGCAAGTACGCCCAAGCCTTGGATCTCACCGTCTTGGATAAAGATGGAAAATCTCGAGTTGTGACGATGGGCTCCTATGGCATCGGCGTATCCCGCGCGGTTGCTGCGATTGCTGAACAGACGCATGATGAGATTGGTTTATGTTGGCCACGCGAAGTTGCGCCAGCAGATATTCACATCATCGCTGCCGGTAAAGGCGATCAGCCATTTGAGATGGCCGAGAAATTTGCGCAAGATATTGAGGCCGCTGGATTACGCGTGATGATTGATGATCGTCGTGACCCAAGTGCGGGCGTTAAATTCAAAGATGCCGAATTAATTGGAATTCCTTTCATCATGGTTGTCGGCAAAGGTCTAGAATCCGGCGTCGTTGAATTCCGCAACCGCAAGAGTGGTGAGAAGAGCGAACTTCCACTAGCAACAGCTCTCACCACCATCATCTCGACCATCCAAGAGGCCTAACTCTTCGTGTCACTTGGCACCGCGCTCTTTCTTGCCTCGGCATCGCTCTGTGCGGGCCTGATTGATGCGATGGCGGGNGGGGGCGGACTTATCCAGCTTCCCGCCTTATTAATTGGCCTGTCTCATAAACCTATCCCGATGATTCTGGGTACAAATAAAGTTCCGTCAATCTTCGGAACATCCTTCTCCGGGGCTGCTTACTTTAAAAAAATTCGTCCAGATTTACATGCCACACTCTTTATGGCGATACCCGCTTTCATTGGATCAATTGGGGGAGCGCGGTTGGCGGCAGATTTCCCGAAAGAGTTCTTTCGGCCACTTCTGATTGTGTTGCTGATCTGCGTGGCTATATATACCTGGTTTAAGCCCGAGCTCGGAATGAATGAGAAATTACGGTTCACTCCACGGCGTCGAAATATGATCATGCTCGCCCTTGGCGCGCTAATCGGTTTCTACGATGGCATTTTCGGGCCAGGCACCGGCACCTTCCTCGTCTTTATCTTGGTGGGAGTTATTGGTTACGCCTTCCTTAAGGCCTCGGCCACCGCCAAGCTGGTCAATATCAGCACCAACTTTGGTGCAATTCTCTCTTTTCAATTTACTGGTCATATTTGGTGGCGGCTTGGATTGCTCTTAGCTATTGCCAATGTCTCCGGCTCAATCATCGGTACCAGGTTGGCAATTCGCGGCGGCTCACCCTTGGTTCGAAAGGTCTTCTTATTCATCACGACAATTCTGATTGCGAAAGTAGGTTATGATTGGTGGGTAAGCAAGTAAGAACAACTTAATATGGAAAGCAGGAGCGCATGACCAGTAACGCAATTATTCAAGCCATCACCGCAGAGATCGCCCCGATTGTTGAGGCTAGCGGAAATTACCTCGAAGAAGTTCAAGTAACCCCAGTCGGCAAGAGCCGCATGATCAGCATCATTGTTGATAACGAGAAGCACCTCAACCTCGATCAAGTCACCGCCATTTCCCGTGAAATATCCGAAGCAATCGAGAATTTGAGTGCGCTCGGTGAAAACCCATTCACCCTAGAAGTTACCTCTCCTGGTGTTGATCGCCCACTCACTCTCGCTCGCCATTGGCGTAAGAACATTGGGCGCCTAGTTAAAGCCACTATGAGCGATGGCCAGGTTGTCGAAGGTCGAATTTCCAGCCCGACTGAGGAGTCGGTAGTTGTTGGTGAGAAGACTCTGAACTTCAGCGATATCAAGAGAGCGCTGATTGAAATCGAATTTAAGTCGACCATCAATAACGAAGTTGAGGCCGAATAATGGCGGTTGATGTAGATGCGTTAATCGCGCTCACCGTAGAAAAGCAGATTCCGCTGGAGAAGATGATCAGCGCGATTGAAAATTCGGTCACCGAGGCTTATCGCGAACTTCCAGATGCAAAGCCGCAAGGTCGCGCAGTACTTAATCGCGACACCGGCGAAATTCTCATTCACGTCCCGCTATTTGATGAAGAAGGTATCTATACCGAAACCGTTACACATCAGCCAGAAGGTTTTGATGAACTCGTTACTCGCCTTACTCGGAAAGAGATTAAAGAGCGGATGCGCGCGGCGAAGGATGCCACCATTGTCGAGGAGTTCTCGGCCCACGTAGGTGACATCATCTCTGGCGTCGTACAACAAGGTCGCGACTCTTCCATCATTTATGTAGACCTTGGTCGTTGGGAAGGAAAAATTCCTCCGCAAGAGCAGGTGCCCTCCGAGGTGTACAAGCATGGCGATCGCATTAAAGCATTTGTGGTCGCCGTAATTCAGGGCGAGAAAGGTCCGGAGATCACACTCTCGCGCACTCATCCACTTCTCGTTAAACAACTTTTCACACTAGAAGTTCCGGAGCTCAAAGATAGAATCGTAGAAATTGTCGGCGTCTCGCGCGAAGCAGGTGCGCGTACAAAAGTTTCAGTTCGTTCGCATCGCGCAGGTGTTAGTCCTAAAGGTGCGTTGATCGGACCAAATGGCGCCCGCTCTAAAGCCGTTACCGATGAACTTCATGGCGAGAAGATCGATATCGTGGATTACTCGGAAGACCCAGCCACCTACGTTGCAAATGCGCTGGCGCCAGCCCGCGTGACTAGCTGTGAAGTGGTTGATCTTGAGGCCAAATCGGCAAAGGTCATCGTGCCGGACTTTCAACTCTCCTTGGCGATTGGCAAAGATGGGCAGAATGCTCGATTGGCCGCTCGTCTGACTGGCTGGAGAATTGATATCCATCCAGATAACCCGGTTGAGCGGATTCTTAAGCCAAAGCCTGATCCAGAAGTTGAGCTCGGAGTTTCCGAGGAACCCCTCGATTAACGCAAGCTTTGGACTGGGCGGTAAGATTGAGTAGTAACGAGTTCGCTGGTGAGGCAAAAGTGGGTGGGATGCTTGTTTAGTCATCCGATTCGAAGCTGCATCGCCTGTCGAAAGCGTGAGAGCAAGAAAGACCTTCTGCGGGTAGTTCGAGATCAAGACCAAGTGGTCCCAGATCCTGATAATCGCAAGGATGGTCGAGGAGCGTGGTTGCACCGAGGATGTTTCGATATCGCGGTACAACGAAAATCCTTTGAGCGGGCTTTAAAGTCAGATGGAAATCTGAAACTAGAGACGCTGAAAGAGTTCCTCAAATCGCAGTAAGTTCCAGAAAATTTCTGGTCCATGAGAAGGAGCAAATTATGTCTTCCTTTAAAAGGGAACTAACACAACCATGAGCGCGCACGCTCATGAGTAAGGCATCTATTTAGGCTCCAACATAGAACGTGGGGCCAAGTCAGGAAGGCAATATGGCAAAGCTTCGCGTTTACGAGTTAGCAAAAGATTTAGGACTAGAGAGCAAAGAACTGCTCGCTAAGCTACAAGAGGTCGGCGAATTCGTTCGATCCGCATCATCAACTATTGAAGCGCCAGTCGCGCGCAAGTTGATGGAGAAATTCCCGGAACTCGCAGCTAAGGCGCAGGAAGCCCCAGCCGAGAAGCCAGTTAAGAAAGCAGCTGCCAAGAAGAGCGCTGCCAAGAAAGCCGCCACCCCAACTCCGGAAGAGATTGAAGCTGCACTTGCCTCACTTCCTGAGGGAACGCGCGCACAAATTGCGAGCGCCCAAGCCGCGGCAGAGGCAGTACCAGTAGCTCCAGTCATTGCGAGCGAAGCCACAACTCCATCAGCCACCACACCTGCAGTTCCAGCTGCACCAAAACCTGCAATGCCACCAGTTGCAAATAATCCATTCTCATCTCCAGCTGGTGCGACGCCAGCAATGCCGCGCCCACCTCGCGCTGGTAATAATCCATTCTCCGCCGGTGGCGCAGTTCCACGCCCACCAGCACAACGCCCACTTCGTCCGGGCGAACGTCCACCGATGTCAGGTGCACGTCCCGGATCTGTGCGTCCAGGTTTCGCAGCTCGTCCGCAAGGTGCTCGCCCACCAGGTGCACCTGGTGGAGCAGGTGCAGCCGGCGGTGCACGTCCCGGTGGAACTGGTGGCGCACCATCGCCATATCGCACACCTAATGCAGGTGGCGCAGCTCCATCGAATAATAGTTTTGGTCCAAATAAGGGCGGCGGTCGTCATCAACGTGGTGGCGCAGCTGGTGCATTTGGAAAGCAAGGCAGTAAGAACCGTAAGGCACACAAGAGTAAGAAAGCTTTACGTGAAGAGTTCGACAATATGGCGGCACCATCTCTCGGNGGAGCAGTAATTCCCCATGGCGATGGCAAGACCCCAATTCGCTTACGTCGCGGCGCAACTCTGATGGACTTTGCCGAGAAAATCGGTGGCGATCCAGCAGCCCTAGTCTCGGCGCTATTCCACTTAGGTGAAATGGTGACGGCAACTCAATCAGTTGATGAAGATACCTTCATGCTCTTGGGCGCCGAACTTGGATTCGTCATTCAAATTGTTAGCCCCGAAGATGAAGATCGCGAACTCCTCAAGGAGTTTGATATCAACCTCGAAGGCGAACTTGAGAATATCAACGAGGAAGATCTCGTTGTGCGCTCGCCAATCGTCACAGTTATGGGTCACGTAGACCACGGTAAGACTCGACTTCTGGATGCAATTCGCTCCACCGAAGTTGTTAAGTCTGAAGCTGGTGGAATTACTCAGCATATTGGTGCCTACCAAATTCACCACGATCACGATGGCGTTAATCGCGCTATTACCTTTATCGATNCCCCAGGTCACGAAGCATTCACAGCGATGCGTGCACGTGGTGCCAAGGTCACTGATATTGCAGTCCTAGTAGTTGCTGCTGATGACGGTGTTATGCCGCAGACCATTGAAGCGCTCAACCACGCACAAGCAGCCGACGTCCCAATCGTCGTTGCCGTTAACAAGGTCGATAAGGAAGGCGCTAACCCAGATAAGGTTCGCCAGCAATTGACCGAGTACAACCTGGTCGCCGAAGAGTATGGCGGCGACACCATGTTCATTAACGTCTCCGCTAAATCCGGAACTGGAATTGATGAACTTATCGATGCAATTCTGCTCGTTGCAGATGCCGCTATCGACCTGCGCGCAGTTGCCGATGATGTAGCTCGCGGCGTTGCTATTGAAGCCAATTTGGATAAGGGCCGTGGCCCAGTTGCCACAGTTCTCGTTCAACGCGGAACTCTTAAAGTCGGAGATGCAATCGTGGCCGGCGGATCATTTGGTCGCGTCCGTGCGATGCTCGATGAAAATGGAAATACCGTTGAAGAAGCTGGTCCATCTCGTCCAGTTCAGGTTCTTGGATTCNCCTCCGTTCCTGGCGCCGGCGATACCTTTATGGTCGCAGAAGATGATCGCACCGCTCGTCAGATTGCTGAGAAGCGTCAGCTGGCAATGCGAAATGCGCTCCTTGCTAAGACCCGTAAGAAGGTCTCACTCGAAGACTTCATGGAGCAATCCAAGGTCTCCACACTCAACCTCATCCTTAAGGGTGACGTTTCCGGTTCTGTGGAAGCACTTGAAGATGCGCTCTTGCAACTCGACGTTGGAAGTGAAGTTGAACTTCGCGTTATCCACCGTGGCGTAGGTGCAATCACCAAGAACGATGTGACTCTCGCATCTGCTTCGACCGCTGTCATTCTTGGTTTCAATGTGAAGCCAGAACCACAAACCGCAATCTTCGCTGATGCTGAAGGCGTAGAGATTCGTTTCTACACCGTCATCTATCAGGCGATTGAAGAGATTGAAGCTTCACTCAAGGGCTTGCTCAAGCCTGAGTACGAAGAGGTTATTCTCGGTAACGCGGAAGTACGCGATATCTTCAAGTCCAGTAAGTTTGGAAATATTGCTGGTTCGATTGTTCAAGATGGATTCATCCGCCGAAATGCCAAGGCCCGCACATTGCGCGATGGTGTTGTCATCGGTGAGGGACTTACCATCGAATCGCTCCGTCGTTTTAAGGATGATGCAACTGAAGTTAAGGAAGGTTTCGAGTGCGGTATCGGACTTGGAAACTATAAAGAACTTGAAGTTGGCGACATCATCCAGACCTTCGAGATGCGTGAAAAGAAGCGGGCATAAGCCATGGCTTCCAATCGCGCACTCAAAGTCGCCGATCGCATTAAAGAGGTAATTGCAGGAGCGCTAGAGACGCGGGNGAAAGATCCGCGTCTGGGCTTCATTACTCTGACCGATGTTCGCGTCACCGGAGATCTGCAACAAGCTTCGATTTTTTACACCGTACTTGGTGATGCCAACGCTCAAGAAGAGACGGCCGCTGCGCTTAACTCTGCAAAAGGAATGTTGCGCTCTGAAGTGGGTCACGCTCTTGGTCTTCGCATCACGCCATCACTTGCCTTCTTTGCTGATGGNTTGCAAGAGTCTGCCAGCGCAATGAATGATCTGCTCTCGCAAAGTCGAAAGGCAGATGAAGAGTTGGCAAAGTTGCGTGCAAATGCCAAACCGATAGGCGAGGCCGATCCGTATAAGAGCCGTGACTAGTGAATGGCTTTCTCCTTGTAGATAAGGATGGCGGAATGACCAGTCACGATGTCGTGGCTAAGGTACGAAAGCGATTTGGTACCAAAAAGGTTGGACATGCTGGAACCCTTGATCCGATGGCTACCGGAGTTCTGGTGTTGGGAATAGGCAGCGCTACCAGGTTGCTGCAATACATCACAGATGGAGCTAAAGAATATCTAGGCACAATTCGCCTCGGAATTTCTACGCATACCGATGATCGGGAAGGTGAAGTTCTCGCCGTTTGCGATGCCTCTGAAATCACCGATGCTCAAATTAAAGATTTCCTGGCAACTCAAATAGGAAAGATTTCGCAGAAGCCAAGTTCGGTCTCGGCCATCAAGATTGATGGAAAAGCTGCCCATCAACGCGTTCGAGATGGCGAAGTAGTCGATCTTCCACCGCGCGAAGTTGAAATCTATGAGTTAGAGATCAAAGATATTCGCAGAGAAGATAACTTCGTCGATATTGATATCCGCGTGAAATGTTCAGCCGGAACCTACATTCGTTCAATTGCGCGCGATCTAGGTATCGCACTTTACGTTGGGGGACNCCTCACCGCGCTTCGGCGGACGCTGGTCTCACCCTTCGCTATTCAAGAGTGCGGTACATATCAAGAGCGCGAAGTAATCTCCGTTGCTGAGGGAATCTCAAAAGTTTTGCCGATCCGTTCCTTAGACTTTAATGAGATGAATGAGATCTCCTTTGGGCGCTATCTAGCCCCAAACCCTGCCAGCGGAACATATGCCGCGCTCTCGCCGCAGGGGGAATTTGCCGCATTGCTCGAGAATAAAATCGTTGCTGAAAAATCCGTGGCAGCGCCCATCATGGTTGCTGTGAAAGAATAAGCAGATGGCGACGAAAGATACTTGTGTCGTAATTGGCATCTTTGATGGTGTTCACAGAGGCCATCAAGAACTTCTCAAGCTTGCTGCAACTCACGGAAGAGTTGTCGCACTTACCTTCTTTCCGCACCCAACTTCAATCTTTGCACCAGAACGAACGCCGACCCAACTTATTCCCATGGAGGATCGAGTCGATTTATTAATGCAGGGTGGCGCCGATGAGGTGGTTGCCTTGGATTTCACTCCCGAATTTGCAGCGAAGTCGCCCGATGAATTTATCGATGAAATTCTCATTAAAATGCTGGGTGCAACCCATGTCATCGTCGGGGAAAATTTCACTTTTGGACATAAAGCGGCCGGAACTTCAAAGTATCTAGCCGAATGCAATAAGGGATTTGGCGTAACCATCATTCCGCTTAAGGAAGATCGTGGCTCACCAGTCTCATCCACCCGGATTCGACATCTCATCACTGATGGGGATGTAGAGCGCGCGACCGAACTTTTGACGCGCTTTCATTACCTTAAAGGCCCAGTTGTGCACGGTGAGAAACGTGGTCGCGAGATTGGATATCCCACTGCAAACATTGGACTCGATGCACTTGCAACTATTCCGGCTGATGGAATTTATGCCGGCTGGTTAACTGTCCAAGGAGNTCGCTGGGCCGCTGCAATTTCTATTGGGACTAATCCAACATTCCCTGGAGTTCGTGGTCGCCAAGTTGAGGCATATGCACTCGATCAAACCGGTCTGGATTTATATGAGAAAGTCGCCAAAGTAGAGTTTGTTGTACGACTTCGAGATACCTTGAAATTCGATGGCCTAGAACCGCTCTTGGTACAGATGGCGCAGGATTGCCTCGATGCCAAAGCCGCTCTCGGTCACTAGTACCTGCCTCATTCACGCTCAATTCCAAGCTCGTTTTGTGAGCCCTCACCCTGCGCTGGTAACCTACGCAGGTCGTTAAGACGTATAAAACGAGTAGTCGAGCCTTCGTGAATTACACCGAGGCCCTCGTGACAGTAAACAGGAGNGAAAAATATGGCACTACAGCCAGCAGAGAAAAAAGAGATCATCGCAAAGTACGGCACTTCTGCCACTGACACGGGAAGCCCTGAAGCTCAGGTTGCTTTGCTCTCACGTCGTATCGAACAAATTACTGAGCACCTAAAGTCCAACAAGCATGACCACCACAACCGTCGCGGTCTCTTGTTGCTCGTAGGTAAGCGTCGTCGAATTTTGCAATACCTCGCAAAGACAGATGTCACCCGCTATCGCGCAATTATCGAAAAACTCGGTATCCGTCGCTAGTAGCAAACCCACAAGCTCTTATCTAAGAGTTGTGTAATTAATAAGACGCCTCGCATCAAGTAATTGGTCCTCGGTAGTGGTTTCCGGAAATCGTTTTCCGTGAACTTCGATCGAAGATCCATTTCCTGATGCGAGGCACTTCATCAAAAGAAATTTGATGGGGATTTAAAGAAATGGAGCGACCTATGGAAGGTCAAGATGTTAAGTTCGCCGTTGCCAAGATTGATAACGGCAAGTTTGGAAAAAGAGAGATCCGCTTTGAAACCGGACGCCTAGCTCGTCAAGCAGCAGGTACCGCAGTCGTATATCTCGACGATGATTCAATGTTGCTTTCTGCAACTACAGCCTCAAAGAACCCAAAGGACCAATTCGACTTCTTCCCACTCACAGTGGATGTGGAAGAACGTATGTATGCAGCAGGAAAAATTCCTGGCTCATTCTTCCGCCGCGAAGGCCGTCCATCTGAAGATGCAATTTTGACCTGTCGTTTGATCGACCGTCCATTGCGTCCAACATTTGTTAAGGGACTTCGTAACGAAGTTCAAATCGTTGTCACTGTTATGGCGTTAAACCCAGATCACATGTACGACGTCATTGCTATTAACGCTGCATCAATGTCTACTCAACTCGCTGGCCTGCCATTCTCTGGCCCAGTTGGTGGCGTACGCGTTGCTCTGATTGAGGGTCAATGGGTTGCATTCCCTAACCACTCAGATCTCGAGAAGGCTGTCTTCGACATGGTCGTTGCTGGTCGTATCGCAGGCGACGATGTTGCCATCATGATGGTTGAGGCAGAAGCAACCTCAAAGACAATCGGTCTAATCAAGGATGGCGCGCAAGCTCCTACTGAAGAGATTGTTGGCGCTGGCCTCGATGCTGCAAAGCCATTTATTCGTATTCTCTGTGAAGCACAGATGGAACTCGCTAAGAGTTCTGCAAAGCCAACCGGCGTATTCCCTGTCTTCTTGGATTACCAAGATGATGTTTATGCTGCTGTTGAATCTGCCGCAAAGGATAAGTTAGCAAAGGCTCTGACAATTGCTGGCAAGCAAGAGCGCGAGACTGCTCTTGATGAAGTCAATGCATCAGTCACTGAAGCACTTGCAGAACAATTCGAAGGACGTGGCAAGGAAGTTTCTGCTGCNCTCCGTTCTGTTACTAAGAAGCTTGTTCGTCAACGTGTTCTTCGCGAGAAGGTGCGTATCGATGGACGCGGTCCTCGGGATATCCGTGCAATTACGGCAGAGGTTGAAGTTATTCCTCGCGTTCATGGTTCAGCAATCTTCGAGCGCGGCGAGACCCAGATTCTCGGCGTCACTACTCTGAATATGCTCAAGATGGAGCAACAGCTCGATACTTTGAGCCCAGAGAACCACAAGCGTTATATGCACAACTACAACTTCCCGCCTTACTCAGTAGGCGAGACCGGTCGTGTTGGTTCACCAAAGCGTCGCGAAATTGGCCATGGTGCACTTGCAGAGCGCGCATTAGTTCCAGTTCTTCCAACTCGTGAAGAGTTCCCATATGCAATCCGTCAGGTTTCTGAAGCTCTCGGTTCCAATGGATCGACATCCATGGGATCTGTTTGCGCCTCAACCATGTCACTTCTTAACGCTGGTGTCCCACTTAAGGCAGCAGTCGCAGGTATTGCAATGGGTCTGATCTCTGATGAGGTTGATGGAAAGACAGAATATGTCGCTATCACCGATATTCTCGGAGCAGAAGATGCCTTCGGCGATATGGACTTCAAGGTTGCCGGAACAAAGGACTTTGTTACTGCGCTCCAACTCGATACCAAGCTCGATGGAATTCCTGCCTCTGTACTTGCTGGCGCTCTGCTCCAAGCAAAAGAAGCACGTATGACCATTCTTGGAATCATGAACCAAGCAATCGATGCACCAGATGAGATGAGCCTGCTTGCTCCTCGCATCATCTCGGTCAAGGTTCCAGTTGATCTAATCGGCGCAATCATCGGACCTAAGGGCAAGATGATTAACCAGATTCAAGATGAGACCGGCGCAGATATCACCATCGAAGATGATGGAACTGTCTATATCGGCGCACTCGAGGGTTCACAAGCAGAGGCTGCGAAGGCCATGATTGATGCAATCGCAAACCCTGTAGTGCCAAAGGTGGGCGAGCGTTTCAACGGTAGCGTTGTAAAGCTTGCAACATTTGGCGCATTTATCTCACTCGTCCCAGGCAAAGATGGCTTGCTCCACGTATCTCAGATTCGCAAGATGCATGGTGGAAAGCGCATTGAGAACCTCGAGGAGGTCATGAAGGTCGGCGATAAGATTCACGTCGAAATTCAAGAGATTGATCCAAAGGGTAAGTTCTCACTTGTTGCAGTAGATCCAGATGGAAACGTCTATGGCGCTGGAGATAGTGAGAAGTAATTAACCTTGGCTAAGACAACTCTCCCCAGCGGACTTCGAATTGTTACGGAAGAAGTAAATACCGTTCGATCCGCTGCGGTGGGTATCTGGGCAAATGTCGGCTCTCGCGATGAATCGAAAGGTTCGGTCGCGGGAGCTTCTCACTTTCTAGAGCACCTGCTCTTCAAAGGAACGAAAACCCGCTCTGCCTTGGAAATCTCATCCTCGATTGAGGCGGTCGGCGGCGAGATGAATGCATTCACCGCTCAGGAGTACACCTGCTTTTATGCTCGAGTAATTGATAGCGATCTCAAACTCGCAGTAGATGTAGTTTCAGATTTAATTACCTCATCCTTGGTCAAGCAAGAAGATATCGATAGCGAACGTAGCGTGGTCTTAAGCGAGATTGCGGTTCGCGATGAAGATCCATCGGATTACATCCACGAGCTCTATCTCTCGACATATTATGGCGATTCACCACTTGGTCGCTCAATTCTTGGCACCGTCGATTCCATCAACAATATGAGTCGCCCGTCGGTCTATAACTATTACAAAAAGCACTACCAGCCAAAAGAGTTAGTTGTATCTGTAGCTGGAAATGTGAAACATAAGAAGGTTGTGAAACTTGTCGAAGAAGCACTCTCGAAAGATGGTTTCCTCGATGTGCCAAACGCTAAATCTGATACGCGTCCCACAACTCCAGTAAAGACGCCCGGCCTCGGCAATATTGGTCTGATCGACCGTAAGACTGAACAAGCACATATTCTCTACGGCTTTCCAGCGGTAGCCCGCACCGATAAGCGTCGCTTTGCACTAGCCATTCTCTCTTCCGCCCTTGGTGGTGGCATGTCTTCCAGACTTTTCCAGGAGATTCGCGAGAAGCGCGGACTTGCATATACGACCTATGCCTATGGTCAACAATTTGCCGGCACCGGAACGCTCGCCTTCTACGCCGGATCAAAGCCAGATAAGGCAGCCGAAGTTTTGCAACTTATGCGCGAGGTTGCGATGAACGTCGCTGAGCACGGACTTACTCTGGATGAGATTAAGCGCGCGAAGGGGGCGGTTACCGGCTCCATGGTTTTAGGCCAAGAAGATACCGGCTCTCGNATGACTCGGATTGGTAAGAGCGAGTTGGTTTATGGTGAAATCATGAGCTTTGATGAGATTTTGCGGGAAGTAAATGCGGTAACTCCGGAACAAGTTCATCAATTAGCGCGCGACTTATTCAGCCAAGCGGCTACGCTTGCACTCGTTGGACCATTTAGAAGCACCACTAAATTTGAAAAGGTACTTTCATGAGCATCAAGGTTGCAGTACTCGGAGCTAAAGGGCGCATGGGCGCGCAATCGGTTCAAGCAATTAAGGAAGCTACTGATTTAGAACTTGTCGCAGCTTTAGATCTTGGTGATTCACTCGACCAACTAGTTACGGCTGGGGCAGAAGNGGTTGTCGATTTCACCCATCCAAATTCAGTTATGGGTAATCTTGAATTTGCTATTAACCACGACATCAGCGTTGTCGTAGGCACTACTGGATTTACCGATGAGAAGCTGGCAACTATTAATGTCTGGCTTGCTGCACATCCAAAAGTAGGTGCGTTAATTGCGCCAAACTTTGGACTTGGTGCGGTTCTGATGATGAAGTTTGCCGAGAGCGCTGCCAAGTATTTTGAATCTGCCGAAATTATTGAACTCCATCATCCCAATAAAGCAGATGCGCCATCTGGCACTGCCAAGCGCACCGCCGAGCTCATGAGCGCAGCTCGTAAGTCTGCCAATCGTCCACCTATGCCCGATGCAACGTCTGATTCTATGGATGGTGCGCGTGGGGCAATGATCGGAGATATTCCGATTCACTCCATTCGTTTGCGCGGACTTGTCGCACATCAAGAAGTCGTTCTTGGCGATACCGGCGAGACGCTCTCGATTCGTCACGACTCCATCGATCGCACTGGATTTATGCCTGGGGTTTTACTTGGCTGTCGCGAAGTTGGAAAGCATCCTGGCCTAACTTTCGGCCTGGAACACTTTATGGATCTCAACTAACAAATATAAGGGAGTGGATATGTCAAAGATAGTTATGTACGGTGCCGAATGGTGTGGAGATTGCCGTCGCTCAAAGAAGTTTCTCGATGGAAATCACGTCGCTTATGAATACATCAACGTGGATGAAGATGCAGCCGCAGCCGACAAGGTTGTTGAGATCAATGGCGGAATGAAGTCGATTCCAGTAATCGTCTTTGAAGATGGAACTCNCCTTACTGAGCCATCCGATAACGATCTCAAAGCAAAGCTAGAAGCCTTAAACGTTCTTTAATACCTACTTAAAGCGGTAGACCACCGCAGAAGTAATGGCGGCGCCCACAACCACTACGGGGAAGGGCGCCTTTGCTATTAGCGCCATGATGGCAAAGGCGACGCCAGCGGCGCGTTGATCAATAACGTATTTGCTTTTTTCAGTTAGGCCCTGAACGACGACTAGGGCGCTTAGCAGTGAAATTGGAATAAGTGAATTGATTCTTTGAATTCGTGGATGGGCGAGCCATGATTGTGGGATAGCTGAACCGAGATATTTCAATATATAAGCAAGAGCACCAGAGCCGATGAGTGCAAGCCACTTAGGATCTAAAGAATGTAGGCTCACTTGCGCCACCCCAAAATAATTGCAATAGATGCACAAGCGATAATGGGTACTCCTGCAGGAACAAGCGGCACAAGCGCTAATGCGATTAACACGGCAGCGCCTGCAACAGCCCAAGTATCTTTACCCTTAAGGCGAGGCCATAACATTCCGAGGAAGGCAGCAGGGACTGCAGCATCTAAACCCCATGCCGATGGATTACCTATTGCCTTTGCTCCGAGTGCGCCGAGCAAGGTAAAGAAATTCCAGAAAATAAAGACACCAACACCGGTGTACCAAAATCCACGAACCATATTCTCGTTTGTATCCTGCGATAGTGCCACGCCGGTTGATTCATCAATAGTCAGTTGCGCGCCAATCGCTCGACGCCACCCATTGTGGTTCAAGATTGGGNCCATTCGCAATCCGTACAGAGCGTTACGAGTGCCGAGCAGGGTCGAGGTAGAAATCGCGCTCAACGCACTACCGCCAGCGCCGAGGACTCCCACAAGAGCAAATTGTGATGCGCCTGAGAAGAGGAGCAGTGAAAGTAAAGAAGCCTGCAAAATTGTGAAGTGGTCGGCGATTGCGGCTGCTCCAAAAGCGATTCCATACGCTCCGACGGTTATGGAGACTGTGAAGGAATCTCGTTTCACTGAAGCCTCTGACACGCCGATATTCTGCCCTAATCCAACGTTCAATGTGGGCCTTTCTATAGGGTCGGGGCATGAGCGAGCAGAGCGAAGTTTTCCCAATCCAGTTCCGAGAAGATATGACGGTCGAGTTAGTAAAGGCCAGCGCCAGCGACTCCGATGTCATCTGGGCGGCGCGCGTTTCCACCGCGGGGGATAAGTCGCTGGACGCAGTTGGATCGGATGCAAGCGGAGCTGAAGGTCTGATTAATTATCTCGCTCGCGAAAGACACGGGAGCCCATTTGAGCACACCTCGATGACCTTCTTTATCTCGGCCCCAATCTTTGTCTTCCGTGAATTTATGCGACACCGCATTGCTTCCTACAACGAGGAGAGCGGTCGCTATCGCGAACTCCGACCAGTCTTTTATATTCCAGCCAAAGAGCGCAACTTAGTTCAAATCGGAAAGCCTGGCGCCTACACCTTCGTTCCTGGTACCGATGAGCAATACACAGTCACAGTCAATGCAATTAAAGAAACCTGCAACTTGGCCTACGAGAATTACCAGAAGATGCTCAATGTAGGAGTTGCTCGAGAAGTTGCCCGCGCAGTTTTGCCCGTTACTTTGTACTCCTCGATGTATGTCACCATGAATGCTCGCGCACTAATGAACTTTTTATCACTTCGCNCCTCCCGCGAAGGGTCGCATTTCCCCAGCTATCCACAACGTGAAATCGAGATGGTGGCTGAAAAAATGGAAGAACATTTTGCAAAATTGATGCCGCTTACGCATAAAGCCTTCGAAAAGTCTGGTCGCGTCGCCCCTTAATCGCGGTAACCTTCTCTCATGCATATTGATGCGCCATTTGGCCGAATGCTCACCGCGATGGTGACGCCATTCAAAAAAGATCTCTCCATTGATTGGGATGGTGTTGCCACACTAGCCACCCATTTAGCCGATCATGGCCATGATGGAATTGTCGTCAACGGAACAACTGGCGAAGCTCCCACCACGAAGCCAGAAGAGAAAGATGAAATCATTCGCGTTGTTAAAGCAACGGTTGGTTCGCGGGTCAAAGTACTTGCTGGCGCTGGCGATAACGAAACTTCCTTCTCGGTTGATCAAGCAAAGCGCGCCGAAAAAGCTGGAGCAGATGGATTGCTGATTGTTGCGCCGTACTACAACAAACCACCACAAGCAGGAATCAAGGCCCACTTCTTAGCTGTTGCAAATTCCACCAGCCTTCCGGTCATGATGTATGACATTCCAGGTCGCACTGGAGTGGAGATGGAGTCAGAGACCATCATCTCGCTCTATGAACACCCACAAATTGTGGCGCTCAAGGATGCAAAAGGAAATGTCGCAGCAACTTCTTGGGTGATTAAGAAATCCGGAATTCCAGTTTATTCAGGCGATGACATTCTTANCCTTCCGTTCCTCTCTATCGGCGCCGTCGGCTTTGTCTCGGTCTGCGGACATACGGTTGGCTCTGAACTCAAAGCAATGCTCGATGCTTGGTTCGCTGGAGATTCCAATCGCGCACTTGAAATTCATCAACAACTATTACCGGTATTCACCGGAACCTTCCGCACCCAAGGTGCGATATTGACTAAGGCAGCCATGAACATGATGGGCTTGCCTGGCGGATTTACACGATTGCCACTTGTCGATGCCACCGAAGCGCAGATTGCGCAATTGCGGGAGGACCTACGACAAGGCGGAGTCACAGTTAACTAATGAATCACCCACNCCCCGAACTTCCCTATCCCTCAGCACTAGCTCCAAAAACTCTTCGCATCGTCGCCCTTGGTGGCCTCGGTGAAATCGGTCGAAATATGACCGTCTTTGAGTATGAAGGCAAACTGCTGATTGTGGATTGCGGCGTACTCTTTCCAGAAGAGAGCCAACCAGGTATCGATTTAATTCTTCCGGACTTCTCATATATTCGCGATCGTTTAAGCGATGTAGTAGCCGTTGTGCTTACTCATGGACATGAAGACCATATCGGCGCCGTTCCATTCTTACTGAAAGAGCGGAGCGATATTCCGATTGTCGGTTCGAAATTAACGTTAAGTTTCACGGAAGCAAAGCTCAAGGAGCGTCGTATCTCTGCTCCACAAATCGAGGTTCGCGCAGGAATGAGCCAAAGCTTTGGTCCATTTGAACTTGAATTTGTGGCGGTTAATCACTCCATTCCAGATGCCCTCGCAGTTGCCATTAAGNCCCCAGCGGGCGTTGTTCTCGCTACCGGTGATTTTAAAATGGATCAGCTTCCACTTGATGGTCGTATTACTGACTTAGTCACCTTCGCGCGTTTGGGCGAAGAGGGCGTTGATCTATTTATGGTCGACTCTACAAATGCTGATGTACCTGGATTTACTACCTCTGAGAGTGAAATTTCGCCAGTATTAGATCGCATCATCGCCGGAACGAAACGTCGCGTAATCGTTGCCTCATTCGCTTCGCATGTGCATCGCATCCAACAAGTAATCGATATCGCAGCCACGCATAAGCGAAAAGTTGCTCTGGTTGGTCGAAGCATAGTTCGCAATATGAAGTTGGCACAGGATCTTGGCTATCTCACCGTCCCTGAGGGACTAATCATTGATGCCAAAGATGTCGGCAAATTTGGCGATAACGTCGTGATGATTTGTACCGGCTCGCAAGGNGAACCGTTGGCTGCGCTCTCCCGAATGGCTAATGGCGAGCATGAAATTGTTGTCGGCAAAGGCGATACCGTCATTCTTGCCTCTTCGCTAATTCCAGGAAATGAAAATCCGGTTTATCGCATTATCAATGAGTTGACCCGCTTAGGTGCCAAAGTTGTCCATAAGGGGAATGCGATGGTGCACGTTTCTGGCCATGCCGCAGCCGGAGAACTTCTCTACTGCTACAACATCGTGAAGCCAAAACATGTAATGCCAATCCATGGCGAATGGCGCCACCTTCGGGCAAATGCAGAGTTGGCAATCAAGACCGGCGTCGCTCGAAATAAGACGCTCGTTGTAGAAAATGGAATCACGATTGATCTTGCTGATGGTTACGCCGACGTATCTGGTGCAATTCCGGTTGGCTTTGTATATGTCGATGGTCAAAGCATTGGTGAGATTACAGAAGATTCACTGAAAGATCGCCGCATTCTGGGCGAAGAAGGTTTTATCTCGGTAATTGTGGTTGTCGATTCGCAGAGTGGAAAAATCGTGGCTGGACCTGATATCCATGCCCGCGGATTCACCGAAGATGCAGCTCTCTTTAATGAAGTCACCGGCATGATTGAGAAGGCGATGGCCCATGCAGTTGCTAGTGGGATCAACGGAACACACCAACTTCAGCAAGTAGTTCGTAAAACGGTGGGCAGTTGGGTAGGCGATAAACATCGCCGTAAACCAATGATTGTCCCGGTTGTCATTGAGGTATAACGGCGCGCCTGTCCCTCACCTTTGATTTCATTCTTTAAGGTTAGGCATCATGGCTAAAAGTAAGAAGCGCGCTTCCTCGAAATCTAAGAACTCCTCTTTCGCTGCAGGAGCACTCAATATTCTTCACCTGATCTGGCGTGCCATCGCAAAGGCGCTCGGCAGCTCCGTGCGATTTATCTTCCGCGGTGCCCAAGATCTAGATCCAGCACACCATCGCGATGGGATTGCCTTCTCAATTTTTATCTTAGCTCTTATTGATGCCGCCGGAACGTGGTTTAGCTTGCACAACGTCCTTGGGCGCGCAGTCTATGCCGCGAACTATGGGTTGGTTGGACGCATTGGCTTCATCTCTCCTTTGTTCCTCCTCTATTTCGCTTTCCGACTATTTAAATCTCCGGAAGAGTCACGAGCAACTGGCCGCATCACCATTGGCACACTTATTTTGGTTTTGACCTCCACTGGGCTGCTTCATATATTCAATGGTTCTATCGGAACTGGTCAGAGCGCCATACGTCACGGTGGGGGAATGATCGGATATGCAGTCTCCACTCCGTTGGTTGCCTTAGTGACAAATGTGCTGGCGATTCCTATCTTGCTCATTATTTTCTTCTTCGGTGGGCTAATTACAACCGCAACACCAGTTTCGCAAGTTGCCGTGCGAATAAAATCTCTCTTCCATTGGGGGAGCGCGAAGGTGGGCGATGCTAGAGCGGCTCGTGCCGCCGCNGAAGATGAATTTGAAATTACCGATACCCCACCTTTTGAAACTCCATTAGTCCAATCTTTTCATCCGGACGATGAGCTAGATGAAGAGGAATTTGATGAGGAGTTCACGGTTGAACTTCCGCGCGAAAGCCAACCCGCCTCTGTCGCAAAAGCCCCTGCGCCTAAACCAGCCCCTGCGCCAAGTTATGCAGATCATTCCGGCAAACCATATGTACTTCCTTCGATGGATTTACTTAAGGCTGGCCCTACCTCCAAAGCTAAATCAAAGGCCAACGAGACGGTTGTTAATGCGCTCACCCAAGTCTTTGAAGAGTTCAACATCGATGCCCGCGTCACTGGATTTATGCGCGGCCCCACGGTTACTAGATATGAGGTAGAGCTTGCTGGCGGCGTTAAAGTTGAAGCTGTTACTGCGCTCTCTAAGAACATCTCGTATGCCGTTGCAAGCGGGGATGTCCGAATCCTCTCTCCAATTCCAGGAAAGTCGGCCGTAGGAATTGAAATTCCAAATACCGACCGAGAGATTGTTGCATTGGGCGACGTATTGCGGGCACCGATAGCTGGCAATGATCCGCATCCAATGGTGATCGCGCTCGGTAAAGATGTAGAAGGTCAATTTATCTGCGCCAACCTGGCCAAGATGCCGCACTTGCTCGTCGCTGGCGCGACCGGCGCCGGTAAATCTTCCATGATTAACTCACTCGTCGTCTCCATCTTGATGCGCGCTACTCCCGATGATGTTCGTTTAGTAATGATCGATCCAAAGCGAGTAGANCTCACCAGCTATGAAGGAATTCCACACCTCATCGCACCAATTATCACTAACCCGAAGAAAGCTGCCGATGTTTTAGCTTGGGTCGTTCGGGAAATGGATATGAGATATGACGATCTCTCCAATTTTGGATTTAGACATATCGATGATTTCAACAAGGCGGTAAAGGCTGGCAAACTTCAAGTACCAGCAGGCAGTGAAAGAGTTCTTGAACCATATCCATATCTACTCGTCATCATTGACGAACTTGCAGATTTGATGATGGTGGCTGCCCGAGAGGTAGAAGAGAGCATCGTGCGCATCACTCAACTTGCGCGCGCTGCCGGAATACACTTAGTCATTGCGACCCAACGTCCAAGCGTGGATATTGTTACCGGCCTCATTAAAGCGAACGTTCCTTCTCGTCTATCTTTTGCTACCTCAAGCCTTGCTGATTCTCGAGTAATCCTCGATACTCCTGGCGCTGAGAAACTAGTCGGACAAGGTGATGGACTCTTTCTTCCTATGGGAGCAAGCAAAGCGGTTCGTATTCAAGGTGCATATGTCTCAGAACGCGAGACCGAAGCAATTGTTAATCATGTAAAAGCCCAACGCCAACCTGTATTTAAAATCGATCTCAATGCACCAGTAAAAGCCAGCGTCATTGAAGATGATATTGGCGATGATTTAGATCTGCTCTTGCAAGCTGTGCAGCTAGTTGTAGGAACCCAATTTGGTTCCACATCTATGTTGCAACGAAAACTTCGCGTTGGTTTTGCTAAAGCAGGGCGCTTGATGGATTTAATGGAGAGTCGTGGAATTGTTGGACCATCCGAAGGCTCCAAGGCCCGGGAAGTGTTGATTACGGCTGAGCAGATGCCTGATGTCCTGGAGTCGCTGCAAGGCAATCTCTAGCCAATTCGCTAGACCGAAATTCTTGTAATTCAGCGTTGTGCTGACCGCCAATGGGTGGTCTTTAAGGGTGAGTTAAGCGTACGTTCATCTCGCGGGCTTGTTACNCCTTCGGAGCCTGCCGTAAACTTAGGGCTTCTTGCAGGATTGCAGGTACTCAAAAATTCCCATTTGAGATGTAAAGAGGCCCTATCAAGTGAATGAACAAGTATCAGTCGGAGCGCAACTTCGCGCTGCTCGCGATGCCGCTCGTTACTCTATTGAGGATATCGCCGACCGAACTTATATCCGTCCCTCAGTGATTAAAGATTTAGAGAGCGACAAGTTCGATTCTGCTGGCGGCCTGGCTTATGCGCGCGGACATGTTCGCACAATTGCAAAGATGCTCAACTTGGATGTTGACGCTATTACTTCGGATTTTGAAACACTAACAAATGTGCAAGAGCGTCCCATGATTGATCTGCTTACCGAAAATAAGGCGGCGCACGAAAAAGGCGAACTCCCAAAGATTTCTTATAAGGCGATGTCAGCTCTCGCTGCCGCAGTAGTCGCACTGCTTATTCTTGTTCCTACCATTTCGTCGCTCTTTCACGGAGGTGCGAAAAAAGTTGTTGTCGCAGCAAAGCCATCTACGACTTCTCCAGTTGTGGGAAACAATCGAGTTGCCACAGTTGCCACTAATCCAACTGATGTAACAATCGTTGTTACTGGTGTTTCCGGCTCTTCTTGGGTGGGTGTAACAGATAGCGCAGGTGCCCAGGTATATAGCGGAAGAGTTTCGGTCGGCACTAGCCAAACTTTTACAAATTCTCAACCACTAAATATTGTCATTGGAAATGCTGGCGCTGTTGATCTAGTGGTAAATGGCAAAGATTTAGGTACCCCGGGCGCAATTGGAGAGGTAGTTCACCTTCAATTTGCCCCTGGCACCAGTTCGCAAGGGTAAATCAGACTTCGTTCGGTAGCATGGTGCCAATGAGCACAGTTGCAAGTAATACCTCGGTTGAAAATCGCACCGTCGCTCTCGTCACTCTTGGATGTGCTCGAAACGATGTTGACTCGGAAGAGCTTGCTGGCCGCCTTGCCGCTGATGGTTGGACTCTGGTCGATGATCCCGCTCTCGCCCAAGTTGCAGTTATAAATACCTGCGGATTTATTGAGAGCGCCAAGAAGGATTCGGTGGATGCGCTACTTGAAGCCCACTCGCTCAAGACAAATGGTGTAACGCAAGCAGTTGTCGCCGTTGGCTGTATGGCCGAAAGATATGGAAACGAACTTGCTTCCGCCCTGCCAGAAGCTGATGCAATTCTTGGCTTTGATGATTACCAAGATATCTCCAAGCGATTGGGAACGATTCTTGCCGGCGGCTCCATCCAGGCTCACACTCCCCAAGATCGACGTACCTTGCTTCCGATTGCACCATCAGAACGCGCTGAAGCGCGCGCGAGCGATCGGATCGAACGTCCATCGCCGTTAGGGCAGGGTCTGCGCGTTATGCGCAAGCGGTTGGATAACGCACCTGTTGCCTCGCTCAAGATAGCCTCCGGCTGCGATCGTCGCTGCTCATTCTGTGCCATTCCTATCTTCCGCGGCTCCTTTATCTCTCGCCGCCCCACCGAAATTCTTGAGGAGGCCAAGTGGCTAGTCGATCAAGGGGTCTCGGAAATATTCCTCGTTAGTGAGAACACGACTTCCTATGGAAAAGACTTTGGCGATCTCAAAGTATTAGAGAAGATGTTGCCAGAACTATCAGCCATTGATGGGATTGAACGGATTCGCCTCTCTTATCTTCAACCAGCAGAGATGCGTCCCTCTCTCCTTCAAGCAATGGTGAGCGTTCCTAAGGTCTTGCCTTATTTTGATCTCTCTTTCCAGCATGCCTCCGGAACGGTCCTACGTCGGATGCGTCGCTTTGGAGATTCGGAGAAGTTCCTCCACCTCATCGATCAAATTCGCGCCCTTTCACCAGAGGCGGGNATTCGATCTAATGTAATTGTGGGATTCCCTGGTGAGAGCGAAGCTGAATTCGCCGAGCTAGTTGATTTCATCTCCAAAGCTCGGATGGATGCAGTCGGAGTCTTTGGCTATTCCGATGAAGATCAGACCGAGGCTTTAACTCTTGAAAATAAAGTTTCAGAGGAGGTAATTCGCGCTCGCGTAGAACNCCTTTCATCCCTGGTGGATGAACTTCTCAATCAGCGCGCAGAAGAGCGCATTGGCGAGTCGGTTCGAGTTTTAATCGAGGATGCAGAGCTGCAAGAAGGACGGGCCGAACATCAAGGTCCGGAAGTTGATGGTTCCACCTTTATCTCATTTACTCCTGGCCGCGCCCAATTTAAAGTAGGAGAGTATGTCGATGCCGTCGTTACCGGAACCGATGGTGCGGATTTGATTGCACAGGCAATCTGATGAAAGTTCTCAACCTGCCAAATTCGTTAACGATTCTACGAATCCTCGCGCTGCCGTTCTGTGCGTACGCCCTCTTTAAAGATGGTGGCCATACAAACAGTTGGCAGATTCTGGCATGGTGTGGCTTCTTTCTAGTTGGCCTCACCGATTTCTTCGATGGCCGCCTGGCCCGGTCTCGCAAAGAGATAACCGCTTTTGGAACATTCCTTGATCCAGTCGCGGATAAGGCTGCGATCGGCACAGCAATGATTGGTCTCTCCATCCAAGGCCGGCTCTGGTGGTGGGTCACCATCGTTATCCTGGCCAGAGAAATTGGTGTCACGGTTCTACGTCTTGCGGTAATTCGGGGCGGAGTAATTCCCGCAAGTAAAGGCGGAAAACTCAAGACGATGTGTCAGGGCTTTGGTATTGGTTTCTATATTTTGCCCCTACCGTCTTGGGCGCAGATCCCACGCGATCTCTTCATGGCATTTACGATTGGCATAACGCTCACAACGGGATTTGATTACTTTGCAAAGGTCCTGCGAAAGGGCTCGCATCAATGAAAAGTACCGAGGTTATTGCTAAAGAGTTAGTCCGCACCCTTAAGAAGAAGGGGCTGACAATTGCTACTGCCGAATCCATCACAGCCGGTGGATTAGCAGCAGCAATCACGGAGATATCTGGCTCATCAGCAGTTTTTCTCGGTGGGACGATTGCCTACAGCGATGCCATCAAGACCAAAATTCTCAGCGTTCCAAAGCGACTGATAACAAAACNCTCCGCCGTTTCGGAAGAGGTGGCCCTGGCGATGGCCACGGCAGTCCGCGCCGAATTTAAGAGCGACTTTGCAATATCAACTACTGGCGTAGCCGGACCCGGCAAGGCATATGGCAAAAAGGCCGGCACAGTCTGGATTGCAATCGTCTCCAAATCGACCCAACAAGCTATTGCACTGGATATTTCGGGAGATCGGGCGACCGTTCGCCACGCAACTATTGAGAGCGCATTAGCCGCATTTTCGCGTATTCTTAGCGCGTGACCTTACTTCGCACCCATATCGGTAGCACCCTTCGCAGCGCTCGCGTTGCCCAAGGGCGCACCCTTCGCGATGTAGCAAAGGCAGCTCGAGTCTCATTGGGTTACCTCTCCGAGGTAGAGCGCGGACAGAAAGAAGCTTCCTCCGAACTTCTCAATGCCATGTGCCAAGCTCTTGATCTCTCGCTTTCTACTGTTCTCAGCGAAGTTGCTACACAAATTCTCGTTGCCGAGACGCCAATCTTGAGCGTTGTCGAGAGCGCGCTTACTAGCGAAGAGATTAATTCCGGAGTGGCAGCCGCTTAGTCTGCCGGAAGGCATGAGTTATGCCAGCGACTAAATACGCCCGACAAATGGCCACTCAACAGCGTTCCCGAGTTGCAATTCTCGCTGGCGCAAAGAAAGTAATCGCAGAATCCGGCAACTACGAATCCAATATGTTAGATATTGCCGCGCGCGCTCAAGTCTCAAGAGCTACCGTTTATAACCACTTTGCCGATAAAGAAGAGATGATGGCGGCGCTCCTAGAATCAGAGATTGAGCGACTTCATCAATTGGCAGTAAGTGCCGCCAACGTTGAGGCTGCGCTTTTCGTGCTCTCTCGTGAAATCAGCACAGATCCAGCACTGGCAACCATGGTCCGAACCGATGCCATAGATATTGCAAAATTTGTCACCGTTGGAGTTCATCCCATGTGGAGCAAAGTTGCGCAGGGACTTACTGAAGTTTTCGGAGCGAGTGCAGCGCCGATGGTTCTTCGCTGGTTACTAGGGCAAATTGCATCACCCTTAACTGAATCTGAATCTCGGGAACAAGCAGCGATGCTGGCCCGCGCAATTAACTCTGACGCCAGCAAATAATGCGCATCACCGAACTTCGCTCGCGGATGAGCGATTACTTCTCTGATTCAGATACCTATGCCCGCGATATCGTCCATGCCGAACTTGGGGGAGTCACCGTCAACCAAGCGCTCGAGCGAGGCGATGAAGCAGGCGATATTTGGAAGGCAGTTGTTGCCCACAATCCGGAGATGCCCGCTAAATTCCGGTAATTCCCATCCGGTAACTTGAATTAGTCGGCTGGCTAGCCGGCTCCGGCGTGTCCGCCCCCCTTAATGGCTATTCGAACAGGTGTTCGGTACTATTACCCCAATCCGAGCGTGAGTTCGGGTTATACCCAGCCTGAGCGGTTCCACAGTTCCGCGAGAGTCCGCCTCCCGCCGTCAGTGGTCTTCCGTACCTTCAGGGCCAGAACACGATGCACGATGAAAGGTGTAAAGATGGCTTCAGATAAATCTGAGAAGCAATCCGAGAAGTTAAGCAATGACCGCACAAAAGCCCTAGATACAGCCCTAGCCCAAATCGAGCGTCAGTTCGGCAAGGGATCGGTTATGAAGATGGGAGATCGCGGACCAGTCGTACAGGAAGTTATTCCTACCGGCTCAATCGCCCTTGATATCGCTCTAGGAATTGGTGGGCTTCCACGAGGCCGCATCGTAGAAATTTATGGACCTGAATCGTCAGGTAAGACAACTGTCGCGCTTCACGCAATTGCCAACGCCCAACGCGCTGGCGGCATCGCAGCATTTATCGATGCAGAGCATGCACTCGATCCAGAGTATGCACGCAAGCTCGGTGTTGATATCGACGCACTCCTTGTCTCACAACCAGATACTGGCGAGCAAGCGCTCGAGATCATGGATATGTTGGTTCGCTCCGGCGCAATCGATGTCATCGTGGTTGACTCGGTTGCAGCACTTACTCCTCGCGCCGAAATCGAAGGCGAGATGGGTGATTCACATATGGGCCTCCAAGCTCGTTTGATGTCACAAGCGCTTCGTAAAATCACTGGTGCGCTTCACAACTCCAACACCACTGCCATCTTCATCAACCAGCTCCGCGAGAAGATTGGTGTCTTCTTTGGAACTCCTGAAACCACCACAGGTGGTAAGGCGCTCAAGTTCTACGCCTCAGTTCGTATGGATATCCGTCGTATCGAAACTCTCAAAGATGGCCAAGATGCGGTTGGAAACCGTACCCGCGTCAAAGTCGTCAAGAACAAGATGGCTCCACCCTTCAAGCAAGCTGAATTTGACATCATCTACGGTGTTGGAATCTCTCGCGAAGGCTCACTTATCGATCTCGGCGTAGATGTCGGAGTCGTAAAGAAGGCCGGAGCTTGGTACACCTACGAAGCTGATCAGCTTGGACAAGGTAAGGAGAATGCACGCCAATTCCTTATCGATAATCCAGATCTCGCCAACGATATTGAGTCAAAGATTCGCGCACATTATGTNCCGGTCGCCATTGACCCAGAACTCGTTGCCGCAATCGATGAAGCAACTTCAGAGGTTGATTTCTAATTAGCAAGCACCAAGAAGTAGAAGCAGATCCCTACTCCACCTCATATGAGGCGGCCCAGACGATTGCATTTCATGCACTCGCACCACGGGCCAGGAGTAGGGCCGAGCTTCATGCCTTGCTGCTTAAGCGAGAGATTTCAGAGGAGATTGCCTCCTCGGTTCTCGACAATCTTGAGCTACAAGGTTTACTCAATGATTTGGAGTTCGCGGGGCTCTGGGCCGAGTCCCGTGTTCGCCAGAAGAAGTTATCGAAAAGAGTTATTGCCAGCGAACTTCGAGTTAAAGGCGTTGCCCAAGATATTATCGAAGAGACCATAAATGGGATTGATGACGAAGATGAGTACCAGATGGCCTTTGCCCTGGCAGAGCGTAAATACCGCTCCTGCTCTCACCTTGATCCAGATGTTATCTATCGCCGAATCTCGGGGTTAATGGCGAGAAAAGGCTTTGGCCACAACATCACCTCACGCATAATGCGTGAATTGCTCGCCAGCTAAAGCCATCTACGATTGGCCAGTGGCCAGAACCTTTGTAGTTGAGACATATGGATGTCAGATGAATGCGCACGATACCGAGCGCATCGCTGGGCTTCTCCTCGACGCCGGTTATGAGCAGGCACTTGTCGGCAGCGAACCAGATTTAGTTGTCTTTAATACCTGCGCTGTCCGCGAAAATGCTGATAACAAACTCTATGGAAATCTCTCCTTCTTAGCCCCGCGCAAAAAATCAGATCCCGGATTTCAAATTGCCGTCGGTGGTTGCATGGCGCAGAAAGATCAAGAATCGATTATTAAACGTGCTCCATATGTAGATGTGGTCTTTGGAACTCACAATATCGGCTCACTTCCTGCTCTTCTTGAGCGCGCACGCATCGAGGAAGAATCTCAAGTAGAGATAAAAGAATCACTCGAACACTTTCCCTCCACTCTTCCCGCCCGTCGCCACTCAGCCTTTAGCGGCTGGGTCTCGGTCTCTGTGGGATGCAATAACACCTGCACCTTTTGTATCGTGCCAACTCTGCGCGGAATTGAAAAGGATCGGCCTGCTACCGATATTTTGAATGAGGTAAAGGCACTTGTCGATCAAGGTGTCATAGAAATAACTTTGCTGGGACAGAACGTCAATGCCTATGGCGTTGATTTTGGCAAACGCGGAGCTTTTGCCGAGCTGCTCCATGATTGTGCAAGCATTTCAGGGTTAGAACGAATTCGATTTATGTCTCCGCATCCTCGTGATTTCACCGATGATGTAATCCAAGCAATGGCAGCCAATTCCAATGTAATGCCGCATCTTCATATGCCATTGCAATCTGGAAGTGACAAGGTGTTGCAGGCAATGCGTCGTTCCTATCGCCGCGATCGATACTTGGGAATCATCGAAAAAGTTCGCGCTGCAATGCCACACGCCACGATTACCACCGACATCATTGTCGGCTTTCCGGGCGAGAGCGATGAAGATTTTGCCCAGACAATGAGCCTTGCCACAGAGGCAAAGTTCTTAGCGGCTTACACCTTCCAATATTCCAAGCGACCTGGTACGCCAGCGGCCACGATGCCGGATCAAATCAGCGACGCTTTGATGAAGGAGCGCTACACCGCACTTCATACGCTGCAGCAAGAGATTTCATATGAGGTAAATAAGGCTGTGATCGGCCATGAATTAGAAGTTCTTGTCGCTGACCATGTTGGCCGCCATGACAGCGAACGGGCGCGCATGACCGGGCGAGCTAAAGATTTCCGACTTGTGCATTTTGGTGTGGATGCAACAAGCGCCCCGCGAATTGGTGATGCAGTCACCGTTAAAATTACTGAGGCTTCACCCAACTTTGTGGTGGCAGATGGCTTGCCGCTCTCTGTTCGTAAGACCGCTGGCGGCGATGCTCATGAACGTCGGATGGCGGAGAGNGGTCCGACTCTGATCATAGTTGGAATGCCAACTTTGGCCTCATTAAAGGCTCGTCAATAAGTGCCAGAGCTGCTCGTTATTGCAGGTGCAACTGCCACAGGTAAGAGNGAGATTGCGATTGCGGTTGCGCAAGAGATTGGCGCCGAGATTGTTAACGCAGATTCGATGCAGGTATATAAAGGGATGGATATTGGAACTGCAAAACTATCGCTTGCCGAACGTCAAGGCGTACCTCATCACCTGCTAGATCTGGTTGATGTCGCAACCGATGTGACGGTGGCTTGGTATCAGGAAATTGCGCGCGCCAAAATTGATGAGTTGATGGCGGCAGGTAAGTCTGTTGTTGTGGTCGGCGGAACTGGTTTTTACATTAAGGCAATCTTGGATGACCTCAATTTTCCCGAGACCGATCCGCTAGTACGTCAGAAACTGAGCGATGAGGCGGAGAGAATTGGCGCAGCAGCCATGCATGCACGTCTTGCCACCCTTGATCCAGCAGCAGCGCTAGCGATTCCGGCAGAGAATGTGCGGCGAGTAGTACGGGCACTTGAGGTCATTGAAATTACTGGCAAGCCTTTCACTGCTAATTTGCCGCGCGAAGCTTCGACGAGATACCCAAAAGCTAAGCAATTCGGATTGCAGATGGAGCGGGAAACTTTAGATAGCCGCATCGATGCCAGAGTTGAACGAATGTGGTCGCAGGGGTTTGTTGATGAGGTGGAAGTTCTCATAAATCATGGATTGCTTGAGGGCAAGACGGCAAAGGCAGCAATTGGCTATTCCCAAATCATTGCGATGAAACATGGCGAAATCTCAGAAGCGGCTGCCAAGGCCGATACCGCCCTTGCTACCCGCCAATATGCCCGCCGGCAAGAGACGTGGTTTACCCGCGATGACCGGATTAATTGGATTGCACCGGCTGATACCCACGTGCGACTTTCAAACATCCTGGCTGCGCTTTAAACACTATTATCAATTCATGATTGCCACCTACGGACACGGGACAGAGAATGATTTTCTCCTCATTTTCGATCCCGAAAATCAGCACGACTTAACTTCATCGCAAGTTGCCGCTATGTGTAATCGCAGCACCGGGCTTGATACCGATGGCCTTATCCGCATCATTAAACGCGATGGCAAATGGTTCATGGATTATCGAAATAATGATGGTTCGGTGGCCGAGATGTGCGGTAACGGTATTCGCGTGATGGCTAAATATTTAATTGAGAAGGGTCACCAACCCGCGGGCATCTTCGCCATCAATACTAGAGCGGGGATGAAATATCTGGCCGCGCCAGAAGAAGGCGATATCTCGGTAAATCTTGGGGCTGTCCAAGAGATATATGGGGAGATTGAAGTTGCCGCCAATGGCCATCGCTGGAGTGGGTACAACATCAACGTTGGAAATCCTCACGCCGTCGTATTTGTGGATGATGTAAAGGATGCCGGAGATTTACTAGAAGCGCCGGTCGTCACTCCAGAAGATGAGTATCCAGATGGCGTCAATGTTGAGTTTGTGCAATTTCTGGGGAATGGCGAGATTGCGATGCGAGTTTTTGAGCGTGGCGTTGGCGAGACTCGCTCCTGTGGAACTGGGACCTGTGCGGTCGCACTAGCTGCGACTTTGAAGAAAGGCCAACGGCTACCAGCTAGATGGATTATTAATCCGCCCGGGGGAAGATTGGTCGTCGATATCGATCCCCATAGCAATGCCACGCTAATTGGACCGGCGGTCATTCTTGAAAATCACGATGTAAGTAAGTATTTGTGAGCAAGAAAGATAACTCTCCTAGCGAGCCGCTAGATATAGATATTGATACTCTGCTTGCCGAATCTGCACGCATCGCAGCCGAATACGACGCTTCGGAAAGTAGCGCCGATGATTTTGAGTCCAACCAACATGATCTGCAAGATCGACAGGCGCTCCGCCGCGTTGCCGGGCTCTCCACCGAACTAGAAGATATCTCTGATGCCGAATATCGACAGTTGCGATTGGAGAAAGTTGTACTCGTTGGAGTCTGGACTGAGGGCACAATTACCGATGCCGAAAATTCGCTCAAAGAACTCTCAGCGCTAGCGGAAACGGCCGGCTCACAAGTTCTCGATGGTTTGATACAGCGTCGAGATAAGGCAGATCCAGCAACATATATTGGATCTGGAAAAGTAGTTGAACTTCGTCAGGTAGTCGTAGCTACTGGCGCAGATACCGTTGTCTGCGATGGCGAGCTCTCGCCTTCGCAACTTCGTAATCTAGAACAAAAAGTTAAAGTAAAAGTTATTGACCGCACAGCTTTGATTTTGGATATTTTCGCCCAGCATGCAAAGAGTCGTGAAGGTAAGGCTCAAGTGGAACTCGCTCAGATGACCTACTTATTGCCACGTCTGCGCGGATGGGGCGATTCGCTTTCCAGGCAGGCTGGTGGAATTGGTGGCCGCGGCCCTGGTGAAACCAAGATCGAGACCGATCGTCGTCGCATTAACGACAAGATGGCGAAGTTGCGTAAAGAGATTAAAGAGATGAAAGTTGCGCGGGATACCAAGCGCCAAGAACGTACTCGACATCAAATCCCATCGGTTGCGATTGCCGGATATACGAATGCTGGTAAATCCTCGCTCATGAATCGTTTAACTGGTGCCGGTGTACTTGTCGAGAATGCGCTATTTGCAACGCTGGATCCAACCACTCGCAAAGTCACTACTGGCGACGGTCGGGTCTACACCCTCTCGGATACCGTGGGTTTTGTTCGCCACCTGCCCCATCAGCTTGTGGAAGCCTTTAAATCTACGCTGGAAGAGGTAGCCGGTGCTGACCTCATCGTTCATGTGGTTGATGGTTCGCATCCAGATCCGGCAGAGCAGATTCGTGCGGTACGACAAGTAATTAACGAAGTTGGCGGTGGCGATATTCGGGAAATTATCGCGATCAATAAGGCAGATATCGCGGCCCCAGAGGCATTGATGAAAATTTTGCGGGAGGAAGAAAATAGTTTTGCCTTCTCCGCCCGTACCGGATTTGGCGTGGAAACGCTCTTGGCCGCGATTGAAAGTTCGCTACCTCGTCCGCGAGTAGAAATAAGAACTATCATTCCATTTACTCGTGGAGATTTAGTCTCGGCAATTCATGAGCGGGGACAAATCCTCTCTGAAGAATATCTTCCGGAAGGTACCTCGATTCACGCAATGGTCGATGGCGCATTAGCCGAACAACTCTCGCATCTGTCGTAATATCTACTTATGAGCGGCTCGATCGTCCTTGAGATATCCGGATTAACATCCGATTCATCGGCGTACACAGAAGTAATCGCTAGGGGCAGCGATCGACTCCGAGCTGGAGAGATTGTGGTGATGCCGATAGAAGGTGGATATCTATTTACCTGCGATGCTTTTAATCAAGCAGCTGTTGCGCGCATCCACACTCTTCGAGGTGATGCNCCAGGCACAGCAGCGCAGGTATTGATATCGAGCGCAAAGGTGCTGGCTGGATTAACCCAGAGCATTAGCGCCGAAACTAAAACTTTGACGGAAAAATTCTGGCCAGGCGCCCTAACTCTGATTACAACTCCCAATAGCGGATTGAATTGGGACCTGGGCGATGGGGGAGCGCTCGGTGAATGTGCCATGCGAGTACCCGGACATGAAATTACTCGAGCAATCATCGAGCGGGTCGGACCGCTGGCGGCAGCAAGCGCCTCGGCAAGTGGTTCTGCCCCAGCGCTCTCTCTCGGCGCAATTTTTACCCTGGCTGGCGAAGTGGGACTCTTTCTCGACGAGGGTGAAATTTCGCAGGCGGCGCCATCCACCGTCGTCAGAGTGGTGGGGGAGCAGCTGATTGCTTCTCGCATCGGTGCTATTTCCTTAAGTCAGCTTCGAGAGGTTATTCCCGCAATCCAAGGGGCGAACTTATAAGGTTGAGGCATGGCATCTGACACCTTCTTCGGTCCCGATTTTCCCGCTCTACAATCTCAAGATCCTGAGATTGCGGAAGTTCTGCTCAGCGAACTTGAGCGTCAACGTGAAAATCTGCAACTCATCGCCTCAGAGAATTTCACTTCGCCGGCAGTTCTCACAACGCTGGGTTCAACGCTCTCCAATAAATATGCCGAGGGTTATCCAGGCAAGCGTTATTACGGTGGCTGTGAAGAGGTAGATAATGTTGAAATCCTCGGAATCGAACGCGCCAAGGAACTCTTTGGCGCAGAACACGCAAACCTCCAGCCACACTCAGGTGCGAGTGCAAATGTCGCTGTCTATCAAGCATTTACTCAACCAGGGGATACCGTCCTTGCGATGTCACTGCCACACGGTGGCCATCTGACTCACGGCGCAAAAGTGAACTTCTCCGGCAAGTGGTTCAACATCGTCTCATACGGCGTTCGGCAAGATAACGAACTCATTGATTATGACGAGCTGCGTGCACTAGCAAAAGAACATAAGCCAAAGATGATTTGTACTGGTGCAACGGCTTATCCAAGTTTGATTGACTTCCAAACCGTTCGCTCCATCTGCGATGAAGTAGGAGCAATCATGTGGGTAGATGCGGCACACTTCATTGGATTAGTAGCGGGCAAGGCAATTCCATCTCCAGTTCCATATGCAGATGTAGTCTCTTTCACTACGCATAAAGTTCTGCGCGGTCCACGCGGCGGAATGATTCTTTCGAAAGCAGAGCATGCCGCCGCAATTGATAAGGCGGTCTTCCCAGGAATGCAGGGCGGACCGATCATGAGCGCAGTAGCTGGTAAAGCTGTTGCACTTAAAGAGGCGGCAACACCGGCCTATCAAAACTATGCAAAGCAAGTGATTACCAATGCAAAAGCCCTGGCTACAGCGCTAGAAGCCGAGGGAATGCGCGCCGTCTCTGGTGGCACCGAAACTCACCTCGCACTTATCGATATTCGAGCTACTGGCGTGAATGGCAAGGTCGCCGATGAACGTTGTGGCGTATCCGGTATTACTTTAAATAAGAATTCAATTCCTTACGATCCAGAGAAGCCCGGCGTTACATCTGGAATTCGAGTTGGAACTGCTGCAACTACCACCCAAGGTATGGGCGTGGATCAGATGAAAACAATTGCATCGCTCATCGCTCGTGCAATTAAAGATGGCGAAGATGAAAACAAGGCAGCATCAATTCGCAGCGAGGTACATGCCCTGACTGCGCAATTTCCGGTCTACCCTCGTTAATTTCTAGCTAATGCGTGAATATCTCTTAACCGCAGCTCTGGCTGCGACTTTCTGCTTTCTCATAACTCCCGTTGTTCGAACCATGGCTATGCGAGCTGGAGCTTATGTTGACCCACGAAAGCGCGATGTTCATACGGTGATAACCCCACGTTGGGGAGGCCTAGCTATGTGGGCCGCAATGGCACTTACTCTTCTAGTAGTTGCCCACCTTCGACTCGTTGGAAAATCTTTCGGTCATGACACAACTGGAATTTTTCTGGCTGCCACATTCATCATGATTCTAGGCGCTCTCGATGATCGCTATGACTTAGATGCGCTGACTAAGTTTGCTGGCCAAGCCCTAGCTGCAGGAATACTTCTCCTCTACGGAGTTCAAATTCTCTGGCTTCCCATCAATGGAATTCTTACCTTGCCACCAAGCATTGGCCAACTAATCACAGTTATCTTTGTCATGGTTGTCATTAACGCGATTAACTTTGTGGACGGGCTTGATGGGTTAGCCACCGGAATTGTGGCAATTTGTGCGATGGGATTCTTCGGCTTCTCCTACCTTCTAGCAGTTGTCAACGGATTTAACCGTGCAGGTGCGCCATCACTTTTTACCGCGATAGTTCTAGGAATGTGCATCGGCTTCTTGCCACATAATTTTCATCCAGCCAAAATCTTTATGGGGGACTCCGGCGCCATGTTGCTGGGACTCTTGCTCTCTTCTGCTGCAATCACATTGACTGGTCAGATTGACGCTAACTCTGTAACCAATCAGAGCGCGGGTTCAACGCTCTTGCCGATTCTGCTTCCATTCACGGTGCTTGCAATTCCGCTGATTGATTTGGTGATGGCGGTTGTGCGACGAGTTCGGGCAGGTCGTTCACCATTCGAGGCAGATCGAGAGCACTTACATCATCGCCTACTCGATATGGGAAATTCTCATCGTCGCACCACGGTCGTGCTCTACTTGTGGACTGCCGGATTTGCCTTTCCTACGGTGATCGCCGCCTTCGCGCCTATTTGGATCGCCCTTTTGGTTGCACTTCTCATTTTTGCGATCTCCTTGATCATCATGCGTCGAGACCAAAAGGCGCGAGTAGTATCTGCCGCATGAGTAATCTCCCAGCTCCTGGAACCGATGAAGCAAGCGATAAATTTCTCTGGCGAGGTGCGATAGCCCCCTCCTCAATCGTTGCGATTATTGGCGTTGTCGCCGCAACTCTGATTCGCCATAAAGCTGGTTTATTTGGCTCGCTCCTTGCCAGCCTGGTTGTGATCCTCTTCTTCTCGGTTCACCTATTTGTAGCCAAGATTTCTCGTAATCTCGACCCGATGGCGACAATGGCCCTGGCCATGTTCTCCTATTTCGCCAAGGTAATAGTCATGGGAGCCCTACTTCTGATTGTCACAAGGACCNCCTCACCGAAGACCGTGGATCGGATTAGCTTCGCCGTCGTTGCCTTGTGTATTACCGCCGCCTGGCTGGCGGGGGAGATTCGGGCATTTCTCCGCCTTCGTTTCCAGTTACCATTGCCCCCTTCAAGTAAGTAAGGAGTCCTCATGGCAAAGAAGCCCCCAGCAGCAAATACCGGCCGCGGTCGTACCGACGGCAATGGCATCAATGATGGCTCAGGCCGATTTGGCGCAGGCAATGAAGAGGGCGCCGCTTGGTCCATCTTCGGCTACTTGATCTCTGGGCTCATAATTTGGGGCGGAATCGGGCTGGGCTTGGATCACTGGCTCCACACCCATTTCATCGCCCTCATTGGGCTCCTGCTTGGCGCCGGCTCCTCGCTCTACCTGGTCTGGCTCCGGTTTGTTAGGCGCTAGATAGGCGCTAGTTCGGCGCTAGTTCAGCGTTAATTCAGCTCGAGTTACCACCGCCACACTCCAGCAGTTTTCATTTTTCCCGCTCTCCCAATAGGGTTCGGGGGACTTCCCAAAGTTAACCAGCCTCGGCGCGATTTAATCCGCCGTCGATGAGGAGAGCGCGTGAGCCAGTTAGTCGTAGCCGGTGGACCCGGTTTCGTGCCACCCAGCACAACCGACTTCAACCTTCCATCGATATTTGGCCACTCTGCATATTCCACAAAGCCAGTCTTTCTTGTAGCGCTTTCGGTAATTCTGATTTCAGTTTTCTTTATCGCAGCCTCTCGCAAAGCTGCTGTAGTTCCCAGCAAACTTCAATTCTCTGGTGAAGCCATTTATGGTTTTGTTCGCAACAATATTGGCGAAGAAATTATTGGCCATGACTTCATGCGCTTTGTGCCATTCCTCTTCACTCTCTTTACCTTTGTTATAACCAATAACGTCTTTGGAATTGTTCCGTTCTTACAATTCCCAGCAATGTCGCACGTTGGTTTCCCATACGTGTTGGCGCTCTTCTCATTCTTCGTATTCCATTATGTCGGCATTAAGAAGCAAGGCCTTGGAAAGTACCTCAAGGGAATCGCATTTATGCCTGGCGTTCCAAAGTTTGTTTACATTCTGCTCACCCCAATTGAGATCGCGACCTTCTTCTTGGTTCGTCCACTAACACTTTCACTTCGGCTCTTTGCAAATATGTTTGCTGGCCACTTGCTATTGCTCGTCTTCATTACCGGCGGCGATTACATGCTCCATGATTCACACCTATTCATGAAGGTGCTCTCTCCGTTCTCCTTTGCATTTGGAATCGGAATGTCCTTCTTTGAATTCATGGTCCAATGCCTACAGGCATACATCATCACTTTGTTGACGGCTCTCTTCATTGCAGGAGCGCTCGCCGACGAACACTAGTTTTACCCGCACCACAGCTATACAGCTCTCGCTGTATGGATAAACAGAAAAGAAAGGCAACAAAGATGCACGGCACACTCAACCTGGTCGGTTATGGCCTATCTGCAATCGGACCTGCTATTGCAACAGGAATGATCTTCGCTGCATATATCAGCGGCGTCGCTCGTCAACCAGAAGCGCGCAGCGTTCTACAACCAATCGCATTCCTCGGATTCGCGTTGGCTGAAGCGCTTGCACTCTTCGGTCTCGTTCTCGCATTCGTTCTTAAGTAAAGAACAGTTCAGAGATTGCCTGTAATGAACCATTTAGTATTAGCGGAGGCTTCTGTTAATCCTCTGATTCCTAAAACCGCTGAGATGGTGGTTGGCGTTATCGCCTTCACCTTGCTCTTCTTGGTTTTGCGCTCGAAGGTTGTGCCAATGTTTGAAAAAGCGTATGCACTCCGCACCGAGGCAATCCAAGGCGGAATGGAGAAGGCAGAGAAGGCTCAACGCGATGCAGAAGCAGCGCTCGAGCACTACACAGCCCAGCTCAACGAAGCACGTGGTGAAGCACAGAAGATTCGTGAGGACGCTCGCGCTCAAGGTGCAGCAATCATCGAAGAGCTTCGCGGCAAAGCACAGGAAGAGGCGGCTCGCATCACAGCAGCTGCAACAGCTTCGATCGAAGCAGAGCGTCAACAAGCTTTGACCTCACTTCGCCAAGAAGTTGGAACTCTTGCCACAGAACTCGCATCCAAGATTGTTGGAGAAGCGTTGGATGACCAGGTTCGTCAATCTCGTATTGTCGACCGCTTCTTAGCAGATATGGAGAAGAGCAAGTAATGATTATTCTCGGTGGCAGTTCTCGCCAATCATTGGCGAAGTTACGCGGTACTTTGGATCAGGCCCTCAAAGGTCTCTCCGCTGCCGATAGCACTGCCATTTCGAAGGATCTCTTTACGGCTCTAGTCGCGTTGGATTCATCAATCGGCTTACGCCGTGCGCTGACCGATCCTTCCCGCGATGGCGCGTCAAAGGCAGAGCTTATCTCTGATCTCTTTGCAAAGTCCTTGAATGCAAAGGCAATTTCTCTGCTCGGTGCGGCCGTCGAACTCCGTTGGTCAACCCCAACTCAGCTCGCTGACGCACTCGAGCAACTTGCCGTTGAAGCAGAGGNTTCGGCTGCAAATATCAGCGATGAACTTGAGCGAGTTCAAGGCGAACTCTTCACCTTCTCGAGGCTCCTGATTGAGAACCCAGAATTGCGCCAAGCGCTTAATACTTCGGCAGATACCGAAGAGCATAAGCAGAATCTGCTAGCAACTATTTTTGGTGCAAAGGTTTCAGCATCAACTCTTCGCTTACTCGAGCAGGCGGTTCGCGGTCTACGTGGTCGCAATATCGAGCGCACAGTTCATGCCTATTCACATGCCGTCACCGCTCGTCGCGATCGCGTCAATGCGCACGTACGTACTTGTGTCGCACTTACCAGTGCCCAACAGGAGAGCCTGATTGCAGCTTTGACCAAGCAGATTGGTCAACCAGTTCGGCTTAACGTTGAAATCGATCCGNCCATCCTCGGCGGAATTTCTATCCGCTTTGCCGATGAAGTTATCGATGGAACCATCATTAATCGTTTGTCAGAAGCTCGCGAAGCTATCGCGGGATAAAGGTTTCAAGTACTCATACAAGAGTTACTTGATTTAGTTAGAGGGAGAGAAAGATGGCGGAACTCACGATCCGACCCGAGGAGATTCGCGACGCGCTGGCAAAGCATGTTGCCTCCTACAATCCGGGCGCAGCGGCTCGCGAAGAGATCGGCACCGTAACCGAAGCTGGCGATGGCATCGCCCGTGTTGAGGGTCTACCTTCAACAATGACCAACGAACTTTTGAAGTTCGAAAACGGTACTTTGGGATTGGCGCTTAACCTCGACGTACGCGAAATTGGCGTTGTTATCTTGGGTGAGTTCACTGGAATTGAAGAAGGAACAAGCGTAAGCCGCACTGGTGAAATTCTCTCCGTACCAGTTGGCGATGGCTTCCTCGGTCGCGTTATCGATCCACTTGGCCGTCCAATCGATGGCAAGGGCGAGATCAAGGCAGAGGCACAGCGTGCACTCGAACTACAGGCACCAACGGTTGTAGAGCGCCAACCTGTGAAAGAGCCAATGCAGACAGGTATCAAGGCGATTGATGCGATGACTGCAATTGGTCGCGGACAGCGTCAGTTGATTATCGGTGACCGCCAGACTGGTAAGACTGCTATTGCAATCGACACAATTATTAACCAGAAGGAGAACTGGAAGTCCGGAGATCCTAAGAAGCAGGTTAAGTGTATTTATGTCGCTATTGGTCAGAAGGGTTCAACCATTGCATCTGTAAAGGGCGCATTGGAAGAGGCTGGCGCCATGGAGTACACAACAATCGTTGCATCTCCAGCATCAGATCCTGCCGGCTTTAAGTACCTTGCTCCATATACCGGTTCTGCAATTGGTCAGCACTGGATGTACAAGGGCGAGCACGTCCTCATTATTTTTGATGATCTCTCCAAGCAGGCTGAGGCATATCGCTCAGTATCCCTACTTCTTCGTCGTCCACCAGGTCGCGAAGCTTATCCAGGCGATGTTTTCTACTTACACTCACGTTTGCTCGAGCGTTGCGCAAAGCTCTCTGATGAGCTCGGTGGCGGTTCGATGACTGGACTACCAATTATCGAAACAAAGGGAAATGACGTCTCGGCATTTATTCCGACCAACGTTATTTCAATTACCGATGGTCAATGCTTCTTGGAGACAGACCTCTTTAACGCAGGTGTTCGTCCAGCTATCAACGTAGGTATCTCGGTATCTCGCGTGGGTGGTTCCGCACAGACAAAGGCAATCAAGAAGATCGCCGGTCGTCTTCGTTTGGACCTCGCTCAGTACCGCGAGCTCGAAGCCTTCGCCGCTTTCGGTTCCGATCTCGATGCCGCTTCCAAGCAGCAACTCGAGCGCGGAGCTCGCATGGTTGAGCTCTTGAAGCAGGGTCAATATTCGCCTTACTCGGTAGAGCGCATGGCTGCCTCTATCTGGGCTGGTACTACCGGCAAGATGGATTCAATTCCAGTTGCCGATATCCGTCGCTTTGAATCCGAATTTCTCGAGTTCATTGGCCGCGAACGTCCAAAGATTTTTGAAGTAATTTCTGCAACTCGTGAGCTCACCGACGACACTGTCGCAGCTCTCGAAGAAGCTGTAACTACATTCAAGTCTCAGTTCAAAGCAAGTGGTGCGAACTAACTCATGGGTGCCCAACTACGCGTTTACCGCCGGCGCATGCGCTCGGTTAAAGCGACCAAGAAGATTACGAAGGCCATGGAGCTCATCTCTGCCTCTCGTATCCTCAAGGCGCAGCAACGCGTTGCTCAATCATCTCCATATGCCACTGAGCTCACTCGCGCGGTTTCCGCAGTAGCAACTTTCTCCAGCACATCTCATCCGCTCACAACCGCAAATGAGAACGTTAAGCGTGCCGCAGTTTTAATTATTACTGCAGATCGCGGAATGGCTGGCGCCTACTCCAATGCTGCAATTAAGGAAGGCGACATTCTTATCGCTGGACTTAAAGCTCGTGGGGTCGATGTTGCTGCATACTTGGTTGGTCGCAAATCAGTGAACTACTACCGATTCCGCGATCGCGCGATTGCTAACTCTTGGACTGGTTTCTCAGATAACCCTCAATACGCAAACGCGGTCGAGGTCTCCGAGAGCTTGATCAACGCCTTCACCTCTGATTCCACTTCTGAAATCCTTGGTGTCGATGAACTCCATATTGTCTATACCGAGTTCAAATCCATGATTACTCAGACCCCGGTAGCCGCCCAAGTTTTGCCACTAGAAGTTGATGCTTCCGAGCGGCCAGAGGGTTTACTGCCGATGTATGAATTCGAGCCAAATGCAGGTGAAGTGCTTGATGCGCTCCTACCTCGATATGTTCAGGCTCGAGTCTTTAACGCGATGTTGCAATCTGCCGCATCAGAGCATGCAGCTCGCCGTCGCGCGATGAAGTCAGCAACAGATAATGCTGATGAACTCATTAAATCTTTGACCCGACTTGCTAACGCTGCTCGTCAGGCCGAAATTACACAAGAGATCAGTGAAATTGTGGGCGGCGCAGATGCGCTTGCCTCAGCTAGCGCAGGGAGCGAATGATGTCGTCAACAAAATCTAATGGTCGCGTAGCACGCGTTATTGGACCGGTCGTGGATATTGAATTCCCCGCCGACTCAATGCCAGAGATCTTCAACGCACTTCACGTTGATGTGACTCTCGCTGGCGAGAAGCGCATGCTGACCCTCGAGGTCGCACAGCACATTGGCGATAACCTCGTCCGCGCTATCTCTATGCAACCTACCGATGGAATGGTTCGCGGTGCCGCGGTCGTCGACACCGGTGCTCCAATCTCTGTTCCAGTAGGCGATGTCACCAAGGGCCACGTCTTTAATACCCTCGGCGAATCACTAGATGTTCCTACCTCATCCCTTGATATCAAGGAGCGCTGGCCAATTCACCGCACAGCTCCGGCATTCGACCAACTCGAGTCCAAGACCGAGATGTTTGAAACTGGTATCAAAGTTATCGATCTACTGACACCATATGTACGTGGTGGAAAGATCGGCCTCTTCGGTGGTGCAGGTGTAGGTAAGACTGTACTTATCCAGGAGATGATTTATCGCGTAGCTGAAAACTTCGGTGGTGTATCTGTATTCGCCGGCGTGGGTGAGCGTACTCGTGAAGGTAACGACCTCTTCTTGGAAATGACCGAGACGGGCGTTATCAATAAGACCGCCTTGGTCTTTGGTCAGATGGATGAGCCACCAGGCACNCGTCTTCGCGTTGCGCTCTCAGCTCTCACCATGGCGGAATACTTCCGCGATGTGCAGAAGCAAGATGTGCTCTTGTTCATCGACAATATCTTCCGCTTTACTCAAGCTGGTTCTGAAGTATCAACACTTCTCGGACGTATGCCATCTGCAGTGGGCTACCAGCCAACACTTGCTGATGAGATGGGCCAACTCCAGGAGCGCATTACTTCTACTCGTGGTCACTCGATCACATCGATGCAGGCAATCTATGTTCCTGCCGATGACATCACCGACCCAGCTCCGCACACAACCTTCGCTCACTTGGATGCAACAACTGTGTTGTCTCGTCCAATTTCAGAGCTCGGTATCTATCCTGCGGTGGATCCACTCGACTCCACTTCACGCATCTTGGATCCACGCTATATCGGTGAGCACCACTTCAAGGTGGCAAACCGCATCAAGCAGATTCTTCAGCGCTACAAGGATCTTCAAGACATCATCGCTATCTTGGGTATCGATGAACTCTCAGAAGAGGATCGCATTCTGGTAGGCCGCGCCCGTCGTATCCAGCGCTTCTTGTCACAGAATACTTTCGTGGCAAAGGTCTTCACTGGAATCGATGGATCATTCGTTCCACTTTCTGAAACAATCGAAGCTTTTGAAGCTTTGGCTGATGGAAAGTACGACCACATCCCAGAGCAGGCATTCTTCATGTGCGGTGGCTTGGAAGATGTCGAGAAGAAGGCTGCAGAACTCGCAGCTTCTACAGCTAAGTAAGGTCTATTCATGTCTAACTTGACCGTCGAAGTAGTTTCACCAGAGAAGCGCGTCTGGTCGGGCGAGGCCACTATGGTCTCTGCTCGCACCCTAGAGGGCGATCTAGGTATCTTGCCTGATCACGCTCCGCTGCTTGGTGTGCTGGTCGACGGTCAGGTTGTCGTGAAGGCTGCTGATGGTTCAGTTAATGAATTCACCATCAATGGTGGTTTTATCTCAGTTTCAAATAACCGAGTATCTATCCTCGGCGAGAGCGCTTAAAGACTCTTAAATTCGTGAGACATCTGCGCCGAGTGCGCAGAGCGCTTCGGCAAATCCTGGAAATCCTCGATCAATATGGAATGCATCTTCCACGATTGTCTCGCCTTCACTCACTAAGCCCGCAAGCACGAGTCCAACGCCGGCGCGAATATCGGTTGCCATAACTGGTGCGCCAGAGAGCTCACCGACTCCGGTAATTGAGGCGTGATGCCCCTCTACATGTATCTGTGCGCCCAAACGACTGAGTTCGTTGACGAACATAAATCTTCCTTCAAAAACATTTTCAGTCACAATTGCGGTGCCGTCTGAAACTGCATTCATAGCAATCACCATCGGTTGTAAATCAGTGGGGAAACCGGGATAGGGGAGAGTCGCTACATCTACCGCTTTCGGGCGATGATCCATCCGCACTCTAAATCCGTTATCAAAGCGGGTGACTACCGCACCGGCGGCGGTGATTTTTTCTAGTGGAAGTTCAAGGTGATCGGCGCGGGCAGAGTTGATGGTGATATCGCCTTGCGTGATTACGGCGGCAAAGGCCCAGGTACCAGCGAGAATTCGATCCGGAACTGTTGCATGAGTCGCGGGAGCGAGCTGTTTGACTCCATTTATTGTGATGGTGGAGGTGCCGAGCCCAGAGATATCTGCGCCCATAGCGATGAGAAATTCACCAATATCAACTAAGTCTGGCTCGCGTGCGGCATTGTCGATGGTTGTCGTTCCAGCTGCCAAGACCGCTGCCATCATAATATTTTCAGTTGCACCTACTGATGGAAAATCGAGAGTGACGGCCGCGCCAGTAAGTCCATCTGCGGACTCGGCAATTACAAAACCATGTTCAATCTTTGCCGCAGCTCCTAAGGCTTCTAGGCCTTTAATATGCATATCCAGTGGACGCGGACCAATCGCATCGCCACCAGGAAGCGCAACTTCGGCACGACCAACTCGAGCAACAAGTGGACCGAGCACATTGATGGAGGCGCGCATCTTACGAACCAAGTCGTAATCCGCTCGGAAGGAGGGTCGCTCTGGAACATCCACCGTAACGACATCTCTCACATGAGTAACGGTGCAGCCCAAACGGGTAAGAAGTTCGGACATGATTTCGACATCGAGGATCCCTGGCACATTGGTGATGGTTGAGGTGCCGGGAGCGAGCAAGGTAGCGGCCATGAGTTTTAGGACCGAGTTTTTGGCACCAGGTACCGCAACTTCACCGTGGAGGGCCTTGCCCCCGACGACTCGAAAGCGATCGCTGGAATTCATTAGTCGTATCGTACCGTTGTGAAATAGGGTAAACCCATGGTTAACCTGACGCGTATTTATACAAAAACTGGCGATGATGGCACAACTGCCCTCGGAGATATGAGCCGCACCTCGAAAAATGACCCTCGGCTAGAGGCATATGCAACAGTGGATGAAGCTAACTCCTCCATTGGTGTTGTTCTAGCATTGGGAGAGATAAATGAGGAGGCAGTTTTAAAGCTACTCATAAGAATTCAAAATGATCTCTTTGATGTTGGCGCCGATCTCTGCNCCCCAGTTGTCGATGAACCAAAGACCGAGCCACTGCGGGTCCTGGAATCTCAAATTACATATCTAGAGAGTCAAATTGATACTTTCAATTCAGGTTTAGCAGAGCTTCGCAGCTTCGTTCTTCCATCTGGTTCNCCTGCCGCATCTTTGCTGCATGTCGCGCGTACCGTTACCCGTCGCGCTGAGCGCACGACCTGGAACGCGATTCACGCCTTTGGTGGCGGCGTTAATCCATTGACGGCAAAGTATCTCAACCGACTATCAGATCTGCTCTTCGTTTTGGCGCGTTATTCAAATAAAGAGATTGGCGACCAACTCTGGGTTCCGGGAGCAAATCGCTAGTTAATTATTTGCTACATAGTTATTGCTGGGTATGGTCTCCGTCGGAGCCTGTGTCCAGCAATTGGCTTTTATCGAGCCAACAAAATATCCATCTTGCAGTGCAACCGGAGTGATGAGATAAATGGTCGTAATCTGCTTGGCACTCGTACCTGCCGCATACGTGTGCAATGTACCGAGCAGGCTCTTTGTAACCGGATCGCGATAGAGAGCCGAGTCAATCTCCCAATAGGTACACGAGCTTGTTGAGGCCACCTGGAGCGCCCCGCAAACATGAGTCACACAGGTCTGTGAATCCTTGTAAAGATTAGATTTAGTGCCAGCCCCCGCCAATACTCCTTGCAGCTCTTTGGCTGAGGGGACTTTCCCATAGACACTGCCGCCACTAATGAAGTTGGCTGGTGGCCATTTGGGTGAAGGTGAAGGTAGCGGTTTTACATTTCGGCGGCGATAAATTCGGTGGACTATTTTCTTTGGTGCAATCTTGGTTTTGGTGGTGGATTTAGTCGCAGTGGACTTTGCTGCTGTGGATTTACTGGTGGTGGGTTTTGGCGTTGCTTTCTTGGTTGCAGCGCTTACTGGACCCGGAGTTATGAAAGAAATAAGTAGGGCGAGTGCAATTAATCTCTTCACTTTTCATCTCCCCAACGGAAGCTGCGAACCGCCCAAATCGTTCCACCGATAATCCAGAGCAGCAAGATCAACCACATCTTCCCAAGCTCCCAAGAGNGAGCCGGCTCCTTAGCCGCAAAACTCTGAGGGAGAAAGACCGAACGCATACCTTGAGTCAGCCACTTCAATGGAAATAGCGCCGCAAATTGTTGCATCCATTTAGGTAAGTCGGAGAAGACAAAGAATACGCCAGAGATAAATTGCAGAACGATAACTACGGGGGAGACCAGCGCTGAGGCACCGCGCCCACTCTTAGGAATGGATGAAAATGCTATTCCTAGAATTGTTGATGCTATCGATCCAACGATAAGTAGCAGTAGGAAGCGCAACCAGAGCGAGGNATTGATGGGGAAGTGAAGACCAAAGAAAAATCGGCCAATGACGATGAGCAGGGCAACCTGAACAATCATCGCAAAGAGCACGACAATTGCCTTGCCGATGAAGTAAGAGATGGGAGACATCGGAATTCCGCGAAGCCGCTTCAGCGTTCCCATATCGCGCTCCATTGGGATGAAAATTGCTAATTGTTGGAATCCGGTGTTGACCAGACCGGAGGCGATCATGCCCGCTACAAAATATTGACTAAAACTCACGCCCGGAGCAATGGTGTTTTTAAATACCGAGCCGAAGATAAAGAGCAAGATAACCGGAAAGGCGAGGGTAAAGATAACGGACTCTCGCTGGCGCAGGAATTGCAGAACTTCTAGACGTCCGCGAAGGAGTCCGACTTTAATAATCGATGGCTTCATGAGTGACCAATCATCTGTAAATAAATATCTTCCAATGAGGGTCTGGTGACGCTTAACTCTGGCACTTCTCCATTAAAGCGTTCAGCCAGCTTTGCTACCTCCTGCGTAGGATGTTCAGTCTCAATAATTTGAGTGCTTCCGTCCTCCAACCAAGCGACTCTCGCGTTTGCTTCATTGCGTTTTCCAAGAGTGGATGGNGTGGCAATTTCGATTATTTTGCCATCGGCTATGACCGCGACGCGATCTGCCAGCGCCTCGGCTTCATCGAGATAGTGTGTGGTCAAGACGATAGTTGTGCCAAGCGCTTTGAGCGATCTAATAAGTTCCCAAAAATCTCGGCGTGCTTCCGGGTCGAAACCCGTGGTCGGTTCATCGAGAAAGAGAATTTCTGGCGATCCAATAATGCCCAGCGCTACATCTAAACGGCGACGTTGTCCGCCGGATAGCGTACGAATCTTTGCATCCGCCTTCTCGCGCAATCCGACTGAATCAATTACCTCTTCGGGCGCTTTTGGGTTGGTGTAATAATGGGCGAAATGGGAGATGGTTTCGCGGACGCTGAGATCTCCGGCATCACTCGCGCTCTGCAGAACTATTCCGATCCGATTGCGCCAATGAAGTTCATCTGAGCTAAGTGCTTGGGGATCCATATCTAGAACTTTGACCTCACCCGAATCACGACGGCGATATCCCTCGAGAATTTCAACTGTGGTGGTCTTGCCGGCGCCATTTGGCCCCAAGATGGCAAAGATTTCACCATAGGCAATCTCGAAGGTAACTCCATCGACCGCCCACTTGGTTCCGAGCACCTTATCGGGATAGCCCTTGCGTAGCTCTCGCACAGAGATAGCGGGAGAATTGGAGGGGGACATATGTATATCTTGCCCTAGGTCACACTTGTGCGCCGAATTGAGTTTGCTCTTATCCACGCGTATTTGGAGAAATTTTTCTGTGAATATCGCAGAATAGCCCTATGAGCCCCCGTCGCAATCACCCTAAACGGCGTGGGAGCGCACCTGCTCATTCTGATGAAGATCAGCGAGATCTTGGATTTTCTGGTGCAACCATTGAAGAGNACCATGAAGGCAATTACATGGTGCGCAAGATTACGGGTTCTAGTTCTAACAAGCCTTATCGATGCCCTGGTTGCGATCAACTTATTCCTACCGCAACTCCACACATCGTTGCCTGGCCGGAAGATGATTTAGAGAGCAGGCGCCATTGGCACACGCCATGTTGGAGTAAGAAGAAAGATCGCGCTCCTAAAATTCAACGAACACGGGATGCGCCGAGATATTAGCCAAGGCCTTTATTGTGCAACAAGCGGATTGCCTTCTTAATAAAACCATCGGCAAAAGCGGTGCGTTTAAATGTTGTGAACTCCACGGGGATTGGAAATATCTGTTTCACCATTGTTCGAGGATAAGTAAATTCTAGGANCCCTTCTGGGCCATGGATTCGACCATATCCGCTGTCGCGAACTCCGCCAAATGGAACGGAGGCAATCGCAGCAAATGCAATCACCGAGTTCACTGAAACCATTCCACATTTAAGGGCTCGAGCGATCTTCTTGCCGTGGCGTTTTGAAAATACCGCAGCTGATAAGCCATACGAGCTGGCATTGGCCAGGTTAATTGCTGCCGCTGCACTTGGGACTCGATTGATTGCCAGCGTTGGTCCAAAGGTCTCGTCAGTCATAGCAAGTGAATCTTCTGGAACGTTGACCATAATGACTGGCTCTACAAATGGCGCCTTTACCGAGTGAGTATCTCCTACTAGGAAGCTCGCACCTTTACTTGCAGCATCATTGAGATGGTTTTGGATGACCGCAAGCTGTGATGGCATCGTGGCCGGGCCGTAGTTTCCATCTTTGCCGGGCTTAATCTCCTTTGCCATCGCGGTAATAATGGCGAGGAATTTATCTGCAACATCTTCTACGACATAGAGTCGCTCTGCACCAATACACGTTTGACCAGCGTTAGACATAGCGGACCAAAGCGCATATTCAGCTGCCTTCTCTAAATTGGCATCGCTGGCCACAATGATGGGATCTTTACCGCCACACTCAAGAACGACGGGAACCATTCTGGTGGCGCAATTTGCGGCAACAAGTTTGGCGGTTCGAGTTGATCCAGTGAAGGAAACTTTATTTACTGCGCTCTCGGTCAAGAATTTTCCGGTCTCTGGCAGACCTGTAACAGTTGTGAATAAATTTTCAATGGGAGAAATCTCGGCAAAGGTGCGGGCAAGTAGTGAGCCNACGCCAGGTGTGTACTCACTTGGTTTGAAGACNACGGCGTTACCAGCCGCGAGGGCATATGCGATTGAGCCCATCGGAGTGAAAATTGGGTAATTCCAAGGTCCAATAACTCCAACAACTCCAAATGGAACACGGTCTACCACGGAGCTCATATTGAACATCAATATGCCAGATGGTCGGCGTTGTGGCGAGAGAACTTTCTCTGCACTCTTTGCTGCCCAGGCTAGATGTCCGATAGCTAATGTCGCTTCCAAGGTTGCATCGCTCAGCGGCTTTCCAGTTTCAGATTTAATCAGAGTTGCAATCTCATCAATTTTTGAAGTTAAGAGCGTACACCAAGCGAGCAGCACCTTCTTTCGCGCTGTGAAGGTATAACTTTGCCAGCGCTCAGCGGCGAGATGTGCCCGCGAAACGCAAGCATCTACCTCTTCCCGAGAATGATTTGGATATTGTGCGAGGACCAATCCCGTAACAGGGTCATGGCTATCGAAAGTGGCGGCAATACTCATGGGCTAAGACTAAACTTCTTTCGTGCCTGAGTTAATACGTCCCAGTACCGTTTTGCCAGCAAATCGTCGCCCGATCTCCATAACCACCGCCGATGGCTTGAAATTAGTCGGCGAAGTAGCCACCCCGCTCGCACCACGCGTGGCAACGTTGCTCTGCCTCCATCCGCTGCCCACTCATGGCGGGATGATGGATAGCCATATTCTTAAGAAAGCAGCCAATCGCTTACCGGCAATGGCTGATATTGAGATCGTTCGATTTAATACTCGTGGAACCTCCAGCGAATCTGGCACCAGTGAAGGTGCCTTCGATTTTGGAAATGCCGAGCGGCTTGATGTTGAGGCAGCCATCAACTTTGCCTTAGAACAATTACAAGCAGAGAACCTTTGGGTACTTGGTTGGAGTTTTGGTACCGATATGGCGATTCGTTACGCACGAGATTCTCACGTTAAAGGTTTGATCTTGCTTAGCCCACCGCTTCGCACTTCTAGTTCAGAAGATTTAGATTTCTGGGCGAGCGATGGCAGACCGATTACGGCGCTCATTCCAGAGCATGATGATTATTTAAAACCGCCTGAAGCAGCAGTGAAATTTGCGCCGATACCCCAAATCAAGTTGGTAAACGTTGATGAGGCCAAGCATCTTTGGGTGGGCGAGCCATCGGTCTATCGAGTCTTAACCGAAGTAGTTTCGATGCTCAACCCAGTGGCGCTGCCATTGCCGGAGGAGTTTTAATTCGTGGGTCGACGGTTCGAGCCCGCCTGGGCCCACTTTTGCTCGTCATCTCTTGAGTTCAGAGCTCCTTCAAATCGAATGAGGACGTAAAGCTCTCACTTTGTCCTGATCCACGAGATTCAGAGGCCATTGCGGATCGGGCGATTAAGGTAACTTTAAGACATGAGAAAGCTAGTAAGAATATTGGTCGCCTCTACTTTTGCTGCGCTCTTAATGATTGGGAATCCAACATCATCGACAGCCGCAGATTGCCCCGATAGTTGGGGAATTACCGCCCCACAGTTGAACGTTACTTCTCAAACAACACCTGTAACATTTGGAGGAATATCAACACCGGTCTCTGGCACAAGCACACTTAACGAGAAAGTTTATAAGTCATCACTTACTAGTCCAATGATAAATATGCGAGGCGATATTTTTGTTAAGAATGTTAACCCGTCGTTCCTTGGCTCAATTGCAATTTCCAAACTCGGTGCACTTGGTGGAAATGCGGCAGTAACGACTAGTTATATCTCATCAACCAAATCAATCTATCAATGGCTTGTTGATGGATTTTTCAGGGGTGGTGAACCATCATGGATACTTCGATGGTTGGGAATTAGTAATGATTCAAGCGTCAAATATCATTTACAGATTGATGTTCAGGGATGTCCTAGCTTCGGTCTGGATTCAAATGCTTATACTTTTAATGATTTGCCAACTAGCGAATACGGATTTGATAAATTTTTCAGTGACTTTTACGGAGCTAATACCTCAGGCAACGCATTCACTTACCTACAACTACGCGCCTTGAGGGCACTTATTCAAAACAATATCAATACTCTTCAAAAAACAAGAACAGGGCAAAATAGTTCATTGATATCCATGCATGATGCAGGCATCGGTGGTGAAATTCCTTATATGTTTGTTGGGATGTCCCCCGGAGGATGCATTGACGCGCAAAATCCAAATTCGAATCCTCCGTTTGGTCCCATTTCTGTGATAGTCCACAGTAAACCTTGTACGGTTGGATTGATAGCTGAAGCAAACAGCTTGGCCTCGGCACCAATACTGGTATCAACTTTTCAAATATTGCCTGATTCATCACTTTTATCGAATATTCCCAACAACCAGTCAACTAGCAACAACAAAATTGCCACTAAAGATGCTCCCTCAAAAACAATTATTCAAAATTGGAGTTGCATTAAGGGAAAGAAGGTTTTGAATTTCAGTGGGAGTGTAAAGCAATGTCCGAATGGATTTAAATTTAAGAAATAGTAAATTAAGGATACTTTTGATCAGAGTGCTGACCGAAAGAGTTGCATTCATTGGGTAGTTATAGATTGTCCAAAATGGACATCCTAATCTAATACAACCGCCTAAATATGGCTTCGAATTTACTCTATTCAAATGCTTGTTGAGTCCGTGTTTCTCGTTTAAGGCGCGTTAGGGCGTATAGCTCAGTCGATAGAGCAACGGACTCTTAACCCTTCTCGCTTCTTGGATATATAACTTCATCCATTATTAACATCACCGCAGCGGCTATTGGCACCGCCAAAATTCCGCCAACTAGTCCCAAGAGACTCGTGCCGATGAGAGCTGCGATGATGGTGACTAGTCCTGGAATAGAGAGCGAGCGTTTCATAATGCGCGGCATGATGATGTAATTCTCTATCTGCACATAGATCAGATATGCGATAAAAACTATTAAGGCCGTTAAGGGAGATTTAGTTAGTGCAACCATCGAAAAGGCGGCGATTCCGAGTAGGTGTCCAATTAAAGGTATGAGTCCACAAATAAAGACTAGGACCGCTACCGCAGTTGCATACGGGATACGTAGCGCTTCGGCGAGTATGAGCGCAAAGATGCCAGCAATTAGGGCGACAGTTGCTTGGCCGCCGACGAAAACACCGACCCGATAAATAATTGCATCGCTGAGTTTTGCAACTCGGGGACGACGAGAGAGTGGAACCAAGCGATATGCAACGTTGGTTACGGTAGGAAGCGAGGCAAGAAAGTAGAGCGTAAGAACGAGAATTGTTAGGCCGGCAATAGCGCCTGAGATGACTGCCTTACCAACACCGATCACTCCGCCAAATGCACCAATGACAAATTGGCCATCTTTAATTGACGAGCTAACTTTCTTTTGAATCGCATCAATAAAGCCATAGTGTGAATTTAGGTTGTTCAGAATGGTGTTGTGTTTGAGATTTGCCACGATATTTGGAGCATTTTTTAGCAACAAGTTGACTTGATCAACAATTGGAGGAATTGCGAGCGAGCCAAAGAGTGCAATGACGGCTAATACGATTGCAACAATAATTCCTACCGCGGCACCACGCTTGATTCCGCGACGCTCAAAGAAGAGAACGGCGGGGNTTAACCCGGCAGCGAAGAAGAGCGAGATCAGGATTAGGACAAAGACTTGACTGGCTGAGGCAAAGGCTCGGAGCAGGGTGATGGAGGTGATGGCTCCGGCTGCTGCTAGAAAACCGAAGTAGAAGGGATGGCCTCGATCCAGCGGCGCTCCACTTGCTCCAAAATCTTCCGGTACCCGCGCAGTTGCAGCCTTCTTTAATCTTTTTGGGAGAGCCATATCCAAATGGTATCGAGTTCATGTGCGCTTCTTGCGTTAATACGAGAGAATGCTCCTTGTGACGGGCCTAAAAATCACTGGATTAGCGGAAGAGATGAGTTCGCTAGCGCGTTTACCGTGGTCCCAACCCTTGGAAGATTGGCCAGAAGATTCAGCTCTGACCCAGATGCGCGGTATCTCTCGCCACATAGTCCGCTTGGTTCGCCCTACCCATGATCCCGACTCCGAGGTTTATGCGGTTAAAGAGACGGTTCCGGAATTCGCCAATCGCGAATACACGACGCTGCGAGAGCTAAATGCCCGCCTGGCACCTTGCGTGGAGCCGGTTGCGGTGATTGATGGGCGCACCGATTTTCAAGGCGATCCGCTTCCAGCCGCGTTAGCTACTCGCTATCTTCCTTACTCACTTCCATATCGAGTGATCTTGAGTGGATCTGTGACACCACATGAAATTACAAATATGGCTAATGCCTTGGCGCTGCTATTGGTGCGGCTTCATTTGCTCGGTTTCTGGTGGGGCGATTGTTCGCTCTCAAACACTCTCTTTCGCCGAGATGCCGATCAATTTGCGGCCTATTTAGTAGATGCCGAAACTGGCGAGTTTCAACAGAGCCTGAGTGATGGCCAACGGGAACATGATTTAGATATTGCACTTTTCAATGTGGCGGCCGAGTTGGAAGATTTAGCAATCGCTGGCGTTTTGCATCCTGGAATGGATCCGATTCGCGCAAGTGATGGAGTTATACGTAGATATCGCCGACTTTGGAAGATGCTTAAAGAACCACAAATACTTGATGCCGATGATCGCCATGCGGTGGAGAAGGCGATGCGTACATTGCAAGATCTAGGTTTTGCGGTGGAAGAGGTTGAAGTAACCGCAGTGGGGGATAAGGGAGAACTTCGTTTCACGCCCAAGCTAGTAGCTGCCGGATACCATCAACATCGATTACAAAGTCTGCTTGGGATCACCGCCGAAGAACTTCAAGCAAAGCGCCTGCTCGCTTCCTTTGATCGATACCGAGGTCGGGAGAAGAAGCCACTGCCACCTATCGAAGAGAGCGCTCGTCGTTGGTACACCGAAGTCTTCTCGCATGTAATTCATCAGGTTCCAGATANCCTCCGCGGCCGAGTCGAGCCCGCGCAAATGTTCCATGAAATTCTTGAGCATCGCTGGTATCTCGGTGAGAAAGCTGGGCGAGACCTAGGTTTGGATCACGCAACGGCGGATTACATCGCCAATGTCCTACCGGTTCGAACCGACTCTGGCGTAAACGATAAACTTGGAGCGCGAATATGAATATGCCTTCCTTGCCAAAGAATTTCGGCCAAGCCATTGATCTCAGCGCCTTAGGAAAGCCCGCCCCCGCTGCGGTGCAGGGAGCTGGCTATGAAGTTAACTCCGAGAATCTCGTTAAAGAAATTCTTCCAGTCTCAAATCAGCGAGTAGTTTTCCTCGTTTGCTGGTCGCCGAGAAGTCAAGAATCCATCGAGTTATTACAAGCTTTTAATACTCTTGCGCTGCAAGATCTTGGCCCCAATGGTGAGCCGGCATGGATATTGGNTTCGGTCAACGTTGATGTGGAACAGCAAGTTGCCGGCGCGCTTCAACTCCAGAGTGTTCCCACTGCCGTTGCAATTATTCAAGAACAGATTGCACCACTCTTTGAATCAAACTTGCCAGCCGATCAAATTCGTCTGATCATTGACAAAGTACTCTC